>Ga0210382_10000287_pt1 | contig 19263 bp, 13 predicted proteins | sample PLMedo_FD_155452 | JGI IMG/M metagenome (GOLD analysis project Ga0210382, IMG submission 155452) | Groundwater sediment microbial communities from an aquifer in East River, Colorado, USA - PLM0_60_coex redo | ecosystem: Environmental > Terrestrial > Soil > Riparian zone | place: USA: East... | reverse complement strand
CCCCTCCCCCTCCCCCCCCGCCGAAGCGGCGCTCGTCGCGCAGCACGGGGTGCCGCTCCATCTCCCGGATGATCCGGTCCATCGCCCGCACCGCTTCGATCGGATACTGGCCCACCGCGGTCTCGGCCGAGAGCATCACGGCGTCGGTCCCATCGAGGATCGCGTTCGCCACGTCGGATGCCTCGGCACGCGTCGGCCGCGGGGCGTGCACCATCGACTCGAGCATCTGCGTCGCGGTGATCACCGGCTTGCCGTGATGGCTCGACTCGCGGATCAGCCGTTTCTGCACGAGAGGGACCTGCTCGAAGGGCAGCTCGACGCCCAAGTCGCCCCGTGCCACCATCACGGCGTCGCACGCGGCGAGGATGCGGTCCAAATCGTCGAGCGCGGTCGCCTTCTCGATCTTGGCGACCAGCTTGACGCCCGCGGGAACGAGGGCGCGCAGCTCGGACACGTCCTCCGCGCGGCGGACGAACGAGAGGGCGAGGTAGTCGACCCCGCGCCGCACACCGTCGCGTGCGTCCTCGCGGTCCTTGTCGGTGAGGGCCGGCGCCGAGACGTGGAGGCCGGGGAGGTTCATCCCCTTGTGCGCCGTGAGGGTGCCGCCGTCCACCACGCGACCGCGCACGCGGGGAGGGTCCACGGCGGTCACTTCGACCGACAGCAGACCGTCGTTCAACAGGATGCGGGCCCCGACCCGGGCGTCGGCCGCGAGGCCGGCGTAGGTGGTGGGGACATCGTCCCCCCGCGCCACCTCCTCGGGCGCGAACACGACCGTCTGACCGGGGGCGAGCTCGCGCGGCGCGGCGAGGTCGCCCACCCGAATGCGCGGACCCTGCAAATCGAGCAGCACGGCGACCGGGAGACCCTTCGCCTCGGCCACGCGGCGCACGCTCGCGATCCACTCGCCCCGGACTTCCGGTGTGCCATGCGACGCATTGATGCGAACGACGTTGACACCCGCGTCGAGCAGCGCCGCGATCTGCGGCTCGCTGCCGCTGGCGGGGCCCAGGGTCGCGACAATCTTGGTTCTGCGAATCACCCGATGTCCCTCCGTGGTTTTCCACAATTCAGCGAGAGCCCGAAGATGTGGAAAAGTGGCCTCCCGGGCGAGGGGGGTACGATGCCTGTTAGGGAGCGCAGATCACCCCCGAACACCGACACCTAACACATTGGTTGCAGGGGGGATATCGCGCGCAGTTGAAGCGGCGTCTCAGCATGCGCGCGCCCCGCCGCGGCACGCACGTCGGCTGCATAAACATACGCACATACGCATGTGGGCTCAGCGGACGACCTCGAGCTGCTTCTGGTCGAGCCGTTGGCGGAATTCTTGGAGCAAGTGGATGGACCGGGCGATGGCGGAAGCAGGCATGCCCTCGATGGTGCGGGCGGCAAGGCGCCGCTCGAGCTGCCCGACCCGCAGCAACACCTCCAGGCCATGGCGCGTGAGCGTGACGCGCACGCCGCGGTCGTCCTCGGGGTCGGTCGTGGTCTCGACGACGCCCTTGGCCTCGAGACGCTGGATGAAGGTGGTGGCGGCAGCGCGGGACACGCCCAGCTCGCGGGCCACGTCGCTGGGGCGCGCGCCGTCGGGACCCCCCTGATCGACGGCCGAGAGCGCCGCGTGGGCGCGGTGCGACAGGTCGAACGACCGGAAGGCACGGTCGCCCGCCCGCTGAATCGCCTGATGCGCGGCGGCGACGGCATCGGTGAGCTGCAGGGCCAGCTCGGAGCGATCGCTCACGGTCCTCCGCGACCAGGAAGTAGTTAATATGTTGACCGTCAACATATTAATAAGATTCCGGCCTCGCGCAAGCCCTAAATTGGTGAGCCATGATCGAGGTGCAGGGCCTGACCAAGCTCTACGGCTCCCTCGTGGCGGTGGACGACCTGTCGTTCGCCGTCGCTCCGGGAGAGGTGCTGGGTCTGGTCGGTCCCAACGGGGCCGGCAAGACCACGACCCTGCGCAGCCTCGTCGGCATCATCCGGCCGACACGGGGCACGATCCGCATCGGCGGCCGGGAGCTGGAGCGGGACCCCGTCGGGGCCAAGCGCCAACTCGCGTTCATGCCCGACGAGCCCCGGCTGTTCGAGTACCTGACCGTGGAAGAGCATCTCCGGTTCACCGCGCGCCTGTACGGCATCCGGGACGTCGACGGGCGCATCCCTGCCCTGCTGCGCGAGCTGGAGCTGGACGAAAAGGCGGGGGCGCTGCCCGACGAGCTCTCCCGCGGCATGAAGCAGAAACTCGCCATCGCGTGCGGGCTCCTCCACGAGCCCACGGCGCTGCTGTTCGACGAGCCGCTCACGGGACTCGATCCCGCCGGGATGCGGCGCATGAAACAGACGATCGTGGAGCGGGCCCGGCACGGGGCCGCGGTCATCCTGAGCTCTCACCTGCTGCAATTGGTCGAGGAAGTGTGCACGCGCGTGTTGGTGATCCATCGGGGCCGACTCGTGGCCATCGGCACGATCGCCGAGATCGTCGCGTCTCGCCCCGACCTCCAGGGCCGGAGCTTGGAGGAGATCTTCTTGGCGCTCACGAGCACATGATCGGCGCCGCCCTGTACCTGGCCCGCCGCTCGTTGGCGAACGCGATCCGCCGCCGGCTGGCGCGGCTCCGCCAGCCGAAGTACCTCGTGGGCTTCGCGGTCGGCCTGCTGTACTACTACTGGCTGTTCCTCCGCCCGCGGGGACCGAGCGGCGGCGGCGGGCTGACCGGATCGGCCGCCGAGGCCGCGGCGATCCTCGGGCTCGCGACGCTCATCGCGATCGGTTGGCTGTTCGGCAGCGCGCGCAGTCCGCTCGCGTTCACGCCGGCCGAGACGCACTTCCTGTTCACCGCCCCGCTCACGCGCCGCCAGGTGTTGGACTTCAAGTTGCTCCGCTCGCAGCTCGCGCTGGGCCTGTCGTCGCTGCTGTCGGTGTTCCTGTTTTCGGGCGGTCACTTCCCCGCGACCAGGGGTCTGCGCGTCGTGGGCCTGTGGTTGGTGTTCGCCGCCCTGCAGATGCACTCGGCCGTCACCGCCCTGGTGCGTCAGAGCCTCGAGGAGCACGGTGTCCCCGCCGTGCGCCGGCGGCTGGGTGCGTTCGTCGTGCTGGCCGGAATCGTCGGCGTCGCCGCGCTGGGCTTTCGCGGGCAGCTGCCGGCACTGCAGGCGGCGTTCGCCGAGGACGCCGCGACCGGGTTCGACGCGCTCGCGGCGTTGCTCCATCGGGGCGCGCTGGGCGTCGTCACCTGGCCCCTCGCGGCACTCGTCGGGCCGGCGCTGGCGCCGGACCTCACCGCGTTCGCGGCGCGGCTCCCGGCCGCGCTGCTCGTCCTTGGGCTGCACTACGTCTGGCTGGTCCGCTCGTCGATCGCCTTCGAAGAGGTCGCCGTGGAGTCCGCCGAGCGGATGGCCCGCCGCATCGCCGCGTGGCGGAGTGGACGACGGCCGCCGCCGCTCGCCGGTGCCGCGAAGCGCGCCCGGCGGCCGCTCACCCGGCTCGGGGCGACGGGCGGTCCCCTGCGGGCGATCGCCTGGAAGAACGTCCAGGCCGAGTGGCGCGGGTCGGGCGTGCGCCTTCCGGTGCTGATCGCGATCGGCGTGGTGGCGGTCGCCTGGGTCGCAAGTCTGGGGGAGGCGGCGGGCACGGGGCTCGAGGTCCTCGCGATGCTGTTCCTCGCCTTCGCCGGGATGACGGTCGTGCTCGGACCCTATACGCTGCGCAACGACCTGCGCTCCGATCTCCAACTCTGGGACCTGCTCAAGACCTACCCGCTGCGGGGCGCGGACCTGGTCGCCGGTGAAGCCCTCGGCCCGGTCACCGTCCTGACCGCGGTGTCGTGGGGGTGCGTCCTCTGCGCGTTCGTCGTGTCACTCGCGTTCGACGTGCCCGGCTTTCCGGTGCCCGAGCGCCTCGCCGCACTCCTCGCCGCGGCGATCGCGGCCCCCGCGTTGCTCGGCATCGCCACGCTGATCCAGAACGCCGCCGTGCTGTTCTTCCCCGCGTGGATCACGTTGGGGCCGAGCCGGACGGCCGGCGTCGAGATGATCGGCCAGCGGCTGCTGACGATGGTCGGCAGTCAGTTTGTCCTGTTGATCGCGCTGATCCCCGCGGTCATCGTCGGAGCGGTGGCACTCGCGATCGCCGGCGTGGCCGGCGTCACGGGCGTGTGGCTCGCCGTTCCCGCGTCGGCCGGCCTAGCGGTGACGTTGGTGTTCGAAGCGCTGTTGGCCGTGGCGTGGCTGGGGCGGGTATTCGAGCGCTCGGACCCCGCCGCGGAGATCGGCGGCTAGCACGTCGTCGACCAGTCCACCTGGGACACCCGCGCGCACCGCGTGCACTTGAGGGAGGCGGGTTTCCCGCTGAAGTCCTGGCGCTCGTGGCAGTGGGGGCACACGGCGTAGGTGGTGATGACCTCGTTCCCCCCGCCGAGCGTGGGCCGGAGCACGCCCGTCCGCACCACCACGCTCCAGTGATCGGGCGGCGTCTCGCGCACCGTGACGTCCACGCGGGACATGCGGACCGGCTTCGGGCGCACGTCGATCACCACTTTGCCGTCGGCGGTCTCCTCGAGGATCGGGTACCAGGCGCCGCGACGGAGCACATCTGCCACGTTGTCGAGGCATCGGGCCCAACCGATGGGACGGGGCATAGAGGGGGCCAAATGTAGCTCATCCGGTTAAATTGCGTTATGCGCACGATCGGAACCGTCGCCCGCCTGCAGGTGCAACGCTCCTCCCTCAAGACCGGGGACAAGCCAAACCGCGTCTACGACCCGGCGCCGCTCCTTGCCGTCCCGTGTCTCACCGTCACCCCCGACGGCGTGCTCGGCGCCGGCGCCGATGGCGGCTGGATCGTGGACGTCCACCACCGCGGCCATCCTGACACGAAGAACGAAGACGGTTTGCACGGCGTCTCCATCGGGTTCACGTCCCATTACGCCGCCATGCGGGATCACTTCGGGGACCGGATCGTGGTGGGATGCGCGGGCGAGAACGTCATCGTGGCCGCCGATCGCGCCTTCACCTACGAAGACCTGGCCGGGGGCGTCGCCATCGTGGCGCAGGACGGCGCGGAGCGGGTGCGACTCCAGGTCCTGCAGGTCGCCCACCCCTGCCGCCCGTTCACGGGCTGGGCCCTCGGGGGCGCAAGGGAAGACCGGGTCGCCGCCGATGTCCTGAAATCACATCTGCAGTTTCTCGACGGCGGCATGCGGGGGTTCTACTGCGTCGGCGAGGGGAGTGGCACGGTGGCCGTGGGCGACCACCTGGTCGTGCTCTAGCTCAATTCATCCCACGCGAGCCCCGCGCTCTTCTTGCAGCGGGTGCAGGTCATCTCATCGATGCGAGCCTCGAAACCCTGGCGGTGCCGGCAGGTGGGGCAGACCGCGTACGTGAGCGGAAACGCGCGGCCCAGCTTCTCGATCACCCGGGGCTCGCACTTCACGATCGTCCAGCGCTCGGGGGGGTGGTAGCGGATCTCGAGGAAGCGACGGTCCACCGGCACGTTGTGCCGGTTGACGTCGAGGACCACGATGTTGCTCGAAGAGATGCGGACCACGGGGTACCACGCTCCGCGACGCAGCGTATGCGCACCCGCAGGGCCGACTCGGGCCCAGCCCTTCACCTGCAAGCGCGTGGGCGTAATGGGGCGAAGATCCATAGCTCTAAGACTAAGGGGCCGGGGAAGGCCGCGGCGTGACTACGCTCACATGTGGCCCGGTCGCCTCACCCGCACTCGCTGAACCCGCACACGTGGCACTTGGCGCAGCCCTCAATGAAGGCGAGCTGCGAGCCACAGTCGGGGCACGCGCCGATGAAGGCCTGGTCCGACCGGGCGACCCGTTGCACCGCCTCAGCACCCAGCGCCACGCGCGCCCCTGCGATGGGCGCCTCCGGGGCGGGGGCGGGCGCGAGGAGATCCTGCTGCACCCCTTGCCGCTCCTGCATCCACTTCTCGATCGCGATCCCAATCGCGTCGGGGACCGACATGATCTTGTTCGCCCCGAGCCCGACCGCGCGGTCCGACGAGATGCCCCGCAGCTGGCGGTAGATCTCCGTCAGGGGAATCCCGGAGCGCAGGGCGAGCGAAATCAGTCGCCCGATGGCCTCGACGTCGGCCATGAGGGCCCCGCCCGCCTTGCCGAGGGACATGAACACTTCGAACGGCTGGCCCTTGTCGTCTTCGGTGATGGTCACGTACATCGTGCCCAAGGGCGTCTCGACCCGGCGGGTCGACCCTTTGAGCAGATCGGGACGGGAGCGTTTGGCGCGGCGCTGCAGGTTCTCCGCCTCGACGTCGTGCAGCTGGGCGCGCGTGCGTCCCAGCTCGGTCTCGAGCTCGGCGAGGCGACCGAGGGCTTCCGCCAGGGCGACCTGCGCGTCTTTGGGCGTCGCGGTAACCTTCTTCGCGGTCGTGCCCGTCGACAGCACCTGGTTCTCGCGCGCGCCGTCCCGGTACACGGTCACGCCCTTGCAACCGAGCCGGAACGCCATCCGGTAGATCTGCTCGACGTCGTTCTCGGTGGCGGCGTTCGGGAAATTGCAGGTCTTGGAGATCGCCGAATCGGTGAACTCCTGGAACGCCGCCTGCATCCGGATGTGCCACTCGGGCGTCACGTCGTGCGCGGTGACGAAGACGCGCTGCCACTTGGCCGGCACGGCGTCGAAGTGAATGTGCCCCGCCTCGGCGATCTGCTTCACGAGCGCCTCGGAGTACCATCCCTCCCGCTTCGCGATGGCGACGAACTGCTCGTTCACGTCGGGCATCAGCACGCCCGCCTGGTTCCGCATGAACGCCACGGCAAACAGGGGCTCGATCCCCGAGGAGCACCCGGCGATGATCGAGATCGTTCCGGTCGGCGCGACGGTCGTGAGGTTGCAGTTGCGCAGGCGGCGCATCGGACGGATGCGCTCGCCCTTCGCGTCGCGGGCGGCGGTCGCATCGGGTCCCCAGATGGAGCGCTCCCACTCGGCGAAGGTCCCGCGCTGCTCCGCCAGCTTCTCGGAGGCGACCTTCGACTCCTCGTCCACGAACGCCATCAGGCGGCGCCCCAGCGCGACGCCCTCTTCGGAGTTGTAGGGAATGCCCAGCTCGACCAGCAGGTCCGCCCAGCCCATGATCCCGAGGCCGATGCGGCGGATGCGCTTCGCCAGATCGTCGATCTCGGGGAGCGGGTACTTGTTCGCGTCGATGACGTTGTCGAGGAAATGCGTGCACAGGTACACGGCGGTGCGCAACCGCTCCCAATCCAGATCGCCGTTCTTGACGAACAGGCCGACATTGATCGACCCCAGGTTGCACACGTCGTACGGGAGCAGCGGCTGCTCCCCGCACGGGTTCGTCGCCTCGTAGCTGCCGAGATGCGGCACCGGGTTGTAGTGGTTCGCGCGGTCGATGAAGAACACGCCCGGCTCGCCGGTCTTCCACGCGCCGTGGATAATCTTGCGGAACACCTCGCGGGCGTCGAGCTGGCCCACGACCTTCCCGGTGCGGGGGTGGATCAACTCGTACGCCGTCCCCGCCTCGAGGGCGGCCATGAAGGCGTCGGTGACCGCCACGGAGATGTTGAAGTTCGTCACCTGGCTCAAGTCATCCTTGCAACTGATGAACTCGAGCACGTCGGGGTGGTCCACGCGCAGGATGCCCATGTTGGCGCCGCGGCGCGTCCCACCCTGCTTCACGACGTCGGTCGAGGCGTCGTACAGTTTCATGAACGAGACGGGCCCCGATGCGACACCCATGGTGGAGCGCACGACGTCGTTCTTGGGCCGCAGGCGAGAAAACGAGAACCCCGTCCCGCCCCCCGACTGGTGCACCAACGCCATCGCCCGCAGGGTGTCGTAGATGCCGGAGTGGCCGTTCGATAGGGCGTCCTCCACCGGCAGCACGAAGCACGCCGACAACTGGCCCAGCGGCCGGCCGGCGTTCATCAGGGTGGGCGAGTTTGGCATCCACACCCGGGTCGCCATCAGCTCGAAGAACGTCTCCGCCAGACTCTCCACCGCACGCTCGGACGCGCCGTACGCCCGGTCGGGGGCCGCGACGTTACGGGCGACCCGCCGGAACAGGTCATCGGGGCTTTCGGCGGGCTGGCCATGGTCGTCCTTGACCAAGTACCGGCGCTCGAGGACCGTGAGCGCGTTGGCATTCAGATCGAGCTTGCCTGCCGGGGTGGAAGCGGTCATCCTGGCTCATCCCTCTGCGGTGAGAGCAGTCTCTGCGCAATGCTGCAATCGTAGAAGTTAACGGGACGTGGAAGGTCAAGGTAGGCGCGGCGGCAGGGCCGAGCAAGGCGCGTCGGGAAGGCCCGTGCGTCAAGGCCATTGACAATTCACATCACAAACTTGGTCGTTCGAGTGGGAACGCGCCCCCGCGATGCCGCTCCGCTTCCCTCACGTAGTGCTGCCACGTCTCCCGGATGCGCGCCCGCAAGCCGTCGTCGACGGTCCGGACCACGCGCGCCGGCACACCCATCACGAGCGACCCGGGCGGCACCACCATCCCCTCGGGGAGCACCGCCCCCGCGGCCACCACGCTCCCGGTTCCGATCACCACCCCGTTCAGCAGCACGCTGCCCATCCCGATCAGGCATTCATCCTCCACGGTGCAGCCGTGCAGGATCACGCGGTGCCCGACGCCTACCCGGGCGCCGATCGTGGCGGGCCTCCCCTCATCCACGTGCACGATCGTCCCGTCCTGGATGTTGGTCGCTTCCCCGATCACGATGGGAGCCATGTCGCCGCGCAGGACCGCGTGGTACCAGACGCTCGACCGGGGGCCGAGCGTCACGTCCCCCAGCACGACGGCCCCGGGGGCGATGAAGGTGGTGGGATCGATGCGCCCGATTACTGTCTCAGGGGCTGGAACGGCCACTGCACCCACGCCTCCACCGGCTCGCCGTTCTTCTGGGCGGGGTTCCAGCGCAGGGTCCGCGCCATGTCGAGGGCTTCATTATTGAAGGTCTCGACGTTGGACCGGGAGTAGAGGCGTGCCTCCGCCGTCGCCCCGTCGCGCGACACCTTGATGAGGAGGATCGCCGGGCGGGGGAAGATGGTGGCGTCGCCCGCGACCGGGATGAGGGTCGGCGAGAGCGGCAGCGGCCGGGTGTCGAAGCAGATGTTGTCCTGGTTGTACGCGGGGCCGAACTGGTCGCAGGGGCCGAGGCCCTCGTCGCCCGAGACATCAAGCTGGACGCGGACGGTGCTCGTCGCCCCCGGCGTGATCACCACTTGGCGGTCGAAGGTCTCGTATCCCGCGAGGCGCACGTTGAGCCGGTGGACGCCCGGCGGCACGTCGAGGGCGGTGCCGCGGACCTGCTGGCCGTCCACCAGGACGCGCGCGCCCTGGGGCACGCCCTGCAGCACCAACCGCCCCGGGGTGCCGGGTGGCGTGACCGGCGTCTGCGGCGGGGCGGTCCGAGCCGTGTCGCGGTGGGCCGAGTCGGTGGCCGCGCCGGTCGAGTCGCGGTGGGCGGCCGTGTCGGGCGGCGTCGAGTCGCGTGCCGCAGGCTTGGCCGCGAAGATCAGGCCCTGCTTGTAGGCGTAGAACCCACCGCCGCCCAGGACGGTACCGACGATCACGAGCCAAAGCACGAGCCCCGCGGCGACGGAGCGCTTCTCCGGTTCGCCTTCGAGTGCACCGGACGTGGCGCCGGGCCGCATGCCGGTGGCGCGGGGCAGCGGCGTCGTGGCGGCGGTGAGCCGCGCGCCCGCCATCGCGGGCAGGGCCATCGTGGCGTCGGTCGTAAACGAAACGGAGCGCCCTCCTTCCAGCACGCTGGCAAGCTCGGACGCGTTCTGGAACCGCTGGTCGGGGAGCTTCGCCATCATCTTGCGGACGATCTCGAACAACTGGCGTTTCTCCGGATTCTCGAGCGGCGGTGTGGGGATCTCCTCCATGATGTGCTTGTAGCCGATCGAGAAGGAATCCTCGCCGTCGAACGGGACCGAGCCGGTGAGGCACTGATACGCGACGACGCCGAGAGAATAGAGGTCGCTGCGGCCGTCGAGCGCCTGCGCCTTGGCCTGTTCCGGACTCATGTAGTGCGGCGTCCCGATGGACATCCCCGTGCCGGTGAGCTTGCCGCCCGTGGCCGCTTTGGCAATGCCGAAGTCGGTGACCACGGCGTGCCCGTGCTCGTCGAACATGATGTTGTCGGGCTTGATGTCGCGGTGGACGATGCCGCTCTTGTGGGCGTAGGCGAGCGCTCGGCACACCTCCACCAGCACGCGGCGGATTTCGGCGGGGGGGAGAGCGCCGCGGGCCGCGAGCACGCTCGAGAGCGGCTTGCCCCGCAGGAACTTCATGACGAAGTAGATGACCCGCCCCGATTTGCCGACGCGGTAGATCGGGATGATGTTCGGGTGTTCGAGCTTGGCGGAAGTGCGGGCCTCGCGCTGGAACCGCTCGACGAACTCCTTGTCGAACGCGAGGGAGAAGGGCAGGACTTTGATCGCGACTTCGCGATCGAGCTCGGTTTCCTTGGCCTTGAAGACGATCGCCATCCCGCCACGGCCCAGCTCGTCGATAACTTCGTACTCCTTTTCGAGCTCCTGGCGCACCATCTCGATTTCCGTCATCTCCCGCGGCTCCGTGAGGGCGCCGACGGGCGTTGTGGCCGTCAGGTCGAGCCCGCAGGAGTCACAGAACTTCGCGGTGTCTTTATTCTGGGTGCCGCAGCGGGAGCAGTACAATCCAGTCTCCGAAGGAGCCGGACAAACTTAGGTCTCCGTCGGAGGCAGTGTCAACCGACTAGCGCGCCACAACTTGGAAATGCCGCGCCCGCGTGATACTGATGCCGGTCGCGGGATCGGTGATGACGACGGTGAGCCGGTAGCCGCCCTTCGCGACGTCGCGCAGCGCGATGCCGCGATGGACGCGCGTGACGGGACCGTCGGCGGCCGCGTCGAACTCGAGCAGGACCGGCGCCCGCCCGCCGCCGAACAGGCCGCCGATCGCGCCGAACAGGGAGCGCCGGCCGTCGCGCGCGAGCCGCACCACGGTGTGGTACGGCGCGCCGCGCGCGAGCCCGTAGACCTCGTAATACAATTCGGCGGCGCTCCCCTCGGCGAACCGATTCAGTGGATTGAGCCGGACGGTGTCGCCCGCCTGCACCCACACGAGCCCCGAGCCCTCCCGCCCCACCACTACGTCGCTCACCGCGAATGCGGCCCCGCCCAGCGCGCCCACATCGACGGAATCCTGTCGCACCAGATCGCCCGCGCCGCGGTCCGGCGTGGTGACGAGGAGCCGGTAGCGATAGCGGCCCGGGGGGACCGGGACGGCGAGCCGCCCGGTGAGGTAGGCGGGCGAGCGGAGCGCCTGGCGCGCGCCGAAGACGCGCAGCGTGTCGAGCCGCGCCACGACGCGCTCGGCGGAGTCGGAGACCACGAGGCGGAAGCGCAGGGGGTACAGCAGCCCGCCGGCACCGGGCGCACCGGTGAGCCGCTCGCCGGGCACGGCGAACACGACGTGCAGCGTCTGGCCGCCGTCGGGCGTCCCGGCCACGAACTCGCTCGCCACGACGTCGAGCGCCTGGTCAAAGCGCTGGGCGTAGCTGTCGGTGGACGTGCCGAGGGCGATGCTGCGACGGCCGGATGCCCGGTCCTGGGCGAGGTCATTGGCGCGCGCAGGGGTGCTGTGGCCCACGCGCCGGTACAGGGAGCCGAACTCGCTGCGCGTCGCGTACAGCTCCGGGAGCTGAGGATCGGAGTCCACTCCGGCGCGCAGCGCGCGGCCGAGCCCGAGCACGTCCGCCAGACCCTCCACCAGCTTGAAGTCCTGCACGTCGTTGCGCGCCGCGAAATGGAAGATGAGGTCGCCTTCTGGGCGGCGGTACAGCCAGCTCTCGTTGTCCGCGCATTCACGGTCGGAAGGCGGACAGGTGAACAGCGCACGCCGGTCCGGATCGCCGTGACGCAAGTAGATCACGCCCCGGTCATCGAATTCGACGTGCTTGTCGCGGTAGACTTCGGTGACGTCGTAGTGCCGGTGCCGGCTGACGAGGCGGAAATGGCTCCGGGCGTAAAACCAGCGCCGGTAGTGCTCCGCCAGCCGTTCCCCCATGTCGCGGGCTTCCGATACGTCACGCCGGGTCCAGAACTCCTGGAGCCAGCGGTCCCGACTCGCCGGATCTGGCAGCGCGTCGAACGCCGCCAGCTCGACCGAATCCGCGATCCACGACAGGTCGGTGCGGTACAAGGTGAGCGCCGGCGCCGACGTCGCAGCGCGCGCTCCGGCGAGGTAGGTGCGCCAGCCGTCGGGCTCGCGGCGCGCGAAATAGTAGGTCCGCGCCAGCTCGAGGAGCCCCACCCCCGAGTCGCCGCCTGCCGCCAGGTAACCCTGGAACCCCGCGAGCGCCGAGTCGGCTTCGCCCGCTTCACGCTCCACGCGCCCGCGCACCAGCTGCACCTCGGCGTGCTTCCCCGCGGGGGACGCCGCCGCGAGGCGCACGGCGCCCAGCGCCACGTCGAGCCGCGGGCGAATCCGCTGGCTGAGCGCGGTGGTCGCGAGGTCCACCACGGCGGATGCGAAGGCCGGGTCCGCCTCCGTCGCCCGCGCGAAGGCCTTCGCCGCCTTCGAGAGATAGTCCCTGCCGAGCATCTGGCGCAGGTTCTCGAGCGCGATCACCGAGCTCTCTCCGAGCGCCAGCTCGGCGAGACCCAGGCCATACCAGGGGTAGGGCCAGTCGGGCCGCAGCTCAGTGGCCCACTCGAACTCGCCCGCGGCGTCCTCGTAGTGCGATTTCACGCTCGTCAGCTCGCCGAGCCGGTACCCGATGAACCCGAGACGCAGGTGCAGCAACGGATCGTCGCGACGCACCTTCGCGACGGCGATCGTCGCCGCCTCGAGCCGCGCCAGCGCGGCGCTGTCCTGCACGGCGCCAAGCGAGTCGCGCAGTGCCTCGATCTCCGCCCGGTCGGCGGGGGACTGCGCGGCAAGCGGCAGGGCCGCGCCGGCGGCCAGGACGAGGGGAAACAGCAGCGCGCGGGACATACCCGGGTTCATTATACGCCGCTTGAGCGGCGCGGTTCAGGGCGCCGCGGGTCCGCAGTGCGTCAGAAGTCGGCCGCGAACGCGGCGTACGCCCGGCGAGGGGCGCCGCGAGGCTGGGCGACGCCGACGCGGACGCGCAGGGGAAAGGCGTAGTTCACCGTGAGGTCGCCAACGAGTTCGAGGCCCACGGACCGCAGCCGATGTAGGCGCGCGGACTCCCCGGGGTCCCAGGCATCGCCAGCGTCGCTGAACAGGGCGAGCGACAGCTTGTCCGCTCCGACCGGCAAGTGCCCGAGCGATCGCCCCACCAGCGCGAGCGGGATGCGATACTCGACCGCGACACTCGCCACGCGCCGGCCGGACAGCACGCCGGGATCGTAGCCGCGGACCGGAAACGTGCGCGTCCCGCCCACCGTCTGCCCGAACCCGACGTCCACCGCGCCCGACGAGACGCCCCCGACCGAAAACCGCCGGGGGATGGTCCCGCCCGTCGCGCCGACCGCGAGACGCACGGCGAGCACCGGGGCCGCGAAGGCGATGCGCGGCCCGAGCCGCGCGTACAGTGCCAGGCGCGCCCGCGCCTCGTCCGCCCAGCGGCCGGTCCCCTGCTCCTCCCGCCGGCGGTACAACAGGCTCGCGGCGATCCCATCGAGTGGCGACACGGCGAGGGGCGCGGTGACACCCGAGCCGGCCGCAAGGCCGATCGATCCGCCGACGAGATCGCGCCCAGCCAACGTCGTGTCAGGGATGACGACCAACCGCGTGCCCTCGTACTCGGCCGCGAGCCGTAGCGAGACGAAACCGTACCACCCGCGCGCAATGAGGGTCGCCCCCAAGGCGGCGTCCAGGTCCTCGGCCGTTACCACGCTGCCCGAACTGGTCGTACCGACGTCCGACCAGTCGTTCGACGCCGACGCATCGAGCGTGGGGTTACCGAAGACACGTGTGAGCAGGGCGACGGCACCCTTGGCACGCGGGGAGTCGGGCGACAGGAGTCCTTCCGCGAGGTAGGCGTAGCGGCCGAGGGCATCGATACCCGCGGTGACCCCGCCGATAAAGAAGCCGCTCGCGCCCGCGTCGTAGCCGAGCGGGATCCAGAAGTGCGGCCGCAGGGACGCGAATTCGGCGTAGCTCGTCTCCCGCGCGCCGCCGGCGAGGGGAGGCGCCGAGTCGAACGGGGCGCGCGACGAGAGCGGCAGCGCCTCGCCCGCCGCCGGCAGCGCGAGCGGCTGCGTAGCGCGGAGCTCCCAGCCGTCGGCGCCGAGCGCCGCGAACAGCAGCACGCTGTCCGCGAGCAGCGCGGGCGCGCGCGCCCCGAGCGGTACCGCGGTCAGTCGCCGCACGCCGCTGCGCTCGCTCCACGCATGCGCTTGGGGGAACTCTTCGACCTCGGTCACGTACAGCAGGTCGCCCGCGGGCGTCCACGACGGGTCGGCGACGAGACTGCCCGCCCGCGCCTCCACCAGCACCGCGAGCGATTCGGGCGCCGCGGCGGGCCAACGCACAAGCGCCCAATGGCCGTCCCGGTTCCGGGTCGCGCCTACCCAGCGGCCGTCGGGCGACGGGACGACGGCGCCCCACGTGGTCCCCGGCGGGTCCGGTACGCCGGCGAGGTGTGGCGCGTTGTCGCCCGGCGAGAGCGCGACCGCTGCGAGGACACCGCCGCCCCCCCCCCGCGGCTCGGTGAGCCGTGCGCCGCGCGTCATGCGCCGCCAGGCGCCGTCGGGCGTCCAACGCCACAGGTCGCTGCGCAGGCGCCAGCGGCCGGAGAACCCCAGCTGGGCGACGACCAGGGTGTCGCCGAGCCAGTCGTAACTCACCTGCCCCGTCACGCGGTGCGAGCGGATCACACGCCAGTCGCGCGCGTCCACTACGCACAGGCGGCGCGCGCCCCGACCATCGTCACACACATAAGCAACGCGCCGTCCGTCCGGGGCGACGCGCGCCACGGGCTCGCTGCGCAACCCGCCCACGAGCCGCCGGCCGGCGGGAGCCACGGGTGCCGGCGCGGGCGCGGCGCGCTCGATCGCGCGCGCCCAGTCGTCGGAAAGCGCGCGCGGCGCCCCCGCAAGGCGCAACTGGCGCCCGACGCGGAACGGGATGAGCTGCCGCGCCGTGCGCTCGGCGAACCGCGGCACGATCGAATCGCCGGCGCTCCGCGCCAGGTCGTCGAAGAAACGGCTCCCGTACGCATAGGGCGCGAGCCCGGCAGGCCAACGCGTGAAATACAGCGCGTCCCACGGCGACCGCGCGCTGCCCGCCGCGCGGTCGGCCGCGACCACTTGACGTTGGAAGCTCCCGGCGGCCCGGCCGGCGCCGGTGAAACGCGACTCGTAGTACGTCGCCAGCCCTTCGATCACCCAGGTGGGTTGGTACTCGTTGGGGAACAACCCAGGCATGCGCCCGAAGAGAGATTGGAGACTCGCCCACAGGCCGCGCGCGCGGTCCAGATGAAAGACGTGCGTCAGCTCGTGCACGATCACGAGCCGCAGCCAGCTGTCGTAGTTCTGCAGGCCTGGATCTGCCGTGGGGGGTGGCAGGAGAATCGTGATGCGGTTCGACGGATAGACCGACGCGAAGCCGTTGGGCGCGTCGGCGTCGTCGGCGAGCGTCAAGTCGACGCCGCCGCGCGGCACATGCAGCTCCGAGGCCAGCAAGCCGTACGCGCGCTCGGCCTCCCGCGCCGCCTCGTGGGCCACCGCGCGGTAAGCGGGACGAAAATGGATCCGGAAGTGCTCCGTGTGCAGCGTGCGCCAGGAGCCCGACGGGTCCACTTGGGCGTCGGCGCCCCCCCCGGGGAGGGCGAAGAGCAGCAGCAGCGCGATCGGGCAGCGCGCCGGCACAGGCATGGGTCGCGCAAGCTAGCACTGCCCCTTTCGACTCGTCAATTTGCCCAATAGATTGGCCTACCTTACTTTATGCGCCTTGTGGAGTACCTCCGCGCGTGAGCGCCTGCGGCTTCTGCGGTCGCCAGAATCAGGTCGGCGCGCAATTCTGCACCGACTGCGGCAAACCGCTGACCCAGGCCGCCGCCGCGCGTGCCGCCGCCGCAACGCCCGCCGCCGCAGGAGCGATCGGCACCGGCGTTCCCCGCACCACCGTGCTCTCCGCCCAATCGGAAGTCCATACCTGCCCTGTCTGCGGCTCCCCGACCGGGGAGGAGGCGGGGGCCAGGGGGGGGGGAGGGGGGGGGGGGGGGGGAAGCGGGACCGTCTCGGGCCGGTCTCGCTTCAGCCCCGACCGGCTCAGTGACCAGCGCTTCACCCTGGTCCTCCTCGCCGAGGGTGGGGCCAGAACCGAGCTGCAGCGCTTCGAGCGCAAGCACGCGTCCACCGGCATCGGGCGGCTCGACGGGGACCTGCGGTTCCCCGACGACCAGTTCCTCTCGCCGCTGCACGCCAAGATCTCGTGGGAAGAGGGCCGTTTGGAGGTGCGCGACCTGGGGAGCCGCAACGGCACCTGGGTGTTCCTCGAGGCCCCGCACCGCCTGACGGACGGCGACCTGTTCCTCATCGGCTCGCAAGTCATCCGGTTCCGGCGGCTCGGCTACCCGGGGCCCCATGCCGCCGACGCCGACGCCACGAAGCGGATGGGAAGCCTGGTGCCGAGCGCGGACATCGCGAGCCTGACGCAGCTGCGCTCGGACGGCAGCTCGCGCGACTCGATCCAGCTGTCGCCGGGCCGCGACGTCCACATCGGGCGCGAGCGCGGCGACTGGATCTTCCCCTACGACCCCTCGATGAGCGCGCAGCACGCCACCGTCCGATCCGAAGACGCCGACTTCGTACTGGTCGACGATCACAGCCGGAACGGCGTCGCCATCGGCGCGCGCGGGGCGATGGTGCTGCAGCACGGCTCGCGGATCATGGTGGGCGACAAGGTCCTGCGGATCGAGCTGCCGACGTGAAAATCTGTCCCGTCTGCTCCACCGAGTACCCGGACGACGTGAAGTTCTGCCCCAACGACGGGCAGACGCTCCGGTCGGCGGGGCCGGCGTCCGATCTCGTGGGCCAGGTGGTGGCGGACCGCTATCACGTGATCAAGAAGCTGGGCGAGGGGGGAATGGGGCAGGTGTACCTCGCCGAGCACGTGAAGATGGGACGGCGCAGCGCGATCAAGGTGATGAACCCTTCAATGGTACATGACCCGGATGCTGTGGCGCGCTTCAACCGCGAGGCGTCGAACGCGAGTCGAATCACGCACCCGAACGTCTGCGCCATCTACGATTTCGGCGAGACGCCCGAGGGGCTGATTTACCTTGCGATGGAGTTCGTCGAGGGCGAGCCGCTCACGGAGTTGCTGGAGCGCGACGGCTCGCTGCCTGTGCCACGCGCGTTCGGCATCTTCGTCCAGGTGGCCGAGGCCCTGCAGGCCGCGCACGACCTCGGGATCGTCCATCGCGACCTGAAGCCCGACAACATCATGTTGGCGCGCCGCACAGGCGGCGGCGACATGGTGAAGGTGGTGGACTTCGGGATCGCCAAGGCCGTAGGAGGCGACGAGTCGGGTCAAAAGGTGACGAAGACCGGTCTGGTCGTCGGCACGCCGGAGTTCATGAGCCCCGAGCAGCTGTCGGGAGACAAGGTCGACGGGCGGAGCGACCTCTACTCCCTGGCGCTCGTGCTCTTTCGGATGCTCGCCGGCAAGCTGCCGTTCGAGGCGACGACGGTCCAGGAGACGATGATCAAACGCCTCACCGACGACCCCACGAAACTCGCCGAGGCGCGCCCCGACCTCACGTTCCCGCCCGGGCTGCAGGCCGTGCTCGACACGGCGCTCGCCCGCAACCCGGTGGACCGCTACCAGATGGTGGCGAAGTTCGCGGCCGACGTGGGCTCCGTGACCGGGTTGAGCCGCGGCCACACCGCCGCGATCCCCCATACGCGGTCGGGCGGCGACGTGGACGGCAAGACTCAGCTGCTCGCGCCCAAGAAGCGGTCGCTCGTTCCGGCGCTCGTCGGGGTGGTGGCGGTCGTGGGGCTCGGCGGCGCCGCGGTGGTGATGCTCAAAGACGGAGGGAAAACCGGCGGCGCCGACACGACGGCGATTCGGGCAACCCCCCCTCCTCAGCCGGCAGATTCCCAACGGGGGCGGCCGACAAACTCACGGACGTTGGCGAATCGCAGCGGCGCGATCGACGTCACCAAGGCGCGCGCGTCCCTGGATGATCTCTTCCTCGAGCAGTTGAGCGCAACGACGGCGGGGATGGTACGCGACTCGGCGCTGAAGTTCTACACCGCTGCCGGGATCAGCCCCAAGGACCAGGCCTATGCGGCCTTCGTCGTGGGCCAGGCGTTTTTCTCGTTGGGGGATCGCCCCACGGGGTGCCGGTGGGTCCGGACGGGAAGCCAGCTCGACCCGACCGATAACACCTTTTCGGCCGTCCTCGGCCAGTGCCCGAGCTAGCGCATGTTCGGACGCTCCTCCCCCAAGCCCATTCGCGTGCAGGTCTTCGGCAAGACGGACCTCGGCCGTGCGCGGGACCACAACGAGGATCGCTTCCTCGTCGCGGACTTGACGCGGCGCGAGGCCTCATTGCAGCCGGCAGTGCGTCGGCACGATCTGGGGGAACGTGGCTCGCTGTTCGTCGTCGCCGACGGGATGGGCGGCGCCGCGGCGGGAGAGCTGGCGAGTCAGATGGCGACCGACACGATCTACGCGCACCTCGCCAAGACGTGGAGCGCGGAACCGGAGGCCACGCCTCAGCGCTTCGCCTATCGCCTCAAGGAGGCGGTCGAAGTCGCCAACTCGAGCATCCACGCGCACGCCAAGGCGCACCCCGAAGTCCGCGGCATGGGGACCACCACGACCGCCGCCGGCGTGCTGGGCGACCACCTGTACCTCACGCAGGTGGGCGACAGTCGCGCCTATCTGGTGCGCGACGGCGAAGCGCACCAAATCACCAAAGATCAGTCGTTGATGCAGCGCCTCGTGGAGGCCGGCGAGCTGACCGAAGAGGAGGCGGCGCACAGCGAACGCCGCAACATCATCCTCCAGGCGCTCGGCCCCGATCCCAAGGTGAAGGTCGACCTCACGCACCAGGAGGTGCGGCGCGGCGACATCCTGGTGCTCTGCTCCGACGGTCTCTCGGGCCAGGTAAAGAAGGAAGAGATCGCGCAGATCGTCACCCAGGCGCCCGATCTCGCGGCCGCGTGCGAGAGACTGATCACGCTCGCCAACGAGCGGGGCGGACCGGACAACATCACCGCGGTGATCGTCCGCTTCGAGGGCGACGGGCTCCGCTCCTCGGGGGCGGGGGGGGCGGGGGGGGGGACA
>Ga0210382_10000286_pt1 | contig 19269 bp, 14 predicted proteins | sample PLMedo_FD_155452 | JGI IMG/M metagenome (GOLD analysis project Ga0210382, IMG submission 155452) | Groundwater sediment microbial communities from an aquifer in East River, Colorado, USA - PLM0_60_coex redo | ecosystem: Environmental > Terrestrial > Soil > Riparian zone | place: USA: East... | reverse complement strand
AGGCGCCTCTAGGTTTTTGCCCGGAACGGGCTCCGTTCGTTGAGCTCGTCCACGTAGCGCTCGATTCCCTCCGACTCCCGGGCAAGAAACTTTTCCACCGCGTCCGCGAACTCCGGATGGCGTAACCAGTGCGCAGACCACGTGGGGTTCGGCATGAAGCCCCGCGCGAGCTTGTGTTCGCCTTGCGCGCCTCCCTCGAAGATCCGTATGCCGCGTTCTATGCAGAAATCCAGCGCCTGGTAGTAGCAGACCTCGAAATGCAGCAGCGGGACGTGGGCGACCGAGCCCCAGTAGCGGCCGTACAGCGCTTCCGGCGAGAAAATATTGAGGGCGCTCGCGATCGGTTTTCCATCGAACTCGGCAAGCACCATGAGGAGGTGTTCGGGAAGCGTTTCGCCGAGCCGCCGGAAGAACTCCAGGTTCAGATAAGGCGTCGAGTGATGCGCCCGATAGGTGTTGTTGTAGCAGCGCGTGAAAAAGCTCCAGTTCTCGTCGCGGATTTCGGCTCCGACCAGCCGTCGCACGCGCACGCCCGCTTCCTGTACCCGTCGCCTCTCCTGCCGGATTTTCTTGCGCTTCGCGGAAGCGAGATCGGAGAGAAACTCATCGAAATTTGCGTACCCACGGTTTTCCCAATGAAACTGGACTGAGCGGCGCAGCATCATTCCCGCGGCCTCCATCTCGCGTGCTTCGGGCTCGGCGGGAAACAGCACATGCAGCGACGAGACTTCGAGCGAGAGCCGCAGTGCGGCCCGAACGAGGAGCGCTCGGGTCTCACCGTCACGCGCGAGCAGACGCGGTCCGGTGACCGGCGAAAACGGGATTGCTCCGAGCAGTTTGGGATAGTACGGAAGTCCATGACGGTGATAGGCATCGGCCCATGCCCAGTCGAAGACGTACTCGCCGTAGGAATGCGACTTGGCGTAAAGGGGCATGGCACCCACGAGCGACGCACCCTGCCACAGCGTTAGATAGCAAGGCGACCAACCGGTGCCCTCGCAGACACACCCCGTCTCATGGAGCGCATGCAGAAATTCGTGACGCAGGAAGGGGTGTCCTGCGGCAAGCGCATTCCACGCTTGCGGCCCAACGGCGCGGAGCGTATCGATAACCTTGACCGAAGGCGTGTCTTCCTTCAATCGACCGGGTCCGAGGTGGCGCTCACGGTTGCCGATTATAGAATCGATTTGAACCGTCCGGCGCGAGGGCTCATCCGCCGATGGTAAGCTTGCCGGATGGCGAGCATCGTCAAGATCGCGATTGCCCAGATCAACTGCGTCGTCGGCGACCTCGCCGGCAACACCGACAAGATCCTCGGATACTGCGAACGTGCGCGCACCGCAGGCGCGGACGTGATGCTTACTCCGGAGCTCGCGCTGTGCGGCTACCCCCCCGAAGATCTTCTGTTGCGCGGAGGTTTCTATCGCGACTGCGACGCGGCGCTCGAGCGCCTGGCGCGCGAGGTGCGCGGCATCACGCTCGTCGTCGGGCATCCGCATGAAGACCAGGGGAAACGCCACAACGCCGCATCTGTCGTGAAGGACGGGCGGGTAGTGGGAACCTATTACAAGCAGGTCCTGCCGAACTACACCGTGTTCGACGAGGAACGCTACTTCGTGCCCGGCGACCTTCCGTGCGTCTTTCAAGTGGGAGAGACCCGCTTCGGCGTGAACATCTGCGAAGATACCTGGGGGCCGCAGGGGCCGCTGACGACCCGGCCGGATGCCGTCAGCATCGGAATCAACATCTGCGCGGATGCCTGGGGGGCGAAGGCGCCTCAGGCGGCCCGCGAGGCGGGCGCGCAGGTTCTGCTCGTGCTCAACGCCTCGCCGTATCACATGCGCAAACAGGAGTCCCGCTACGACGTGATGCGCGAGCGCGTGATCGAGACGGGCATGGCGCTCGTTTACGCGAACATGGTGGGAGGGCAGGACGAGCTGGTGTTCGATGGCGCGTCGTTTGCGCTCGACCGGAGAGGGGAGGTGGTGTGCCAGCTCCCGGTTTTCGAGGAGACGATGGAATTCGTGACGGTGGCCGATGGCGAACCCCAACGAGGTGGGATCGCAGAGCAGGCTCCACTCGAGTCCGAGGTCTACAAGGCGCTTTGCCTCGGAGTACGCGACTACGTCGGGAAGAACGGATTTCCCGGGGCCCTGGTCGGCCTCTCCGGCGGGGTCGACTCGGCGTTGACGCTGTGCATCGCTTGCGACGCGCTCGGATCAGAGCGGGTACGCGCGGTCATGATGCCTTCGCAGTATACCTCCCGAATGAGCCTCGAAGACTCGCGCGAACTCGCCAAAAATCTCAGGGTGCGGTACGACGAGATCCCCATCGGCCCCGCGTTCGACGCTTTTCTCGCTTTGCTGGCAAGGGAGTTTGCGGGCCTTCCCGTGGACGCCACGGAGGAGAATCTTCAGGCGCGAATCCGCGGTACCTTGCTGATGGCTCTGTCGAACAAGTTCGGAGCGATCGTGCTGACGACCGGCAACAAGTCGGAGATGGCGGTGGGCTATGCGACCCTCTACGGAGACATGGCCGGTGGTTTTGCGGTGATCAAGGACATTCTCAAGACGCTGGTATACCGCTTATGCCGGCATCGGAACGGCATGGATCGCGTTATTCCGGAACGCGTGCTGACCCGCGCGCCTTCCGCCGAGCTCAGGCCCAACCAGACCGACCAGGACAGCCTTCCTCCTTATGATGTTTTGGATGCCATCGTTTCGGCTTATATGGAAAACGACTTGAGCCCTGCCGAAATGGTGGCGCGGGGCTTCAGGACCGAAGACGTGAGGCGTGTCGTCGAGATGATCCACCGCAACGAGTACAAGCGCCGCCAGGCGCCGGTCGGCATCCGGATCACCCACCGCGGTTTCGGCAAGGATTGGCGCTATCCGATCACATCGCGCTACCGGGAGCCGTACGAATAGCTGGTGATGGCGCGAGCCTGATCAGGCAAGTTTCGGCGCCCGTTTGTTATACTGGCAAGCAGAAGTCAACGCGGGAGCGTGGCCATGAAGAAAATCGAAGCCGTGGTGAAGCCTTTCAAGCTCGACGAAGTTCGCGAGGCCCTCGCCGAAGTCGGAGTCACAGGGCTGACGGTGACGGAGGTGAAAGGCTTCGGTCGCCAGAAGGGCCACACGGAACTCTACCGCGGCGCCGAATATGTCGTGGACTTCCTGCCGAAGGTCAAGATCGAGGTCGTGGTGACGGAAAGGATGCTCGAGGGCGCGATCGAGGCTATCGTCAAGGCGGCGCGCACCGGCAAGATCGGCGACGGGAAGATTTTTGTGAGCACGGTGGAGCAGGTGGTGCGTATCCGGACGGGCGAAACCAACGAGGCGGCCGTCTAGCGGCGGCATCGGAGGGCAGGGGCCTCAATCCTAGGCTTTCAGCAGCACCAGCAGCGCACCGCTCCCGCCCTGATTCTTCGGGGCCTCGCAGAAGGCGAGGACTTCGTTTCGCTGCGCCAACCACTGCTGTACTTTTCCCTTCAAGACCGGCTCTCGTCCGGGCGAGCGCAGCCCCTTTCCATGGACCACGCGAACGCAGCGCAGTCCGCGCTTGAGGCAGCCGCCGAGAAACTCCGCCAGCAACGACCGGGCCTCTTGCCGGTTCAGGCCGTGCAAATCGACGGTATCCTGCACGACCCAATGCCCTCGCCTCAGCTTGCGCAGCACATCGCGGGCGAGGCCGCTTCGCAGGTAGGACGGCTCCTCCCCGGTCTCCATCGATTGATCCAACGAAATGGCACCGGCCAGACTCTCTACGAGCGAGTCGTGCCCGTCGAGCAAGGATTGAATCGGCACGGGCGGCGGCCGCTTGGTCCTAGGCTCCACCCGGGCCGACGATTCGAGGGGTGTCGCATCGCGCACCGCCTCGCGAAACAGTGCGGATTCGTGTTCGGGAAGTCCGTTACGCGTGCGTTTGCGCATGATTTCGTCCTCGGCACTGCATCCGAGGTTTGTTGCGGGACTCAGCGCAGACCGTCCAGATATTTTTCTGCATCAAGCGCTGCGATGCAGCCGCTGCCCGCGCTGGTCACGGCCTGCCGGTATACGTGGTCCTGTACGTCGCCCGCAGCGAACACTCCCTGAATGCTGGTTGCGCTGGCGTTACCCTCGCTCCCGCCGCGGGTGACGATGTATCCGCCTTTCATCTCGAGCTGGCCTTCGAAAATGCCGGTATTCGGGGTGTGGCCCACTGCGATAAACAGCCCCTGCACTTCGATCTGTTGCGTAGCGCCGCTCTGGATGTCCTTGATGCGGACGCCGGCTACCCCCTTTGCATCGCCGAGGACTTCGTCCAAAACGTGGTTCCAGCGCATCGTGACGTTGCTTCTGTCGAAGAGCTTTTTCTGAAGAATCTTCTCCGCCCTGAATTTGTCTCGCCGGTGGATCACGGTAACGCGGCGCGTAATATTGGAGAGGTAGAGCGCTTCCTCCACTGCGGTGTTCCCGCCGCCGACGACGGCGACGTCCTGACCCTTGTAGAAGAATCCGTCGCAGGTCGCACAGGCGGAGACGCCCTTTCCCATGAACTTCTTCTCGGATTCGAGCCCGAGATAACGGGCGGAGGCGCCGGTGGCGACGATGAGCGCATCGCAAGCGTATTCACCCGCGTCGCCTTGCAGGCGAAGAGGCCGCTCCTGGAGCCTTGCGGTATGAATATGATCGAACACGACTTCAGTTTCGAAACGCTCGGCGTGCTTCTGAAAACGCTCCATCAGCTCCGGACCCTGCACTCCCTGCACGTCAGCCGGCCAGTTGTCCACGTCGGTCGTCGTCATGAGCTGTCCGCCGGGAGCGAGGCCCGTAACGACGACGGGGTGCAGGTTTGCGCGCGCCGCGTAGACGGCGGCGGTGTAGCCCGCCGGGCCGGATCCCAGTATCAACAACCGAGAATGTCTGGTCTTTTTCGACATGACGGAATGGTGGGGACGAAGATGCGTGAATTCAATTCAATCGCCGCGCGGTTCCAAATTATAACCCGGTTGAATCGCTGCTCCGCCTGAGCGGCCTGCTGAAGTACCGCGATTTCGACTGACCCGCGGCGTGAAGCGGTCTTCGGGAGTCTGCTAAGATATGCCGGTAAAATCAGGTTCCCTGGGAGGTAGACCAGATGACGGCCCCAGCTAGCGTATCGATGCTGCTTCTGCGCAACGTCCCCCTGTTTTCCACGTTGCCCGAGCATCAGCTGGCGCTCCTCACCGGTGTGGTGAGCCGCAAGAGCTTCCCCCGCGCGACCTCCGTCATTGCCGCCGGCGACGTAACTGAGTCTCTTTACGTGGTGATATCGGGTCGGCTCAAGGTCATGATGAGCGATGACGAGGGACGCGAAGTGATCCTTGCGATCCTGGGACCCAACGAGTTTTTCGGAGAGATGGGCCTGATCGATGATCATCCGCGCTCGGCAAGCGTGGTTGCCCTCGAGGCCTGCGAGCTGCTGAGTCTCTCGAAGCGCGATTTCAAGAAATGCCTTGCCGAAAATTTCGAGATGGCCATGACGGTCATGCGCGGACTGGTCAAACGGCTTCGCGAAGCCGACCAAAAGATCGGCAGCCTCGCCCTGATGGACGTGTACGGCAGAGTGGCGCGCTTGCTGCTCGAAATGGCGGAAACCGTGAACGGCCAGAAAGTCGTCACAAGAAAGCTCGCCAAGCAGGACATCGCAAAGATGATCGGAGCCTCGCGCGAGATGGTGAGCCGGGTGATGAAGGACCTCCAATCGGGCGGGTACATCGAGGTGCGCCCCGGTTCGATTTTCCTGCACGAGACCATATTGACAATCGATTGAGGGCCGGTCCTGGAGGAGCTGCTCGGCGCCGCAATGACCGGCCGCTGCAGCGCCGATTCCCCGCCGTGCTCTGAGGTTCCAACCCTGGCGAAGGGTTCCTCATCTGCTAGAATTCCCGCATCGATCAGAACCTCTGCCCGACGGGGCGCAGTTGGCGTTTGACTCAATCAGAATCTCTTTGAAACGGAACCAAGCACCCCTTCCCGGCAAGGTCGCCGCGCTGCTGCGCGAGTCGAGGCTGTTCGTCCTAGTCGCAGGCGCCCTCTATCTTTCCCTGGTCCTCACCACTTTTAGCCGGACAGACCCCGGGTGGTCCCACAGCGTTGCGGCGGGCGAGATCCGCAACCTCGGTGGGAGGGTAGGTGCCTGGCTGGCGGATATGCTGTTGTATCTGTTCGGCGTTTCAGCCTGGTGGTGGGTCGTGTTCCTCGCGGTGACCGCGACTTGGACCCTGCGGCACCTGGAGGGCAGCTCGCTCAGGGACCGGCGGTCCTCCTTCATTGCACTCGCCGGGTTTTGCGTGCTGCTGGCCGGCTCGAGCGGAGTCGAAGCCTTGCGCCTTCACTCACTGAAGGTCGCGCTGCCGCAAGCCCCCGGGGGCTTGGTCGGTGATGTCGTTGCGAGAGCGCTGCAGTCGGGTTTCGGCTTCACGGGCGCCACGCTGATCCTGCTCACGCTTTGCGCGATGACGCTGTCTCTTTTCACGGGCATTTCCTGGCTGGCCGTGATGGAAAAGCTGGGAGGGGTGCTTGAGAGCGCGTACCTCTGGTCCCTTGAGAAATGGCAGGGGTGGCAGGATCGCAAGGCCGGAGCCCTCGCCGCGGAGAAGCGCGAGGCGACAGTGGGGGAAAAGCGCGAGCTGTTGATCGACGAGCACGCGCCGATCCGGATTGAGCTCCCTGTGGCCGAGATTCCAAAATCCTCCAGAGTCCAGAGGGAAAGGCAGGAGCCGCTCTTTCGCGAACTGCCCGACACGCCGCTGCCCCCGATCAAGCTCCTCGATGAAGCTGCGAGCGACCTCGAAGTCTTGTCGGCCGAGACCCTGGAATACACCTCGCGCTTGATCGAGAAGAAACTCGGCGATTTCGGGGTCCAGGTCAGAGTGCTCGCCGCCTACCCGGGGCCCGTGATTACGCGCTACGAGGTGGAGCCCGCCATAGGCGTGAAAGGCAGTCAGGTTGTCAGCCTGGTGAAGGACCTCGCGCGCGCGCTGTCGGTCTATAGCATCCGCGTGGTCGAGTCGATCCCAGGCAAGTCCTGCATGGGCCTGGAGATCCCCAATCCGCACCGCCAGATCGTGCGCCTTTCCGAGATCGTCAGCTCGCGGGCCTATCACGAATTGCACGCTCCTCTCACGCTCGCACTCGGCAAGGACATCGCCGGCAACCCGGTGGTTGCCGATCTCGCCAAGATGCCGCACCTGCTCGTCGCGGGCACGACCGGCTCGGGAAAATCGGTCGCCCTCAATGCGATGATTCTTTCGATTCTGTACAAGACCGAGCCGCGCGAGGTACGGCTCATCCTGGTCGACCCGAAGATGCTTGAGCTCTCCGCTTACCAGGATATTCCGCATCTGCTCACACCCGTAGTCACCGACATGCGGCAGGCCGCCAACGCTCTGGTCTGGTGCATGGGCGAGGTGGAACGTCGCTACCGGCTCATGACCTGGATCGGAGTAAGGAATCTGTCCGGCTACAACCACAAGGTTGCCGACGGCGAAAAGTCGGGTAACCCGCTAAAAAACCCGGACACGCTCGACTCGGCTGAACCCCAGCCGCTGGAGAAGCTTCCCTACATCGTCGTCATCATCGACGAGCTTGCCGATCTGATGATGGTATCGGGCCGGAAGGTGGAGGAACTGATCGCACGCTTGGCCCAGAAAGCGCGCGCCGCGGGCGTGCACCTGATCCTCGCGACGCAACGTCCGTCCGTGGACGTGATTACCGGGCTTATCAAGGCCAACATTCCGACGCGCATCGCCTTCCAGGTCTCGAGCAAAGTGGATTCGCGCACCATCCTCGACCAGCAAGGCGCGGAGTCGCTGATCGGCCAGGGCGACATGCTCTACTTGCCGCCTGGCAGCGGAATGTCCCAGCGCGTGCACGGTGCTTACGTCGCAGACCAGGAAGTGCACAAGGTCGTCGCCTATCTCAAATCGCTCGGACGCCCCGAATACGTGGGTGGCCTCCTCGAAAGTGAGGAAACCGATGGGGGACTCGAGCTGGGCCTCGGCGAACAGGGTGGAGAGGCCGATCCGCTTTACGATCAGGCCGTGGAGATCGTCATGCGCACGCGGCGGGCGTCGATCTCCCTCGTTCAGCGCCATTTGCGGATCGGGTACAACCGCGCCGCGCGTCTCATCGAGCAGATGGAGCAGGCGGGGCTGGTATCTTCCATGCAATCGAACGGCAATCGCGAGGTGCTGGTGCCCGCGAAAGTGGACTAGCCGCCCGATGGCCTTGCGTTCCGGGTCCGTGGCGGTTTTCCTGGGAGCGCTTCTCGCATGTGCGGCGTCGGGCGCTGGAGCGTCGAGCCTGGAGCGCTTCGCCGAGTTCATTGCCAAGACCCTCACCGCAAGGGGGGAATTCGAGCAGAAAATCTTCGATGGTAAGTTCAAGCTGCTGCAGGAGTCGCGCGGCGCGCTCGCGTTTTCGCGGCCGGGAAAATTTCGCTGGAACTACGTGAAGCCTTATGCCCAGCTCATCGTCGGTGACGGCTCCAGGGTATGGATCTATGACGAAGATCTCAAGCAGGTCACGGTGAGGAAACTCGACCAGGCGCTCGGTTCCACGCCGGCTGCCCTTCTCGCGGGAAATAACGAAGCCATGCGCGCGTTCAGGCTCTCGGACAAGGGCGCGAAGGACGGTCTCGAATGGCTCGAAGCGCTGCCCCGGGAAAAGGAGGGCAATTTCGAGAGGATCCGCATGGGCTTCGGTCCTTCCGGTCTCGAAGTCATGGAGCTTGTCGACAGTTTCGGACAGACCACGGTGCTCAGGTTCGAGTCGCTCGAGCACAACCCCAGGCTGGATCCTGGACTCTTCCGGTTCTCTCCTCCCAGGGGTGCCGACGTGATAGGCGACGTTAAATAGCCTCTCTGCGCTTGGCAAGCGGATGACCGATCTGTTCCCCGCTCCTGCGCCGGTGCCGCCGATGGCGGAAGCCCTGCGGCCCGGGTCGCTCGACGAATTCGTGGGGCAGCAGCACCTGCTCGGGCCGGGAAAGCCGCTGCGTCTTGCTTTCGACTCGGGCAAGCCGCATTCGATGATCCTGTGGGGACCCCCGGGAGTCGGCAAGACGACCCTCGCACGTCTGATGGCCGACGCGTTCGACGCTCAGTTCATCGCGCTCTCTGCCGTATTCTCCGGCGTAAAGGACATCAAGGACGCCGTGCGGCGGGCCGAGGAGGCCCTTGCGACGTCCGGAAAGCGCACCATCCTCTTTGTCGATGAAGTGCATCGCTTCAACAAGGCGCAGCAGGACGCGTTCCTGCCTTTCGTCGAGCGCGGGCTGCTCACTTTCGTGGGCGCCACGACGGAGAACCCCTCCTTTGAAGTGATCGGCGCGCTGCTTTCGCGCACCGCGGTGTACGTGCTCAAGAGTCTTTCAGAAGCTGAGCTCGGAGAACTGTTCGACCGCGCCGCGCGGGAGGCCCTCCCGGGGCTCGCGTTCGACGCGCGCGCGCGCGACCGCCTGATCGGGCTTGCTGACGGTGACGCGCGCCGTTTGCTCAACCTGCTTGAATTGATCCTGACCGCCGCGGCGCAGTCCGGGGCGAGCAAGATCGACGGCGACTGGGTGCAGAACGCGGTTGCGCGCAACCTGCGCCGCTTCGACAAAGGCGGTGATGCGTTCTACGACCAGATTTCTGCCCTGCATAAGTCGGTGCGCGGCTCGAATCCCGACGCATCGCTCTACTGGCTCGTGCGCATGCTCGACGGGGGCGCCGACCCGCTCTATGTCGGCAGGCGCATGGTGAGGATGGCCGTCGAGGACATCGGCCTTGCCGACCCGCGCGCGCTGCGGGTCGCGCTCGACGCCTGCGAGACCTACGAGCGCCTCGGGAGTCCTGAAGGCGAGCTCGCGCTCGCCGAATGTGTGATCTATCTTGCCTGCGCGGCGAAATCGAACGCGGTGTACGACGCGTATAATCGGGCGCGCGGTTTCGTGGCGGAAGACGCCTCGCGGCCGGTACCGGAGCACCTGCGCAATGCGCCGACTAAGCTCATGAAGGAGCTCGGGTTCGGCCGCGATTACCGCTACGCGCACGACGAGGCCGAGGCGTACGCCGCCGGGGAAAATTACTTCCCGGAGAATATGCCTGAGGTGAAGTGGTACGAGCCTACCGACCGCGGTTTTGAGGCGAAGATCGCCGAGAAACTCGCGCATCTGCGCGGACTCGACAGTAAGACAAAGAAAAAGAAATAGGCATGCTTGACCCGCAGCTCCTCCGAAGCGACATCGACGCCGTGGCACGGCGACTCGCTGCGCGGTCGTTCGTTTTCGATGTCGCCGCCTTCCAGGCGGTCGAGCAGGAGCGCAAGAGCGTGCAGACCCGCGCGCAGGAGCTGCAGGCTGGGCGCAACCAGTTCGCCAAGCGCATCGGCCAGGCGAAGGCCAAGGGCGAGGACACCGCGACCCTGATGTCCGAGGCGGAACGCGCCAACGCCGAGCTCGCGGACCTGGAAAGGCGCCTCGAAGCCATTCAGCAGAAGCAACAGGATTTCCTGCTCGGCGTTCCGAACCTTCCACATCAGTCGGTCCCCTTGGGAAAATCGAGCGAAGACAACGTCGAAGTGCGACGCGTGGGCGCGCCGAGAACGTTCGGCTTTGCGTGCAAAGATCATGTCGATCTGGGCGCGGGGCTGAAAATGCTCGACTTAGACGCCGCGGGCAAGATCGCCGGCGCGCGCTTCGCGTTGATGAAAGGACCGCTCGCGCGGTTGCATCGCGCCGCCGCGCAGTTCATGCTCGATGTGCACACGCAGGAGCATGGATACACGGAGGTCTACGCTCCGTATCTCGTCAACGCCGACAGCCTGCGCGGAACGGGCCAGCTCCCGAAATTCGAGGAAGACCTGTTTGCGGTGCTGCGCACGGACGGAAAGACGCGCGAGAAGTTTTACCTGATTCCGACCTCCGAAGTGCCGGTCACCAACATCGTGCGCGACGAGATCGTGCCGCTCGAGGAACTCCCGCTCAAGTTCGTCTGCCACTCGCCCTGCTTCCGCAGCGAAGCCGGCTCCTATGGCAAGGACACGCGCGGCATGATTCGAAACCACCAGTTCGACAAGGTGGAGCTGGTGCACATCGTGCACCCGGACAAATCGTACGAAGCACTGGAGGGGCTCACTGCGCACGCCGAAGAGATCCTGAAGCGTCTGGAGCTGCCTTACCGCGTGGTCACGCTGTGCACGGGCGACATCGGGTTTCAAGCCGCGAAGACTTACGACATCGAAGTCTGGCTGCCGAGCCAGAACGCTTACCGGGAGATTTCCTCGTGCAGCAACTGCGAGGCGTTCCAGGCGCGGCGCATGCAGGCGCGCTTCCGAAGCGAGAAGGGGAGGCCCGAGCTGGTGCACACGCTGAACGGTTCGGGGCTCGCCGTGGGCAGGACACTGATCGCGATCATGGAGAACTATCAACGCGCCGACGGTGGCATAGATGTTCCTTCCGTGCTGCTGCCTTACATGGGCCCGTTGAAGGCGATCGTTCCGGCGCGCTGATCTTCCGCGCTGGTAAAATCCGGCCACCCGGAGAGGTGACGGAGCGGTTGAACGTGCCGGTCTCGAAAACCGGAATACGCGCAAGCGTATCGTGGGTTCGAATCCCACCCTCTCCGCCAGCTGTCCCCACGATCCCCAGCGCGTTGCCCGGTTCGGACCGGGAGTTACCGGGACGTCAGGCCGTTGGCCTTTCCCCTCATTGCCGAAGAAACGACAACGAACCCCAGGCGGGCGAGGCGCGGCCGGCAATTCGGCTTGCGGCGAGCCATTCGCCAAGCGTTCGGAACGTTGTCCTGCGCACCTAGATATTCTCGGAAGACCCTGAATGTTATAGAAAAACCCGGATGTGTACGGAGAAGGGCAGCGCTCGCGTGCGCCTGAGGTTTACCCTGCACTGGAAAAATCGAGCTTGGCATGATCCCTGCACTTGGATCTAGCGTAGGCGTTCGAATATTTGCTGTCGAGGAGAGCAGGATTGGCATTTCGCCAGAACGGCCGCGACCTTCTCAGGCCGAGGCGCGATCGGTTGCGGAGAAACACTGGATAGCCTAGGATAAACCCCCCGTTAAGCCGGCAGGACACAAGAGAACCGATCCAAACGGACTATAGGGTCGGTCATAAATCGTTCGGCAGGGGACCGTTATATTGTTGGCAAAAGCAGTAAAAATTGATGGGAGGCGTAGTGAGCGTTCGTATTTTCGGCCATTACGTTTCGCTGCCGCTGGTGCTGCTCATGCTGGCAGAAGCGGCGATGCATGTGGGCGCGGTCTACCTTGCCGCGGCCTTGCGCTTCCTGGACATCCACTTCCTAGTCTATTCCCCAAGCGGGGCTTCCGAGCCCTTGCTGCCTCGATCCCTGTTGTATGCGTTCGTGGTGTTGGGCGTAATGACCGCCTTCGGTCTGTACGGTTCGGCGCTGCACAAGAAAGACCGCGAATACCAGGTACGTTTCCTTGCGAGTTTTCCCGCCGGGGCTCTGGCGATGGTGATCATCTTCTACATCATGCCGGCGAGCTTCCTCGGGCGTGGCATCATGGTCTTGAGCTTCCTGTTCTCCCTCGTCTTCACCGCAATCGCTCGCGACCTGTTCTTCCGGATGGTCGGTCACGATGCGCTCAAGCGCAGGGTCCTGGTGCTCGGGAGCGGATCGCGCGCGGCCGAGGTCGAAGCGCTGATATCCAAGCTCGGTCCGCGCGCAGGGTTTCACTTGATCGGCTTCGTACTGTGCGGAGATGAGCAGCCGGGCCGCGACAAATCTAAGCTGCTCGGCGACTGCACAGCCTTGCGCGCCCTGGTCGAGCAGCACCGCGTCGACGAGATCGTGGTTGGGGTGAGGGACAGGCGCAACGGACACTTTCCGATCTCCAAACTTCTCGAGTGCAAACTCGAGGGTACCGGCATAGTGGATTTGCCGACCTTTTTTGAACGGGAAACGGGCTATGTTCAGCTGAATTCCCTGAGCGCGAGCTGGATGGTCTTTTCCGAGGGATTCTCCAAGACCGATTTTCAAAAACTCCTGAAGCGTGCGTTCGATATTTGCGTCAGCGGAGCGGTGCTGGTCGCCACGCTGCCGGTCATGCTGCTCGGAGCGTTGGCAATCTGGCTCGAGACCGGCCGGCCGGTCCTGTATCGCCAGAAGCGAGTGGGCGAATCCGGACAAGTATTCGAAATCCTCAAGTTTCGCAGCATGCGTGCGGATGCTGAAAAGGATGGCGTGGCCCAATGGGCGAAAAAGGACGACGAGCGCATCACGCGCGTAGGCAAAATCGTCAGGCTGACGCGCGTCGATGAATTGCCGCAGCTCATCAATGTCATGCGCGGTGACATGAGTTTCGTCGGTCCGCGTCCGGAGCGTCCCCCGTTCGTGAACGAGCTCAGTCGGAAAGTGCCTTTCTACACGAGCAGACACTCCGTGAAACCCGGGATTACGGGGTGGGCACAGATCCGCTATCCCTATGGTGCGTCCGTAGATGACGCCGTGCAGAAGCTTCAGTTCGATCTTTACTACATCAAGAATCACTCCCTATTCCTCGACCTGGTCATCCTCTTCCAGACTGCACAGGTTGTTCTGTTCGGACAGGGCGCCCGCTAGGCGCGAAGCTGCCAACCTCATGCCCTCGACCCGCCAGCGCACGGCCTATCCCCTAGCGCGGTACCTTCAGAGGCTGCGCTGGCGAGTTCTCCCAGCGAACGACGCGGTCGTTGCGGAAATAAACTCGGGACGGCGCGTAGTACCAGACTGCGTCGGTTTCCACTACGGGAGCGCCTTGGATGGCCCGCACCTCGTCCTTGGTGGACCCGATGCGGAAGTACCTGTCATCCGAATGAACCGCATAGTGGTGGTCGATTCGCAACGGATTGTCGAGGTGCTCGTCCCAGGAGATCACTCTCCCCTGAGAAAAGTGAATTTTCGACTTGCCGTAATACCAAGTGTCGCCTTGCGTGAGGGTCGGAACGCCCTGAATGGCGTAGACCTCGCCAAACGTCGAGCCGTTCGAAATGCTGTCCGATTCGCGAGGATTCTCCGCGACCGGCGGGGGCTGAGGAGCGACGTCGGGTTCGTCGACATGTTCTATGGCGTCGCCGGGCGCCCAGGCCTCAATGAAGTGGTAACCGAAGTACGCCACGCCAATGACGGCGGCAAGCGCAATCCCTGCGCGGTGCCCGCGCCTCGGCTTCCGTTTCGCGAGCTCGGCGGCGCCTGCGTCCGTCGAGGCCGCCTTGGCGTGCGCCGTGAAACTGGCCCGGTCGAACCCCGCGTCGGCGTCGCGTGTCGAGGTTTTCTCGTCCCCTGCGGGCTCGGCAGGCGCCGCAGGAGGCAGCTCGCCGTGGTCGCGGCGGTATCGGTCGAGCGCTTGGTAGGCAATCGTAATTTGTTTGCTGCGCTCTTCGGCGATCTCTCTGTCGGTAGGGTCGGCCGAGAACCGGTCCGGGTGCCATTGTCCGATGAGGCGCTTGTAGCGCGCTCGCAGCGTTTTCCAGTCGGTCTCGGAGGTTACTCCGAGAATCGCATAGAAGCTCGCGTAGTCAGGCATGGAGTGGATGAGCGGCCCCGAGTGCAAGAGGTGGCACGGACGCAATTATTGCAAATTTCCTGCGCCGGCGGCCAACGATTAATCAGCATGCCGCATTTTCTGCGGTAAAGTAGACGTGCTTGCTCAACATAAAGTCGAGCGAGCACCCCGCGCGGCGGCTTCGAAGGCGCCGGTCTTCCCCGGTGGGAGCGAGAAGGAATTTCGGATGAGAGAACAACAGTGTTACGAGTGAAACCGATGAACGGACTGAGGTGGATTATTGTTGCTGCGATGACGCTGATCGTGTCTGGTTGCGAGAGCGTGGGCGAGGTCACGCCTTCACGTGATGTCGGGGCTCAACGGTCCGCGACCATCGAGGGGGACTATCGCATTGGCGTGGACGACCGCGTGCAGGTGACCGTGTGGCGCAACCCGGAGTTGTCGGTGACCGCACCGGTGCGTCCGGATGGGAAGTTTTCCGTGCCGATCATCGGCGACGTCGAAGCAGGGGGCCGTACGCCGAGCGAGGTAGCCGAAATGATCAAGAACCGGCTTTCCGCATACATTCGCGACCCCAATGTCGCCGTGATCCTGACGGAATTGCGTTCGCACGAATTTCTGTCGCGGGTACGCGTGACCGGCGCAGTGCGTACCCCCCGTTCGATGCCCCACCGCCAGGGAATGACGGTCCTCGATGCGGTACTTGAGGCCGGCGGCACCAATGACTTCGCATCGCCCAACCGCACCAAGCTTTATCGCAAGGTCAAGGACAAGGCGGAAATGTTCGAAATCGAACTTGGAGACATACTCAAGAAGGGCAGGCTGGAGACCAACCTGTTGCTCAGGCCGGGTGATGTGATCACGGTTCCCGAAAGACTGTTTTAGCCGGCCGCTTGTTGCGGGATGTATGGATGTATTAAGGAGCACGCATGATTCAGATGTATCCAGAACAGATCGTTAAAACGCTCATGGTCGAGGCCTTCCAGTCGCGCCGCTTGGTCGTGGGGATGTTCGTCGTCATCAACGCGGCGATGCTGATCGTCGGTCTCTTGTTCCCCAAGGGTTTTTCCGCGTCGACCAGCATCCTCATTGACGACAGAAACATCGTCCAGCCCCTGATGCAGGGCGCTGCCGTACCGACGGAAGTCACAGACCGCGGGAGGAACGCGCGTGAGGTGATCTTCGGAAGAAAGATCATGGACCAGATTCTCGAGCACGGCGGGTGGATGGTCGATCGGCCGACTGCCGAGCAGCAGGAACGTCTTATCGAGGACATCAGGAAACGGACGACGATCGTCACGATCGGCCGGAACATCATCAAGATCGAGTATCGAGACGACGATGCGGAGCGGGTATTCCGCACGACGCAGAAAATGGCCGAGCTATTCATGCAGGAAAGCATCGCCGCAAAGGCAGCGGAGAGCAGCGCCGCATTCGAATTCATAGACAAGCAGACCCAGGATTACCACGACAAGCTGGCCCTCACCGAAGAGCAACTCAGGGTGCTGCGTTCGGCGAATTTGGACGCGCGCGCAGGCAGCGAGGCAGAAGTGACGACGCGGATGAACGATCTCCAGAGACGCATCGAGAGCACTTCCCAGGAATTGCGAGAGGCAGAGATCAGAGGCATGGCGCTCGAGCGGCAGGTAACCGGTGAGGTCGAGGTGAACGCCGCGGCTACGCGAGAGGGCCAGTACCGGACGCGGATCGGCGAGCTGCAATCGAGGCTCGACACGCTGCGCTTGAGCTACCACGATACGCATCCGGACATCGTTCAACTCAAGAACCAGATCCAGGATCTGACGGACGGAATAGACGCAGAGCGCGGGCGTCGTGAGCAGACCAAGCGAACCGGACGCCTGGAAGCGGATCAGTCGACCCTGAACAATCCGATATACCAGCAGTTGCGTCGCGAGCTCTCGCAAAACCAGCTCAACGTCGAGGCGCTCAAGGCGCGTATCGCGGATTCGCAACAACGGCTGCAGCAGGAGCTGAATCGGGGCAAGCTCTTGCACACCGGGGATGCGCGTCTGGCCGAGTTGACTCGCGACTATCAGGTGAACCGTGACATCTATCAGGATCTCCTGCGTCGGCGAGAGAGCGCGCGCGTCTCAATGCATCTGGATCGCGACCGACAGGGATTTACCTTCAAGATCCAGGAGCCGGCTACTCTCCCCCTCTACCCGAGTGGACTGCGATTCTGGCATTTTATGGCGGGCGGGATTTTATTGGGGTTGCTGATTCCCGTGGGGCTGCTCTACGCCCGTCTGCACATTGATCCGCGCATCCGCCTCGGGAATGCGATTTCGAGTCGGCACAAGGTGCCGATCGCGGCGGTGGTTCCCCATTTGTGGACCCCTAGGCAGCTGAAAGGCCTGCGAATAGAGCTAGCGATGCTCATGCTTGCCGTGGTGGCGACAGTCGCCCTCTCTGCAGCCGTTTCCGTGCTGCGCATGACAAAGGTAATATGAAATGAGCAAGATCGAAAAAGCACTCAACAGGGCGCGGGAGGAACGCGGAACGTTTCTGGTCCCGGTGCCAAATACGGGCGCGGGCCGGACGCCGGCGACAGGCACCGCAATGGTGGCGGACCGAACCGGCCATCCTGAGACCATCGCGCGCATGGCCGTGAGCGAGTCGCGGCTGCTGAGCCCGGGCGACCTGTCACAGCACGGCATCATCCATCACCAACATGCCGCGGACCCCGCGGTCCAGGTGTTCCGCGAACTGCGGACCAAGGTCGTTCAGCAAAGCCAGGGACAGAACGGCGTAATTCTCGTCACTGCGGTGAGTAACGATAGCGGCACTAGTTTCGTTGCGCAAAACCTGGGCGCGGCATTTGCGTTCGACGCGGGAAAGACCGCGCTTGTGATCGACTGCAATCTCAAAAATCCGAGCATGCATCGACTGCTCGCCAACGCGTCGTTGCCGGGACTGACGGACTACCTCGAAAATCCGGACTTTGACATCGCTCATATTATCCATCCCGTGGGTATCGCGCGCTATCGCGTGATTCCAGCAGGCAGACGGGGCGAGGTTCCGGCTGAGCATTTCACTTCGGTGAAGATGCGGCGCCTGGTCGATTCCGTGCGCCTGCGCTACAGGGAACGCTTCATCATTCTGGACGGCCCGCCAATGTCGGACATTGCGGACATCCGGATTCTCTCCGAGTTGTCCGATTTCGTGCTGATCGTGGCACGTTACGGGCGCGCCACAAACACCCAGATCGAGAACTGCATCAATGCGATCAGCGACAAGAAACTGCTTGGCATTGTCTTCAACGACGAGCCGCGCATTCCCCGGTTCCACTGACCAGAATGCTGCTGGCGGTCGGGAGGCTGACTAGCGGAGTCCGGTTCTGCAGGCGGGCGCGACTACCCCGGAGTCGGGTCGCTGATGCGGATCGTACGTTCCCCTGCCGGTTTGCGATAGGGTGCGCGGCGGTGACCTGCGCTCTGGCGGCTGCGCCTGCTCTCGGCGGGGAATCCGCTTTCGGGGGTGGATATTCCCTGTCTCACGAGAGCAACGTCACACGGGTTTCAGTCGACCCGCGCCCCGAATGGATCCAGCAGGCATTCGGCGGCGTGGCCTACCAGGAGCACACGGTCGACGTCAACGCGCAGCTTCTGGCGCAAGTGGAAAGGCGCGACTACGTTCGCAATGTTTACGCGGACGATGTGGGGGTTTATCTGAACGGGGCGGGGGTGTGGACGATATTGCCGCAGTTTTTTTCCTGGAGTCTCGACGAGCTCTACCGTGAAGCGCGCGTCGACATTACCGCTGCAGACGTGCCCAGCAATCGCGCGAAGTCAAGTACCTTCAGCACGGGCCCGGATCTCGACTTTCGCCTGGACCCCATCAATTCGGCCGTGCTCGGTGCCAGATACGGCCGATTCGATATCGTCGGTCCCGGGGACAATGTTCGTTATTCGGGCTACGCGCGCTGGGTGCACCAGTTGTCACCCTTGACGGCACTGTCTCTGAACTACGAGCCGATGCGCATGTACTTCGAGAGCGCGGCCCCTTATAGCCATGTTCTCAGGGTGGACCGCTTTGTGCGCTTTGACACCCGCCATCTTCCGAACAGCATGGCGATCGACGCCGGGACGACACGCGTAACGCGAGAGGGCGCGCAGGATCTGACCGGCCAGCTCCTACGGGTGGCGGCGGCACGTCAACTCACGTCGGACGCCGCGCTGCAAGCGTCGTATACGAACCAGTATTCGGATACCTTCACCGACACGCTCAGAGGGGTGACAAGTGCAACAGTGCCCGGGGAAGCGGTGCTTCTGCCGGGCACCGACGTGATCAGCGGCGATGTTTACCACAACAGACGCGGTGAACTCGCGTACGTGAATGGCCAAGCCGATAGCCCCATGGCCTACACGCTGCGGGGATACGTGCGTCGCGTCGACTTCCAGCAGCAAACGAGCTTCGACAACGACGAGCGCGGCGGGCGCATTGATTGGGCTTGGCGCTACGCCGGCCGGACACAGATCTATGCCTTCACGTCCTACCTCAAGCGCACGTTCCGGAACGTCGAGCGGAATCAGCCGCCGCCGACGCTTGTCCCGGATCAGCAGGACTTCGAGCGCAACACCACGGTAGGCGCAACCTGGGGCGTTGGCCAGAACGTGACGGTCTCGTTCGAGGGGGGACGCATCGAACGCGCTACCACCGGACAGCTGGGAGGTTCCGTGGACTGGCGTGCGATGCTACTTTTGGGCTACAGTACCGGT
>Ga0210382_10000285_pt1 | contig 19271 bp, 17 predicted proteins | sample PLMedo_FD_155452 | JGI IMG/M metagenome (GOLD analysis project Ga0210382, IMG submission 155452) | Groundwater sediment microbial communities from an aquifer in East River, Colorado, USA - PLM0_60_coex redo | ecosystem: Environmental > Terrestrial > Soil > Riparian zone | place: USA: East... | reverse complement strand
GATCCGCCTGCGTCCAAGGCGATCCAGGACGGGTACGCGCTGCTCGCCGAGCTGGGGGCCGTGGACGAAGCCAACGAGCTGACAGAAATCGGAAAGCAGCTTGCGAGGCTGCCGGTCGACCCGCGCGTCGGCCGCATGGTTCTCGCGGCGAAATCGGAGAACGCACTGCGCGAGGTGCTGGTCATCGCCGCGGGGCTCTCGGTGCAGGACCCTCGCCAGAGGCCGAGCGAGCGCGCTGCCGCCGCCGACGAGGCGCAGAAACGCTTCGACGACGAGAAGTCCGATTTCCTTTCCTGGCTGAAGCTCTGGAGGTTTTTCGAGGAAGCGCTCGAGCACAGGAAATCCAGCCGCAAGCTCCACGAGGCCTGCCGCGAGCATTTCCTCTCCTTCAACCGCATGCGCGAGTGGCGCGACATCCACGGGCAGTTGAAAGAGCTGGTCGTCGAGCTGGGCTGGCGCATTTCCGAGACGCCCGCTACCTATCAGCAAGTCCATCGGGCGCTGCTCGCGGGCCTGCTCGGCAACGTCGGCACGAAGACCGAGGACGGAAATTATCTGGGGGCCCGCGGCATCCGGTTCTGGATTCATCCCGGCTCGGGTGTGGGAAGGAAGGCCGGACGCTGGGTCATGGCCGCGGAACTTACCGAGACCACGCGGTTGTACGCGCGCTGCGTCGCCACCGTCGAGCCCGAGTGGCTCGAGTCGGTCGGCGCGCATCTCCTCAAGCGGCATCAGTACGAGCCGCATTGGGAGAAGCAGCTGGCTCGCGTGGCCGCGTTCGAGCGCGGAACGCTCTACGGGCTGCTGCTGTATGCAAGGCGGCGCGTGCACTACGGGCCCATGGACCCGGCCGAATCGAGGAAAATATTCATCCGCCATGCGCTGGTCGAGGGCGATTACGACACGCGCGCGCCGTTCTTTCTGCACAACCGTAGGCTCATCCAGGAGATCGAGCAGCTCGAGCACAAGTCGCGCCGGCCCGACGTGCTGGTGGACGACGAGCTGATCTGCGCGTTCTACGAGAGCCTCGTTCCCGAAGGCATCCACAACGGCGCGGATTTCGACCGCTGGCGCCGCGAAGCGGAAGGCGCGAATCCGAAGCTGCTGTTCCTCAAACGCGAAGACCTGATGCGCCACGAGGCGGCGGGGATCACGACGAGCGGGTTTCCACACCGGCTCGAGATAGCGGGACGCAGCTTTGCGCTCGATTACCATCACGAGCCCGGTTCGCCGCGCGACGGCGTGACGCTCACCGTGCCGCTTCTCGCACTGAACCAGGTCGATGCGGTGCGGTGCGACTGGCTCGTTCCGGGGCTCGCGCGCGAGAAGGTCACGCGGCTCGCCAAGTCGCTGCCGCAGAAGCTCCGCCACCAGCTCGGTCCGCCGCAGGAGTTCGTCGACGCGTTCCTCCGAGCGAACGAGCACTCGGATGCGCCGCCCGCGCAGGCCATCGCCCGCTACGCGCGCCGCGAGCTGAATCTCGCCGTTCCGCTCGATGCCTTCCGGCCGGAGACGCTCCCCGCGCACCTGTCGATGAATTTCCGCATCGTCGACGAGCACGGGCGGCAGCTCGCGATGGGACGCAACCTCGCCCAGCTGCGCGCCGAGTTCGGCCACAGAGCCGGAAAGCAGTTCGCCGAGCTTGCGCGCTCGGATGCGCCGGCAGCGAAAGTCACTGCCTGGGATTTCGGGGATCTCGAGGAGGTGATGGAAGTCCGGCACGGATCCCAGACACTCATCGGATATCCGGGTCTGGCAGACCACGAAGATTCCGTCAGCCTCGAGGTCTTCGATTCCGCGCAGAAGGCGCGCGAAGCGCATCGCACGGGGCTGCGCCGGCTGTTCAGGCTGCAGTTGAAGGAGCAGGCTCGCCACATCGAGAAGAATCTACCCGGGTCGCAGGCCATGGTGCTTCAGTTCGCCGTTTTCGGCGATGTCGCCGATCTGAAGGAGCAGCTGCTTGCCGCGGTTTTCGATCGTGCCTGCATGCAGGAGCCCTGGCCGCGCTCGCGCTCCGAGTTCGAGCGTCGCCGCGACGAAGCGCGCTCGCGCGTCACGCTGCTCGCGCAGGAAATCGCGCGGCTCGCGGGAACGATTCTCGCCGAGCACGCGGCGCTGCAGAAAAAGCTTCAGCAGGTGTCCAAGGCTTTTCCCGACCCTTGCCGAGACATCCAGGAGAGCACGGCCCGTATTCTCTCCAGGCGGTTCATCGAGCAGACGCCCTACGAGCGGCTGCATCACTTCCCGCGCTACCTGAAAGCCGCAGGCCTGCGGCTCGACAAACTGCGAGCCGATCCGGGCCGCGACGCGCGCCTCGCCGCGGAACTCGCGCCGCTGTCCGCGCAATGGCTGCGGGAACAGGCCAAGCAGGTGAAATCTGGCAGCCGTGATCCGCAGCTCGAACAGTTCCGCTGGTTGCTCGAGGAGCTGCGCGTGCAGCTTTTCGCGCAAGAGCTCAAAACGCCGGTGCCCGTGTCGGTCAAGCGGCTGTCGAAGATGTGGCAGACTATGAGCCGGTGAGAGGCGAATGGAAAAGATCATAGGCGCGCTGTTGAAGGCGTTCGGCAGCCTGCTGCATCCGAAGATGCTCTGGCTCATGGTGTGGCCGATGATCGTCGCGCTCGCCCTATGGGTGACGCTGGCCGTGCTCTACTGGGGTGAGGCGGCGAAGTGGATCGATGTGCAGCTTCACCAGTGGCCGGCGTACGAGTGGGCCGTCTCCATCTGGCCCCTTACGCTCGTCGCCGCGTGGTTCGGCTGGCTTCTGCTGCTGCTCTTGTTTGTTCCGATGGTCCTGATCACGGCGGTGTTGATCATCGCCATCGTGGCCATGCCGGCCATGGCTGCTCATGTTGGACAGCGCGACTACCCGGGACTCGCCCGGCTCAGGGGAGGCACATTTGCAAGCAGCCTCTGGAACGCGCTCGTCTCGCTTGGCCTCTTCGCGCTGCTCCTAGCGTTGACCTCGCCGCTCTGGCTGGTTCCTCTGCTATGGCCGGTGCTGCCCGTCGTCCTGTTCGGGTATTTCAACCAGCGCGTGTTCCGCTACGATGCTCTGGCGGAGCACGCCTCCGCCGCCGAGATCGCCGAGATCGTACGCCGCCATCGGGGCGAGCTGTTTCTGCTGGGCGCTGCGCTCGCGCTCATCGGCCACGTACCCCTGCTCGGGCTGTTCATGCCGGTGTTTGGCGGGCTCGCGTTCATCCACTACGGCCTCAGGCGCCTCGGCGAACTGCGCAGCGAGCCGCTAGCGGGGTCGGCGACGCGGGTTTGAGATGGGGATCGGGGCTATCATCATCGGCGACGAGATCATTCGCGGCAAGCGCGAGGACAAGCATTTTCCCAGGCTCATCGAAATCCTCGCGGCCCGCGGGATGAGGCTCGACTGGTGCCAGTACCTCGGCGACAAGCCCGACCTGATCACCGCCACGCTCAGGCGCACGATGGCGTCAGGGGACATCGTCTTCAGCTTCGGCGGCATCGGCGCGACACCCGACGATCATACGCGCCAGTGCGCCGCGGACGCTGCGGGGGTGGAGCTTGCGTTGCATCCTGACGCGGAGGCGGCGATCCGCTCGCGCACCGACATGGAAATCACCCCGCAGCGCCTCAAGATGGGGGAATTCCCGCGCGGGGCTCGGATCATTCCCAATCCATACAATCGCATCCCGGGGTTTTCACTCGTCGATCACCATTTCGTGCCGGGTTTCCCGGTGATGGCCTGGCCCATGGTCGAGTGGGTGCTTGACCAGCGCTATGCGCATCTGTTTCACCGCACGCGCGAAGCCGAGGCCTCGGTCATCGTCTATGACCTTCCCGAATCGACCGTCACGCCGCTGATGATCGAAGTGGAACAGCGTTACCGCGGCTTGAAGTCGTTCAGCCTGCCCAGCATGGGCGAGGCGGGCGTGCGCCGTCACATCGAACTCGGCGTGCGGGGTGCACCGGAGGAAGTGACGCCAGCTATCGAGCAGATGAAGCTGGGGGTCGCCGCGCTCGGCGGCCGGTGGGAAGAAAAGCGTCAGTAAAGCAAGCGTCAGTAAAACCGGGGACAGACCACGTTTTTCGTCGAGCCGGCGAAGGGAAAAACGTGGTCTGTCCCCGGTTTGCGTACAACAAAAAGCCCTGGCTTGCGCCAGGGCTTTAGGGCGCCCACAGAGAGGAGGAGGAGGAAGGGCTGTGGGCCGCGAAAACCTGCAAATTACGCTGCGGCGCGCTTCTTCTGGGTTTCCCTGACGGGTGTTGAAGTCGCGGCGAAGTTCGCCTCGGCGATCTCGGTGGCCTGCTTTGCGACCTTGTTGAAGCTGTCATAGGCGGTGGTGGCTGCGGCGAGCGCAGACTTCACGGCTTGGACGGCGACCTCGGATCCGGCTGGCGCGTTCTTCGAGACCTTGTCGAGAAGAACGACCAGGTTCTTGTTAAACTCGGCGGCTTGCGCTTCGAGGAACTTGGCCAATTCGCCGTTCGTTTGAGCGGCAACTTCGTATACGCTGCGCGAGTAGGCGATGGCTTTTTCCATCGTCGGCTGCGTTGCTGCGGCATTCAGGTTGAGGTATTCCTGGGGGTCTTTGGCGTTGAGCAGCGCCTTGGCGTGGCCGACGCTTTCCTCAAATGCGGCCTTGGTTGCATTGAAATACAGCGCGGACAGGCGCTCGAAAGGGCGAACTGCGTGTGGGCGAGACCCAGGACGGCCTCGATGCCAGCCTTGTTCGTGGTGGCGATTTGTTCGGGCGTGAAGTTCATGATCATCTCCGTTAGAGTTAGAAAAAGACTGCGTTAGGCTGAGAATTCGTTACGGCAAATTTCGCAGTGCCCCGGTACCGTTCCCGCGTTCTTATTGCACTGCAACATGGTGAATTTTACAAGGATAACAAACGATGTCAAGAAATAATTTGTGCGACGCAATAGATTTTCAGGGTAAAGGAGAGAAAAGTCTATATAAATAAAGCATTACATCTGAGTCATCGCTCTGGAAGTCAGTGGACACCTACCTCCAACCCTTTGTTTTTACATGATCCGTGCCTTTTACGGGAGGGCTGGAACGTGAGCGAATCGTGAGCACACGCACCTACGTACCGCCGCCATCAATCCTTACCCTGCTCGTCCTGCTCGCCCTCGGTTGGGGTGTCAACTGGCCCATCATGAAGGTGGTGATGGCCGAGATGCCGCCGCTGCACTTCCGTGTGCTGTGTCTTGCGGTCGGGGCGGCTGGCCTTTTCGCGATTGCGCGGGCCAATCGCTTGCCGATCCGCGTCCCTTCAGGAGCTTGGCCGAGGCTGATCGCGATCACGCTTTTCAACGTGGCCGCTTGGAATGTTCTCGCGGTCTACGGCGTCACGTTCATGGAATCGGGGCGTGCCGCGATCCTCGCGTATACGTTTCCTGTGTGGGGCGTGCTGCTCGGGGTGTGGGTTCTGGGCGAGCCGGTGACGGGAAGCCGGCTCGCGGGCGTGGTTCTGGGAGTCCTCGGGATGTTGGTTCTTCTCGGCGACGAGATCCACGCTGTCGGGCGTTCGCCGACCGGGGCCCTGCTGCTCATCGCTTCGGCGATCAGCTGGGCAGTGAGCACCGCCATCATGAAGCGCTGGCCGGTCGACCTGCCGACTACTTCCTTTACCGGCTGGCAGATGCTGCTCGCCCTCGCACCGATTCTCTCGGGCGCCATCCTATTCGAGGAAGGGAGCTTTTCGCCGCTTGCGCTCTCGACTTGGCCCTTCTGGGGACTCGTCTACAACGCGCTCGTCAGCTCGATCTTCTGCAACTGGGCGTGGATCAAGATCGCGACCCACGCGCCGATCAGCGTGTCCTCGCTCTCCACGTTGATGATCCCGATCGTGGGTGTGTTCAGCGGAATGTTATTGCTGGGCGAACATCCGCAGTGGAGCGATTTGGCCGCGCTCGTCCTGGTCGTCGCTGCCCTGGCGGTCGTGCTCCTGCCGCAGCGCCGGGCATAGCTCGGCCCGTTCAGCCCGCGTCCCCTTCCCGGATGCTGCGTCGAGTCGGGATTCTTTCGGTGCGCCAGTTCGCCAGCGCCCAGCTCCAGATCTCCTCGATTCTCCCCGCCGCGAGCTCCGCCGGTGGCTCCTGGCCAAGAAAGCGCAAGGCTTGCCAAAGCCGACCCGGGGCCTCCGTGACGGTCAAAGGTGCGGCGCGCGTCTGCTTGCTGAGCTTTTCGCCGGTCTGGTTCACCGCGACCGGGAGATGCATGTATCGTGGAGTCGGGAAACCCAGCAAGCGCTGCAACAGGACCTGCCGCGCCGTAGAGGCGAGCAAATCGGCGCCGCGCACCACATCGGTGATGCTCTGCTCGAAATCATCCACCACCACTGCGAGCTGGTAGGCGAAGAGGCCGTCCGCACGCCGCACGATGAAGTCGCCGACTTCCCGAGCGAGGTGCTGCTCGATCCTGCCTTGAAGCAGGTCCTCGAACGCGATCACTGCGTTGTCGACGCGCACGCGCATCGCTCGAGTGGCGCGTCCTGGCGAAAGCCCATTGCGGCAGGTGCCAGGATAGATGGATTCGCTCGCAGCGGATACGGTCGAATCGGAAATTTCGCGCCGCGTGCACGCGCAGGGAAACACGGCATGCTCATGCTCGAGACGTTTCAGCGCGGCTCCGTAAGCCGCGTCGCGGCGGCTCTGGAACACGACTTTTCCGTCCCATTCGAACCCATACGCCTCGAGCATCCCGAGGATAGCCTTGGAAGCCCCCCGAGCCTCACGCGGCCGATCGAGATCCTCCATGCGCACCAGCCATCTGCCCCTGTTCCAGCGCGCCTCGAGGTAGCTGCCGACCGCGGCGACGAGCGAGCCGAAATGCAGCGGACCGGTCGGGGAGGGAGCAAAGCGCCCGCGATAGGGTCTCGTCGAGTCATGCATAATCTGAACGAAAATCATATCAGCGTTTCCGGGCGAGCCGAAAATCCATGACCGATCCCCATCGCATCGTTATCGTCGGAGGCGGCGCCGGGGGGCTTGAGCTGGCGACCCGGGCAGGGGACCGCTTTGGGCGCAGAGGACGCGCCGCAGTCACCCTGGTGGACAAGAACGAGACCCATCTCTGGAAGCCCCTCTTGCACGAGGTCGCCGCCGGAAGCATGGACATCCACGCGCACCAGCTCGACTACCTCGCGCAGGCGCGCTGGCACCACTTCACCTTCTGCTGCGGTGCGCTGGAGAGTGTCGACCGCGCGCGCCGCGAGATCGCGGTGGCGCCTACGCTGGATGAGCGCGGCGTCGAAGTCATCCCGCGTCGCACGTTGAGATACGACAGCTTGGTGATCGCAATCGGTAGCGTCGCGAACACCTTCGGCGTCCCTGGCGTCGCCGAGCACGCCTTCGCGCTGGAGTCGGCAGACGAAGCCGACCGCTTCCACCGGCGCCTCATCAACGCCTGCATCCAGGCCAACTATCGGTCCGGCGACGCGCCCGCTAGGTTGCGAGTGGTGATCGTGGGCGCAGGAGCGACCGGCGTCGAGCTCGCTGCCGAACTGCACAACAGCACTCGAGTGCTCGCCGCGTACGGCCTGCAAAACATAGACCCGGAGCGGTTCCTCCATATCACTCTTCTCAACGCTGATCCCCGAATCCTGCCGATGCTCCCCGAGCGTATTGCCAGTGCGGTGACCGTAGCCCTCGAGGAACTGGGTGTGTGTGTCTGGTGCTCCGAGCAAGCCATCGAGATCACGGCGAGCGAGGTGAAGACCAAAAGCGGCAAATCCTACCCCGCGGACCTTGCGGTCTGGGCGGCGGGAATCAAAGGGGCGGATCTCCTCGGGAATCTCGACGGGCTCGAAACCAACCACATCAACCAGCTAGTCGTCCAGCCGACGCTGCAGACGACGCGCGATCCGGACATTTTCGCTCTGGGCGACTGCTCGGTGCTCCCTCGCGAAGGCAAGACACCGCGCGTCCCGCCGGCCGCGCAGGCTGCGCACCAGCAGGCATCCCACCTTCTCGGGTCGATGGCGCAGCGCATGCGCGCGCGGCCGCTCGCGCCTTTCCGCTACCGCGACTTCGGTTCTCTCGTGTCGCTCGGCGAGTACAGCACGATCGGATCGCTGATGGGCTTTCTCTCAGGCAAGAGCTACCGTGTCGAGGGCTGGTTCGCGCGGCTGATGTACCTGTCTCTGTACAAGATGCACCTGTACGCGCTCCATGGTCCTATCGGCGTCGCGCTCGATACCTTGGCGCGCCTCCTCAAACGCGGCACTGAGCCGAGCGTCAAGCTGCATTGATGGTCGGTTCGATCATTAAGATCGTGCTCGGCGTCGCCATCGGCGTGCCGCTGATCATGTGGCTTTTCCAGGAGCGGATGCTGTTCTTCCCGCGCCCACTGGACTCCCGCCCTGCACCGCGCCCGAACGTCGAAGACGTGAGCATCGTCGCCGCGGATGGCGTCAAGCTCCGCGGGTGGCTGGTAAGGGGCGACGGCCCGCGCGCGCCCCTCGTCATCTACTTCGGCGGCAACGCGGAGGAAGTTTCATGGCTTGCAGGCGTTGCGGATCATTTTGCCGGCTGGTCGCTGCTGCTCGTAAACTTTCGCGGCTACGGGGAGAGCGAAGGCAAACCCGGGGAAAAGGAACTCCTTGAGGACGGACTCGTGATCCACGACTACGCAAAGCGGCGTCCGGACGTGAAATCCGAACGTATCGTCGCGATGGGCCGCAGTTTGGGCAGCGGCGTTGCGGTTCACCTGGCGGCGCATCGCCCCTTGCGGGGCGTCATACTCGTGTCGCCGTATGACAGTATCGTCGAAGTGGCAAAGCGCCATTATCCTTTTCTACCGGTGTCGCTCATGCTCCGGCATCGCTTCGACTCGCTTGCGCTTGCACCCCAGATCGAGGCACCGCTGCTTTGCCTTGTTGCGACTGAAGACCGGATCATCCCGGCAGCGCACTCGCGCGCTCTGTTCAAGGCCTGGCGTGGTACGAAGACCTGGCATGAAGTTCCGCGCTCGGATCACGACAGCATCTCCGGTGAATCCGAATACTGGCGCTCGATTGCGGATTTTCTGAAGGCACTGCGCTAGGGGACGCAAACGCCCCTGTTATAATCGCGGCTCTCGACGAATTCCGGAGATTCTCGCATGGCAACGATCGCGTTGACCAAGGACAATTTCGAGCAAGTCGTGAACGGCAACGACATGGTCATCGTCGATTTCTGGGCGCCCTGGTGCGGGCCGTGCAAAGGCTTCGCGCCGGTGTTCGAGGCTAGTTCGGAAAGGCACACCGACATCGTTTTTGGAAAAGTGAACACCGACGACGAGCAGGACTTGGCCGCGTCGTTCAATATCCGCTCGATCCCGACCCTGCTGTTTTTCCGCGAGAAGGTGATTCTCTTCTCTCAGGCGGGCGCGCTTCCGGGCTTGGCGCTCGAGCAGGTCATTACCCAAGGCAGGGAACTCGACATGGCGATCGTGCACGAGGAAATCGCCGACCGAGAATCCGGTTCGCAAGCCAAGGCCTGACGGGCGACGCAGCGGAGGCCCTCGCTGCACTCAGGGGAAACAAAAAAGGCAGGGAAGCTTCCCTGCCTTTTCTAGCGAATAGGAAAACTTACTTCTTTTCGTCTTTCTTCGCGCCTTTCTTATCGGCCTTCTTATCGCTTTTCTTCGCGGCTTTCTTTCCGTCTTTGCCATCGCCCTTTTTCATTTCGTCTTTCTTCATCGGGGCGCCGGCGTGAGACGCCGCGACCGCAAAACCACTCGACACCGCAAAGACCGCGGCCACCAACAGCGACATGAGCTTCTTCATTCAATGTCTCCTCTCTCTGAGCGTTATTAGAATGATCCGGTCACCGGAAACTGGTCAACCGCGGGGTATCCTAGCATATATCGTTGAAAGCGCGAAGGATTCGCCGCATGGGGGCCGGACTGCGCGCCGGGTTCCCCCGGCTCCGCTACCGCTTGCACGGATTGGCAAGTGAACCCGGGCATCGCCTGTGCCCTGCTGGGCGCGGCCCTCTTCGGGGCGAGCACCCCGGTTGCCAAACTCCTCGTCGGAGAAATCGGGCCGGTCATGCTTGCCGGCCTTCTTTATGCGGGCTCGGGAGTGGGGCTCAGCCTTTGGCTTGCCGTGCGCGGCTTGCTTTGGCCGGCGGCCGAGTGGCCCCGATTCGCGCCAGGTGACTACAAGTGGCTCGCCGGCGCCGTTATTTCGGGAGGCGTCATTGGCCCTGTGCTGCTGATGCTCGCCCTTGCCGCGACCTCCGCCTCGTCGGTGTCGCTGCTATTGAACCTCGAAAGCGTGCTCACCGCCCTCCTGGCTTGGTTCGTGTTTCGAGAGAATTTCGACCGGCGCCTGATGCTGGGGATGTCTCTGATCGTCTGCGGCGGCGTGATTCTCGGCTGGCGAGCGGGGGAGATCGCGACCTCCTGGCCCGTGCTCGCGGTCGCGGGTGCCTGCTTGTGCTGGGCGCTCGACAACAATCTCACGCGCAAGATTTCCGCCGGGGACCCGGTCAAGATCGCGGGCGTCAAAGGTCTGGCGGCCGGAACGGTGAACCTTTGCGTGGCGGCGGCCTTTGGAGCGGCCCTGCCGGTACCGCAGGTCGCCGTCGCTGCTGCTCTGGTCGGCCTGCTCGGCTATGGAGTCAGCCTTGCTCTTTTCGTGGTGGCGTTGCGGCAGCTCGGCACCGCGCGGACCGGCGCCTATTTTTCGACCGCCCCCTTTATCGGGGCAGCCGCGTCTTTTGCGTTGCTTGGCGAGGCGCCGGATACGTTTTTCTGGATAGCGGCGGTCTTGATGGCGGTCGGCGTTGCGCTGCATCTCACCGAACGCCACCGGCATCTGCACCGGCATGAGGCGCTGACACACGCTCACCCCCATACTCATGACGAGCATCATCGCCATCATCACGATTTTGCGTGGGACGGCGCCGAGCCGCACTCGCACACCCACGAGCATGATCTCCTCAGCCACAGCCATGCGCACTTTCCGGACATCCATCATCGGCACAATCACTGACGGGTTGCGCGCTCTGGCGATTGTGTCGTTTGCGGCTGCCGCGTCCGCCGCGCCCTACGTGCCGAAGGACGACGCAACGGTGCTCGAGCGATTGCCCGTGAGGCCGGGCGATCCGGTCGCTCGCGAGCTGCGCCAGTTGCGTACCGAGTTGACGGCTAACCCGCGCAAACGGGAAACGGCGGTCCGCCTCGCCGAGCGCTATTTCGCCCTTGCCAGCTCGGAAGGGGACCCTCGGTACGTAGGCTATGCGCAGGCGGCGCTAAAGCCTTGGTGGGACCTGCCTGCCCCGCCGCTGGATGTGCTCGCGATGCGCGCGATCCTCAAGCAGTACAGCCACGATTTCTCCGGCGCAATGAGGGACCTCGAAACTGCGACGCGCGAAGACCCCAAGAACGCACGCGCTTGGTCCTGGCGCGCCGCGATCCACATGGTGCAGGCGAATTACGAAAAGGCACGGGAAGATTGCTTGGCCTTGCAGAAGCTCGAGTCCGAGCTCTACGCCGTCGGCTGCATGGCTTACCTCGATGGCACCACCGGCAAGGCCGCCGCGGCGCATCGCGCCCTGTCGGCGGTGTTCGCCGAGAACTCGGACGTTCCGCCCGAAGTGAAGGTCTGGGTCCTGACGCGTCTTGCCGAGATGGCTTTGCGACAGGGTGACGTGAAGCAGGCCGAGGAGCATTTCCGTGCAGCGTACTTTGAACCGATCAACGACCAGTTTTTGCTCGCGGCCTACGCGGATTTTCTGCTCGACCAGGGACGCCCCGACGAAGTCATTCCGTTGCTCGTCGACTGGGTGAAGTCGGACATCCTGCTCCTTCGTCTCGCCCTTGCCGAACAGGCACTGAAGGCGCCGAAGGCGCGAGAGCATATCGAGGCACTCAGATCCCGGTTCGACGCCGCGGCCTTGCGCGGCGACAAGCTGCACCAGCAGGAGGAGGCGCGTTTCTACCTCACTCTTCTCGGCAACAAGGAAAAAGCCCTCGCGCTGGCGCAGGAGAATTGGAAGCTGCAACGCGAGCCGCGCGATGCGCGCATCCTGCTCGAAGCGGCGCTCGCCATGAAAGACCCGAAGGCCGCGCAGGAGGCGCTCGACTGGCTCGAGCGCTCGGGGCATGAGGACCCGGGTCTGCGCCGCACGGCGGAAAAGCTGAAGGCGCTCAAGCGATGAGAGAGCTGCCAGCGGTACTCCTTCTGTTGGTCGCCTCCTCTGCGCTCGCACACAAGCCAAGCGACAGCTATCTTGCCATCAGCGTTGAAGGGGCGAACATCGTCGGACAGTGGGACATCGCGCTGCGCGACCTCGATTTTGCGATCGGGCTGGACGACAGCGGAGACGGCGATATCACCTGGGGCGAAGTGAGGGCGCATCGGACGGATATCGCCGCCTATGCTCTGGCGAGATTGAAGCTGCGCTCGGAGGACGCCGACTGCCCCGCTCACGCGACCGAATTTCTCGTCGACGACCACAGCGACGGCGCTTATTCGGTGATGCGTTTTGCCGCCACCTGCCCCGGGGAGGTGACGACCCTTGAAATCGGGTACAGCCTCTTCGCCGACCTCGATCCACAGCACAGGGGATTGCTGAGGCTCGAACACGGAGTCGCCACGCGTACCGCGATCTTCGGCCCCGAGCGCGCGACCCAGGCATTCGAGCTTGCCAAGATCTCGGCGTTGACGCAGTTCCTGGACTACGGCCGCGAGGGGGTATGGCACATCTGGATCGGCTTCGACCATATCCTGTTCCTGCTGTCGCTGCTCCTGCCCGCCGTGCTCGTGCTCGAAGGGGGGCGCTGGCAGGCGGTCACGCGGTTTCGCCCGGCTTTCTGGGACGTGTTCAAGATCGTCACCTCGTTCACCGTGGCTCATTCGATCACGCTCAGCCTCGCGGCGCTGGGGGTGATCTCGCTACCCTCCCGTCTGGTGGAATCGGCGATTGCGACCTCGGTCGTGCTCGCCGCGCTGAACAACGTCTTTCCCCTGGTACATGGTCGACGCTGGATGGTCGCTTTCGCGTTCGGCCTGATTCACGGGTTTGGTTTCGCCAGCGTTCTGAGAGACCTCGGACTGCCGCAGGGCGCGCTGCTCATCGCTCTCGTCGGCTTCAATCTCGGCGTGGAAGTAGGTCAGCTCGCGATCGTGAGCGCGTTCCTGCCGGTCGCCTACGCGTTGAGGGCGAGCTGGTTCTACCGGCGCTTGGTCTTCGTCGGGGGGTCCATCGCCATCGCCGCTGTCGCCGGAATCTGGCTCGTCGAGCGGGCGTTCAACATGAAGATCATCAGCCCTTGACGAATTGCGCGCGCAACCCCATATCCAATCGACCCGAGAGCCCGCAATGATCGAAATCCGCAAAAGCGAGGACCGCAGCCGCGCCGACCACGGCTGGTTGCGCTCCTATCACACCTTCTCCTTCGCCGAATACTACGATCCCGAGAACATGGGATTCGGCCATCTCAGGGTGATCAACGAGGACCGAATTCAGCCGGGTACGGGTTTCGGCACTCACGGCCACCGCGACATGGAGATCATCAGCTATGTGCTGGAGGGCGAGCTCGCGCACAAGGACAGCATGGGAAACGGTTCGACCATCGTGCCGGGGGACGTGCAACGCATGAGCGCGGGGAAGGGCGTGCTGCACAGCGAGTTCAACCACGCCCGGGACGTGACGCACTTTCTCCAGATCTGGATCGAACCGAGTGTTACCGGCCTCCCGCCGAGCTACGAGCAGAAGCATTTCGACGCGGCGTCCAAGCGTGGGCGGCTGCGGCTGATCGCCTCGCCCGACGGACGCGAGGGGTCCGTGACGATCCACCAGGACGCCTTTGTGTACGCCGCGCTTCTCGATGGTGCGGACCGCGCGAGCCACAAGCTTCAACCCGGCCGCCGCGCCTATTTGCACGTGGCGCGTGGCAAGCTCACCGCGAATGGCCAGCCGCTCGAGACGGGCGACGCGCTGAAAGCTACCAACACGCCCGACATCACGCTTGAAAAGGGCGAAGGCGCCGAAGGGCTGCTGTTCGACCTGGCATAGCGCTCCAGATGGCGAAAGCCCACTCCATAATGCCGGTGGTGTTTTTTGGGCACGGCAGCCCGATGAACACACTCGAGCGCAACAAGTACACCGAGACCTGGCGAAAGCTCGGCGAGTCCATCCCGCGGCCCAAAGCGATCCTGTGCGTCTCGGCGCATTGGTACACGGAGGGAACCGCGGTGACCGCTATGGAAAAGCCGAAAACGATCCACGATTTCTACGGTTTCCCGCAAGCGTTGTTCGAGGTCCAGTACCCAGCGCCGGGCGATCCGCGACTTGCCGCTCGCGTGCGCGAGCTGCTCGAGCCCGTCGAGGTACGGCTCGATGATTCTTGGGGACTCGATCATGGCACCTGGTCTGTGCTGAAACACGCGTACCCCGACGCAAAAATTCCGGTGGTCCAACTGAGCATCGACGGAACGAGAGCCCCCGAGTTCCATTACGAAATCGGCAAGCGGCTCGCGCCGCTGCGCGACGAAGGCGTGCTCGTCGCAGGCAGCGGCAACGTCGTGCACAACTTGCGCCTCATGAAGCGGGCAGGCGGCCCGGCTTTCGACTGGGCGGTGCGCTTCAACGAGCGAGTGCGCGAGTCGCTCGCTTCGCGCGACCATCAGGCGCTCATCGAATTCGAACGACTGTACGAGGACGCGCGCCTCGCGGTGCCGACTCCCGAGCACTACCTGCCGCTGCTCTACGTCGCAGCGCTGCAGAGAGAGAACGAGCAGATGTCCTTCGTCGTGGACGGCTACGAGTTGGGCTCGGTCAGCATGCTTACGGCAGTCGCCGGGATGCCTGCAAGATAGCAAGAGGCGGTCTCTAGGCGTCTTGTTCCGCGCGCCTCGCCGCTCGCGCATAATGCGGCGAACCCTTTCCTCCGGGATTTTCGCCATGCATATGCTCGAACAGGCGGCCGTTTTTCTTCTCACCGCGGTGCTGCTCGTGCCGCTTTTCCAGCGCTTGAAGCTGGGCGCCGTGCTCGGCTATCTCGGCGCCGGCATGCTGATCGGCCCCTGGGGCCTGGGCATGATCGGGGAGGTCGAATCCACGTTGCAGTTCGCCGAGTTCGGCGTAGTGCTGCTGCTTTTCCTCGTAGGCCTCGAGCTGCAGCCCAGCCGCCTCTGGGTGCTGCGCCGGCCGGTGTTCGGGCTCGGCGGCACGCAGGTCCTTGCGACTGGTGCGGCGCTCTCCGCTCTGGGGGTCTCGTTCGGCCTCGCGTGGCAGGCTGCGTTGGTCGCCGGTTTTGGGCTGGCGATGTCCTCCACCGCCCTCGTGCTTGCGTCGCTTGCGGAGCGCAAGCAGCTCGCCACGCGCCACGGGCGCGACGCATTCGCAGTGCTCTTGTTCCAAGATCTTTCGGTCATCCCCCTGCTTGCCCTGCTGCCGCTCTTGAGCGACTCGGGAGCTCACCCCGCCGGCGGTTGGACTGCGGCGGCGAAAGCCTTGGCGGTCATCGCGGTGGTCATCGCGGCGAGCCGCCTCGTGGTGCGCCCGGTGCTCAAGGCCGTCGCCAGCTACGGGGGACGTGAAGTATTCACGGCTGCTGCGCTGTTGCTGGTAATAGGGGCCGCGCTCATCATGGAGAAAATCGGCTTGTCCGCTTCGCTCGGCGCCTTTCTCGCCGGAGTGCTCCTTGCCGACTCCGAGTTTCGCCACGAGTTGGAAGCCGACATCGAGCCCTTCAAGAGCTTGCTCCTCGGTCTCTTCTTCATCGCGGTGGGGATGAGCGCCAACCTCGCGCTGGTGTGGAACAGGCCGCTCACGGTGTTGGGCCTCGCAGCTGGGCTGACTGCCGCGAAGTTTGTGCTGATGTACGCGATCGCGAGAGTCGGCCGCACGCCGAACGAAACCGCGCAGCGGCTGGCGGTCGCGGTCTCGCAGGGCGGGGAGTTCGCCTTTGTCCTTTTCACTGCGGCAGGCTCGCTCGGCATATTCGAAGCAAGCACCGCCGAGCTCCTCGTGGTCGTGGTTACGGTCTCGATGCTCCTCTCGCCGCCCCTATTCGAGCTGCACGAGCGCCTGCTCGCACGCTGGATCGAAGGTCATGCGGTCCCCGAGTTCGACGCGATCGCCGGACCGGGAAACCCGGTCATCATCGCCGGCTACGGCCGCGTCGGGCAGATCATCTCGCGCGTGCTGCGCATGTGCGGTGTGCCGTTTACGGCGCTCGAGGTGAGCTACCAGCAGGTGGATTTCGTCAGGCGCTACGGCAGCAAGGTATATTACGGCGATGCTTCGCGCCTGGAGTTGCTCGAAGCGGCAAAAACGGGCGAAGCCAAGCTTTTTGTGCTCGCGATCGACGACGTCGAGGCCTCGGTGAAGACCGCCGCGATCGTGCGCAAGCATTTCCCGCAAGTTCCGATTCTCGCCCGCGCGCGCAACCGCGTTCATCTGTTCCGGCTGCGCGATCTCGGCGTCAAACTCATCTGGCGCGAGACCTTTCCGACGAGCCTCGACATGGCGCGCCGCGCGCTGCTTTCGCTTGGCTTTGGCATCGCCGCCTCCGAGCGAGCCGTGACCCTGTTCAAGCAGCACGACGAGCAGCGGCTCGAAGCGCAGTACGCGGTCCAGCACGATGAGGCGCAGCTCATCCAGACTTCCAAGGACGCCGCAGCGCAACTGCAGGAGCTGTTCGAATCGGACGGCTTGCAGCCGCTGCCGGGATTCCCGCAGCCCGCTGCCGTAGCTGCACGGAAGGATTCATAGTCAGGGCGGTAGAATAGCCGCGTGAAGAACATCGTCGTCTTGATCTCCGGGCAGGGCAGCAACATGGAGGCGATCGTGCGCGCGGGGCTCCCCGCGAGGGTCGCCGCCGTGATCAGCAACCGTGCGGACGCCCCGGGTTTGAAATTCGCCGCGCAGTCGGGCCTTCCCGCGAAGGTGGTCGATGAGCGCGAGTTTTCCTCGCGCGGGGCATTCGACGCCGCGCTCGAGGCGGCGATCGAACGGCATTCGCCCGACCTCGTCGCGCTCGCCGGCTTCATGCGCATCCTCGGCGGCGATTTCGTGCGGCACTACTCGGGTCGGATGGTCAACATCCATCCGTCGCTGCTGCCGGCGTTTCCCGGCCTGCACACGCACCGGCGCGCCCTCCAGGAGGGCGTGAAGCTCCACGGCTGCACGGTGCACTTCGTCACCCCGCAGGTCGATCACGGTCCGATCATCGCGCAGGCGGCGGTACTCGTGCACGCCGAGGACACCGAAGCGACACTCGCCGCGCGGGTGCTGCACCAGGAACACCGTGTCTATCCTCTGGCGATACGCTGGTTCGTCGAGGGCCGGCTCGCGGTCGAGAACGGTATCGTGCGCGTTGACGGGTCCGAGGGCCGACAGGCACTACTTGTCGAAGAATGAGTCCGTTGCGGCAAGCAAGTGTCGCTGTGCTCGCTCTGTGGGCCGCCATGGCCCAGGCGGCACCGCCGGAACGAATCACGCTGACCTACGAGATGAAGCGCAACGGCACGGTCTTGGGGGACATCTCGGAAACGCTCGAGCACGACGGTCGCACCTACACGATCACCTCCGAGTTGAGGGGCAGGGGGATCCTCGCCCTGTTCGGGGCGTTGAAGCGCACGAGCCGTGGTCGGATCACCCTGCAGGGGCTTCGGCCCGATGAATTCCGCGACGAGCGGGGCAGCAGCTGGGCGGTGTCGGCGAAATTCGATTGGGACGCACGCTCGGTGACGCAGGAGCGTAAGGGGAAGTCGGAGACGCTGCACATGGAGGGAATCGCCCAGGACCCCTTGAGCCTCGCCTACAGCTTTGCATTCGGTCCACCCAAGGGCAAGGAATACGACGTGACGCGCGCGGACGGGCGGGGGCTGACTCCATTCCGCTTCACCGTCGTCGGTACCGAGACGCTCACCACGCCCGCAGGCGAGATGCAGACGCTGCACATCGCGAAATTGCGCGATGGACCCGAGGACAAGGCGACCGACATCTGGTTCGCTGCCGAGCGCGATTTCCTGCCGGTGCGCGTCCTGGTCGTGGACTCGGACGGCACGCGCTCCGACCAGGTCGTCACGCGCTTCGGCAAGTGACGCGCTTTTCGCGCCCGCTGCTGGACGCGTGCACGGCCGCCTTCGCGGCCGTGCTGCCGCTCGAACAACCCGCCGATGCGACGCTCTCGGCGTTTTTCCGCAGCCACCCCAAGATCGGCCAGCGCGACCGCGCCACGATCGCCGATTCGGTGTACGCGGCGCTCAGGCGCCGGCGCCTTCTCGAGCGCGTCGCGGCGACGCAGAGTCCGCGGCGCCTTGTGCTCGCGACCTGGGTCGCGCTCCTCGGCGCGAACTTGCGCGAGCTCGACCCCTGGCTGCGCGGCGACGAGTCCGGGTGGCTCGCCTCGGTAAAGCGCGACGCGGCCGCGCCGCAGCCCTTCGAGGTCGAGTGCGAGCTTCCCGAATGGGCGATCGAACGCCTGAGCGCCCGCTACGATGAAAGCGCGTTGCTCGCACTGGCGAAGGGCCTGCTGCAGAACGCGCCGCTCGACCTGCGCGTGAATCCGCTGAAGATCTCGCGCGAAGCGGCGCTTGAACGGCTCGCGGCGGACGGGTTTCGCGCCGCCGCGATGCCGTACTCGCCCGAGGGGATCAGGCTAAAGGAGAAACCCGCGATCAACCGGCATGCGCTGTTTCTCGAAGGCAGCATAGAGGTGCAGGACGAAGGAAGCCAATTGCTCTGCCATCTGGTTGCGCCCAAGCGCGGCGAGATGGTGGTGGATTTCTGCGCGGGCGCGGGCGGCAAGACGCTTGCACTCGGGGCTCTCATGCGCTCGACGGGACGCCTCTACGCGTTCGACATCTCCCCGAAGCGGCTCGCCGGGCTGAAGCCCCGGCTTGCGCGCTCGGGACTGTCCAACGTGCACCCGCAGCGGATCGAGGGCGTGAACGACGCGCGCGTGAAGCGCCTTGCCGGCAAGATCGACCGCGTGCTCGTGGATGCGCCCTGCAGCGGCTTCGGGACGCTGCGGCGCAATCCCGACATGAAGTGGCGCCAGACGCCCGAGGATGTTGCGGAGCTCGTGGAAAAGCAGAGATCGATTCTCGCCGCCGCCGCGCGGCTCGTGAAACCGGGCGGGCGGCTCGTTTATGCCACCTGCAGCATCCTCAACGAGGAAAACCGAGAGGTTGTCGAGGATTTCCTGCGCAGCGCCGAATTTACGCTGCGGCCGGCGGGCGAGGTGCTTGAAAAGAGTGGGATCCGGCTCCACATGAAAGATTATCTTGAGCTTTGGCCGCACCTGCATGGTACCGACGGTTTCTTCGCCGCGGTGCTCG
>Ga0210382_10000284_pt1 | contig 19281 bp, 14 predicted proteins | sample PLMedo_FD_155452 | JGI IMG/M metagenome (GOLD analysis project Ga0210382, IMG submission 155452) | Groundwater sediment microbial communities from an aquifer in East River, Colorado, USA - PLM0_60_coex redo | ecosystem: Environmental > Terrestrial > Soil > Riparian zone | place: USA: East... | reverse complement strand
CCGTGCTTCCCACCATAGATCGCGAATTCGTGCAGACCGGTAAGGTGCGTTGGGTGTTCATCAATCTGCCGCTGACGAGTATCCATCCCAACGCGGTGGCGGCGGCCGAAGTCGCGATGTGCGCCGCGCGGCAGGGACGCTTCTGGCCGATGCACGATGCGCTCTACCAGCGGCAGGACGACTGGGCCAAACTCGCGGAGCCTCGCAGCGCGCTCGTAAAGATCGCCCAGCGCGCCGGCGTCGACCGGACCAAGCTGCTCGCCTGTCTCGCCGAGGGAAGCGTACGCAAGGAAGTCGAGCTCGATGCGCAGCGCGCCGCGCGATCGGGGGCGCACGCGACTCCTTCCTTCTATATAGAAGGCGGCTTGCTTGAAGGAGCGCCCTACACGCCCGACCCGATGCGGCATCTGTTGGATTCGGTTTACGCTGTGCGCACGCGCTCTCCGAAGTGAGCAGACCATCGTTTCTCTACCGGCTGAGCGTGCACGTGGCCTCGCGTGCGGCGCCGCTAGTCGCACGCTTCGACAAGAAAGTGGCGCGAGGGCTCGACGGGCGGCGCGGATTGGCCGCCCGTCTTGCGGCGTGGGCCGCGGCGCAGCGCGACACGCAGCGCCCCTTGGTCTGGATGCACGCGCCGTCGGTAGGCGAAGGACTACAGGCAAAGCCGGTGCTCGAGACGCTGCGCGCCGAGCATCCCGACTGGCAGCTGGCATTCACATTTTTTTCCCCGTCGGCCGAGCGGCTCGCGAAGAACCTGCCGGTCGACATCGCCGACTATCTGCCGCTCGATCGGCCCTCGGAGGTCTCGGCGGTGCTGGATGCGCTGCAACCCACCGCGCTCATCTTCAGCAAGCTCGACGTCTGGCCGGAGCTGACGCTCGCCGCCGCGGGCCGCGGTGTGAAGCTCGGTCTGATCTCGGCCACGGTGGCGCCGGACAGCTCCCGATTGCGATGGCCGACGCGGAAATGGGCCGCCCCGGCGTACCGCGCGCTCGACCGTGTCGGCACGATCAGCGAAGAGGACGGCGAGCGTCTCGAAATGCTGGGCGCGCGCGCCGACGTCATCGCCGTCACCGGCGACACGCGCTACGACAGCGTGGCCGAGCGCGCCGCGCGCCTGGACCGCACGCGCGAACCGCTCGCGCGGCTGGCGACGACCGCGCCCGACACATTCACCATCGTCGCGGGATCGACGTGGCCGTCGGATGAGGCCGTCCTCTTACCCGCGTTCGCGGACCTGCTGCACCAGCTTCCGACCGCCCGGCTGCTGCTCGCACCTCACGAACCGAATCCCGATCACCTGGCGGGAATCGCCGAGCGCCTGCGGCACCTGAAGCTGCCCCGGCCCGTCCGGCTGTCGCAGCTCGAGCATGCAAAGCCGGGACCGGTGATCGTCGTCGATCGCGTCGGCATTCTCGCCGATCTCTACTCGCTCGGCGACACCGCGTTCGTCGGCGGCGGGTTCCACCGCGCCGGGCTTCACTCGGTGCTCGAGCCGGCGGTGTTCGGCGTGCCGATCGTGTTCGGCCCGCATTGGCGGATGAGCCGTGATGCAGCCCTCTTGCTCGACCAGGGCGGAGCGGTCGCACTGCCCCCCCCCGGCGACGCACGCCATCCCCTGCACTCGCAGTGGCTCGTGTGGCATCACGATCCGGCTGCGCGCAAGCGCGCCGGAAAGGGCGCGAAGCAGATGGTAGCCGAGGGACGCGGTGCCTCCGAACGAACGGCGGCGCTCGTGTGGGGGCTTGTGGAGAGTTGAGGCTCCTGCCTTTCCTTTTATTGGTTGTTGCCTGTAGCCGCGAAACAGCCAAAGTCACATCATCGTGGCACGATGCTGATGGCTATCGCTGGCGCGCGCTCGATGTCCCGCGCGGCAAACTCACGCCCGGCTTCACCTCGCTCACTCCCGCACAAACCGGCATCGCGTTCAGCAACACGGTCAGTGATTCCCTGCTGGTGCACAATCGGCAGCTCGCCCAGGGCGCCGGGGTGTGCCTGGCGGACATAGATGGCGACGGCCGTCCCGACGTGTTCCTCGTCCGCACCGAAGGGCCGAGCGCTCTGTATCGCAATCTGGGAGACTGGCGGTTCGAGAACATCACCAGGCAGGCAGGCGTGGCGGCGCCGGACCGCTATCCGACCGGATGCGCCTTCGCCGACGTAGACGGCGACGGGGATCAGGATCTGTTGCTCGTCTCGCTGGGAGGACCCAACGCGCTGTTTCTGAACGACGGCAGGGGCCACTTCTCCGAGCAAACCGCCGGGCTCACATCCACGGCTGGAAGCATGACGATCGCGGTCGCGGATGTGGACGGAGATGGCGATCTCGATCTCTACGTGGCGAACAACAAGGCCTACACGACGATCGACCGGATGTCGCCGCAGGAACGGGCGTTCGGCAACGTCACTCGCCGCCTGGGGGGGGGACCGAACCGGTACGAAGTAAAAGAGCAGTATCGCCGTGACTACAGGCTGGTGGACCGTGAAGACTTGGGTGGGATCAGCCTCCAACAACGCGCGGATCCCGACTACTTCTACCTGAACGACGGCACCGGGCACTTTATCCGCGAGCCGATGGCGCACAATCCCCGTTTCGTTGACGAAAAAGGAGTGCCCCTAGCGGAAGAGCGCGAGGATTTCGGACTCGCTGCCGTGTTCGCCGATCTCAATGGCGACGGCGCGCCCGATCTCTACGTCGCCAACGACTTCGAGGATCCGGACCAGTGCTGGATCAATGATGGACACGGACGGTTTCGCCTGATTCCCTGGTACGCACTGCGCGCCACGAGCAACTCGGGGATGGCGGTGGCCGTGGGGGACGTGAATCGCGACGGCTATCCCGATCTGTTCGAAGTCGACATGCTCAGCAAAGACACGCGCCGCCTGAAGACGCAGATTCCGACGCACACGGCCGTCGTCACGCGCCCCGGCCTGGGCGAAGGCCGTCCGCAAATGCAGCGCAACACGCTGCATTTGAACCGCGGCGACGGCACGTTCGCCGAGGTGGCGCGGTTTGCGGGCGTGAGCGGCTCGGGGTGGTCCTGGTCGACGGTCTTTCTCGACGTGGATCTCGATGGCTGGGAAGACATTCTCATCGGCACGGGCCACGTGTGGGATGTGATGGATGGCGATACGCAGCATCGCCTGCTCAATCAGCTCGGTCAGATCGATTGGCGACGGATGTTGTTCTCATATCCTCCGCTGAAGCTGCCCAATGTCGCGTTCAGGAATCGTGGCGATCTGACGTTCGAGGATGCGAGCAAGAAATGGCGCTTCGATCTCGGCGACGACATCTCACATGGAATGGCGCTCGCCGACCTCGACGGCGACGGCGATCTCGACGTCGTGATCAACCGGCTGGACCAGCCGGCCGCGGTGCTGCGCAATGACGCGACCGCGGGCCGCGTCGCCGTGCGATTGCGGGGCGCGGCACCGAACACCGCGGGGATCGGCAGTCGCGTGAGAGTTACCGATGTAGGGGAGCAGCATGCTGCGCCCCTCCACGGCCCTGTCCTACCGGTCCAGCAGCGCGAGATCATCGCCGGCGGCTCGTACCTGTCGAGCTCGGACGCAAGCCTCACGTTCGCGACCGGCGTTGCAGCCCAGGTCACGATCGCAGTGGACTGGCGCGACGGGCGGCGCAGCGTGATCGACAGCGCGGTGCCGAATCGCGAATACGAGATCGCGGAGCCTGGTGAGACGCACGCCGCACGCCGCACGCTGCACGCGGTTCCGGAGCCGCTATTCCAAGACGTCACCGCACAACTCGGCGGTCACACCCATGTCGAGCCGTACTTCGACGACTATCAGCGCCAACCCCTGCTGCCCAACTCCTTCAGCCAGCTCGGCCCCGGTGTCGCGTGGGCCGATTTGGACGGCGACGGCAAAGAGGATCTGATTGTCGGCGAGGGACGCACCGGCTCGATTGCCCTTTTCCATAACACCGGCACGCGACTGCGGCGGTCTGCGGTGCGCACTCCGCCGGCCCCCGGCGATCTCACGACGATTCTCGGCTGGCCGGATGGACATGGCGGATCGCTCGCGCTCGCCGGTGTCGCGGCCTACGAAGCCCTCAGCACGACCGAGGTTCTCGCCGCGCCGAGTGTCCTCGCTTATTCAGCGCGCACCGGCGCGGTGACGCCGCTGATCGGCGGAGACACGGCCAGCATCGGGCCGCTGACCCTCGGGGATTATGACGGCGACGGCAAGCTCGATCTCTTCGTGGGGGCGAGGATATATCCGGGCGGATATCCGGTCCCGCCATCGTCGCATCTGTACCACAACGAGAATGGACGTCTGGTGCTCGACGAGGCGAACAGCCGGCTGTTTGCGCACATGGGCATGGTGTCGGCGGCGCTGTTCACCGATATCGACGGCGACGGCGATCCCGATCTGCTCGTTGCCCTCGAGTGGGGCGAGATCCGTGTCTTTCTCAACGATCACGGGCAATTCAAACCCGCCGATGTTCCCGGACTCAGCGGCATCGTGAGTCGCTGGAACGGCCTCGCGACTGGAGATCTCGATGGCGATGGCCGGCTCGACATCGTCGCCACGAGCTGGGGCCGCAACACCAGCTACCAGGCGAGCGACGGTGGGCCGCTGCTTCTCTATTGGGGTTTCTTCAGCGGCTACGGCCGGCCCGAGATCCTGCTCGCGCAGCAAGACCCGCGGATCAACACCGTCGCACCGCTCGAGTCATTCGACCGCCTCTCCCCGGCGCTGCCGGCGGCACGACGCCTGAGATCATTCACCGCGTACGCGGATGCGGGCATCGATCAGGTGCTGGGACCAGCGGCGGGGAACGCGGTGCGACTCAGTGCGACGACGCTCGAGCACATGGTGTTCCTGAACCGGGGCGACCATTTCGAGGCGCACGCGCTCCCGGCCGAGGCCCAGCTCGCGCCGGCGTTTTACGCCGGCGTCGCCGACTTCAACGGCGACGGGAAGGAAGATCTCTTTCTCAGTCAGAACTTCTTCGCAACGGCCGTCCCCGTACCGCGTTATGACGCCGGGAGAAGTCTGCTCCTGCTGGGCGACGGCTCCGGCGCTCTCGAGCCGGTACCGGGTCAGCGGTCCGGGCTGTTGGTATATGGCGAGCAGCGGGGTGCGGCGTACGCCGATTTCGACGGCGATGGCCGGCTCGATCTCGCGGTCAGCGAGAATGCGGCACCCACACGGCTGTTTCGCAATGTCGGAGCGACACCCGGCCTTCGCGTTCGCGTTATCGGCCCGCTGTGGAATCCGATGGGCGTCGGCACGCAGATGCGGTTACGCTACGGCGATGCCGCGGGACCAGTCCGCGAGATCCAGGCTGGCTCGGGCTACTGGTCGCAGAATGGCGCGGTACAGGTGCTGGGCAAGGCGCGCGAGCCGACCGCGCTGTGGATTCGTTGGCCGGGTGAGCGAGAGCAGACCGTGCCGCTCACGCGTGGCCAGCGGGAGATCACGGTTCGCATGCCGAAATAAGAAGGGGCGGGATCGCTCCCGCCCCCTCGTCCACCGAACGTCGAAGCTACCTAGAACCGCATCTCACCCGGCAGGAAGCGCGTCAGATAACCCGGCCGGAAACGATCCAAGGCGCGGAACCGATCCGCGACGGTTTCCCGCCTCGGACTTCCATCTGCTGGAGGCGACATGTCCGGCGCGCTCGGGCCGCCGAACGTATAATTGGCGCGCGACAACAGCGTCAGTTCCTTTGCCGGGACAGGCATCTGCCGCGGCGTGTTTACGACGAGGCCATCCTGGTACGGCGGCCGGCCACCCGCTGCCGCCGCCGTGTAACCCGACCGGCGCCGGTTGAAGAACGGTGTGACGCCCTGACCCATGAACTCGATCTCTTGCTCGTACTGCAGCGCGTCGATGAGTTGGGCTTGGGTCTCAGTTCCCGTTAACGCTGGGAGACCGCCTCGGCCCACGCGGCTGTTGTTGATCAGGTTGGCTGCCGTGACGAGATTGCCGCCGCTCCGGATGAGACCCTCAGCCCATAGGAGGTCGCTCATCTCCGGTGTGTACAATGGGTCCTGCCCCGTGCCGTCGTCGGCGGGGAGATCCTCACCCCGACCCGCCAACTCGTGGTAGCGCACATGCTGCAAGTTGCTCTGGTGGTAATTGCCACGCGCGGCTGGGAAGACGGCGACACCGGCGCACGCGAAATCGGTACCGGCCCCGGCGTCCGCCGGGGCAATCGACACCTGGTCGTAATTGTCATTGCCGACAGGCCCGTAGGTTCCGTCCCCCACCCGCCTGTCCGGCGAAATCGTCGGGCACGGATTGCCGTTGGGGTCGGGCCACGGATCGACATGGTTGGTCGTGATCAGGGCAGCGACTCGCGTATCCACCCGCTCGGTAGCGACCGAATTCCCCCAATTCTTGATACAGTCGATGCCGCACTCGCGAGCGCTTACATCGATGTAGAACTGCCAACTAAACGGCGTGCCGCTGGTAATTCCTTGCGACGCATAGGCCCCGACAGTAGCCCAATCGGCAGCCGCGTTCTCCGCTCCATTGCGCGGCCACAGCGCAATCAACTCTGCCTCCATCGTCCTGATGACTTGGCGAATTTGTAGGTTCGTATACGAGGTGCCGGCCTGCACGCCCATCCACTCCGCTGGGGTGCTCCAACTGGTGACCCCGGCGAGCGCGTACGCCTCGGTGAACTTCTTCAGTGCGCTGTCCCGCAACTCCGCACGAGGCGTAAACGGCACGGCCGATGGTGCTTGGGGCGCCGTATTCTCATCGATAAAGAAACCCTGATCGTACACCATAGAAATGCCCGCGAGGGCCATGCCTTGCAGCATCTTCGCGATTGTATTGTTGCGCGTCGTGAGCGTACTATCGGACGCGCAGTCATTATCGAAGCAGAGGCCGCCCTTCGTCGCCAGCAGCACGTTGTTCGCCGACGCCAAGACGCTGTAATAGCCGTACCACAGCGCCTCGACGGTGGGGCCTCCCGCCGCTTCGGGCGCGGTAACGCTGTTGTTCCAGCCGCAGCGAATCGGGCAATCCGATCCGACCGAGCTGTAGAACCGCATCGCGGCATTGTTCCACGACGCGGTATAGTTGTCGGCCATCGCGTCGAGCGGCCAGACGAGAAAGTGTTCACGGGTCTCGACCCATGTCCGGAACGCGCCGCCGAGCAACTGTTGCAGCCCGGCGGGATCCTTGAACGCGCGGGGGGCGTCCGGGGCGTTCGGGTTTTCGACGTTCAGGTTGCAGCTGGCGAACAGGACGATGGTCGCCGCCGCCGCCGCAAGCTTGGACCATCGCTGCATGGGTACCTCTCGCAATGAGTTCATGGTCGGCGCCTCAGTACGTGATCTCGACGACGGCCGACAAGGTCCGGAACTGGGGATACTGGAACCAGTCCATCCGAACCTGGAACGGATCGCCGAAGAGGCCCGAAACTTCCGGATCGAGCCCAGAGTATTTGGTGATGGTGAACAGGTTGCGCCCGATGATGCCAACCCGCACTTCGCTCAACCCGCGCAGCCCGATACCACGAAGCTGATCGTGCCCGAAGGTATAATTGATCGCGAGCTCCTTCAGCTTCGCGTACGATCCGCTCTCGATGAAATAATCGTTGGGGCCGAGCCCGTTGTAGAACCCGACGCCATAGTAGGGCAGCGCCTTCTGCGGGCAGGACGGCATCGGATCCGACGGCGGCGTGGTGCCGTTTGGCAGATTGCCGCCGGGCAGGCTGCCGCACTGTGCAGCGTTCGCCCCCTTGCCGAACTGGTCCTGCACTAAGTCACGCGTCGCCTGGAATGCCCACTGCCGCGTCCCGTTGTAGAGCTGCCCGCCGTACGACCAGTCGACCAGCCCGTTGAACGAGAACCGCTTGATGTTGAAGTTCACGCCGAAGCTCAAGTTGAACTTCGGATTCGCGTTTCCGATCTTCACGATGTTCGACGTCTCGAGGCAGGAGTTGGTCACCGGATCGGCGTGCCGGCAGTACACGTACTGGATCGCCCGTTCTCTCGGGGTTCCGTAGAATGACTTGCGAACGACATAGCCGTCCTCGTTGATCATCACCGAGTCGCGACTCCACGTTTGGCCGGCGCCGGAGAGCGCGGCTTTGGCCGGATCGGCGTATAGCTCGTCGATGTTCCGGATCCAATGGTTCCCGTACATCACACCCAAATCAGAGCCCGGGCCGAGGAAGAAGGTCGACGGCATCTGCTCGAAGGCGTAGAGGCGCTCGGGCAGGGTCCAATTCGTGATGACTTGCCGCGTCCGGTCTCCGACGATATTCAGCGTCAGCGCGGTTCCAGGCTTATCGATTACCCTGGCGGCAAAGGTGATCTCGTGCGTCCGAGCCCGCAGCGCGCCGGTGTTCTGCCACTGTTGCTTAAAGCCACCGGTCCCGTTCGGGCTCCGGGCCGCGACGGAAAGATCGACCAACAGGATTTGGTCTCGGGTCGTCTTCTGGGCGTAGGTATACTCGAGCGAGTACCGTCCCGAGCCGAACTCGATATTGGTTCCCAACTCGACCTCCGCCGAGCGGGCCGGCTTCAGCAGCGGGTTTCCCAGAATCTCGGTGGAGAATCCCCCGGGTGAGACCGCGAGGATTTCGTACTGATTGTCGAACGCCGGGCGCAGCCCCGCCGTGCCGTACGAGGCGCGCAGCCGCATCTCGTCGATTCCCGGAAGGTGGAGGTCTTGAGTCACGCGCCAAGCGCCGGAAGCACGGAAATATGTCGCCCAGCGGTTCTTGGGCCCGAACAGGGACGAGCCGTCGCGCCGGACCAACCCGTCGAGGATGTAGCGATCCTTGACGTCGAAGGTCGTGACCGCGTAGAAATTCTCGTTCCGGATCCGCTGGTCCGTGGACGACGAAGTCACCGTACTCGGATCGGTGCCCGTCCCGAACTCGGGGACGTGCCCCACCACGAATCCGCCGGCGTTCGAGCCGAGGATGCGGTTGCGCTGATTCTCAAAGATCGCCGCGATCTTCGTAGTATTCGTGATCTCCCCGAAGTGCCGCACGCTCGTGAGCGTCACGCTGCTATTGGCCTGCCAGTCGTTCCACGACTGCTCGTTGATCGCGCCCTTCGTCGCCGATCCCGAGGACGTGAGATAGCCGTACGCCTGGATGTCGGTGCGCGTTTGCGCTTCCTGGTCGTAGGCGAATGTGCCTTCCGCTTGGAGCCAGGGGTTCAAGCGCCACCGCATCTTCCCTGAGCCGCTGAACCGGTTCCGATCCTGCTCGATGTGGCGGTTCGCGAGATCGTAGAGCGGGTTGAAGTCGTTGGCCACGTCACCGCTCAGCGGCACCTTCGCGACGTAGGGCGAGCCGTCGGGGTTGCAGCACGCCTCGATGTTGACGTCGGGCTGCAGGAACATCAAGCCGAAGAACGGCCCGCTCGATCCCTCCGCCGCGCGACCGTTGGTGGACGTCCCATAGAACGCGCTGAACGACGCGTCCACATTCGGCCGCATCTGCTGATCGAGGTTGAGGCGGAAGTTCTGGCGATTGTAGCCGCCCACGCCAAAAATGACACCCTGGTTCTTCGTCTCTTCGAACGATGCGTTGAAATTCGTGCTGCCTTGGCGCTGCCCGACCGAGGCATACCCCGTCCAGAATTGACCGCTGTTGACAAGCGCGTCCCAGTGATCGTAGTAGACGCTGAACGGATTGCTAGCGATCTGGTCCGTTTTGATACGGCGGGCCCCGGTCGACCTCTTGACACAGTAGTTTCCAACCGCGCTGACGGCCCACGACGTATCCTTGGTCACGCAGTAGGTGGGCGTCGAATTGACCTCCCATGCGTGGTGGTGCGAGAACACCAGCCGGCTCGGCATGTTGTTCATGCCGCCCTCGACGCGCGTGGACACGCGCAGACCGCCCTCCGGCAGGCTGTTGCCGCGCTTCGTGAACACCTGCACCACGCCGTTCGCGGCATCGGAGCCGTACAATGCAGAGGCGGCCGCGCCCTTCACGATTTCGACGCGTTCCACGTCTTCGCCAGAAATGTCGGCCAGACCGAACCGCGTGATCACGCCGTCGACGATGATGAGCGGATCCTGGCGGCCGCCGATGCTCGTCGCGCCGCGCAGCCGCAGCGACGGCTCACTGCCGGGCTGCGCGGAGTTCGGAACCAGCCGGACACCGGCCACCTTGCCTTCGATCGCTTGCACGGCCGAACCGCCGGGCACCGCCTGCAGCTGATCCCTCCCGACACTCGCTACGGTCATCGGCAGTTTACGGCGGTCCGTCGCCTCGGCGACGCCCGTCACGACCACTTCTTCGAGGCGTAGCGGATCACCCGCGAGCTGGAAGTTCTGCTCCTGTTCGCCAGCGCTGAGCGTCACGGTCCGCGTGACCGGCTTGTGCCCGATGTAGCGCGCCGTGATCACGACCGCCTGGCCGTGTACCGCTGTCGCTCCGATGGTCAGCGTGTAGGTCCCGTTGGCCGTCGTGATAGCGCCGAGGTTCGTGTTCGCCACCACGACGTTGGCGCCGCCCAGGGGCTCACCGGTCTCCGAGGTGATCCTGCCCTTGATGACCGCCTCCTGCGCGGCCAGCGGCGCGGTGCTGAGAGTGAGAGTCACGATTGCCGCGGTCACACTGGTGACCAGCAACGTACCAAACTTGCGCACGCGCATAAGCTGCCTCTCGTGTGAAGAGGAAAAGCGGATGGGACGGCATCTCCAAACAAAGCACAGCGACGTAACCAACCCCCTTGGTCCACGCCCGACGGCGGGACGTGACGGCCCGACAGACTTAGGAGGTTCAGCTTGGCCAGACTAGCGCCAAGGATCATACTACCTTCTATTGACTGTCGCGCTAGAGGGGTTTCGTCAAACGTGATTCCAGCACGCCGGATACTCGCCCCAGTCCTGCTGGCGGCCCTCGCCAGTACGATCGCCCCCGCCTCAGCCCTGGCTCAGGGAGCCCTCCGCGGCCGGGTCATCGACAGCGAGGCGGGTACTCCCCTGGCCGGCGCCACGGTGCAAATCGGCAAGGGCGGCGCCGTCGTCAAGACCGACTCCGGGGGGGTATTCCTGGCGCAAAATGTGACGCCCGGGCTCACCGCGATCGAAATCAGGCAGATCGGCTTCGAGCCCGGGACGTTCGACATCCGCATACCGGAATCGGGGGTCGTGCAGGGAGTCTTTCCGCTCGACTTCAATGGTTTCATGCTGCCGGCAGTCGTCGTGGAGGCACGCGCCGTGACGTTGATGCCACGCTATACCGATTTCGAGCGCCGGCGCAATCTCCGTCTGGGTGCGTACCTCCGCTGGGATGAGTTGAAGAAGGGCGGCTACAGCTCAATCGGGGACGCGCTGCGGACCGTGCGTGGCGTGCGCATCCAGTGCGACCAGGCGCGATTCGAGTGCTTTGCCGTCATGGTACGCGCACCGAATTGCCAGCCCACCTGGTGGGTGGACGGCATAGAGGTCCATTCCTTCCACGAGAATACGCCGATTCGCGACGTCTATGGGATCGAGGTCTACCGCGGTCCTGGGGAGATCCCAGCGGAGTTCGGCGGTTCCAACGCGGCGTGCGGCGTTATCGTGGTGTGGACGAAGTCGAAGCCGTATCGCTGACCACCACTCCTTCGAACGTCACCGATCGCGGACTGATCGCCCCCGCCGTCAGCACCGTCACCAGCAGATCGCTCCACCGGGCGCGCACCTTGATCCGCAGGTTCGCAATCCGCGCGCCCGTGCCGACCTGACCGGCAAGCACGTCTTCCGCGTTCGGACGCGACGCGGCCGTCAATCCCCAGAGCAAGTACACGGGATGTTTCGTGACGCTGAAGGGTGTTCCCTGCGGCGGGGTCCGCGCGGATTCGGCCATCGAGGTCGGGACGCCGAGATCGGTGGCGTCGAACGCCATGGCGCAGCCGCTCAGCGTGAGGGCCAGAGCCACGAGGCCCGCGCGTGTGACAGGATGGATCACGAATCTCCCGGGAAGCAAAGGGGCGCGCCGTAGGATACGGCGCGCCCCAAAGCTACAGCGTCTTACATCCCGATGGGAGCCTTGAGCGCCACATGCACGCCGATACCGATGATCCCGCCCTTCGTCCCGGCACCGAAGTCTTCGGAATCGTACGCGACGTGCAGGCCGAGCATACCGAGACCGACATTCGCGCCGAGCGTCCAGCCGATGTTGGATTCCGTGCCGCTGACGCCGGAGAACTTGTACCAGCGATTGTTCACCGCCAGATAGGGCTCGATGCTCAATCCCGGGGTCGGCACATTGACACTGACCGCGCCGCCGAGCCCGAGCCGCGTGAGTGCGGAGTCGCCGTTCGCCGCACCAACGTGCGCGGCGCCGACCTGCAAGCTGATCGAGACGGGGATCAGGCTTCCGCCGATCACCCGAAATGCCGCCTGGCCGCCGATGGACGTGTAGCTGTCGCTCGCGCCCTTCGGCTTCCACGACGCGATCGCCGCCGTCAGGTTGATGTTGGCGAGGCCGATCGATCCGCGTGCACCGAACGCCGTCCCCTTGCCGAGATCCGCGTTCGGCATCCCGAGGTCACCGCTGATCGTGACACCGGTGCCGCCCTTGGGACTGCTCCAGTTCGGCATTCCCAGCGACTGCGCCGCGAGCGGTGCAACGGTGAACGCGACGGCCGCTAAACTTGCGATCATGCGCTTCATTGACATCCTCCCCTGAAGAATGATCAATGATCATTGATCAATGATCATTGCGTTAGTGCACCCACACGGCGCTTAGTGACACACCCTCCAGATCACCCAGTCCCGCGCTGATACGCGCGTCGAAGCGCGGTGTCAACCGGAAATCGGCGCCCAGGCCGAGCGAAAAGAGAAAATCCGACGTTCCATTCCCTGCAACGAGGAATCCCGTCGGCTGCACGTAGGGCACGATGCTGATCTTGGAATCTTTCGGCTCGACGCGGCGTCCCAGCGACAAGCCCACCGGGATGACGGCAAACGAGCTGTCGCTCGCAAACTGTCCGCCGATGCCCAGGATCAACGCCCCGTCCAGCGGAAAGTCTTCCGTGTGCGTGACGACGCGCTCCCGCGCCTCCGCGCCGACGAGCAAACGCGAATCGCCGTTGCCCCCCGGTGTGAAAATGCCGCCGCGGAATCCAAGATCGAATTTTCCGTGCGACACGCGGTACGCGCCTTCGAACGCGGTGCCGCCGCCGTTGGGGAAGCTCAGGACCAACCCGGTTTCCGAGCGGCGAAACGCGCGATACGGCGCGTTGAAACTGGGTAGCCCGGTCGCTTGTGCCGCCGCACCAGAGACGAGACTGGCGCCCATGATCAGCAGACACGACAGCCGCAACCAACGCATGCATGCTCCTCGAAATTTGGTGCGAGGGTTACCCGACGAACAGAGCGGCGTTCCAGAGACTCGTCCTGTAAGGACCCGGAACGCCGCTCCCACGGCGAAGGCTTAGTGCCAGAGTGAAATGCCGATCCGACCGCCGATGGCGATGTAGTCCGCCAAGAGGAACGGGGCGAGATTGTCGTTCGATGAGACCCACTGGAACCCAACTTCGTAGCGCCACGCGCCGCTTCCATACGGCTTTCGCCAACCCACTCCAGCTTCAAGCTTGACGGCGGTGCCGCTGGCGGTGCCGCTCGGATCAGCCAGCACTAACCCGGCACCACCGGCGAAGAACATTCCGCGCCGATGCCCGCCGGTCGAGTTGGCGTATAGCAAGTTCAGCTGAGGAGTAAGGGCGTATCTCGTCTGCCCGCCAACGGTATTGAAGTTGAAGCTGAACCGCGGCTCCCACATAATCTTGCCCGACCGCGGCACGATACCGAACCGAACATCGACTGGGGTGATGATCGCGATGCCGCCGTCCACACCCGTTGTATTCGGGCTGACGTACGCGGCGCTGAGATCGACGCCGATCTCATGCTTGGCGCCGCCCATGGGCGCCGCTGCCCGCCGCTGCGCGATGGCCGTCGCAGGGAGCGACAGCGCCACCGCCGCCATAACCATCCCGCCAAAAAGCTTCCGCATACAGAGGCCTCCAGTTGGGTTGGTAACGTCGATGGCCCGCCGGCGAGGAGACCTGACGGGCCATCGATCACCGCTCTGAGCTTAACGCCAGAACGACATGCCTAAGCGTGCACCGATGTCGAAGCGGCTCGGAATGCCCTTGCCGCTGTTTTCGAGGTTGTAACGGAGGAATCCTTCAATGCGCCAGGCGTTGGACTCCATGGGAATGCGCTTGCCGACGCCAGCGTTGAGCGATAACTGCGTCGCGCTCGTGCTCGGCCCGCCGTTGGAGATATTGGCGATCGCCAGGCCCAGGCCGCCCGTGAGATACATGCCCCTGCGTGCGGTCGACTTCTTCATGCGATAGATCACGTTCAGGTCGGGATTGAACGACAGCTCGTGCCCCGGGAAGAGCGAGCTATAGTTGAGCGCGAAGCGCGGCTCGAACGACAGTTGCCCGTGCGACAGGAAACCCCAACGGATGTCCACGGGCGTACCGAAACCGAACCCGCCGCAATCCGCGGCGCAGCCGCTGCCGATATGACTATAGGCCGCGCCCAGGTCGATGCCGATTTCGTTCTTGGGACCGCTGGCGGCCGAGCGAGCCCGCTGGGCGAGAGCGAGGTGCGGGAGCGCCACCAGGGCGACAGCCGCCACCAGAGTACTCGTGACCTTCCGCATGCAAAACCTCCAGTTGGGGTGGTTCAAACCGCCACATCGTTAAGAACCACATCACTTTCTGTCAACTAGGCGACCCCAGAAACACCTATGGCCCGTCAGCTAGAAGCCTGACGGGCCATAGGTTACGTACGACCTGGTGATGCGGCTCACGCCGCAAACGGTCGTTTACTTACCGAAAGTCAGCCCCACCGTGATCGGCAGGAAGGTGAGCGAACCGCCGCTCGTGCTCACGCTCGTGTAGCGCGTGCCCACGACCAGACGGGTGCTGCCCGTCCCAAGCTTGAAGGCCACGGCCGCGCCACCGCCGAAGGCGATCTTTGACTCAGACGCTGAGCCGATGGTCGCATCGTCGATCTTGACGTTGTAGTAACCGAGCCCGGCGGTCAGCATGATGCGCGCGGGCGCGCTCGCCGGGTTCAGCGCGTACACAACAGAGGCCATGCCGCCGAGGATCTTCGTGTGGCCATCGAGGCCGCTACTCGCGTCATGCGAGCTCTGCGAGTACGAAAGATCGCCACGGATACCGATCGGTTGGCCAGCGAGCCAGTAGGTTGCCCCAGCGCCGCCGACGAAGCCCAGCTTGTCTACTGTGTTGTAGTCACCCATCGGCAGGAGCACGCCAGCGCTCACGCCATAACGCACACCCTGCGCCATCGCAGGCCGTGCGGCGACGACACAAAGCGCCACCGCGATCATTACCAGTCCGAGCCGCTTCATACCTATCCCTCCGGGGAAGAGAAAAAGGGGGTTTTAGGGGTTTTGCGTGGCTGCTAAACTGGCACCACTGTTGGAAATTGACCCTAAGAAGTCAAGAGTCGGCGGGTCCAGCCCGCCTTGCCACGATGCGCACAACGTTCGATGCCACTTGAAGAAAGCCCCCCATCACCTGCAGCCGGGTCAGCTTACCCCCCGATTGGCTGATCCTGACGATTCCCTCCCCCAGGAGGGTCATGAACGGGGCGTGGCGGGGGCGAATCCCTACCAACCCGTCATATGCCGGTGCCACAACGGCATCCGCCTCGCCGTCAAATACCGACCGCTCGGCGGAGATGACCGAGACGCGCATCAGGCCGTGGCCATCTTCTTGGCCTGCGCCACGACGTCGTCGATCCCGCCCTGCATGTAAAACGCCTGTTCCGGGAGCTGGTCGAATTCCCCCGCGACCACGCGCTCGAACGACGCGATCGTGTCCTCGAGCTTCACGTACTTCCCTTCGAGCCCGGTGAACTGAGAGGCCACGAAGAACGGCTGCGACAGGAAGCGCTGCACCCGGCGCGCGCGGCCGACGAGCAGTTTGTCCTCTTCCGACAGCTCGTCCATCCCCAGAATCGCGATGATGTCCTGGAGATCCTTGTACCGCTGCAGGATGCGCTGCAATTCCACGGCCACCTTGTAATGACGGTCGCCGAGGTACTGCGCGTCCTGAATGCGGCTCGAGGATGACAGCGGGTTCACCGCGGGATAGATGCCCAGCTCCACGATGGCGCGGTCGAGCACCACGGTGGCGTCGAGGTGCGAGAACGCGGTCGCGGGCGCCGGATCGGTCAGGTCATCGGCGGGCACGTAGATCGCCTGCACCGACGTGATCGATCCCTTCTTCGTCGACGTGATGCGCTCCTGCAGCTCGCCCATCTCCGTCGCCAACGTCGGCTGATAACCGACGGCCGACGGCATCCTGCCGAGCAACGCCGACACCTCCGAGCCAGCCTGCGTGAATCGGAAAATGTTGTCGATGAAGACGAGCACGTCCTGGCCTTCGACGTCGCGGAAGTACTCGGCGACGGTGAGGCCCGTCAGCCCGACGCGCAGGCGCGCGCCGGGCGGCTCGTTCATCTGGCCGTAAATGAGCGCGACGTTCTCGAGAATGCCCGCTTCGCGGAACTCGAGGTAGAGGTCGTTGCCTTCGCGCGTCCGCTCGCCGACGCCGCAGAAGACGGACTTCCCGCCGTGCGCCTTCGCGACGTTGTTGATCAGCTCCTGAATGACGACCGTCTTGCCGACGCCCGCGCCGCCGAACAGGCCGATCTTGCCGCCCTTCACGAAGGGCGCGATCAGATCGATGACCTTGATGCCGGTCTCGAACACTTGAGTCTTCGGCTCGAGATCGACGAACTTCGGCGTGCCGCGATGAATCGGCCAGCGCTCGGCGTCCGCCGGGATCGGCGCGCCCTCGTCCACCGGCTCGCCGATCACGTTGAGGATCCGGCCCAGCGCCGGCTTGCCGACCGGCACGGTGATCGGCTGCCCGGTGTCCAGGACCTCCATGCCGCGTACGACGCCATCGGTCGAGCTCATCGCCACCGCGCGGACCTGATTGCGACCGATGTGCTGCTCGACCTCGGCGACGAGCCGGCCGGAATCGAGCGAGAGGGTCACCGCGTTGTAGAGCTCGGGCAGCTGCTCGGGCTCGAACTCCACGTCCAGGACGGGCCCGATCACTTGCACGACTTTGCCGACGTTCTGTTTGTTCTGTTTCGCCATAGCTCCTAGCCTTTGAGAGCTTCCGCGCCACCCACAATTTCCGCGAGTTCCTGAGTAATCTGAGCCTGGCGAGCGCGATTGAACGTGCGCTGCAGGATCGTCAACATGTCCTGGCCGGCATCGGTGGCGTTCTTCATCGCCGTCCGCCGCGCGCCGTGCTCGGCGGCCGCGGTCTCGACGAGCGCGCGGTACATCTGATTCTGCACATATAAAGGAAGCAGCTCCTTCAGAATCTCCTCCGCGGACGGCTTGAGGATGTAATTTGCCGCCCCTCGCCGCCCCTCGCCGCCCTTCGCCGCCGGTGGTGTCACCGGCAATATGCGCAGCGTCGTCGGAGGCGTGGACACTGCGCTGTTGAACTTCGCAAACACGACATCCACGGCGTCGAGGTCCCCGGTCGAGAACCGCTCCATCAGCGGCTTCACCAGTTCGGCGGCATGCTCGAGTGTCGGGCGATCGCCGATGTCGACCCGCTGCGACGCAATGTTCCGCTTGGTGAACTTGAAGTAGCTGACGCCCTTCTTGCCGACGAGGTGCAGCTCGGTGTGCGTGTCCTGGCGTTCGAGCTCCTCGAGCCGGCGCCGCGCCTCGCGAATCAGATTGGCGTTGAACGCGCCGCACAGCCCGCGGTTCGACGTGATCAGGAGCACCGCCGCTCGCCGCACGCCCGGACCGCGTCCGGTTTGGCCCGGCTGGCGCAACAGCGGAAAGCGCTCCGCGAGCTCGGGCGAGTAGAGCTCGCCGATCACGTCCGCCAGCGCCTGGGCGTAGGGACGCGCGCCGACCACGCGGTCCTGTGCGCGTTTGAGCTTGGACGTGGAGACGAGCTCCATCGTCTTCGTGATCTTGCGCGTGTTCTGCACCGAGCGGATGCGCCGCTTGAGCTCGCGGGGCTTCGCCATTACAGCGCCTTGTACTCCTCGATCGCTTTACGCAGGCGGGCGCTCAAATCGTCCGAGAACGCTTTCTTGGTCCGGATTTCTTCAACGATGTTGGGATGCTGCGCCGCCATAAAATCGAGCAGCCCCTTCTCCCAGTCCCTGATCTTCGGCAGGTCGACGTCATCGATCAGGCCGTTCGTGACCGCGAAGATGACGACGACTTGCTGCTCGACCGGCATCGGCTGGTACTGCGGCTGCTTCAGCACCTCCACGACGCGTGCGCCGCGTGCCAGCTGCCGCTGCGTGGCGGGATCGAGCTCGGAGCCGAATTGCGCGAACGCCTCGAGCTCGCGGTATTGGGCGAGGTCGAGGCGCAGCCGCCCCGCGACCTGCTTCATCGCCTTGATCTGCGCGTTCCCGCCCACGCGGCTCACCGAGATGCCGGCGTTCACCGCGGGTCGCACGTTCGCGAAGAAGAGGTCGGTCTCGAGGAAGATCTGGCCGTCGGTGATCGAGATGACGTTGGTCGGGATATAGGCCGACACGTCGCCGGCCTGCGTCTCGATGATCGGCAGCGCCGTCAACGAACCGGCGCCCATTTCGTCGGACAGCTTCGCGGCGCGCTCGAGCAAGCGGCTGTGGAGGTAGAAGACGTCGCCGGGGTACGCCTCGCGACCGGGCGGGCGGCGCAGCACGAGTGATAGCTGCCGGTACGCCGCCGCCTGTTTCGACAGGTCGTCGTACACGCACAGCGTCGCCTTCTTCTCATCGTACATGAAGTACTCGGCCATGCTGCAGCCCGAGTAGGGCGCGATGTACTGCATCGGGGCGGGCTCGGCGGCCGATGCGACCACCACGATGGTGTACTCCATCGCGTCGTGCTCCTTGAGCCGCTCCACCACCGCCGCGACCGTCGAGTTCTTCTGACCGATCGCGACGTAGACGCAGATGACGCCCTGCCCCTTCTGGTTGATGATCGTGTCGATCGCGATCGCCGTCTTCCCCGTGCCCCGGTCGCCGATGATCAGCTCGCGCTGGCCGCGGCCGATAGGAATCATCGAGTCGATCGCTTTGATCCCGGTCTGCAGCGGTTCTTTGACGGGCTGCCGCTTGATGATGCCGGGAGCGACGATCTCCACCTTCCGGCTCTTGGTGGTTTGGATCGGGCCGAGGCCGTCCACGGGGCGGCCGAGTGCGTCCACCACGCGCCCGACCAGCGCCGGGCCAACGGGCACCTCGAGCACGCGCGCGGTGCGGCGGACCTCGTCGCCCTCGCGCAGCTCGAGATAGTTGCCGAAAATCACG
>Ga0210382_10000283_pt1 | contig 19344 bp, 22 predicted proteins | sample PLMedo_FD_155452 | JGI IMG/M metagenome (GOLD analysis project Ga0210382, IMG submission 155452) | Groundwater sediment microbial communities from an aquifer in East River, Colorado, USA - PLM0_60_coex redo | ecosystem: Environmental > Terrestrial > Soil > Riparian zone | place: USA: East... | reverse complement strand
CGACCGTCTCCGGCTGCTCCCACGCGGCGAAGTGGCCACCCTTGGCGACCCTGTTGTAATAAATGAGCTTGGGATACGCTTTCTCGGTCCAGCTCTTCGGCGCCTGATAGAGCTCGTCCGGAAACGCGGTCACTGCGGCCGGGACCGGGACGTTTTTCGGCGCAAAGAACGCGAGCTTGCTTTCCCAATACAGGCGAGCTGAAGAGACCGTCGTGTTCGTGAGCCAGTACAGTGTCACGTTGTCGAGGATGTCGTCGCGCGTAAGCCCCTCACGCTGACCGTCGAAGACACGCGACATGAGCGCCATACTGCGCGCGTCGTGGTCGAGCATCCATGCCGCCATCCCGACCGGCGAATCTCCGATCCCGTAGAGCGTTTGCGGGCGGTTCGCCATCTCTTGTGCGTAGCCCAGGCCGTGCTTGTAGAAATAGGCAAGCTGGTCGTACGCCTGCTTTTCGTCGGCTGAGAGACCTGATGGCGCCGGCGCACCGGCAAACGCCGCCGCGTCGATCTCGGCTGGCACGGTGGCAGGCATGTTTGTGTGAATGCCAATCAATCCCGCCGGCTGGAGCAGAGCCAGCTGCTCGGTAACGGCGTTCCCCCAATCGCCGCCCTGCGCCACATATCGTTTGTATCCGAGGCGATCCATCAGGACTGCCCACGCGCGCGCGATGCGGATGGGATCCCAGCCGAGCGTGGTGGGCTTCCCGGAAAACCCATAGCCCGGCAGCGACGGAATGACGATATCGAACGCGTCTGCGGCGGTCCCGCCATGCGCGGTGGGGTTCGTCAGCGGATCGATGATCTTCAGCTGCTCGATGATCGAGCCCGGCCATCCGTGTGTGACGATGACGGGCAGCGCATTCTTTTCCTTGGACCGCACGTGAATGAAATGAATGTCAACGCCGTCGATAGTCGTTGTGAACTGCGGCAGCGCGGCGAGTCGCGCCTCGCACTTGCGCCAGTCGTATTGCGTGCCCCAATAGCGCGCGAGATTCTGCATCGTCGAGAGCTGCACGCCCTGCGATTGATCGTTGACGATTTCCCTCTCGGGCCACTTGGTCGCGTTGATGCGCCGGCGCAGGTCGGTCAGATCCGCGTCGGAAACGGTGAAACGAAACGGACGAATTTCGGTCTGACCACTACCCGTCGGTTGCGCGACATCCGTCAGAGCTTGCGTCATGGCGTTGACCCTCGTGGAAAGAGTGGCAGCGACCGCTGCGAGACCGATGAAGCCACGGCGATCGAGATCAGGCGGTTTCGTCATACGGCCTCCCTCACCATTCGCCACGTGTGGCAGGAGCTCGTTTCAAGACGGCGCTCACGACGAGGATCCAGACGAGGCTGATGATCGGGAGGATCAGCCGCGAATAGAGTCCGTCCGGTGCCCAGAACCCGCTGCTCATCCACGTCGTACCGCCCGCCACGCCGAGCACGACCGCGGCGACCCCGGCCCCGAACAGTCGGTTGGAGATGATCCCGGCCCGCCATAGCCCGAACGACCCTGACATAATCAGCATCGCGCGTGGGAACGCGCTCATCACCAAGCCGGCCCACACGAGGTCGTTCAGTCCGGACGTGACTGCCCCGTTCCCCCCACCGGCGATCGAGTACGCGAGGGCCGCGCACACCGAGACGAGCACGAGGAACACAGCGCCGACTGCGGCACTAGATGCGGTCGCCGCCGCTCCCCAACCGCCTTGCCCAGATTCACGCAACGTGCTCCGGAGCGCGGCTGCGAACCACATCAGGTTGAGGACCCCGCCGAGACCGAAGAAGACCGCAGCCCAGAGGATCCGCATGTGATGGCTGGCGTAGAACGCGACGACCGTGTCGCCCGGCGCACCGATGCCGGGTTGAGTCCCGTAAACGAAATAGCCGGCGATGAACAAGGCGACGGCGTTGACGCCGCTCCCGCGCCACAGCTTTTCCCAGGTGTTCGGGGTCGCGGTGGTGGGCTGCACGGTGGCGGTGGATGGGGTCATGAGGATCTCCTGTCGGAGGGAAGGATTGCTCGGCGGAGTGGGCGCTACGTACGCTACTGACCTGCATCTCGGGAACATGGCGTCAGGACGTGGGAGCGCCAGAAGTCTCAGGTCGTGACGTGAAAGGCTAGCTGCGGCGGGCCTTAATCGATCTATTTGGCAGCCGTTGGGGACTCCCTCCGGAGGGAAAGAGGCCGTGAGAAACGCCATTGTCACCGAGAACGCGCCGAAGCCCGTTGGCCCGTATTCGCAAGGAGTCATCGAAGGCGATTTCATTTTCGTCGCCGGACAGGGACCCATCAATCCGCTCACCGGGAAACTGGAGCTGGGCGACGCGCGGTCGGAGACAAAGCGTGTGTTCGAGAACCTGCGGGCGATCCTCGAAGCGGCAGGCTCATCCCTCGATCACGTCGTCAAGTGCAATGTGTACCTGCGCGATATCAACGACTTCGCCGCGATGAACGAAGTGTACGCGACGTACTTCTCGGCGCCGTTTCCGGCACGCACCACGATCCAGGCGGGCGCGCTGCCGGGCGGGATCGCCGTCGAAATCGAGTGCATCGCGAAGAAGCCTCGATAGTGGAGGCACTCGACCTCGACACCCCTGCCCTCTACGTCGATCTTGGCGTCTTAGAGCGCAACATCGCGCGGATGCAGCAGCAATGTCGCGCGTGGGGCGTCGCGCTCCGGCCGCACGTGAAGACCCACAAGATCGCCGAGATCGCGCAGCTGCAGCTCGATGCCGGCGCGATCGGGATCACCGTCGCCAAACTGGGCGAGGCGGAGGTGCTGCCCGGCGACGATGTGCTCGTCGCCTATCCGCTGCTCAAGCCGAAGCTGCCGCGTTTGCGAGAGCTCGCCAAGTCCCGACGTGTGAAGGTTGCGGTCGATTCGGCCCAAGTCGCGCGTGACCTCGAGGGGATCGAAACCCTCGTCGAGATCGATGTCGGCGTGGGCCGCTGTGGCGCGCAGTCGCCCGAACAGGCCGTCGCGATCGCGCAGGCGTGCTCCGATTTCCAGGGGATCTTCTATTGGCCGTCGTGGCTCGACGAGGCCGGCTTCCACGCGGCGTGCGTCAAGGTCGATGCCGTCCTCGATGCGCTCGCCGCGGCGGGCTTCGAGGCGAAGATCGTCTCGGGAGGTTCGACGCCAGGTGCCGCGAAGACGCCGCTGATTCCGCGCACGACCGAGATCCGGCCTGGCACCTACGTCTTCTATGACGCGAGCAGCCTTGCGGCGACGCTCTGCGACGAGGCGGACTGCGCGCTCCGGGTGCTCACCACGGTCGTCAGCACCGCCGTGCCGGGCCAGTGCGTGATCGACGCCGGGTCAAAGACGTTCTCGAGCGATCAGACGGTCGGCGTGGGAACGTTCGGCCACTTCGTCGGACGCTCATGGACCATGCGTAAGATGAATGAAGAACACGGCTACGTGGAGATCGACGGGAAACCGCGCGTGGGAGAGAAAGTCTGGGTGGTGCCGAGCCACGTGTGCGCGACGGTGAACCTGCACGACGAAATCGCGTACGGCCGCCGCGGCCGAGTGGAAGGAAGCTGGAAGGTCGCGGCACGTGGGAAGGTACGGTAGTATGGATCGCGTGCTAAAAAGCCTTTCACTCTGCGCTATAGTTCTCGCCGCGCCAAGTCTCCGCGCCCAGAGCAAGCCGGCGCGGATCGACTCGTTCATGACGCGCACCGCGAGCTACCGGCAATTCAACGGCGCGATTCTGGTCGTCGACCGCGGGCGTGAGGTATACGAGCGAGCGTTCGGCGAGGCCAGCATGGAGTGGCGCGTCCCGAACACGGTGGACACGCGCTTCGAGATCGCGTCGATGACCAAGCCGATGACGGCGATCATGATCCTGCAGCTCGTACAGGAGGGGCGGGTTCGTCTCGATGCCACCATCTCCGAGTACCTCCCCTTCTATCCACGGGAGACGGGCTCCCGCATCACGGTGGATCAACTGCTGAGCCACACCTCGGGCATTCAACAGGACATTGCCTTCAGCGACGATCCGAACAACGTTCCCCCGATAATCGCGGCCATCAACGCCGACCAGCTGTCGAACGATTCACTGGTCAAGCTCATCGCCGCGCGTCCGCTCCGCTTCGAGCCGGGGACGAGCTACGGGTACAGCAGCGACGCCTACGCGGTACTCGGCGCCGTCATCGAGCGGGTGACCGGCCAATCGTACTGGCAGGCGCTGCGCGAGCGTGTGCTCGACCGCGCGGGCATGAGCGAGACGGGAGTGAGTTTGCTCCGGCCTTTGGTTCAGAAACGCGCTGCGGGCTACGCGCAGACCTTCGGCGGATACGAGAACGCTCCGCACATCGGCGTCACACCGGCGGGCGGCCTGTATTCGACGCTTCGCGATCTTCATCGCTTCGACCAGGCACTCTACGGAGAGTCACTGGTCAACAATCAGTCGAAGGAATTGCTCTTCGCGCTGCGTTCGGTGATCACGGCCTATGGGTGGAAGACATCGGAGGACACCCTACCGGACGGAACGCGGCGCCGAGTGCTGCGCACGACCGGCGGGCTGCCCGGATTCGCGGCGCTCATGGTGCGCATGCCCTCGGCGCGGCGAACCATCATCATGCTGACGAACACGCGGGACATGTCATGGCGGCTGGATGACTTCGCGGTCGCGATCGGGCGTATCCTGGACGGTCTGCCGTATACGCTGCCGAAGCGGTCGGCGGCCGAAGCGATCGCCGCGGATGCGCAATCCGGGAAGAGCGCGGCGGAGCTTGGTAGGCGCTTCGATGCGATGCGCGCGGACTCGGCGAGCTTTGCCGTGTCCGAGGTGGAGCTCAACCGGCTGGGCTACTACTTTCTCAACGCACGCGGCGCGCCTGCCCGTGCGATCGAGATCTTTCAGCTGAACGTGCGCGCGTTCCCGAGGTCCGCGAACGTGTATGACAGCCTCGGCGAGGCGTATCTGGCGCACGCAGACACCGCACTCGCCGTGACCAATTACCGCCGGTCGCTCGAGTTGGATCCCAACAACGGGAATGCAGCGGATATCCTGAAACGGCTGCCTTCACAGCTCAGGTAGCGCGCGTTGCCCATGGATCTCGTCACATTCGGCGAAGCGATGGTGCGGCTGACGCCCCCCGCATTTCAAAGACTCGAGCAGGCTCACAGCTTCGACGTCCATGTCGGCGGAAGTGAGCTCAACGTCGCAGTTCTTGCCGCGCGGCTCGGTGTCAAATCGCGCTGGGTTTCCCGGCTTCCCGACAATGCGCTGGGCCGCATGATCGAGGCCCGAGCGCGGGAGCAGGGCGTCGATGCACACGTCGAATGGACGGCAGACGCCCGCGCGGGTCTCTACTTCGTCGAGCTGGATGCCGGATCGCGCGCCCGCAACGTCCTCTACGATCGTGCGGGATCGGCGATCAGCAGGGTCACGCCCGGCAGCATCGACTGGGGGGGGGCCTCCATGTTTGCCGGCGCGCGCTGGTACCACGTCAGCGGGATCACGCCGGCATTGAGCGACGGCGCGGCCAAAGTCACCGCCGAGTCACTCGTCGCCGCGAAGCGAGCCGGTCTAACGGTGAGCTACGACCTGAACTACCGCAGCAAGCTGTGGAGCGCCAAGCAGGCGCGCGCGGTCCAGGAGCCGCTGCTGGAGCACGTGGATGTGCTCATCGCGACGGCGGAAGACGCGCGCGTGGTCTTCGGCCTCGGTGCCGAGTCTCACGACACGCTCCAGAAGCGGTTCGACCTCAGCGCGGTGGTGATCACTCTCGGTGAAGGCCCCCCCCCGCACGCGGCGATCGCCCTTGCGGACGGCAAGATGCACACCGCGCCGCGGTACGAGGTCGAAGTGGTGGATCGCATCGGCGCCGGAGACGCCTTCTGTGGTGGCCTAATCGTGAGCCGGCTCGAGCATCGCGGCTGGGACGATGCCGTCCGCTTCGCGGCCGCGACGGCCGCGCTCAAACACCGCATCCCGGGCGATTTTTGCCTGGTGACGCGCGACGAGATCGACCAGCACCTGCGCGGCGCGAGCTCACGAGTGTCGCGGTGACAGCGAAGACGGTATCGATGCTGCGCGAGGTTGGCATCATCCCAATCATCCGCGCCTCGAGTGCGGATGCGGTGGTGCCGATAGCAGAAGCTCTGCTGCAAGCGGGACTCCCAATCTGCGAAATCACGCTCACGGTTCCCAATGCGATCGATGCAATCGGCGCCGTCGCGAAACGCTTCTCCGGCAAGGTGCTCGTCGGCGCGGGGACGGTGACGGACGCCGAGACGGCCAAGCGCGCGGCGGAGGCCGGTGCGGAGTTCATCGTCACACCGTGCCTGGTACCGGAAGTCATCGAGGCCGCGCATCGCGCGGGGGTCGCCGTGCTGCCGGGCGCGCTCACGCCGACCGAAGTCTTCGAGGCATTTCGCTGGGGCGGCGACATGGTGAAAGTATTTCCGGTGCAGAGCGTCGGCGGCGCGGCGTATCTGCGGGCGCTGCGCGGGCCGCTTCCGGACATTCCGCTCGTCCCGACGGGCGGCGTGACGCTCGCGAACATGGCGGAGCTGTTCCAGGCGGGCGCCGCGGCCGTTGGTGTCGGGACCGAGCTTATCTCACAAGACGCGTTGGTTCGGCGCGACTACGCCGCGATCGGGGCGCTCGCGAAGCAATTCCTCGCGGCCGCGCGCGTTCGCCGAATCAACTAAACCGCTCGCTCATCCACTTCTGCCACAGCGGCTGATCGCGCGCGACGGCCGCCGCGGCGCGGTCGCCATACAGGTAGAGACTCAGAATCACCATGGTGCCGCCGGCGGGGAATACGCCCAGCGAAGCCACACCCGGCGTGGGTGTGTCGAGCCGCATCAGCACGCTTGGCATCTGGTCGTTCTTGACCCCTTCGATCGTGCCGCCGAGCGGCGGAACACCGGGGGGCGCCTTCCACGTCTGTCCTTCCTTGATGCCGGCGAGCCTGAGCGGTCCGGTGACGGCCTTCCACGCCTCGGCCTCCGAGCCTTGCGCAACCGCCATCACCATCGTCGGCGTGCAGGGCATGCCGCGAAAGTGCGTGAGGTACAGGCGCAGAACCTTGAAGATGCCGGGCCAGCCCTGCTCGATGCCCTCGAGCTGGTTATCCCACTCGTCGGTGCTGGCGAAGAGACTGTGCACGACGCGAACGATACACGTCCCGCCGGCCTTGGCTTCGACGATCCACTCGTCCGCCATCGGCGGCGAGCCCGGCGCGGCTTCGCCCTCCGCGGCGAATCGGTGCGGCGGATCCCAGGCGGTGATTTTCGCCACAGAGTCCATTCCGGGGCCGAAACTCAAGGTGAGGGAGACCGGCTTGCCGCCCTTTTCCGCGAACACCGCCGGCACGAACCACGCCGAGATGCCCGGCCCGGTCGCGATCGCTCGCCAGACCTCTTCGGGGCTCCCCGGCACTTCGACTTCGACCTGGACCGAGCGACGTCCCGATGCATCCTTCTTGAGGCTCATGATGGTTCCTCTGCTTTGGTGGCCAACGGTTTGGGGTACGCGAGTGCCACGAGCCGATGCGCGCGACCTCCAGCGACCGTCGCGTCGTGGTAGCGGGAAACGAGCTTGTTGACGGTGTCGGTCAGTTCCTGGGTGAATGCGGCGCGATCGGCAGCCGAGCGGAAGCGAACCTCCGTGTCGATCGAGAGCGTCGGCAAGCGCTTGCCGGTCTTCTGCGCGAGGCGCAGAAACCTGCCCATTTCGCGAATGACGCGAGCCGCCAGGGCGATGAGGTAGGTAGCGGAGAGCCGGTCGTTTTCGCGGCCCGGATCGGCGGCGACGGGGCCCATCGCGCCGGGTGAAACGACATACGACGCCGCGGTCGCGACCAGCAATCGTTCGGTGAGTCCGCCCCAGCGACGCTTCGAGGCGACTCGTACCAGGCCGTGCGCTTCCAGAGTGCGCAGGTGGTAGTTCACTTTTTGCCGGGCCAGCCCGACGCGGCCGGCGAGCGCAGCGGCCGAAGCCGGCTCGGCCAATTCCGCGAGCAGGCGACTGCGCACGGGATCGAGCGCCACCGTGGCCGCCGCGGGATCATCGATGACTTCGAGACCGACCATGAAGACAAGGCTAGCCTTGACAATTTTTCTTGTCAAGGTCGCGCAGCATGCTGCGCCCCTACCTATCCCAACGGCACCGTCACATACCCAGAATCGATGCCACCGTGCAGCTGAAGCCCGGCAGCACGTCCTCGCCGACCAGCTCGTCGGTCTCGTCCAGGATGTACTCCGTCCCGTCCGCTCGGTAGACTCGCGCGAGTCGGCGTTCCGGATCGATCACCCATACCAGTCGCGCACCTGCGTCGAGCCAATCTCCGACTTTGGCCAACACTTCGCCCGGGCGATCGCTGGGTGACAGAACCTCGACGACGAGATCGGGTGCAAATTCAAGGAATGTGGCGGGGATCGGGTCGGGGACGCGTTCCTTGCGAACGAACGCGATGTCGGGGCCCCGAACAGTGTCCGGATCGCGGCTCAGTGTGAACCCGGTATCGCCCACGAAGAGCGCACCGGCGTGGGTAAGATCGATGTGCTGGCCAAGCCGAACGCCCAAGATCGCGGTGATGTTGCCGTGCCGCCCGCCCGGAGGCTCGTGGACGATGAGACGACCGCGGACCAGCTCCGTGCGCTTATTCGGGACATTCGTGTACAGCAGCTCTTCAGCCGTCATGAGTTGGGGCATGTCGGGAACGTAAGCGTGCTCGGCGGGCATCGGCAAGCAATGTGCCGAGCGCGATCACCGACCGGTCAACATTACGGCAAACATGCCGTGCGATTATGATCGTGTATCTGCTCATGCGTCACCTGGCCTGGGTCCTCGTACTCTTCGCGCTGGCTGGCTGCAAGGGTCGCCCGGCGCGCCTCGTCGCCGGAATCGCCGACACCGTCGTCGTGAACAATGTGCGGCCGGTGCAGATGCCGATGCACGTGTTCGACGCGGCGGGGCACGTGCTGCCCGACACGGGCGTCCGGTTTCAGTGGACGTCCGGTGCATCCGTCCCCGTCTCCAGCCGTGGTGTCGTGACGTGCACGCACGCCGGCGACGCCACGCTCCGTGCCTCGCTCGGCCCGCTGGTCACGCAGGTCGTCTTGCGCTGCCGGCCCGTCCACGAGCTGCTCGGCGGCGGCGTGCTGAACCTCGTGCTTGGTGATACCTCACAGCTTCTGTCGTTCGCGCCTGTCGACTCAGCCGGCCGGCCGGTCACATTGATCACGGCGGGGATCTCGTACGACACCGCGATTGTCAGCCTCGAGGGCTGGCGCATCCAGGCGCGCGCCTCAGGGAGGACCAGCGTCGACATCTACATCGGCGATGGCTGGGCACATTGGTGGGTCAGCGTCTACGAGCGCGCGAGCAGCGTGGAGGGAATCCGGCCCGGGCAGGGCCTGGCCGTGCCGGTGAGTCTAGCCGGCGGCGAGATGCACAGCTTGCAGCTCCCGCCATCGCCACCGACCTACTCTGTGACGATGCTTCCCGGCCGCGATACTCTGCGCGTGCCGCGGCTGGCCGTCGTCGGAGCAAACTGCGACGGTGGGGTCACGACCTCGAAACGCGGCTACTGGTGCTTCGCGCTGCCCGGCGCGTCGGTCGTTGCCTACCACCCGAAAGGGGACCATCCGAAGCAGGAGTGGAGTGGCACGATCGCCGTCTTCCGTGAGGTCCGGAACTAGACTACCCTCCCCATTCGACTCCCAACCCTGAGTGGAGCATAGTGCCGTGTTGACGGCGTCGACACGACTTTCGTCACGACATTCAGCTACGAATTGACGGACACACTAACCGACGGGCCGGAGAACCCTCGCGTCGAGCTAAAGCTTCCTTTTCATGTTCGCGTCGTGGGTTCGCGGACCAGGCCGACAGTAATCCGTGATCCGTCACCGATACCTTCGAGACCGCCGCTGAGGTGAGTGCGCTGCTGCTCAAGCGTCGCCCGAATCAGCCGAGCGTTTGACGTTGCCCGGTCGCCGCGGCCTGCTCGATCGCGTCCAACATCCGATGGCGCGTGACCGCGTCATCGAACGTGGGGCACAGATGCGTTCCTTCGCGATAATCGCGGGCGAAACGCGCGTACGCCTGGGCGACGTTGGAAGGGCCGTGCGGCACGGGCAGGACCTCGAGGGAGGATTGCGCGCCGTTGCCGCCACGGACGGTCAAGTCGAAGATCTGGGCCTGCCCGCCGTCGGCCGTAACCTGCAGGTCGCCCTCGGTGCCGTTGATCTCCCAAAGCAGGTTCGTGCCGCGCGAGCGCCCGCCGCGATAGTGAATCGAGAAAGCGGCGCCGCCCTCGAGCAGTCCGGTGACGCCCACCTGATCGTCCGCGTGCATCGGCCTGCTCTCTTCCGTCCCGGCGATCGTGAATGACTTGCGGCGCATGGTCATCGTCGCGGAGAGCTCTCGCACCTCGCCGAGGCAGTAGCACAGCGCGTCGGCGGCGTGGCCGAGCGCGATCGAGAGCACCGTCGCGCCGTTCTTCCGGTCGTTCATGTACACGTTGTACGGCGGCACCGCCGCACCCCAGCCCATTCCCGAGCCGATAAGCGTGGTGGAGAGCACCTCGCCGACGTACCCCTGCCGCACCAGGTCGCGCACGTAGAGCACCGGCGGCGCAGCGCGTGCCTGCAAGCCTGCCACGGCGAGGACGCCTTGCTGCTTCGCCAGTGCGGCCAGCTGCTCCGCCTCCTGTAAGCCGTTGCCGAGCGGCCATTCGCAATACACGGCCTTCCCCGCGGTGAGCGCCGCAGTCGCCAGCTCGAAATGATGCGGCACCTTCACCGTTACGGCGACGACGTCCACGTCGGCGTGGTTCACCAGGTCGTGGGTGTTATCGAACGCGAGCGGCACACCGAAGCGCTTGCCGGCAGCGTCGGCCGATTCGCGCCGGCTGGTGGACAGCGCCGTGATCTCGAAATCATCGGGGAGCGACCGTAAGGCGGGGATGTGCGCCTCCGCCGCCCAGCCGCGATCCGGATTGGCGCCGATGATGCCGACGCGAATTCGTTTGGTCATGATGTCTTGTTGAACATGTAGCGCGCGATCTTCCAGCCATTCGCGTCCCGCGTGAAAACGAAGAGCTCCCGGTTTTGCTCGGGCCCGCTCGCTCCTGTGGCCACCACGGTGGCCGTGCCGGCCGAGTGAGTGCGCGCGTACGCGACGTCCTCGTGCACCGTCAGCTCGTCGACGGTGAAGTGGATCGCGATCCGGATGTTCGCAAACACCGCCTCGTATGCGCCGCGGACCGCCGGCCTTCCGGACGCCGTCGGGAACCCAGCGGGCATGAACACGCCGTCCTCGGCGTAGAGCTGTTCGATCCGGGCCGCGTCTCCGACGTTCAGGGACGCTTCATAGGTGGCCAATAAGGCGCGCAGCTGTTCCTCAACGGGGTGCTTCGGAATGAAGGCCAGGAGCGCGAACGGCAGCAGCAATGCGGAGAAGCGAGAGCGATGCGTCATGTTAGTCCCTCGGTTTGGGGTGGTGCGAAGGCGACCAGCAGGTCGCGGAGCGCGGTGAGTCGAGTACGACCCAGGTGTCCCAGGGTCTGCTTCGCGGCGTCGGCCACGTCGCGATCGAGGCGATTCAGCAGGGCTTTCCCCGCCGCAGTGATCCGATTGGTGCTGCGCCGGCGATCGTCGGCATCGGTGCCGCGCACAACGAGTCCCGCGCCAGCGAGACCCGACATCAGGCGCGTGAGATCGGAATCGCGCGTCACCATCCGTGCGCCGATCTCGGTGCAGGAGAGTCCACCCCGCCCCGCCGCGCGGAGGATGCGCAGGACGTTGTATTGCGACGGCGATAACCCAGCGGCGGCGGTCACCGCATTGGACCGCTCGGCCGCGAGCCATGCGCCGCGGACCAGCGCGATCAGCACTTCTTCTTCGAGCGAATCACGAATCGCCATTGCGGCGGCGGGTGTGGGCACTTGCATGGCCCATAATTACTCCTCGCGAGGAGTATTGTCAAGGGCTGGTCGGCGTCGCCGCGGTCGAGTTGACAAGCGCTGACAGTCAGGATGACAGCGGAACAAGCTGGCCCACGGTCGCGACGATATCGCCGATCGTGACCGGCCGCCGGAGGGTGGCAGCCCAAGGCTCCGGCGGCACCGCACCAGCCCGGTGAACCAGGAGACGACGAGAATCCGCGGAGCAGGCGTCATCCGCGCGCACGACCTCACGCGGCCCGTCCGCTTCCCTCCGGTGAAAATCGGGGGGACCGGGGATGAACCCGGTCCCCACCGTTTTGCGTCAGACGTCAACGTAGACGCCCGCGTCGATCGTAAGATTGTTCTCCACCTCGGTGACGCCGGGGGCATTGCGGGCGGCGCGCTCGGCATCCCGCAGCTCGGCGTACGAGCGCACGGTGCCACGCAGGATCGCCTTGTTGCCCTGGATCTCGACACTGATCCGCTCAGCGTCGAACCCGGCGCCCCGTTCCAGCGCCTGCCGGATGCGCTGCTTCACGTCGGACGGCGTCGGCCGCGGCCGCACGATGATCAGGTTCGACACGCCCTTGACGCCCGTGAGGTCGCGAACTGCCCGCTCCGCCGCCTCCTTCTGGTGGTACCAGTCCACCTCACCCTCGAGCGTGAGCCAACCCTTCAGGACCTTCACCTGAATCCGGTCCTGCGGCACGGTCACGTTCCACCTGAGGGCGTCGACCGCGGCATGCGCGAGCTCGGGGTCGGGCCGCGTCGAGCTCGACGGAAGCTTCACTTCGAGATCGTTGGCGATCGCCTTGACCCCTTTGACCTTGCTGGCCACCCGCTCGGCGGTCCACTTGTCCGCGTAGCTGTCAACGAAGCCTGCAAGGGTGACCACGCCGTCCCGCACGCCCACAGCGATGTCGTCATCCCGGAGGCTCGGCTCCCACTTGAGCTCCGCGACGACGTCCTTTTGAATCTCCATGTCGGTACGCATAACATCCTCCTTCGAATTGAGTGGCGCGCCACCTCCTGGCAACCGGCGTGCCAGAATTCCGTGGGGAGGGCCTTGTCGGACTGGCAAATGCCCTCGGTCAGGATGACAGACGGTCGGCCAGATGGCGCGGAGCGACCGCACGAGTAGCCTTGGTAGCGAGTAGCGAGACTCAGCTCACCGCCCGTTGGTATGAGGAGGTTTCTATGAGCCCAAAGAAGTTCACGACCGGCAAGAAGTCCAAGGGATTCACGGACGAGGAACGAGCCGCGATGAAGGAGCGCGTCCAAGAGCTGAAGTTTGGCAAGGGGGACGGGGAAAGGGCGGTGCTCGCGAAGATCGCCGCGATGCGAGAACCGGATCGCGCCCTGGGCAAGCGGCTCCATGCTATCGTCAAAGCCAGCGCGCCAGCCCTCTCGCCCAAACTCTGGTACGGGATGCCCGCGTATGCCAACGACGACGGCAAGGTCGTCTGCTTCTTCCAAAGCGCGCAGAAGTTCAAGACGAGGTACGCGACGTTCGGCTTTAGCGACAAGGCGAACCTCGACGAAGGCCACCTGTGGCCGACCGCTTTCGGGCTGAAGGAGATGACTGCCGCTGAAGAAGCAAGGATCGGAGCGCTCGTGAAGAAAGCGGTGAGCTGAGGACTTGGCGCGACACAGAAAAAGCCCCGGACACCTTCGTTGAGGGGTAGTTCACTGATGAACCGTTCCCTCAGGAAGTTTCCGCGGCGATGGCGACAGGAACCCATAGCGGGCCGGGGTCGTTCGTGGAGCTACAAGGAGGAAGCCATGAAAACCCCATTCCTATCGTTGCTCGGCTGGATCGTCGTCTTTAGTGGAGTTGTAGTTGCTCCTGCGTCCGCTCAATCCTGGCCGGCCGGGATCACTCCGGTTCGCGGTGTCGTGACGAGCGTCTCCGGAGATGTGCTGACGGTGAATTCACAGAGCGGTCCCGTGAAGATTCAGCTCGGCAGCCCCTTGAAGGTGTACAAGAGGACTCCGTCCGATCTGAGTCACGTCAACAGCGAGTCGTTTGTGGGTGTCACTTCGGTCAAACAGCCCGACGGGTCGGAGCGTGCGACGAACATCAACATCTTCCCGGAAGAGCTGCGCGGCATCGGCGAGGGAAGCTATTTGATGAATCCGGATCCAGGGCAGAGTGCGAGTCGCAGCAGAATGACCAATGGCACCGTAGCCGGTCCTGCCTCGCGCATGACCAATGGAACGGTCAGCACCAAGTCCGGCGCATCGACCCTCTCCGTTCAGTACAGCGGTGGGATGCAGACGATCAGCGTTCCCCGCGATGTAAGCGTGACCGCTCTGACCCCCACTGCCGACAAGCTCAAGCCGGGGGACAACGTTTTCGTGCTAGCGAAGACACAAAAGGACGGATCGTTCATCACAACAAGCGTCGTCTCTAGTCCAGGTACCGCGAACTAGACGACTTGCCTCGTCAGAGCGGCACGAGGCCTTTGCGAACGCCGAGTGAGACAGCCTCGGTGCGCGAGCGGACGCCGAGTTTTTCGAGCACGGCGGCCAGATGGTATTTGACCGTGTGCGTGGTGATACGTAAGTCCGCGGCGATTTCTTTGTTGGCGAGCCCGCGGGCGACGAGCCGCAGCACATCGAGCTCGCGGGCGGTCAACGCGGCGCCCGCCTGCAGGGCCGCGCCTGGCGCAGCCGTCGACACAACGCGCTCGCTCACCACCAGGTCGGCATCCTCCGCAGTCCCGACGAGCGCGACCTCCCCGTCAGCCCGAAGCAACGCGGCCACACGGCGGCGCGTCACTGCGTTGGAGAGATCGAGGTACACGCGAAGCTTCATTACGAGTTCGAAAGCAGCCGTTCCAAATCAGGCGCCGGAACTGCGAGCGCCAGCCCAGAGACGATCATCGCCACCACACCGATGACATTGCCTTCTACATCGGCAATCGGGCCTCCGGAGTTCCCGGGCGCCAGTCTGACGTCCGCCTGGACCCAGGGAATGAACGGGCTCCTGCCACGCCTTGGCCGCTGTTCCGCCATTCCAAACCCAAGCGGGATCGCCCGCACCGCCTGGAACACGCCGACGCTCACGGCGTCCTTCACGCCCAGCGGATGACCGACCGCGAACACGAGAGCGCCGGGCCGCAGCGCGTACGGATCGCCGCACGTCACCGCCGGCACGCGAGCCTCGGGCGCGTGGATTAGCGCGACGTCGCGGTCCACGTCACGGCCGACCACGGTGCCCTTCACGGCGCGTCCGTCGGGCGTGACCACAACGGCTTGCCGCGACGAGACGACGTGCGCGCTCGTAACGAACAGGTCGCCCCCCCCGCCCCCCCAGGCAAAGCCGGCGCCGTGCCCGCCGTCGACGATCGCGACCACGCTGGCGCGAAGTCGCGCTGCCGCGTCACCGAGAAACAGTTCACTCGGCACGCTTACCGCCGCCCGCGCCCGCGGGGCCGCTCGCCGATCACCACTTCGATCTCGCGCCGCTTACCCGCGCGCACGACGTCGAGCCTCACCTTCTTCCCGACCGAATCGCCGCTCAGCACATCGAGCAGCTGATCGAAGCTCTCGAGCGTCTTGCCGTCGATCGCAGCGATGACATCGCCAAGGAACAATCCCGCTTTGGCCGCGGGGGTGTCCTTCTCGATCGACACGAGCAACAAGCCGCCACCCTCATCGTCCCGAACCGGTTGCATGGCGGCGCCGATCCAGCCGCGCGGGACGTAGCCGCGCTCGAGCAGCTCGGCGACGACGCGGTTTACCGTGCCGACCGGAATCGTCGTCGCCAGGGGACGACTCAAGGCACCCGAGTTGATGCCATGAATTTGGCCGCTCGAGTCGACCAGAGGGCCGCCGCCGAAACCGGGGTAGATCGTGACGTCCGATTGCAGCCAGCGATCGATCTCGCCGCCCTTCCAGGCGCGCCATTTGCCGCCGGTGGCGCTGACGGCACCGAATGCGGCGCGCGCGCCACCCTCGTCGAGACGCGCCAGTGCGAGAACGAGATTGCCGGGACGGAGCACGGCAGGATCGCCGAGCTCGGCGACGCGGAGTGATCCAGGCGGAATGCGCACCACCGCGAGGTCCGTCCCGCGGTCCCGGCCCGCAAACGTCGCGGGAATGCGCTTGCCATCCGGCAGCGAGACGGTGATGTCTTCTTCCTGCCTCACGGTGCCGTCGGTCGTTACGACGACGCCGTCTCTCCAGTGCACGCCGGTGGAGGGTAAGCGCGGCCGGGCGTGAACGGCCACAACTGAGGCGCTCGCCGCCGCGACGGCGTCGGCGAGCTGGTCGGAAAGTGCAGCGATGCTGGAGCGAGAGTCAGCCATGTGATCACCGTGGGTTCGAGAGTTGTATTGCTCTCGAAGCGTGCACTGCTCGGGGCGAGCGCACCACTAGCCAGGTGGTCAGGCCACCAAGTGCCTAGGCAACCGACCAATCCTGCTCGCGAGTCCAGATGCTGAAGCGGTGCCAGGCGGACGGCGGGATTTGAACCTCAACCGAGAATCGACGCCAGCCCGCAGCTGAAGCCCGGCAGGACGTCCTCGCCGAGCAGCCGGTCGGTCTCTGCCAGGATCTCCTCCGTTCCGTCCGCTCGGTAGAGTCGCGCGAGGCGGCGTTCCGGATCGATCACCCAGACCAGCCGCGCACCGGCATCGAGCCAATCTCCAACTTTGGCCAACACTTCGCCCGGGCGATCGTTGTGCGACAGCACCTCGACCACCAGGTCGGGCGCGAACTCGAGATAGGTGCTTGGAATGGGTTGGGGCAGTCGGTCTTTACGCACGAACGCGACGTCGGGTCCACGCACCGTATCGGGATCGCGTCGTAGTGTGAAGCCCACGTCTCCGACAAACACCGCGCCCGCACCGGTCAGGTCGATGTGCTGGTTCATCCGGAACGCGAGGTTTGCCGCGACGTACCCGTGCCGCCCGCCCGGCGGCTCGTGGACGATGAGACGACCGCGCACCAGCTCCGTGCGCTTATTCGGGACATTCGCGTGCAGCAGCTCTTCAGCGGTCATGAGCTGGGACATGTCGGGAACGTAAGCGTGCTCGGCGGGCACCGGCAAGCAATCTGCTGAACCCGATCAACGACCAGTCAAATGAAAACGGCGAGCCGTGATTGGCTCGCCGCTCGAGTCGGGACGGCGGGATTTGACGCGTCCGGCGCGAAGCGCACCGAGCACGGCCGAAGGCCGCGCGGAGGTGAACCCATGCGACTCGGCGAGGGCGGATGTGGCAAGGATGAATCGCTAACAGTTAGAATGGACAGGTCAGTCCAATTCAGCGTTGGGCAGACGACACACATCGCTTGATGTTGAGACCTGGGTGTTGACACCCCAGAACACGGAGACTCAAATGAGAAAGCTCAAAATCATCGAACACATCTCGCTGGACGGCGTGATCCAGGTCTCCGGCGAAGACGGCGACTTCCCCTACGGCGACTGGACCGCGCCCTATCGGACCCCCGCTGGCCGGGACGCAATCATCGCCGCGCATGGCGAGAGCTTCGATCTGCTGCTGGGCCGTCGCACCTACGATATCTGGTCGGGCTTCTGGCCAAAGGCGCCGAGCAGTCCGATTGCGGACGGCCTCAATGCGGCAACAAAATATATCGCTACCCACCGTCCGGAGAGTCTTGAATGGGGCCCGTTCGAGGGCCTTGGACCGGACATCGTCGAGGGCATTCGCCGCATCAAGTCGCAGGACGGCCCGGACCTTATCCTCTCGGGTAGCTCCACGCTGACATCGACGCTGCTCGAACATGGGCTTGCGGATGAAGTCCTGCTGGTCGTCTATCCGGTCCTGTTGGGCACGGGGAAGCGCTTCTTTGCGGAGGGAACCCCGCCACGCTCATTCGAGCTCGTCCGCACGAAAGCAATGCCGTCTGGCATCATCTTCAGTACTTACAAGGTCGCCGGGCCTTTGAAGACCGGATAGTTCGACGACTGGGGCTTTGCTTCGCCCCGCCACTCACCGTCGCCAAGGGCTTAAGCTTTTCTCGCGAGTACGACGTGCGTCGCGGCCGGCGTCGTCACATGCTCGGTGCACGCATAGCCCAGCGCCGGCAGGTCCATCCCCGCAAAGAGCGCCTCACCACTGCCGAGCAGGATCGGCGCGATCGCAACGTGCATTTCGTCGATAAGGCGCGCCTGGAGATACTGGCGCACCGTGGACGCCCCGCCGCCGACCTGGATATCGCGCCCGCCCGCGCCGCCCGCGCCGCCCGCGGCCTCCCTGGCGCGACGGAGCGCTTCCTCAATTCCGCCGGTGACGAAATGAAAGACAGTCCCGCCTTTCATCGTGATCGGTTCGCGCGCGTGGTGCGTCAGCACGAACACCGGCACGTGATAGGGCGGGTTCTCCCCCCACCAGCCGCGCCACCGGTCGTCGGGCCAAGGCCCGCGCACCGGGCCGAACATGTTTCGGCCCATGATATACGCACCGATGCCTTCCCCGAAGCGCTTGGCAAAATCGTTATCGGGACCCGTCGTCCCGCCCGTTTTCCCGTTTATCTCGCGAAACGCGCGCGTGCCGACGTACCAGCCGTGCAGCTCCTCACCACCAACGCCGAGTGGGTCCTTAAGTCCCTGGCGGGGGCCGGCGCCGTACCCGTCGAGCGAGATCGCGAAGTTGTGGACGCGCAGTTTGGACATGGAATCCTCCGCTGGTTTCATATGCGTCGAATGGGCCGTCCCGAAATCGACAGCAATCGCGCGGTGTTCTGGGCAGCGGTGTCATAACCGGAATCCCGAAGATCAACCGAGTGTCGCAAGAAGCTCGGGTAACCCCGGCTAGTCACCGTCACAATCGTTCGTCATCTTGGTACCGGCGCTTCGTCCAGTTTTCCATCTGCTTCTCTCGGAGGAATCATGCGGGCTCGCATTCTTATCCCCACGCTGGCCGCTTTCTGTGGCGGCCTGCTCGGCTGCGACCGAGCCGTGACGAATCTCCCAGCCTCTGATCGTCCTTCTTTTATTACTTACGGTTCGCTCGACGGCAATACCCATCCCGCCGTCGTGCTCATCGTCATGGACATCGCCGGCGAGCCGGCATTCCGCTGCTCCGGCACCTTGATCGCCCCCAAAGTCGTCCTCACCGCCGGACATTGCGCAGGCGAGCCGGGCGAGTTCAGCGGCATGCGCGTCTTCACCGAATCGGATGTCCAGAACGGCAACAACAACTATCCCTTTGCGGGTCAGAACACCATCGAGGCAACGGAATGGCATTCCCATCCGCTGTTCACCGAAGCCCAATTCTATCGACATGACGTAGGGGTCTTGTTGCTCAGTCGGCAAGTCAAACTCTCGGCGAGCGACTACGGGAAACTCCCGCGCGTCAACCAACTCGACGCACTGCAACCCAGCAGCTCGACGCTGTTTACCGCGGTGGGTTACGGGCTCCAGAAGATCAATCCCGTCTTCATCGAAGCCGAGAAGGTCCGGATGTTCG
>Ga0210382_10000282_pt1 | contig 19495 bp, 17 predicted proteins | sample PLMedo_FD_155452 | JGI IMG/M metagenome (GOLD analysis project Ga0210382, IMG submission 155452) | Groundwater sediment microbial communities from an aquifer in East River, Colorado, USA - PLM0_60_coex redo | ecosystem: Environmental > Terrestrial > Soil > Riparian zone | place: USA: East... | reverse complement strand
GAGCAGCATGCGTCTCTCGAGTTCCTGGCGGAAGCGAAGGGCGAGGTTTGCCGTCAGCCTGGAAATGCCCTCGAGCAGCCCCGTGCGCTCGGGACTGACCAGCTCGGCGGCGGCAGTCGGCGTCGGTGCGCGCCGGTCGGCGACGAAGTCGGCGATCGTGAAGTCGGTTTCGTGGCCGATGCCGGTGACGACCGGAATCGGGGATGCGCGAATCGCCCGCGCCACTACCTCTTCGTTGAAAGCCCACAAGTCCTCGATGCTGCCGCCGCCGCGCACCAGCAATATGACATCGCACCCGCCGAGCCGGCCGGCGATTTTGAGCGCAGAGGCGATCTTCTCCGCCGCCCCCTCACCCTGGACCGGCACCGGAAGGACGACCACCTCAATGGACGGGTTACGCCGAGCCAGCGTCGTCAATACGTCCCCAAGCGCCGCCGCCTCCCGTGAGGTGATCACGCCGACCACGCGCGGCAGGGAAGGCAGCGTTCGTTTCGTTTCGGCATTGAACAAGCCTTCTTTTTCGAGCCTGTCACGGAGCCTGAGGAAGGCCTCGAACAGGGCGCCGAGCCCTGCGCGCCGCATGGTTTCGACATTGAGCTGGAAATCGCCGCGCGGCTCGTACAAGCTGACGAGCGCCTGCACCTCGATTTGCATGCCGTCGCGCGGCGTCCACTCGAGATTCTGCTGTCGCTGCCGGAACACGACGCAGCGCACCTGGGCGTGCTCGTCCTTCAGTACGAAATAGGCGTGTCCCGACTTGGCAACGGTGAAATTGGATATCTCGCCGGCGACCCAAAGCAGCGGATAGCGACGCTCGAGCAGATCCCGGACACTACGAGCGAGGGCAGAAACGGTGAGAATTTCCGAGGGGAAACGCGTGGAAACCCGCGCCAGTCCTTGTTCTCCGGGCATGTGCCGATTGTAACCTATCCACAACGGGCTCTGCGCCGATGCAGTCCCCTATGAGCGGTTCAGACAAAGGCCGAGACCTTGCCTGTAACTCTTTGAGCAGTAAGGTGAAAAATGGAAGGTCACGTTTTCATCATGACTAAGAAAACCCTTTTGCACGATTCACTTACGCGCGCTATTTGACGAGTATGCACAACCTTATCCACAGTATTTGTGGATAAAGACTCAAGCCCATTTGCAAGCTTCGCGCGTGCGGCAAGCAGCGCTCCAGCTTCTGGATTTTTTTGAGTGCAAGAGGCGCATCCTCTTGAAATTCTTTGCCTTGCCGAATCCGCGGTCGCAGGCTAAAGTGTCCGCGTTTTTTGTCCGACTCGGAGAACGCGGTTGTTTGCGATCATCCACGCTGCCGGCTGGCCGATCTATTTCCTACTCGCCGTGTCGGTCATCGCAGTAGCGCTCATCATCGAAAGGTTCATGATCCTTCGCAAGGAGAAGATCGTTCCGAGCGGCCTCCTGGAGAAAGTGCTCGCTGCCTACCAGAAACAAGGAGTGAGTGAGGACATGCTCGAAAAGCTCTCGCAGGACTCTCCGCTCGGCCAGGTACTGGCTTCGGGCCTTCGCAACTACAAGAGTTCGCGCGACGTCATGAAGGACGCAATCGAAGAGGCCGGCAGCGCGGTGGCACACGAACTGGAGCGATTTTTGACGACGCTCGGGACGATCGCCACGATCAGCCCGCTGATGGGTTTGTTCGGCACCGTGGTCGGTATGATCGAGATCTTCGGCTCGCAATCGCCCACCGGATCCAACCCCCAGGAACTCGCCCACGGCATTTCCGTGGCGCTGTACAACACGGGCTTCGGCTTGGTGATCGCCATTCCAGCGATGATTTTCTTCCGCCACTTCCGCGGCAGAGTAGAAGGTTTCGTGGTCGAGATGGAGCAACAGGCAGCGAAGCTGGTCGACGCGGTGCACGGAGAACGTTTCGAATTCCAGCCCCCGCATACTCAGGTATGAGGTTTGCCCGCACGCAGAAGGAAGATCCGGAAATCAACCTGATTCCGATGATCGACGTGCTCCTCGTGATCATCATCTTCCTGATGTTGACTACGACCTACTCCAGGTTCGCGGAGCTGAAGATCAACCTGCCGAGCGCCGACGCGGAAAAAAAATTGGAACGGTCCAACGAGATCAACGTAGTGATCAGCGCCAACGGGCAATACCTGCTGCAGCGAAAACCGGTCCAGTTCCGGAATGTCGCGACCCTCGCCGAAGAATTCCGTCGAGCCGGCGCCGGCATGAAGGAGGCGATCGTGGTCGTCAACGCCGACAACAATGCCAACTATCAATCGGTGATCCGCGTCATGGACGCCGCGCGCCAGGCGGGCTTTGGCCAGGTAGTGTTCGCGGTGGAGCAATCGACGAAGTAGCGCGCAGCGCGCGTATGGAGGCCGCCCGGCGCACCTTTCCTGCCGCTGGCTTTGCCGCGCGCCACTGGTACCGGCTGAGCCCGGTGTCGCTGTTGCTGTTTCCGATAAGCCTTGTCTTCCGTCTGCTGGTAGCCCTGCGTCGACTGCTCTTTCGCGTAGGCGCGCTGCGCTCGGTGCGACTTCAGGTTCCGGTGATCATCGTCGGAAACCTAACGGTCGGGGGCACGGGGAAAACCCCGCTGGTCCTCGCGCTCGCCGAAGCCTTGCGCGCGAAGGGGATACGCGCCGGAATTCTCAGCCGGGGGCACGGCGGGACCGACACCGGGCCCCGCGCGGTGAGCGAAGGTGACGATGCCGCGCAGGTCGGCGATGAGCCTTTGCTGCTTGCCGAGCGTTCGGGGTGCCCGGTGTGGATTGGGGCAGATCGGGCCGCCGCCGCACGCGCGCTCCTTGAAGCCCATGCCCGCTGCGACGTGATTCTCTGCGACGATGGGTTGCAGCACTACCGCTTGCAGCGAGATTTCGAAATCGCAGTCGAGGATGAGCGCGGTCTTGGCAACGGCCTGCTCCTTCCGGCCGGTCCCTTGCGTGAGCCTGCCGGTCGCCGCGTGGATGCGACGGTCGTGAACGGCCCCGAGGCGAAGCCTGGAGCATTTCGCATGCGGCTCGCGCCGGCGGGTCTGCACCGAGTCGATGCGCATGGGGCGCCTTTAGCGCAGTCCGAGCTTTCCGGAAAGAAGCTGCACGCGGTCGCCGGAATCGGCAATCCCGAGCGGTTTTTCGCGGGGCTCTCGCGCATGGGGCTCGCGTTCTCGGCTCACCCGTTTCCGGACCACCACGCGTTTCGGGCCGCAGACCTCGAGTTCGCCGATTGCGATTTCGTGCTGATGACCGAAAAGGATGCGGTAAAATGCCGCCACTTCGGCCGGCGCGACCTGATTGCGGTGCGCGTCGAGGCGGAAATCGATCCTTCATTGACGGAGCTCATTCTGGAACGAATTCATGGACGCGCGCCTGCTTGACATACTCGTCTGCCCGATCTGCAAGGGGCCGCTCGTCTATCGCAAGGCGCAGGCCGAGTTCATCTGCAAGGCCGACCGCCTCGCGTTTCCGATTCGGGACGATATTCCGGTGATGCTCGAGGACGAGGCGAGAAAGCTGCCCCCCGAGGAAGAAATAAACGAGTGAACGGGGAGGCACCGTCTAGAATCCTCCCCATGTTCTTCACGGCCATTATCCCGGCGCGATTCGCGTCCAGCCGGTTTCCTGGAAAGGCGCTCGCCGATATTGGAGGCAGGCCCATGGTCGTGCGGGTAGCAGAGCGGGCGCGCGAAAGCGGCGCGCGCGAGGTATACGTGGCCACGGATCACGGCGACATCGCGGCCGCCGTAGAACGGTACGGCCATCGGGCCGTAATGACCCGCGGCGACCATGCAACCGGCACTGACCGGATCGCGGAGGTCGTGGAGCGCCTCGGGCTCGCGGCGGACAGTCTGGTCGTCAACGTCCAGGGCGATGAACCGATGATCGAACCGGGCCTGATACGCGCAGTGGCGACCCTGCTTGCGGATACACCGGAAGCGGCCATGGCCACGGCCTGCCACCCGATCGGGGACAGGCGCGAGCTGTTCAATCCCGACGTCGTCAAAGTCGTGCTGGACCATGCCGGAATGGCGCGCTATTTCAGCCGGGCGCCGGTGCCCTGGGCCCGGGACGCCTTCGGGGATTCCACACGCGCCTTGCCGCACGGGCTTCCCTGTTACCGTCACATCGGCATTTATGCCTATCGCGCCGATTTCCTGCGAAACTATCCGCGGCTCGAGCGCTCTCCGCTCGAGGAATTCGAGGCTCTCGAGCAGCTGCGGGCGCTTTGGCACGGCTACGCGATCGCCGTCGCGGTGCGACACGATGCGCCGCTCGCCGGTGTCGACACGGTCGAGGACCTGGAACGCGCACGGTCGCTATTTGACCGCACGGCTCATTCGTGAGGCTCATCCTACTGGGACCACCGGGCGCCGGTAAGGGAACCCAGGCGGGGTTCATCAGGGAACGCTTCCGCATCCCGCAAATCTCGACAGGGGACATGCTGCGCGCCGCGGTAAAAGCGGGCACGCCGCTCGGGCTTGCGGCAAAGAAGGTGATGGACGCGGGGCAGCTCGTTTCCGACGACATCATCATCGGGCTGGTGAAGGAACGGCTGAAGCACCTGGATTGCAAGAACGGCTACCTGTTCGACGGTTTCCCGCGCACCATTCCCCAGGCGGAGGCGATGCGCAATTCCGGCGTCGATCTCGACTTTGTGCTCGAGATCGACGTGGATCAGCACGAAATCATCCAGCGCATGAGCGGGCGCCGGGTGCATCCGGGCTCCGGGCGCGTCTACCACATCAAGTTCAATCCGCCCAAGGTAGAGGGCAGGGACGACCTCACCGGCGAGCCCTTGATCCAGCGAGACGACGACAAGGAGGAAACGGTCAGGAAGCGCCTGGAGGTCTACTATCATCAAACCCGGCCGCTCGTCGACTATTATGCGAACTGGGCGCGGCAGGGAGATGCGCGAGCGCCGAAGTACCGGAAAATCTCCGGCGTGGGTTCGGTCGCTGAAATTCGCGAGCGGGTCTTCGCCGCCTTAAAATGATCCCATGAAGCCGAAGAATGCCCTCTATGCCCAATCGGGCGGGGTAACCGCCGTCATCAACGCGAGTGCCGCAGGCGTGATCGAGACCGCGCGCAAGCACAAGAGCCGCATCGGCAAGGTGTACGCGGGCCGCGACGGGATCATCGGCGCGCTGACCGAGGACTTGATCGACACGAGCAAGGAGCCTGCGTCCGCCATATCGAGGCTCAAGACGACGCCGGGCGGTGCGTTCGGCTCGTGCCGCTACAAGCTGAAAGGCATCGACGAGAACCGGGCGCATTACGAGCGCCTGATCGAGGTATTCCGGGCGCACGACATCGGCTACTTCTTCTACAACGGCGGCAACGATTCCGCGGACACCGCCTGGAAGATCTCACAAGTCGGCGAAAAACTTGGATACCCGCTCGTCTGCGTAGGCATTCCCAAGACCGTCGACAACGATCTTGCCATCACCGACAACTGCCCGGGTTTCGGGTCAGTCGCGAAATACGTCGCGACATCGATCCGCGAAGCGGGTTTCGACGTCGCCTCGATGGCGAAGACCTCCACCCGTGTCTTCGTCATGGAAGTGATGGGCAGGCACGCGGGGTGGATCACCGCAGCTTGCGGCCTCGCTGCCGGCCGGGAGGGCGACGCGCCGCAAATACTCCTCTTTCCCGAGATCCAGTTCGACGAGGAGAAATTTCTCGAGCGAGTCAAGAAAGTCGTGGAACGCGACGGGTACTGTGCGATCGCCGTGTCGGAAGGCCTGCGCAACAAGGAGGGGCAATTCCTTTCCGAGACCGGTCTGAAGGACGCTTTCGGCCATTCTCAACTGGGAGGCGCGGGCGAGATCATCGCGAAGCTCGTCAAGGACCGGCTGAAGTACAAATATCACTGGGCGCTCGCCGACTACCTGCAGCGCTCCGCCCGCCATATCGCATCCAAAGTGGACCTCGAACAATCGTACAAGCTCGGCGTGGCCGCGGTAAGACTCGCCCTTGCCGGGAAGAACGCGGTGATGCCGATCATCGAGCGCATTTCGGACTCGCCCTATCGTTGGCGCATCGCCGTTGCGAACCTCGCTGACATCGCCAACAAGGAAAAGATGATGCCGCGCGATTTCATCACCGAGGACGGGTTCCACATCACGCCCAAATGCCGTATTTATCTCTCGCCGCTGATCCAGGGCGAGGCACCCCCGCCCTACAAGGACGGGCTGCCTGATTACGTGAAGCTGAGAAACGCGCCGGTTCCCAAGAAACTCCCCGCTTTCGCGGTTTAGCCGGGCTTCGTGCTGTTATAATTTCGCGCTTTTTATCGACTCGGGCCCGGGGCTAGGGCCGGTATCAGGGGAGAAAATCTATGCTCGGAGGTCTCTGGTTCGCCATCGCCTGCGCATTCATCGCGATCGCCTACGGTGTGCTGCAAGCGAGATGGATCGTTTCGCTGCCCGCGGGCAACGCGCGCATGCAGGAAATCGCCGCAGCGATTCGCGAGGGTGCCAGCGCCTACCTCAAGCGCCAGTACACGACCATCGCGGTCGTCGGGGTGGTCTTGTTCCTCGTTATCGGCTTGATTCCGAAACTGGGCTGGGCTACGGCCTGGGGTTTCGCCATCGGGGCGCTGTTCTCGGGCCTCTCGGGCATCATCGGCATGAACATCTCGGTACGAGCCAACGTGCGGACCGCGGAAGCCGCCCGCAGCGGCCTGCAGCAGGCGCTCAACGTCGCTTTCAAGGGCGGGGCGATCACCGGGTTGCTGGTGGTCGGGCTGGGGTTGCTCGGCGTAGCGGGCTATTTCGCGCTGCTGTATTCCAATGCGCAGGACAAGGGCGCGCTCGATCACATCCTGAAGCCCCTGATCGGACTTGGCTTCGGCGGCTCGCTGATCTCGATTTTCGCGCGGCTGGGCGGGGGCATCTTCACCAAAGGTGCGGACGTGGGCGCCGACCTGGTGGGCAAGGTCGAGGCGGGCATTCCCGAGGACGATCCGCGCAATCCTGCAGTGATCGCCGACAACGTGGGCGACAACGTCGGTGACTGTGCCGGCATGGCCGCGGACCTGTTCGAGACTTATGCGGTGACGATCATCGCCACCATGATCCTCAGCGCGCTGGTGGTGAAGACGGCCAGCCCCGCGGCGGTGATCTATCCGCTCGTGATCGGCGGCTTCGCCATCATCGCCTCGATCATCGGCACCTGGTTCGTGAAGACGAAGGCGGACGACAAGAACGTCATGCCGGCGCTCTACCGGGGCTTGATCTGGGCCGGCGGCCTCGCACTGATTGCTTTCTATCCGATCACCCAGCTGATGATGGGCGACATTCTCAAGGTCGTGCCGTTCAAGGTGCTCGGCGGCGGCAAACTGATCACGGTCTGGCACCTGTACGGTGCCGCCGTGGTCGGCCTGGCGCTCACCGGCTTCCTCGTGTGGATCACCGAGTACTACACGGGCACGCAGTACAAGCCCGTGCGGCACATCGCGGAGGCCTCGACCACGGGGCACGGCACCAACATCATCGCCGGCCTGGGTGTATCGATGCGGGCCACCGCCTGGCCGGTGCTCGCGGTCTGCGTCGCGATTTTCGTTTCCTACGCGCTTGCGGGCCTGTACGGAATCGCCGTCGCCGCGACCTCGATGCTTTCGATGGCCGGGATCATCGTCGCCCTCGACGCCTACGGGCCGATCACCGACAACGCCGGCGGCATCGCCGAGATGGCGAATCTACCGAAGGAAGTGCGCGCCATCACCGATCCGCTCGACGCGGTGGGCAACACCACCAAGGCAGTGACCAAGGGTTATGCCATCGGCTCGGCGGGGCTTGCCGCGCTGGTGCTTTTCGCCGACTACACCCATGCGCTCGAAGGCGCGGGCAAGGTCGTGTCCTTCGATCTTTCCGACCACATGGTGATCATCGGTCTGTTCATCGGCGGCATGGTGCCCTACCTCTTCGGCGCGATGGCGATGGAGGCGGTCGGCCGTGCCGCTGGCTCGGTGGTGGTGGAAGTGCGCCGCCAGTTCAAGGAAATCGCCGGCATCATGGAAGGCAAAGCAAAGCCCGAGTACGGCGTCGCGGTGGACATGCTCACGCGCGCCGCGATCAAGGAAATGATGATCCCGTCGCTCCTGCCCGTGTTGGTGCCGGTCGTGGTCGGCCTTGTGCTCGGGCCGCAGGCGCTGGGCGGCGTGTTGATGGGCACCATCGTCACGGGACTCTTCGTCGCGATCTCGATGACCACCGGCGGCGGCGCATGGGATAACGCCAAGAAATACATCGAGGACGGACACCACGGCGGCAAGGGCTCGGACGCGCACAAGGCCGCGGTGACCGGGGACACCGTGGGCGACCCATACAAGGACACCGCCGGCCCGGCGGTCAACCCGCTCATCAAGATCATCAACATCGTGGCGCTGTTGATCGTGCCCTTGATGGTCTAGCCACACTTTCCGCCGAAGGTCGAAGTATCAATGAGGGCGATGGCAAAACGCACGTCCAAAGCGGCAGTCAAGTCCAAACCCGTACCCAAATCCAAACTTAAATCCAAAGCCAAGTCCAAGGCAAAGCCCGAAGCCGCGACGGCCAAGACACCGGCAGTCGACCCGAAGGCTGCTGAAGCCAAAGCTCCCGACGCAAAGCCTGCCAAGCCGGCCACGACCATCTCCGCCGTCGAGATGGGGGCCCGGCAGCGGGAGATCTCGGTCTCCGAGTTCTTCACGAAGAACCGCCACCTGCTGGGGTTCGACAATCCGCGCAAGGCGCTCCTCACCTGCGTCAAAGAAGCTGTCGACAACGCGCTGGACGCGGCCGAGGAGGCCGGCATCCTGCCTGACGTCCTGGTCAACGTGGAAGTCGCGGCGGCCAACGGGGCGCCGCCGCCTCCGAGCCAGGCGACCCGCTTCCGCGTGACGGTGATCGACAACGGGCCCGGGATAGTCCGCCAGCAGATTCCGCCGATCTTCGCGAAGCTCCTCTACGGCTCGAAGTTCCACAGGCTCAGAATGAGTCGGGGCCAGCAGGGCATCGGTATCTCGGCGGCCGGCATGTACGCTCAGCTGACGACGGGCAAGCCGGTGCAGATCATCTCGCGCACAGGCGCGCGGGCCGCCGCCCACTACTTCGAAGTCCAGATCGACACCAAGAAGAACGAGCCGAAGATTTTCGAGAACAAGAAGATCGACTGGGAGCACCAGCGCGGCACGCAGGTGGCATTGGAGATCGACGGGCGCTACCAGAAGGGCCGCGCATCGGTGGACGAATATCTCGAGCAGGTGGCCATCGCCAATCCGCACGTGCAACTCGTCTACCGGACGCCGGAGGGGGAGACGCGAGAGTATCCGCGGACGATTCAAGAGCTGCCCCCTCAGCCCAAGGAGATCAAGCCGCATCCCTACGGGATCGAGTTCGGCATTCTCCTACGGATGCTGCACGACACGAGGAGCCACACGCTCGCGGGGTTTCTCGCCGGCGACTTCAGCCGGGTGTCCTCCGCCGTGGCGCAGGCGATCTGCGGGACGGCCAAGCTGTCGCCGAATACGAAGCCGCGCACTATTCACGGCGCCGACGCCGAGGCGCTCTACAAGGCGATCCAGTCCACCAAGATCATGGCGCCGCCGTCCAACTGCATCTCGCCCATCGGCGAGAAGGCGATCCTCCACGGGCTCTACAAGCAGATCAAGAGCGACTTCTACACGGCGGTGACCCGGCCGCCGGCGGTGTATCGCGGCAACCCGTTCATCATCGAGGCGGGGCTGGCGTTCGGCAAGGGGCCGGAGCAAGCGGCGCAGACAGCGGAAGCGCCCGCCGTACCGCTGGCTGAAGGCGAGCAACAGGAGAACGACAACGAGCTCGCCCGCGTGATTCGCTACGCCAACCGCGTCCCTCTGCTCCACCAGCAGTCGGCATGCGCGACCTTCAAGTCAGTCCTCGAGACCACCTGGCGAAATTATGGCGTCGCGCAATCGCGCGGGGCGCTCCCGGCGGGGCCCATGGTGGTGTTCGTCCACATGGCCTCGGTCTGGGTGCCGTTCACCAGCGAGTCGAAAGAGGCGATCGCCGATTACGACGAGATCCGGAAGGAGATCAGGCTCGCGCTGCAGGAATGCGGGCGCCGGCTCGGCGTATTCCTGCGAAAGCGCGAGCGGGCCAAGAGCGAGTTCCGCCGGCGCAATATTTTCGAGCTCTACATCGAAGAGGTCGTCGAGGCGTGTGCGCGGCTGAAGGGCGGCAAGTTCCCGAAGGAAAAGCTCAAGAACCAACTGCAGAAGATCGCGCTCAAGCGCACCGGCGGGGCCAAGACCGACGAGATCCTGGGCCACGAGAGCGGCCCTGAGGGTCTGCCTCACTCGATCATCGTCACCCCCGAAGGCCCCGAAGGGGAGGCGCCGGTGTTGCCGGGCGCCGAGCCGAGCAACGGCGGTCCGCCGGAAGAGGCCACGCCGACGAAAGAGACGACGAAAGCGGCGAAGCGCAAAACGAAGCGTAGAAAGAGATAAGCCCATGGCCAAAGCAACCGCGAAGAAACCCACACCCGTCGAGAAGAAGCTCGTGAGCGTGGCCGACACCGTGATCACGGCCGCAGACCGGGGTCGTGACCCGGCGCTGTCGATCCCCGTGCGCAGCCTCGCCAACATCAACTTCAACGAGAAGCGCGGCATCATCGAGATGGGCAAGCGCAAGCAGGAGCGCACGCTGTTCAACGTGGGGATGGCGAAGAAGTTCATGCAGACGGTGCTGGTGGCCGATGCCCTGGCCGAGCTCCAGAGGGCGAACCTCACGACGTCGTTGCGGGAGATTTACTACCGCACCAAGCACACGATGAAGGACTCGCACGAGAACACCTTCGACAACCAGAACGAGTCCGACCCGCTCATCGAAGACCTCGAAGTGACGCTGACGGCGTTGCGCGAGGAGCTCCACGTGCGCGCGGAGAACGCCGGCAGCATCGTGGGGCCGGTCGTGCTCACCGACGACGGCGACCGGGTGGACTGCGCGCGCCTGGGCAAGGGCGGCTACTCGGTACCCTCCATCGTCGAGCCCGAGTTCATCCAGATCCGGCGATGCACGGCGGACTTCGTCCTGCTCGTCGAGAAAGGCACCCAGTGGAACCGGCTCTCCGAAGATAAGTTCTGGCGCCGATACAACTGCGTCCTCCTGACGGGCAACGGCCAGCCGCCGCGCGGTGTGCGGCGCCTGGCGCGGCGCCTGCACGAGGAGCACGGGCTCCCTGTTTACGTCCTCGTCGACAACGACCCGTGGGGCTACTACATCTACTCGGTCGTCAAGCAGGGATCGATCAACCTCGCGTTCGAGAGCGAGCGGATGGCCATTCCCAAAGCCAAGTTCATCGGGCTCTCGAGCTTGGATCCCGATACCTACGGGCTGCCGCGCAATGTCGGCATCAAGCTCAACGACAAAGACGTGAGCCGGGCCAAGGAGCTGCTCAACTACCGCTGGTTCCAGAAGAAGCACTGGCAGGAGGAGATCAAGCGGATGCTCGCGACGGGTCTCAAGTACGAGCTCGATGCGCTCGCCAACAAAGACTTCCGCTACCTGAGCAAGACCTATCTTCCGAAGAAGCTCAAGGAGCGAGACTGGCTCGATTGATATCGCTGCGAACGTAGTCCAGCGCCTCGGCGTCCAGGTCCTCCGCCAGGCAGTCGAAGCTCCGCACCGTCTTCATCGCCCGCAGCCAAGTGAGCTGGCGCTTGGCGAGTTGACGCGTCGCAAAGATCCCGCGATCACGCAGCTCATTGCGCCCAAACTCTCCTTCGAGGTGCTGCCACGCCTGCCGATAGCCGACGCAGCGCATCGAGGGCAGCCCGGGCCGCAGAGTGTGACGTTCACGCAACGCCCGCAGCTCCTCGACCAGCCCGTGCTCGAGCATGGCGTCGAAGCGAGATTCGATGCGTCGATGCAGCTCGCCGCGGTCCGAAGGAACGAGAGCGAGCTCGAGAAGGCGAAAGGGAAGGGCACTCCTCGTTCGTCCGAGCAGCTGGGACATGGGCTTCCCCGTAACTCGATAGATTTCGAGTGCGCGCTGGATACGCTGTGCGTCGTTCGGCTTGAGCCTCATCGCAGTCGATGCATCGATCTTCGCAAGTTCGGCGTGGATTGCGGGCCAGCCGCACACGGCCGCTTCGGCGTCGATTCGAGCGCGCACGGCGGCGTCCGACTCGGGGAGTTCCGAGAGCCCTTCGCGCAGGGCCTTAAAGTAGAGCATCGTGCCGCCGACCAGGAGGGGGATGCGGCCGCGGGCGGCGATTTCCGAGATCAGTCGTACGGCGTCGCTGCGGAACTGTGCGGCCGAGTAGCTCCCGGTCGGGTCGACGATGTCGATGAGGTGGTGAGGCACTGATCGGCGTTCGGCGAGCGAAGGTTTCGCGGTGCCGATGTCCATGCCGCGGTAGACCTGCGCGGAATCCACGCTGATGATCTCGACCGGAAAGTGGCCCGCCAGGGTCGCGGCCAGCGCGCTCTTGCCGCTGGCGGTAGGGCCCATGAGCAGGATTGCTGCGGGTTCAGCGGCCACGCATGAAGAGTTTGTCGAGATCGGCGAGACTCATCTGGTACCAGGTCGGGCGGCCGTGGTTGCACTGGCCGGAGCGCTCGGTCTCCTCCATCTCGCGCAGCAAGGCGTTCATCTCCAGAATCGTCAGGGCCCGATGGGCGCGCACCGCGCCGTGGCAGGCCATCGTCCCGAGCAGCTCGTCCCGGCGCTCTGTGAGCACGCGGCTCGCCCCGTACTCGCGGATGTCCCGCAATACCGCGCGCGCAAGCTCAGCCGCATCGGCGTCGGCCAGCATGGCCGGGACCGCGCGCACCGCCAGCGAGAAGGGCGAGATCGCAGTCACGTCGAAACCGAGCTGATTGAGGGTCGGGCCGTGCTCCTCGACGGTGGCAACGTCGACCCGGTCCGCGTGGAAGGTGGAGGGGATGAGCAGCTTCTGGGTGTTCATCGCGCGGGAGTCGAGCGCTCCCTTGAGCCTTTCGTAGAGGATGCGCTCGTGCGCGGCGTGCATGTCGACCAGTATCAGCCCCTGCTGGTTCTGCGCGAGGATATAGACGCCGTGTAACTGCGCGAGCGCGAAACCGAGCGGGGGTGCGCCCGACGCGTCTTCGTGCGCGGCGCTCCGCACTGCAGCGGGGTCCGCACCCGGGCGCCGGTCAGCGAACATGGCGGTGTAGCTCGCCACCGGCTGCGCGAGGCCCAGGGCGACCTGGTCGGCCCGCGGCCGTATGGAGCGGCCCGCCGCGAGGGGCGAGGCGATCGCGGCCGGAGTTTCGGCCGCGGTGCCGGCAAGACTTTTCGCGACCGCATGAAACACGAACTGGTGCACGGCGCGCGGTTCGCGGAAGCGGATCTCGATCTTTGCCGGATGGACGTTCACGTCCACGCCGCGCGGGTCGATCTCGAGAAAAAGCGCGTACGCGGGATGACGTTCTCCGTGCAGGACGTCGCGATACGCCTCGCGCAAGGCGTGTGAGAGCAGCTTGTCGCGCACGAACCGGCCGTTCACGTAGACGAACTGCGCGTCGCGCGAAGCGCGCGTGTAAGCGGGCGACCCGGCGAAGCCGGAGAGCTTCAGCACGCCGTTGGCTTCGACCGGGCGCATCGACTGTGCGAACTCCGAGCCGAGAGCCGCCTCGATCCGCTGCGCGGGGTCGGTAGGCGCGAGCCGCGCGACGACGCGGCCATTGTGCCTCAGGCTAAGAGCGACATCGGGCCGCGACAGGGCCGCACGCGTGAACACCTCCTCGCAGTGAGCAAATTCGGTGGCATCGCTCTTCATGAACTTGCGCCGCGCCGGGGTGTTGTAGTAGAGGTCATTGACTTCAACCGCGGTGCCGGCGGGATGCGCGGCGGGCTCTATGGCGCCGATGCTTCCGGCTTCCGCGCTGACGGCAAAGGCGTGGGCGGCTCCGGCGGCGCGGCTCGCCAGGACGACGCGCGCGACCGAGGCGATGCTCGCCAGCGCCTCGCCGCGAAATCCTAGCGAGCGGACCTGCTCGAGATCCGCGAGAGAGGCGATCTTGCTGGTCGCATGCCGCGCGAAAGCCATGGGCAGATCGTCCTTCGCGATGCCTGAGCCGTTGTCGATGACGCGAATCTGCTTGATGCCACCCTCGGCAAGCGCGACGCCGATATCTTTCGCACCCGCATCGAGGCTGTTTTCGAGGAGCTCCTTCAGCACCGACGCGGGTCGATCGACTACTTCCCCGGCTGCGATCTGGCTGATGAGCGTTTCGGGCAGCGGGCGGATGGCGGGCACGTTTGCGATTCTTCCAAAGAGCCGATTGAACGGCGCTGCGCCCGTCTCAAAAACGGCGCGCGTTATCCAATTATATGTGACGCGGTAGAATGCCGCGGTGGACCTCCTGCTCTCCGGTTGGGATCTGCTCGTCCATCTCGACCGGCACCTCGCAGTACTGCTTCAGCAACACGGCGCCTGGGTTTACCTGTTGCTCTTCGGCATCATTTTTTGCGAAACCGGGCTGGTCGTGACGCCCTTTCTTCCCGGAGACTCCTTGCTTTTCATCGCCGGTGCGCTTGCGGCCGGAGGCGGCATCGACGTGCACCTTCTCGCGCTGCTGCTGGTCGCCGCGGCGGTGCTCGGCAACACCGTCAACTACTCGATCGGCCGCTTCATAGGCCCGAAAGTCTTCCACTGGGAGGGATCGCGGTTCTTCAATCGAAGGGCGCTGGACCGCGCGCACGCGTTCTACGAAAAGCACGGCGGGAAAACCATCGTCATCACCCGTTTCGTGCCCATCCTGAGGACTTTCGCCCCATTCGTCGCCGGCATCGCGCGCATGACTTACTTGAACTTCACTGCCTACAACCTGGCCGGGGCGCTTGCGTGGGTGCTGTCGCTGCTTTACGCCGGTTACTGGTTCGGCAACGTTCCCTTGGTGAAGCAGAACCTCACGTGGGTGATCCTCGGAATCGTCGTGCTGTCCGTGACGCCGCTCGCATTCGAGTACGTCAGACAGCGGTTGACCGGGGCAGGAACCGAGGGTGGGCCGACCGGGGAATCAGCGAATCGACGCGAGGGTGGAGCGGGATAGAGGGGGATTTTTCGCGATATAACTCTTGACGCCGCGAAGAATCGCGTGCGCTATTTTTTCCTGGTACGCGGTGTCGTTCAAGCGCCGCTCCTCGTCGGGATTACTGATGAAGGCCGTCTCGACGAGGATGGAGGGGATGTCGGGCGCCTTCAGCACCGCAAAGCCGGCTTGCTCGACGTTTCCCTTGTGCAGAAAGTTCACCCCGCCCAGCTCGCCCAGTACGGCCCGAGCGAGCTTGAGACTGTCGCTGATTTGCGCGGTCAAACTGAGGTCGGCAAGGGTCATATCGACATAACGGTCCCTGCGACTGGGGTTGACCCCCCCGATCAGGTCTGCCTTGTTTTCGCGCTTCGCCAGCCACTGGGCAGCAGTGCTCGTCGCGCCGCGTTCGGACAATGCGAATACGGAAGAGCCGCGAACGTGAGGCTTGATGAAGGCGTCGGCGTGGATCGATACGAATAAATCGGCCTTCACCCGGCGTGCCTTCGCGACGCGCCCTTCAAGCGAGATGAGGAAGTCGCCGTCCCGGGTGAGCAGCGCACGCATGTTGGGCTCCACATCGATCAAGGTCTTCAATTTGCGCGCTATAGTCAAAGTGACCGTCTTTTCGTAGGTTCCACGACGCCCTCGGGCGCCAGGATCCTCCCCGCCGTGCCCGGCGTCGACGGCGATCGTAAAGAGGCGGTTGACACCGGGTCCGGCCGGGTCCTTCGGCGGTTTGCTGTTGGGCCCGGTTTCGCGCTTTTGCTCCTCGGGTGCTCCGTCTGCGGATTTCCCGAAAGCTTGCCCCATGTTCAGCTCGGGTTTCTGCAGCAGCGCCAGTAACGGGTCCAGGGGTTCGACCGGATAGATATCCAGCACCAGGCGATGTCCATATTCACCGATCGGCGCGAGCGTAAAAATCTGCGGCTTGACTTCGGTCTTGAGATCGAGCACCACTCGAACCACACCGGGCTTGAAGCGCCCGACGCGAAGATTGCCGATGTAGGGGTCGCTCGACGAGATTTTGCCGGCGAATCCCTGCTGCACGCTTGGGAAATCGACTTCTTCGAGATCGAGGACGAGCCGCTCCGGGTTTCTGACGAGGATCAGGCGGTGCTGCAGGGGTTCGTCGGATTCCACGGTCACGCGCGTGTAGTCCGGCGCAGGCCAGACGCGGATCGCCCGTATGGATTCTGATGACGGCTCAGCGGCAAAGAGCGAATTCGAAAGTATCAGGACGCCGCCGAGCGCGGCGCACCGCAGCCCGTGCGCGCACGCGATCAGGCGTTTTTGGATTTTGCTAAACACCGCTCTCCCGCTGTGCTGTAGGCTTTGACACTGACCTCCCTTCCCGCGCCTGCGTAGGCCAAAGTAAACTCGAGGTCCGGTCGAGGAAGTGCATCGCCAGCCCGCTCCGGCCACTCCACCAGGCAGACTCCTTCGCCGTGGAAGGTGTCGGCCAGACCCGCATCCTCAAACTCCCTGGCATCTAGGAATCGATAAAAATCAAAGTGGTACAAGTTTAATCTAGAAACCACGTAAAGTTCAACTAGAGCGTAGCTCGGGCTCTTCACGGTATCTTTAACGCCCAAGGCGCGCAACAAGCCACGAATCAGAGTGGTTTTCCCGCTGCCGAGGTCGCCGCGCAGGTAAATCCGCATACCGGGGCCGACGCCGGCGGCCAACCTGGCGCCGAGGCCTGCGGTTGCGCCTTCGTCCGGCAAGGTGGTTGTCCAGTGCGCCCTCGCCGGCGGCTGGCTATGATCTGGAGGATGGGTCATCTGAAGGCAGTCCGGGCGCGACGAATGCGGCCCGCCGAACTTGCGATGCTCGCCGCGACGATCAAGTCCTGGGGACGGGAGCTGGGCTTCCAGGCGGTCGGAATCGCCGACACCGACCTCTCGGCGGTCGAGCCCCGCCTGGCCGCATGGCTCGCATCGGGCTTCGCAGGAGAACTCGATTATATGCGAAAGCACGGTGCGAAAAGAACGCGACCGGCGTCGCTCGTTCCCGGCACCTTGCGCATCATCTCCGCGCGCATGGACTACCGACCCGATGCGGCCGACAGCTGGAGGATCCTCGAGGACGGCAGCAAGGCCTTCGTCGCACGTTATGCGCTCGGGCGCGACTATCACAAGGTGCTGCGGGCGCGGCTGCGGCAGCTCGCGGAAAAGATTGCGGGCGAAGTCGGTGAATTCGGCTACCGCGTGTTTACCGATTCGGCGCCGGTGATGGAAGTGGAGCTGGCGCGCAAGGCGGGGCTCGGTTGGCGGGGCAAGCACACGCTGCTGATCGCGCGCGAAGCAGGCTCGTTCTTCTTTCTCGGGGACATCTACACGGATCTGCCGCTTCCTTTGGACGCTCCGGTGAGCGGGCATTGCGGCAGCTGCACCAAGTGTCTGGATGTTTGCCCCACGCACGCGATTGTCGCTCCCTATGTCGTCGACGCTCGGCGGTGTATTTCCTACCTCACGATCGAGTTGAAGGGGAGCATTCCGGTCGAACTACGACCGCTCGTTGGCAACCGTGTCTTCGGCTGCGACGATTGCCAGCTCGTTTGCCCGTGGAACCGCTACGCGCAGCTCGCACCGGAGCCGGATTTCCAGGTGCGCAACGGTCTGGATAACGCGGAGCTTGTCGATCTTTTCGCGTGGACCGAAGACGAATTTCGACAGCGCATGCCCGGCAGCGCAATCCTGAGGATCGGCTACGAACGCTGGTTGCGCAATCTCGCCGTGGGGCTCGGCAATGCTCCCCGGAGCGAGCGTGTGCTCGCGGCGCTGCATTCGCGGGCGCAGGATTCGTCGGCCCTCGTGCGCGAGCACGTTGCATGGGCGCTCGAGCGTCATGGAGCCGGCTGATCGGTGGAACGCGCCTTCGGGAAGGCCTCTCCGGGCGGTCGCGCCGCTTGCTATAATGCCCCGGGTTGTCACCTCCCTTGTCCGTAGATCTACCGTCACCGACTGAAGTTTCTTCGGCCCGGACCGGGGCGGAAGGAGAGTAATCGTTTGCCGAGTTTCGCCGAACTGGACCTGCTGCCCGAGTTGCTGAAAGCGGTTGCGGAGCAGGGGTACCTCGAGCCTACGCCGATCCAGGTGCAGGCGATCCCCTTGGTACTGCAAGGTCGCGATGTCCTGGGGGGCGCTCAGACCGGCACCGGCAAAACCGCGGGATTCGCGCTCCCGCTCCTGCAACGGCTCGCGCGGCACGCCAACACCAGCGCATCTCCCGCACGTCATCCGGTACGCGCGCTCATTCTTACCCCGACGCGGGAGCTGGCGGCGCAGGTGGAGGAGAGTGTCCGCACGTATGGAAAGTACGTCGGTCTGCGCAGCACCGTGGTGTTCGGGGGGATCGACATGAAGCCGCAGACCGCGGCCCTGCGCCAGGGCGTTGAGTTCCTCGTTGCGACCCCGGGCCGACTGCTCGACCACGTTCAGCAGAAGGCGGTGAACCTGCAGCAAGTCGAGGCTTTTGTGCTTGACGAGGCCGATCGCATGCTCGACATGGGATTCATCCCGGACGTGCGTCGCATCATGGCGCTCCTGCCCAAGCGGCGTCAGAACCTGTTGTTTTCGGCCACTCTGTCCGGAGACATTCGCACGCTCGCCGCCTCGTTCCTAGACGACCCGGTGCTCGTGCAGGTGGCGCGGCTCAACACCGCGGCCGAGTTGGTACAGCACCTAGCTCACCCTGTGCGGCGCGAGCGCAAGCGCGAGCTGCTCGCGTATCTCGTGCAGTCGCGCGATTTGCGCCAGGTACTGGTCTTCACTTCGACCCGCATCGGCGCCAATCGCCTCGCATACCAGCTCAATCGCGACGGCATTCATACCTCCGCCATCCACGGCGACAAGAGCCAGCCGGAACGCCTTCAGGCGCTCGCCGACTTCAAGTCGGGAAAGGTTCGCGTGCTGGTAGCAACCGATGTCGCCGCGCGCGGGCTTGATATCGAAGACTTGCCCCACGTCGTGAATTTCGAGCTCCCCGGCGTGCCGGAAGATTACGTCCATCGCATCGGCCGCACCGGCCGGGCCGGAGCGAGCGGTGAGGCAATCTCGCTGGTTTGCGCCGAGGAGCACGAACGGCTCGATGCGATCGAGAAGACCATCCGGCTCAGCATTCCGAGGAAGATCGTTCCGGGATTCGAGCCCGATCTGAGTGTCGCGCCCTCGATGATGAGCAGGTCAACCAGCCGACGTGACCCGGCGGCGCGGGAGCGCCGCCCGCGTCAAGGCGATCGAGAGCGCGACCGATTGACCCGAACGGCTCAAGGCCAGAAGACTGTCGACCCGATTTTCAGCTCTCCCTACAAGCCGGCTCTTGCGACATCGGCTGGCGCTCGGCCAGCACCTGCCCGGCAGGCACCGCGCCAAGTCGCCGCGCTGCTCTGCGGCTTGCCCAAGAACAAGTAGGCGCCTCTAGTTTTTTGCCCGGAACGGGCTCCGTTCGTTGAGCTCGTCCACGTAGCGCTCGACTCCCTCCGACTCC
>Ga0210382_10000281_pt1 | contig 19496 bp, 16 predicted proteins | sample PLMedo_FD_155452 | JGI IMG/M metagenome (GOLD analysis project Ga0210382, IMG submission 155452) | Groundwater sediment microbial communities from an aquifer in East River, Colorado, USA - PLM0_60_coex redo | ecosystem: Environmental > Terrestrial > Soil > Riparian zone | place: USA: East... | reverse complement strand
AATTCGGTCGACGAAGCGCTCGCCGGCTACTGCACCGAGATCAGCGTCACGATGCACGCCGACAACGCGGTGACGGTCGTCGATAACGGCCGCGGCATTCCCGTCGACATTCACAAGACCGAGAAAAAGCCGGGCGTCGAGGTCGCGCTGACGATCCTCCATGCCGGCGGCAAGTTCGACAAGAGCAGCTACAAGGTGTCGGGCGGTCTGCACGGCGTGGGCGTGTCGGTCGTGAACGCGCTGTCGGAGAAGCTCGAGGTCTGGGTCGACCGCGACGGGAAGCGGCACCACATGGCCTTCGAGCGCGGCGAGACCAAGAAGAAGCTCGAGGTGGTGGGCAAGGCGAAGGCGACCGGCACGACGGTGTGGTTCAGGCCCGACGACAAGATCTTCACCGAGACGCGGTTCGATTACGCCACCATCGCGAACCGGCTGCGCGAGCTCGCGTTCCTGAACAAGGGCCTGACGATCACGCTCAAGGACGAGCGCAAGGGCCAGACTCGGGAAGAGGCCTTTCATTACAAGGGCGGCCTGGCCGAGTTCGTGAAGTGGGTGGTCGGCAACCGGCGGCCGCTCCATCCGAAGCCGATCACGTTCGAGGCGACGCGCGAAGGTGTGGAGGTCGAGGGGGCGGTTCAGTACGACGATCAGTACAGCGAGAACACCTTCACCTTCGTCAACAACATCAACACGCACGAAGGCGGGACCCACCTCACCGGCTTCAAGTCGGCCCTGACCCGCACCATCAACGAGTGGGCCAAGAAAGACGGCCTCCTCAAGAAGGAAGAGTTCACGCTCTCGGGCGACGACGTGCGCGAAGGCTTGAACTGCGTCCTGCACTGCAAGGTAAAGAACCCGCAGTTCGAGGGGCAGACCAAGACCAAGCTCGGCAACTCCGAGGTCGAAGGGATCGTGAAGAGCGTCGTGAACGAGGCGCTCGGCGACTTCTTCGACAAGACGCCCAGCATCGCGCGCGCCATCATCGCGAAAGCGGTCAGCGCCGCGCGGGCGCGCGAAGCGGCCCGCAAGGCGCGCGAGCTGGTGCGCAAGAAGAGCGGCCTGGACGCCGGCATCCTCCCCGGCAAGCTCGCCGACTGCTCGCTCACCGACCCCAAGTTGTGCGAGGTCTATCTCGTCGAAGGCGATTCGGCGGGTGGGTCGGCCAAAATGGGGCGCGATCGCAGCTACCAGGCGATCCTGCCGCTCCGCGGCAAGATCCTCAACGTGCAGAAGGCGCGCATCGACAAGATCCTGTCGAACGAGGAGATCCGCACGATCATCACCGCCATCGGCACCGGCGTGGGCGAGGACTTCAAGGTCGAGGAAGCCCGCTACCACAAGATCATCATCATGACCGATGCCGACGTGGACGGCGCGCACATCCGCACCCTGCTGCTCACCTTCTTCTATAAGGAGATGAAGCAGCTGATCGACGCCGGGTACATCTACATCGCGCAGCCACCGCTCTTCCGCGTCGCCAAGGGCAAGGAGGAGTTCTACGCCTACGACGAGAAGGAGCGCGATGCTTACGTGAAGCGCCTGTCGTCCAACGGCGGCGAAGCGGGCGCGCCAGCCGGGCGGAGCACCGTCGGCATCCAGCGCTACAAGGGGCTCGGCGAGATGAACCCGGACCAGCTGCGCGACACGACGATGGACCCCGCCAAGCGCACGCTCCTCAAGGTCACGATGGAGGACGCGATCGAGGCGTCGCACCTGTTCGAGACGCTCATGGGCGACGAAGTCGAGCCGCGCCGCCGGTTCATCGAGGAAAACGCAAAGTTCGTGCGCAACCTGGACATCTGACGATGGGTGTGATCGCGGTGCTCGCCGCGTTACTGGCGCTGCTCGCGTGGTTCTTCTGGCCTGGCTCGAACACCGCTGCGGATAGCCGAACCCCGGGGCCACGCCCCGGGGTTGACGAGGCCGAACTCGACCAGGCGGAGCGCGAGGTCCAGGAAGCGCCCGACGAACACGCCGTCCGCGATTGGGGGCCCGGAGTCTCGAAGCCGCCCATCTAGAAACGTGATGACGGTCACGTGTCGCGTGCCCGCAACGGTTGACAGCGGAACCCCGCCGTTTCCATTCTGTATTCCAAGCAGCAACACAACTAAAGCATCCTGGCCCCGTTGCGCCCGCGATCGGCCGACGGGGCTTTGTGTCTCTAGCAGGATGGCGGGACCATGGAAACGCGCACGCTGCTGGACAACCTGGATGTCGGTGTCGTCGCGATCGCCCCCGACTGGACGATCGTGGAGTGGAGCGCGCCCGCGGCGCGCATCGCCGGCATCCCCGCCGACCGCGTCATCGGCAAGGGCTTCTGGGTCGCCTTCCCGACCGCAAAGGGAACGCACGTCGAGCACACTCTCCAGGAGGTGATGTTCGACGGTCGCCCGCGCGTCTATCTCACACCGGCTCGCGCTCCCGAATTCAAAGGCAAGGTCTTCGAGGCGCACGTGACGCGGGGACCCCGCAATCACCTGCTCCTCGTGTTCCGCGAGATGCGCGCGGAGCTGAGCCCGGAGTCGCAGGCGGGCCACATCCTCACCGCGTTCGAGCACGAGCGGCGCTTCTATCGTCAGTTGTTCGACGCCCTCCCGACTCCCGGGCTCGTGTTGAGTCTCGACGGCCAGATCCTCGAGGCGAATCCACAGGCCACGGAGCTGCTCGGCGCCAACCAGAGCGATACGCTCCGCGGCCGCCAGTTCGGCGATTGGACGCCCCCGGCGGATCGCGCGCGCCTTGCCACCGCGCTGCGCGACGCGTTGCGGCAGCGGCAGCAAATCCGCCTGTCGATCGAGGGAGGGCTCGAGGCGACGCGCGAAGTCGAGGCCGTGATCGAAAACGTGGACCGAGCCCACCCCGACGAGACCCCCCACCTGTTATTCCTGGCGGTGGACGTGTCGCGCGAAGTGCTGTTGCAGCGCAAGCTGGTGCAGGCGGACCGCCTATCGCAGCTCGGCGCCCTGGTGTCCGGGGTGGCGCACGAGCTGAACAACCCGCTCGCCGCGATCGCCGCCTTTGCCGAGCTCCTGACGGTGGACGCAACGGACGTGCACCTGAAGGAGAGCACCCACATCATTCACGCCGAGGCGATGCGCGCCGGGCGCGTCGTGCAAAACCTGCTCGACTTCGCTCGCCAGCGCCCCCGCGTGCGCGAGCCGGTCGACCTGCAGGACGTCGTGGAGCGGGTGCTGGCGCTCGAGCGCAGCGCGCTCAAGCGCGCCCGCGTGAAGGCAGTCGTGACGATGCCGGACGACCTGCCGGCGGTGATCGGTGACCCTCAGGAGCTGCAACAGGTCGTCCTCAACGCCGTGGTGAATGCGCTCGATGCCATCGAGGCCAGCGAGCGCCCGGGCACGATCGACATCCGGGCGCGCCGCACCGACGGCCACATCAGCCTCACCGTCGAAGACACGGGATCCGGCCTCACGCCGGAGGCTCTGGACCGCGTGTTCGAGCCGTTCTTCACGACCAAAGGAGACCGGGGCACCGGCCTCGGCCTCACGATCAGCCTCGGCCTCGTGAAGGCCTTGGGCGGCCGGCTCTGGCTGCAGAACGTGGAAGGCGGCGGCGCCCGCCTCACCGCCGAGCTCCCCGCCGACGTCGCGGCGAAGGAGGCGGAGCCGCGCGGCGGCTTCCAGCCCGCCGGACGCCGGTTGTCGGTCCTCATTGTGGACGATGAAGCGAGCGTGCGCCGCGGCATGACGCTGATGGCCCAGCGCCTCGGGCACCAAGTGCGGACGGTGAGCGATCTCAACGAAGCACTCGCCAGCCTGCGCGAGCCCGACCACCGCTACGACGCGCTGCTCGTGGACGTGCACCTCGATGAGGCGCACACCGGGTTCGACCTGTTCGAGGAGCTGCTGCAGGAAGGGCGCGGCCGCGAACGGCACGTCGTGTTCACCACCGGCGACTCGGTCTCGGCGCAGACCCGCGACCGGCTGCAGCGCTCGGAGCGGCCCGTCTTGAAGAAGCCCTTCAACCTCGAGGAGCTGCGCGAGATGCTGGAGCGGGTGGCGGGCTGAGCTCCTCGACGCCCGCTCGCGTCACGCGGTGCGACACGAGCGGGAGCGCCTTCTCCGTCAACTTGTCTCCGATCACGATCGCCTCGGCGAGCGCCTCGAAGCCGGTGCGCACGCCGTCGGCATCCTTCGCGAACACCGACGCGATCGGTTCCCCCTCCAGCACCTTATCCCCCGGCTTCACCGTGATCACGAACCCCACCGTCGGATCGATCGGGTCGTCGACGGTACGGCGGCCACCGCCCAGCGCGATGATGGCACGACCGATGGTGCGCGGCTCGACGCGCTGGACGACGCCCGTGCGCGCCGCGGCGTAGACTTCCACGGCGAGGGCCTGCGGCAGCACGGCGGGGTCTTCGACGCACTTGGGGTTTCCACCCTGCGCTTCGATGATCTGCTCGAACTTCTCCGCCGCCAAGCCCGAATCGATGGCCGTCTCCAGCTTCTTGCGCGCCTTCTTCGTGCTGGTTTCGATGCCCCCGGCGAGGAGCATCTCGACCCCCAGCGCGTACGTCACCTCCAGTAGATCGGGCGGCCCCTCTCCCCGTAGTGCGAGAATGGCCTCTTCCGTCTCCAGGACGTTGCCGCAGGCGCGGCCCAGGGGGCGGTCCATCGCGGTAAGGAGCGCGACCGTCGGACAACCGCGGTCTTCTCCCAACGCGATCATCGTCTTCGCCAGCTCGAGACCCTGTTCGAGCTTCGGCAGGAACGCGCCGCTGCCACGCTTCACGTCCAGCACGAGTCCGTCGAGTCCCTCGGCGAGTTTCTTGGACATGATGCTCGCGGCGATGAGCGGGATCGATTCCACGGTGGCAGTGACGTCCCGCAACGCGTAGAGGCTCCGGTCGGCGGGCGCGATCTCCGCGGTCTGACCGATGAGCACGCAGCCGAGTTTCTGGACCTGCGCCTTCGCCTCGGCGAGCGAGAGATTCGTGCGGAACCCGGGGATCGACTCGAGCTTGTCGAGCGTGCCGCCGGTGTGGCCCAGCCCGCGGCCCGACATCATCGGGACCGCGACGCCGCAGGCGGCGACGAGAGGCCCGAGCACGAGCGATACCTTGTCGCCGACGCCGCCGGTCGAGTGTTTGTCGATGCGCGGCGTGGCCCAGCCGTCGAAGCTCAGCCGCTGCCCGGACGCGAGCATGGCGTCGGTGAGGGCGGCGAGCTCCGTTCGCTCCAGACCTTTCAGGTACGACGCCATCAGCAGCGCGGCCATCTGATAATCGGGAATGCGGCCCGCGGTGTATTCCGCCACGATGGCCGACCACTCTTCGGGCGTGAGCTTCCCGCCGTCGCGCTTGCGCTCAATCAGGGGTACTACGATCATTCAGCCCCCACCTCCAACCGGGAGTTGTTCATGCGTCTCCTCGCCCCGCTCGTGGCGCTCGCGCTCGCGGCCGCTGTCCCCATGCCGCTGGCCGCCCAGACCGCCGCCGCGCACATCGCGCTGGGCGACAGCGCCACGGACGCGATCCAACCGGCGGTGGCGCTGCGACACTTCCAGGCGGCCCTGGCCCTCGATTCGACGAACTACGAGGCCAATTGGAAGGCCGCGCGGGCGATCGCCGACGTCGCCAAGCAGATCGAGGGCAACGCCGACTCGCTCAAGAAGCGCCGGGACAGCCTCTACACCGTCGGCCGCGGCTTCGCGGAGCGGGCGATCCGTGCCGACTCGCTCGGGGCCGACGGCCATTACGCCCTCGCCATGGTGCTCGGCCGGCTGTCGCGTACCAAGGGCAGCAAGGAACGGGTGCGCTACGCCAAGCTGATCTTCGACGAGGCCAGCCGCGCCGTCGCGCTCAACCCGAACCACGACGGCGCCCATCACGTGCTCGGCGCCTGGAACGCCGAGGTGAAGCGCCTCTCGGGCATTCAGCGCTTCTTCGCCAAGGCGCTGTTCGGCGGCGGCTTCATGAGCGCGGCCAACTGGGACGACGCCGTATCGCATCTCGAGCGGGCGGTCGCCCTGAACCCGCAGCACATCTATCACCGTCTCGAGCTGGCCGAGGTCTACGCCGACATTGGGCAGTACACCAAGGCGCGCGAGCAATGCAACGTCATCCCGACCCTGCCGGTCCGCGACGTGCTCGACGCCCAATACAAGGAAGACGCCGCGGCGCTGCTCCTGGACATCAAGAACGAGAAGGACGCGACCTAGCGTCCCCGTCCCGCACGCATGAGGCGCTCGATGGCGTCGGTCGTGCGCGGGGCGCCGGCCGACAGCCACTCGCCGCCCGTGGCGGTGACGAGGACGTCGTCCTCGATGCGCACGCCCAGGTTCTCCGCCACCAGGTAGATCCCCGGTTCGAGCGTGATCACGGTGCCCGGCTCGAAGGGCCGGCTGAACCCGACGTCGTGCACGTCCATCCCGATGGGATGCCCGAGGCCGTGGTTGAAGAGCTCCCGGTCGTCGCACGTCTTGTTGCCGCACAGATTCCCCGAGTGCTCGCGCATGTAGCGGCGGGCGACCGCATCCAGCTGCCGCATCGTCACCCCGGGGCGCACCGAATCGAACGCCGCCTGCTGCGCCCCGAGCACCAGATCGTAGATGGCCTTCTGCCGCGGGGTGAACTTGCCGTTCATCGGGAAGGTGCGGGTCACGTCTGCGGTGTATTGACCCCATTCCGCCGCCGCGTCGATGACGACCAGCTCGCCGTCCTGCGTGCGACGGCGGTTCACGTCGTAATGGAGCGTGGTGGAGTTCGGACCGCTGCCCACGATCGACGGGTACCCCAAGCGATCGGCGCCATTGCGGCGGAACCCGGCCTCGAGGGCGGCTTCGAGCTCGTACTCGTACATCCCGGGGCGGGCGGCCTGCATCGCGGCGATGTGGCCGGCGACGCTGATGTTCACCGCCGTCCGCAGCCGCGCGATCTCGTCCGCGTCCTTGACGGCACGCATTGAATCCGTCAGGGGGCGCACGTTGCGGACGTCGGCGCCACCGAAGGTGAGATCGAGGATGCGCCGCTCCTCCCGGGTGTTCTCGTCGAGCGGCACGTAGACCGGGCCGCCAGTGCGGAAGCGCGCGGCCAGCAGGCGCCGGTCGAGGGAGTCGTTCGGGAGCACGGTCGCGATTCCGGAGAGCCGCGCCGCCGCACTGTCGGGGCCGAGGCGCAGGCCGGTCCAGCGCTCCTGGCTCGGATTGCGTGGCGGCAGGAACAGCACCGTCTCGAGCGAGTCGGGCCCGCGCGCGGTCATCAGCAGCCAGGCGTCCTGTGTCTCGAGCTGCGTGAAGTAGAAGAAGGTGTTCGACTGCCGGAAGTCGTTGTCCTGCACGTAGTCCTTTTCCAGGTCGCGCTCATGCGCGGCCGGAATGAGGACGGCGCCGTGTCCGATGCGCAGCAGCAGGGCGCGGCGACGGGCCGCCGTCGCGGCGATGTTGGGCGCACGACCCATGCCGGGCAGCTCCGGGACGACCTCGTAGCGGCCGATGGGCGCGGACGGCGTCTGCGCGTGGAGCGACGGAAGCGAGAGGACGGCGGCGACGACGGCGAGCGGGAATGCGCGCATGGTCACCGAAGCTATCCTCCCGGCTGCGACCCAGCAACTTGACGTCTATATTTGAGTCATGACCATCTCCTCGGCCCTGACCAACGCGGAAGGCGAGCGGCTCGCCGCGCGGATCTCCGAGCTCGAACACGAACGCAAGCACCTCCTCGCCGTCATCGAGATCCTCAAGGAGGTGTCGGGGTCGCTCCACTTCATCGACATTCTGCAGGCGATCGCACGAAAACTGGGCGAGGCGTTCGGGCTCGACCGCTGCTCGATCTTTCTCGGAGAGAAAGGCGGGAAGTCGGTCCGGCTGGTCGCCTCATACGAAGACCCGACGATCCGTAACTACGTCGTGGACCTGGAGCGCTACCCCGAGCTGAAGCGCGCGATGCAGAGCGGCGAAACCGTCTTCATCCCGGACGCCGCGAACGATCCGAGCTTGAAGCACGTGAAGGGCGAGATGATCAACCGCCGAGTGAAGTCCATCACGGTGGTGCCGATCACGTGGCGCTCCGTGGCCATCGGCGCAATTTTCCTCCGCACGTTCCGCGACGGGCCCACCTTCTCCGACACCGACGTGCGCTTCGTGCAGGTCGTCGCGTCACTCACCGCCCAGGCCCTGCGGAACGCGCACCGGTTCGAGCGGCTTGCGCAGCGCCAACAGGAGACGGGCGACCAGCTGCAACGCATGGAGCTGGAGCGGGTGGCGCTGCTCGCCTTCCTGCGCCGCCTGCTCGAGGCGTTCGGCCAGCGGGAGGGCGCGTGGGGCGAGGCCCTGCTGCCCAAGGCAAGCGCCGAGGAGATCGATCGCCTCGTCGGCGTGGCCATGGCGGTCATCCAGGAAGAAGCCAAGGGGCGGTGAAAGGCGCGGCGGCACGGGCCGCCGAGCTGCGGCGGATCCTCGAGCGGGCGAACCACGCCTACTACGTCCTCGACAAGCCGGAGATGTCGGACGCCGAGTACGACCGGCTGTTCCGGGAGCTCCAGGAGCTCGAAACCAAGCACCCCGAGCTCCGCACCCCCGATTCTCCGACGCTGCGCGTCGGCGCCGAGCCTGCTGCGGGCTTCAAGAAACACCGCCATCTCGTCCCGATGCTCTCCCTCGCCAACGCCTTCACCGAGGCGGAGCTGGCCGAATGGGAGGCTCGGAATGCGCGGCTCGTCCCCGACGTGAAAGAGGCGGGCTACACCCTCGAGGTGAAGATCGACGGCGCAGGTGTGAGCCTCACGTACGAGGCCGGCCTGCTCGTGACGGGCGCCACGCGCGGCAATGGCACCATCGGTGAAGACGTCACCGCGAACCTTCGCACCGTGCTCGACCTGCCCCTGCGACTACACGGCAAAGGGTGGCCCAAGAAGATGGAAGTCCGGGGCGAGGTCTACCTGTCCAAGACCCAGTTCGAGCGCGTGAACCGGGAGCGCGAGAAGGCGGGTGAGCCGCTGTTCGCGAACCCGCGCAACGCCGCCGCCGGCGCGCTCCGCCAGCTCGACTCCAAGATCGTCCGCGCCCGCGGCCTCCGGGTGTTCTGCTTCCACGTCGAAGCCCCCGGCCTGAAAGTGCCGGTCACGACGCAGCACGACCTCCTCGAGCAGCTGGGCACGTGGGGGTTTCCCGTGGAGCCGCACCACACCCTCGTCCCCAATCTCGAGCGCGCGCACCAGGAGATCGTCAAGCTCGAGCAACTGCTTCCCAGCCTCGATTACGGGGCGGACGGCGTCGTCGTGAAGGTGGACAGGCTCGCGCTGCACGCCGAGCTCGGGACGCGCGGCGGCCAACGCGAGCCCCGGTGGGCGATCGCCCGCAAGTTCGCTCCCGAAGTGCAGGTCACGCGGCTCCTCGACATCCGTATCAACGTGGGTCGCACCGGCGCGCTCAACCCCTACGCGGTGCTCGAGCCCGTCGAGATCGGCGGCGTCACCGTCTCCACCGCCACGCTGCACAACGCCGCCCTCGTCGAGACGAAGGACATCCGCGTCGGCGACTGGGTGGAAGTGACGCGTGCGGGGGAAGTCATTCCCCAGGTGCTCGGCCCGCTACGCGACCGGCGCACGGGCGACGAAAAGAAGTTCCGCATGCCGGAGAAATGCCCGAGCTGCGGCTCGAAGGTCGAGCATCCCCAGGACGAGGTGATGACGTATTGCCCCAACGTCTCCTGCCCGGCCCGGGTGAAGGAGGGGATCGTCCACTTCGCCTCGCGCAGCGCCATGGACATCCGCGGCCTCGGGTACGAACGGGTCGGGGCCCTGATCGACGCCAAGCTCATCGCCGACGTGGCGGACCTGTACGAGATCACCGTCATGCACCTCCTCACGCTCGAGGGGTTCGCCGAAAAGTCGGCCCAGCAGCTGGTGGACGCGATCCAGGCCTCCAAGCGGCAGCCGCTCTCGGTGCTGCTCTTCGCCCTGGGGATCCGGCACGTGGGCGCCCAGGGTGCGAAGCTGCTGGCCCGGCATTTCGGCGCCATGAAGGCGCTGGCCAAGGCGTCGGCGGAAGAGATCAGCGCGATCCGGGGGGTGGGACCGGCCATCGCGGAGGCCGTCGCGGGATTCTTCGCCGAGCCGCGGAACCGCAAGCTGATCGAGCGCCTGGAAAAACTCGGCCTGACCATGCAGGAGCCCATCGCCGCCACGAGCGGCGGGCCGCTCGCGGGACAAACCTACGTCATCACGGGCACGCTCCCGACGCTGTCCCGCCCGCAGGCGAAGGAGAAGATCGAAGCAGCCGGCGGCCACGTGACCGACAGCGTGTCGACGAAGACCACTGCAGTCGTCGTCGGTGCCGACGCCGGGTCGAAAGCGGAGAAGGCGAAAGCGCTCGGCATCGAGCAGATCGACGAGGCAGAACTCTTGCGCCGCATACGCCCCAACGCCTAAGTTGGCCTCCCATATGACACCTCCGGTCGTCCGCCAGCTCCACGCCAGCCTCATGAGCCGCGCCCCCGATCAGGCGATCGCCATCCTGCAGGAGGCGGGGTACGCCGCGGGCGAAGGTCTCTTCCATTCTTTCGCGGCCGTCAACAGCCCCACGGATCTCGACGCCGACCTGCTGGCCGAAACGCTCTCCGAGTTTTTCACGAGCGGCGGTTGGGGCACGCTGACGATGAGCCCGGTCGGGACAGGTGCGCTGGCGCTGGACTCGAGCGATTGGGTGGAAGCCGACCCCGGCACGTCGCAGACGCCGATGTGCTTCTTTTCGACCGGCATGCTCGCGGACTTCCTGGGCCGGCTCTCGGACGAGCCGGTGTCGGTGATGGAGGTCGAGTGCCGCAGCCGCGGCGATGCGCGCTGCCGCTTTTTGTCGGCGCCGCCGGAGGTGCTGCAGCGGGTGTACGAGGGCATGACGGAGGGACGGACCTACGAAGAGGCTCTCAGCGGCGAGCCACGCTGACCCCGTCGAGCCGCAGGGACGGCGACCAGCGTGACCCCAGCCAGCGGCCGTCGGTCCCAAAACCGGCAATGCGCTTGAGCAGGTCGTAAACGTTCCCAGCCACCGCCGCATCCTTCACTCGGCCAGTGATCTCCCCGCCCTGCACGCGATACGCCAGTCCCACCGGATGGCTGAAGCCTCCACCGATCACGTTGCCCTGCCCCACACCGATCAGATCGTCGACGATCAACCCGTCTTCCATGTCGGCGATCAGACCACCGCCCAATGACGGCGCGCGTAGGGGCCCAGCATGCTGCGCCCCTACATGATCCGATGCTTCCCCCACGATCAGGTTCGTATACCGAATCACTGGCTTGCCAAAAATCCCACGTCGCCCGTGACCGGTGCTGCGCGACTTCGCCCGTGCGGCGGTCTCGAGGTCGTACACGAACCCGCGCACGATGCCGCGCTCCACCAACGGCGTCCGAGCCGACGGTACGCATTCGTCGTCCAGCGGGCGCGACGCTGGCCCGTTCGGGACGACCGGGTCGTCGACAATGGACAGCCGTGTGTCAAACGCCTGTTCGCCGACCTTGGCAGCGAGAGGCGAGCTGCCCTGGAGAACGGTCTTCCCCGAGAGGGCCTGCTCGAGCGGGAGCACGATGGCGGCCAGACCTGCCGGCGTGAACACGACGGGGAGCGCGCCCTCCGGGGGCGATACGATCGTGAGCGCCGCCTCGAGCCGCATCTCGATCGACCGCGCCAGCGCCTCGAGCGCGTCGCCCGACGGGAGATCGGCGCCGACGTACTGATCGTAGATCATCAGCACGTCGTCGGCGGCGATGCGGATCACCTCCGCGGTCACGCCCACGCCGGTCGCCGGGTAGCGACCCCGGGCCCCGGCGGTGTTCCCCACCATCGTCTCTCCCACCTCGCGCTCGATCGCCACGTTGACCTGACATCCCTCGCGCGCCAGCCGCTCGACGAGACGCCGGCCCATCGCGATGAGCTGGTCGAGGGAGGCATTCGCGGCACGCTCGAAAAACGTGGAGGCCTGGGGAAGGGGCGACGCGGGGGGAAAGGCCAAATCGAGCTCCTCGCTCAGCTCGGCCGACGCGCGGGCACGGGCGACGAGCTCATCGACATCAGGCGCGGCGGCGGTCGTCCCCGCCACACCGACGCGACCGCCGGAGACGACGCGGAGGTTGACTCCGGCTTCTTCGACGATCCCCGCAGTCTTGAGCCGGCCCGACTCGAAGGCTATCGCGGTGCGCTCTTCCCGCCGCCAAAGCGCGTCGGCGCACCGGGCGGCAGCGAGGAGCTGCTCGATCACACGTCGCCCCCGACCAAGATCTCCTCGATGCGGACGTGGGGCGCGCCCTCGGTAACGGGCAACGGGAATTGACCGCCCTTGCCGCATCCGCCACCCATTTGATTCCAGGTGAAATCGCCGGCGATATGGTCGATGCGATCGAGCGTCTGGAACAGGTTGCCCGCCAATACCACGTCCTTCACCATCTCCGCGATGTGCCCGTCGCGGATCATGTGGCCCCAGGCAGCGGTGAACGAGAAGTTCTCGAGCATCGTCTGCCCGCCGAACGCGCCGCAGGCATAGACGCCGAGTTTCACATCCTTGATCAGATCCTCGACGGTGGCGCCCTTCCGCCCCGGCGCGATGTAGGTGTTCGTCATCCGGACGATCGGCGGGTGCCGGAACGACATGGCGCGCGCGTTTCCGGTGGGCCGCTCGCCCATGGCGGCGGCGGTTTCGCGCGAGTGCAGCCGGCCCACGAGGATGCCGTCCTTGATCAGTGGCGTGTCCTGGGTGGGAGTGCCCTCATCGTCAAAAGACAGCGTGCCACGGAGGCCCTTGGCGGCACCGTTGTCCCCCACGTTCAGCACCGGCTTTCCGAAGCGGCGACCGAGCGTCATCATCTCGCGCGCCTGCGGATTCTCGTAGACGAAGTCCGCCTCGGAGAGGTGACCGAACGCCTCGTGGACGAACACGCCGGCGAGCTCGTTGTCGAGGATCACCGGGTAGGCACCGCCCTGCACGCGGGGTGCGTCGAGCAGGTCCACCGCCCGCCGCGCGACCACGCGGAAGCGCTCCTCGAGCCCATGGACGCTGCGCCATCCCTTCCGCAGGCCGATCGACTCGAGCCCTTTCTCGATGGTGCCGTCGCGCCTGGCGATCGCCGTGCCGGAGACTGTGACCTCGGGGCGCACCTGGGCGAGCGCCGTTCCCTCGGAGTTCACGTACCAGACCTCGCTCACCTCGTCGCGGTAGATCGCCTGCGTGTCCACCACCGCGTCCGACACGGCGAGCATGGCGCCGTTGTAGGCCTCGATCAGCTTCTTCTTCTCGCCGAGCGAGATCCCGCGGACGTCCCCGTCCAGGTCGAGCGCCGTGTCGGCCACCTGAGGCGCCGTCTCGGCGAGGCGGATGGCACGGTCCAGCCGGATGGCGCGCGAGAGCTCATGGGCCCGCGCCACCATCGCCGGCAGCTCGTCGAGCGACGTAAACGAGGCGATGCCCCACCCACAGCCCCGATCCAGGGCGCGCACGAAGCCGCCCTGGTCTTCGCTGACGGTGGCGGTCTCGAGCCGCCGCCCGCGGAAGGTCACGGCGGAGCTCCAGGTGCGTTCGACGCGGATTTCGGTGTAGTCGGCGCGGGAGGTTTTGAGCGCGGCCGCCAGACGATCTTTCAATGTCCGGGGTCTCTCAGCTTCTCGGCGTAGTCGGGCCGCACCACGATTTGTCCTCCGATGATGACCTCGCGGTCCCAGGGGAGGATGATGAAGTTCTCGTTCTCGAGCGCGTAGAAGTCGGGCTTGAAGCTGCCCGTTTTGAACGACACGGCCGTCTTCACCGCGGCGGGCTTCAAGTCGCGGACGGCCGCGAGGGCGAGCTTCATCGTACTGCCGGACTCGCATGTCTCGTCCACGATGAGCACGCGTTTCCCGGTCACCAGGCGCGGCGGGCCGGCGATCACGGCAGGCGCGGCGCCCGGCGCGTTGCGCGTGATGGCGATCGACGCGAAATCGCGCTGCAGGATGCTCGCCACGACGGCGCCGGGAATGACGCCCGCCTTGGCGATGCCAATCACGACTTCGGGGTCGTATTCACGGAAGATCTTGAGCGCCAGCCCGCGGCACAGCTCGCCGAAAAACGGCCAGTCGACCTCGAGGACGCCGCGCGGCGTCTTGCGCCCGGCGCGGGCTCCGGAGGTCGGTTTGGGCGGAACGGAGGACATCGTGCGGGAAGCTACATTGCGAACGTCCGAGGCCGCAAGCTATTTTCGCCCCATGGGTTTTTGGCGCCGCCTCTTCAGTGGCACGTCCCCGGACGACATCAGCCCGCAGCGTCTCGATTACCTCAATGAGGCGCTCGCGCTCGAGCGGCAGGGAGACTACGACGCGGCGCTCACGTCGTACCGTCTGGCGTTGCGCGATCACCCCAACGACGCGCGCATCCTCCAAAACATGGCGATCGCGTTCACCAAAACGCGACGCTACGACGAAGCCATCCGCCACTATCGCCGCGCGCTCGAGCTCGACACGGGACTCGCCGGCGCGCACTACGGGCTCGCGTTCTTGTTGCTGAAGCGCGGCGACCCCGACGGCGCGGCGCAACACCTCAAGGCGTTTCTCGCCAATCCCCCCAAAGGCCCTGACGGCCAGAAATGGGTCGCGCACGCGACGGAAGCGCTGCACGATCTCGGCGCGGGTCTGACGCCGTCGCCCGCTCCAGACGGGGGCGGCGCCTGAGGGCGGTCGTATTCCTGCTCGCGCTGGCCGCGGCGGCCGCCTGCGGACAACTCGGCACGGATCTCGACCAGGTCGTCGCGCTCGAGGTGTTTTTCCCCGACAGCGGGCGGCTCGAGATCGGCGACACGCTGCACCCGGAGGCTCGCGCCTTGAACGGCCGCGGGGATTCGGTGCCCGCGCAGGTGTACTGGACCTCGCTCGACACGGCGTTCGTGACGGTCCTGGACAGCGCGACCGGCGCCACCTTCGCCAAGGCTGTCGGGACGGGGCGTCTGCAGGCGCGTTTCGGCAGCCTGCGTTCCAACCCGCAGAACGTGTTCGTCTTCGTGCGGATCGACTCGGCAAGCGCAGTGGGGGCGATCCGAGACACCATCACCGTCTCGGCACCAGACTCGCTGTCCGATTCGCTGGCGGTGAAGACGTGGTCAGACACGGGCGGGGGGGGGGCGCCGGGCCGGCCGGTGGTGTACACGGCGGCCATCTATCCGCCGGGCGACTCGACCGTCACATTTGTTCCCAAGACGACCGTCCTCACCGACGCCGCGGGAATCGCGGTCGCGCGTCTGCAGTTCATTAAGGGGCCGCGCCCAGATTCGGTCGTCGTCACCGCCGCCGTCCGGCGCCCCAATGGCACCGACGTGCCGGGCAGTCCGGTGAGCTTCGTTGTGGAGTTCCGCCCATGAACAAAGGCACGCTCAATCAATTGTTCTTCACGACGGTGGACCGGCACGCCGGCCTGCCGTACGCATTCCGCTCGAAGGTGGCCGGCACGTGGGTTCCGATCACCCACCGCGAGGCCGCCCAACGCGTGCAGGCGATCTCGCTGGGCCTGCGGGAGTTGGGCGTGAAGCCGGGTGACAAGGTCGGTCTCGTATCCGAGAACCGGCCGGAGTGGGCCCTGACCGATTACGCCTGCCTCGCCGCCCGCGCCGCCGACGTCCCCATCTATCCCACCCTCACCGCGAAACAGACCGAATACATCCTGCGCGACTCCGAGGCCGTGGCGGTGTGCTGCTCGACGAATGAGCAGGTCGCCAAGGTGCTCGAGGTGAGGAGCGGGCTGCCGGGCTTGAAGCACGTGATCGCGTTTGACGCATCGGTGCAGCGGGAAGGCGTGCTCACCCTGGCGGAGCTCGAGGCCAAGGGTCGAGCGGCGATCGGCAAGTATCCGGACTGGAAGCGGGAGGCGCTGGCGGTGAAACCCGACGACCTCGCGACGCTGATCTACACATCGGGGACGACAGGGGACCCGAAGGGCGTGATGCTGTCGCACCACAACATCTGGTCCAACGTGCAGGCGGTGCTGCAGATCATCCCCGTCGGTGCGGGGGACTCGTGTTTGTCGATGTTGCCGCTGTCGCACAGCTACGAGCGGATGGTGGACTACACGCTGTTCCAGGCGGGCGTGATCATCAACTACGCCGAGTCGTTCGACACCGTGGCGGCGAACCTCCAGGAGGTGAAGCCGACCGTCGTGCTGTCGGTGCCCCGGCTGTACGAAAAGGTGTACGCGCGCGTGCTCGAGAACGCGCTCTCAGGCAGCGCCATCAAGCGCGCGATCTTCTTCTGGGCGAAGCGCGCCGGAGAAGAGTGGGCCACGCACGCCCTCGCCGGGCTGCGGGTCCCGGGCGGCCTCGCGTTCAAGAAGAAGGTCGCCGACAAGCTCGTCTTCTCGAAGTTGCAGGCGCGGACCGGCGGCCGGATCCGCTTCTTCGTCTCGGGCGCCGCCCCGCTCTCGGCCGACATCGCGAAATTCTTCTACTCGGCAGGCCTGCCGGTAATCGAGGGGTACGGCCTCACCGAGTCGTCTCCCGTGCTGACCTTGAACCCCCTGGAGCGGATCAAGCTCGGGACGGTAGGGAAAGCGATCCCCGGCGTGGAGTTGAAGTTCGCGTCGGACGGGGAGATCTTTGCGCGCGGGCCGAACATCATGAAGGGATACTACAAGCTCCCCGAGGCGACCCGCGAGACCGTCGACGCCGAGGGCTGGCTGCACACCGGCGACATCGGCCAGATCGACACGGACGGCTACCTGAAGATCACGGACCGCAAGAAGGAGCTGATCAAGACGGCGGGCGGCAAGTACATCGCGCCCCAGCCGATCGAAGCGATGGTGAAGCGAAACAAGTTCGTCGTTAACGCCGTCCTGTACGGCGATCGCCGCAAGTACCCGATCGTGCTCGTCGTCCCGAACTACGACACCCTCGAACGCTTTGCCAAGGAGCGGAATCTGACCTACGGATCACGCGCGCAGCTGATCGCGCTCGCCGATGTGCAGGCGAAGCTGGAGCGCGAGGTGATGGGATCGCTGCGCGAGCTGGCGAAGTTCGAGATGCCGAAGAAGGTGATCCTGATCGAGAACGACTTCACCATCGAGGCGGGCGAGCTGACGCCCACCCTCAAGGTCAAGCGCCGTGTCGTCGAGAAGAAGTACAAGGATCTCATCGACCGCGTCTACGCCGCCGACGACGCCATCGCCGCGGCGATCGAAGGATGATCGACCTCTCCTACGACGAGGCGGTCCACACCTACATCGGCGCCACGATAATCACTGTGTCTGCGCTGGGCGCGCTGTTCGTGGACCGCCCCGGCAGCCCCGCGTGGCGCCAGCACGCCTGGCTCGGGTTCGCGCTGTTCCTCGGGTGGATCGTGATGGGCTCGAACGAGTCGTGGACGCCGCCCGCGACGGGCAACGTGTGGTGGACGCCGATCAAGCATCTGCTCGAACCCAACGCCGCCCCCCAATCGTGGTGGGCCGCGCTCAGCTCGCCGCGCACGATCCAGCACAAACTCTCGGCACTCTGCATCGTCGTGCCGGCGTTGACCGAGTGGTTCATCCGCCGCCGCCCCGACCATGCCGCCACGCGCTACCTGCGCTGGGTCGCGCCTGTCGCCCTCGCCACGGTGGCGGTGATCTTCGTGATTCACCGGCCTTCGCACGGGCACGGTCACGGAATGGCGATGGACGGGGCGGCCATGCAACGGGAGCTGCACCAGCACTGGGTGTTCGCGGCGGCGTTCCTGGGCGCGTCGGTGACCGCCTTTTTGTCGCGCCTCCCCACCACGGCCGCGCGCGTCCCGCCCCGGGTGTGGTATGCGTTTCTGGCGCTCGGCGGGCTCGTCTTCGTGACCTTCCGGGTGTAGCCCTACTTCTTTTCGCCGACCCACAAGCCCTTCGCCACCGCCAGCTTCTCCAACCCGATCGGCAGCTCGGGCGTCTCGTGCATCGCCACGAAGCGGCGGCCACGCAGCAGGACGCGATGCGCTTCGACGAGCCAGGACGACGTCGCGAGGTCGCGTCCTACCACCACGCCGCGCGCGATCGATTGGCGCAGCGGGATGACCGCCGTCGTACGCAGCAGTGACAGCACGGGGAGCTCCTCCACGTCGGGCGGCGCGTTGATCCCGATGAAGTGAATACCAGCCATCAGGTTGGTGAGCCCCACCGCGTAGCGCGCTGCATCGCCCAGCAGGGTGACGAACCCACCGGGGCCGGAGAGCTCGAGGAGGGCCTGAAGGGCCTGCGGATCGCCGGGAGGAGGGGAAGGGGGACGGGTAGGGCCGCTTCCCGCTTCCCCCTTCCCCGTTCCCGTAAAGTCCACGATGCCGTTCGTGATGAGGAATTCCTTGCGGCACACCGGGCACCCGACGATCCCGAAGCGCACCATCCGGCCCATCATCTCGCCCGTCGAGAGCACCATGACGTCTTCGCGGTGCGACTCGGGGCAGCGCAGCATCTCGGTCAGTTCGATGTGCATGAAAGGCGGTGCGTGGTGAGTGGGGCGTGGTTAGCGATCCGGTTTAAACTCGATCCACGTGAGCTTACCTGCTTCCACGTTGACCCGTCTGAAGACGCGCCGGCCGCCGATCTCGACGCCCAAAACATACTCTCCCGGCGGGACGTCGGAGATCGCGAAGTGCTCCTGATAGACCGGGGCCGAGTGATTGCGCGGGCCGTAGGTCTCGATGAACGAGAACGGCGTCTCTTGCGGCTCGGGCTTCACGAGACCGTAGATGCGCACCTGCTGTACTGGCTTTCCAGCCGAGTCCCACACCTGCCCCGCCACGATCCCCGTGCCGGGGAGGGGCTCGATCCACAGCTCGGGGTTGGTGTTGTAGGGCGGGTAGCGGACCGCAGGGTCCACGATGAGCCGAGTCGAGTCGAAGGGCGAGGCGTGCACCTCGAGATGCAGGTGGTCGTTCGTGGCTCGGCCCGTGTTGCCGACGAGGGAGATAACGTCGCCGGCTTTGACGCGGTCGCCGACCTTTACGAGGAGCTTCGAGTTATGGTAGTAAACGGAAAACAAGAACAGCTGTCGGCCGTCAGCCGTCAGCCGTCTGTCGTGCTTGATGGCGACGGTAAGCGCCCCAGCCTCCGCCGGCCCCGCATGCACCACGACCCCGTCGCCGATCGCGTGGACCGGCGTGCCGTCGCCGTTGTTGAACTCGACCCCTTGGTGCGCCTGGAAGTTGCCGCCCATCGTCGAGCCGAAGCGGTAGGTCTGGTCGATGAAGGGTTGGTCGGCCAGCGCGATGGGGCGGCGGAACCAGGTGTGGCGGGGGCGCTCTGCGGGTCCTGCAGACGGGCTGGGCGTGTCCGGTAGTTCGAAGGTCCTAGGCGGCAGCCGCAGCTCATCGGTATCCCTGCTGGACGAGGGCGTCCAGCGCCAGTGACGTCCGCCATCCTCCGAGTCTTCCCTGCCCCGCAGGTCCCGTATCCAGAGACCTTCGTCCGCATCGAGTGCAAGGACGTATTGGTTCCGAATCCTCCCCCACAGCGAATCCTTCGCCGTCGTCGCCCCAATCGAATCGGTGATGACCCGCCACGTCGCCCCGTCGTCCCACGT
>Ga0210382_10000280_pt1 | contig 19518 bp, 20 predicted proteins | sample PLMedo_FD_155452 | JGI IMG/M metagenome (GOLD analysis project Ga0210382, IMG submission 155452) | Groundwater sediment microbial communities from an aquifer in East River, Colorado, USA - PLM0_60_coex redo | ecosystem: Environmental > Terrestrial > Soil > Riparian zone | place: USA: East... | reverse complement strand
GGGACGCCTGTCCGTGGACGGACCGCTCTCGATTACGCGGCTCAGCCGCGGCACCGGCGTCACGCGTCAGGCGATCACGAAGCACCTCCACACCCTCGGCGCGGCGGGGCTGGTGCGCCACGCCCGCAGGGGGCGTGAGCGGCTCTGGGAGCTGGACCGCCGGCGCCTGGAAACGGCGAAACGGTACCTCGATCAGATCAGCGCGCAGTGGGATGCCGCGGTCGGTCGGTTGAAGGCTTTTGTGGAGGAGTAGCGCCGTGCTCGAAAGACTCGGCGTCCGCTCGCGCACCAAGGCTGTCCCACTCGGCGTTCGCACAGGCCTCGTGCCGCTCTGACGAGGCATGTCGTCTAGTTCGCGGTACTTGGACTAGAGACGACGCTTGTTTTGATGAATGATCCGTCCTTTTGTGTCTTCGCTAGCACGAAAACGTTGTCCCCCGGCTTGAGCTTGTCGGCAGTGGGGGTCAGAGCGGTCACGCTTACGTCGCGTGGAACGCTGATCGTCTGCATCCCGCCGCTGTACTGAACGGAGAGGGTCGATGCGCCTGCCTTGGTGCTCACCGTTCCATTGGTCATGCGCGAGGCAGGACCAGCTACGGTGCCATTGGTCATTCTGCTGCGACTGGCACTCTCCCCTGGATCCGGATTCATCAAATAGCTTCCCTCGCCGATGCCGCGCAGTTCTTCGGGGAAGATGTTGATGTTCGTCGCACGCTCCGACCCGTCAGGCTGTTTGACCGAAGTGACACCCACAAACGACTCGCTGTTGACGTGACTCACATCGGACGGAGTCCTCTTGTACACTTTCAAGGGGCTGCCGAGCTGAATCTTCACGGGACCGGTCTGTGAATTCACTGTCAGCACATCTCCGGAGACGCTCGTCACGACACCGCGAACCGGAGTGATCCCGGCCGGCCAGGATTGAGCGGACGCAGCAGCAGCTGCAACTGCACTAAAGACCACGACCCAGCCGAGCAACGAGAGGAATGGGGTTTTCACGGCTTCCGCCTTAGGAGTGGATAGCTCCACAAACGACGCCGGCCCGCTAGGGGTTCCTATCCCCGGTTGTTGCGCTCATCGAACCGATCTGCTTTAAGCACAGCAGATCCTTTTTATGCAATCTGAATGACTGTCTGCCCCTGGGAGTGCCGCTCGCCCACGTGCCGCAACGCATCGGCGGCCGCGCTCAACGCGTAGCGGCGTTCGATGACCGGCTTCAGCTTCCTCGCCTCGACGATCTCCTTCAGCGCCAGCAGGGCCTTCTGGTTGGGAGACGCCATGTAGGTCGTCAGCGTCTGGCGCGTGAAGCGCGATAGCAGGAGCATCCACGCCAACCGGGAGAGCCACCGGAGCATCGACGGGCCTCCAGTGCACGAGACAAAGGCGCCCGCGGGCACCAAGACCCTCCTGCAGTCCGACACTGAGCGATTGCCGACCGTGTCCAACAACACGTCGAAGCGCGGCCCGCCGTTGACGAAGTCGTGCTTCGTGTAGTCGATCACCTCGTCGGCGCCGAGCGCGCGCACCATCTCGACGTTGCGCGTGCTGCACACCGCCGTCACGTGGGCGCCGAGCGCCTTCGCGATCTGGACCGCCCAGGTGCCCACGCCGCCGGACGCGCCGTTGATCAGGACCTTCTGGCCCGCCTGCAAGTGTCCAGACTCGCGGAGTCCCTGCAGCGCGTTGACGCCCCAGGGCGTGGCCGCGGCCTCCTCGAACGACAGGTTGCTCGGCTTGGGCGCGATCAGCTTGGCGGACACGACCAGGTACTCGGCGAACGCGCCGCTCGCCGCCTCTCCGTACACCTCGTCGCCCGGGCGAAACATCGTGACCTGGGCGCCCACGGCCTCCACGCGACCGGCCATGCACGCGCCCGGCACCAGGTGCCTCGGCCGGGGCCAGCCGCCGAACGGGCTGAGCCGGATGAGATACGGCTTGCCGGTGACGATGATGTGGTCGCCGATGCTCGCGCCCGCGGCGTGCACTCGCACCAGCACATCCTCATCTCCGGGAACCGGGCGCGCGATCTCCTCGTACGCCAGCACATCGGGCGTCCCGTACTTCCGGTGCACGATCGCATGCATCGTCTGCGTCACAGCTTCAGCTGCACTCCCGAAATGAGCGACCGCAACGTACGGTTGACGGGAGGCGGCATGCTGCTGTCGTACTGCTGCCGGAACGCAATGGAGAGCCCGAAGTGCGTCGTGACCATGCCAAGCAGCTTCGCGTTGAATTCCGCTTGCCGGTATGGTGTGCGGGCACGCAGGCTCCAGAAGTAATGCATGTCCTGTTGGACGCCGAGCATGGGCGTCAGTTGCAGGGATAGCATATCGTGCACACCGGTAATTGGTCCCTCGACGCTGGCCGGGATGCCGGCCGCGAACGAGAGCACTCGCCCGTACGCGGTCTGTTCGCTCTTCCCGTAGCCGAGCCCCGGGGCGAGCAGCAGCGACACTCGGTCTGACTTCACAATGAAGTAGCCCAGGCCGGCGACCGTCGTCGAGCGGTACTGCAGGAACTGCACGTGATTAACGTCAAACTGGCTCCGGCCCAGCAGCACCCAGCGCGCCGTGAGCACCCGGCGCCCGCCCAGCGACAGCCCCCACAGATCGACGTCGGCGGAGTCTGGTTCCCGGCGCCAGTAACTCAGATTCCCGTCGAGCGTGATCGCCCCACGCGCACCGGACCGTGCAACTCCGAGTGTCACCTGTGCGCCCAGCGTCGAACCCGCTATGCCGGGCGCAATCGTGGATATATGCGTCATGGAGCCGGTGAGCGTGCCGGACCACGGCGAGGGGGGAGGAGCAGGTGGCGGGACGGGCGACCTTGACGCGACGGCGGCCGAATCGATCACGACATCGCCGACGCCATCGACGTACATGTGAATCTTGCCGTCTCCGGTCGACGTCACGCGCCCCACCAGGCCGCTGCCCCCGACAAGCCGGATGACCTCGAGCGGTGCGGGCGAGGGTGTCTGAGCCGCAACAAGATGGGCGCACACGAGGATGATGAAAGCGGGAAGCAAGTGCGATGGCCGCATGGCTAGTGTCTCGCGAGAGGTTTCGAGGTTCGGACGGCGCTGACGACTTCACGAATCGCCTGGCTGGCTAACGCCGCGTCCGCCTTGTCTTCGATGAGGGAGGCGTGGCTGGTGGTAGCAAGGGACCAGTGACTGTTGTTGCCGGACAGTTTCGGAACCTCATCCTGCAGCGCCGCCCATCCCTCCAGCGCGTCTTTCAGAGCGGTGACGACCATCAGCGGGCGGTTGCCCACCGTGACGAGCGAGCCGGCCTGCTGCATGGCGAGCGGTGCGGCCGCAAATTCGTCGCGGAGGCTGCGGGCGTGGCGCGCTGTGCACCAGAACATGTACTGTTCGGCCCTCGCCTCACTTGGCAGACTGCCGTACGCCGATCGGTAGGCGAGTCGCCCAACCCCAACGCGGGCAAGCGATGGAAACAGCGCCGACACACGCCGGAATCCCTCATAGAATGCCGGATACGCTGGCAACGTGAACTGGTGCGGGTCTGTCGCGTCGAGCAGCACGACGCCGGCCGTCTGAGCCGGGAACCGCGCCGCGAACGCGCGGACGTAGAGGCCGCCGAATGAGTGGCCGACGAGCACGTAGGGCGGGGCCTCGTGTGCGCGCGCCAGCAACGCATTGAGGTCTGTCGCGATAGCTATGCCGTCCTGCAGGCCTGGGGCCGCGTCACTCCACCCGCGTCCGGCGCGATCGTAGACACACACTCGTGTATCGCGCGCAACATCGGGAGCGATCCATGCCCAGATGGACGAGGGCTCACCAGCGCCGGGCACGAGTACGACAGTTGGGCTCCCTGACCCCGCGCAGCTCAGATACATGCGGCGTCCATCACCGACGTCGATGAGCTGCCCGTGCATGGGGTGCGCGCCGCGATCGAGCGACTCCTGCATCGTCTCATATTCTGCGGCTATGGCCGCACAGGCCATGACGGTAAAGACTGGATAGATCAGCCAGGTGCGAACGCGACTGTGGAGCTCACGACGCACGCGCAGGGTCATCCAAACGACCAGCGCCAGCAGCAGCACGGGGGCCACCCATGCGATCGCTTCGGTGGCGACGACGCTCGGCCACATGAGGAGAACGGTGCCCGCCAGCGCCAGCCATGCCGCCGCGATCAGCGCCCAGCGCTGCGGTTGATCGCTCCGCCCAGCCGACAGCACGGAGAGCAGGGCCGCCCCTGCAGCGAACGCCAAGAGCACCGCGGCACTGATCACGTTCTCACGAGCGCCGCCGACGACAACCATGACCAGGACGATGGAAAGAAGGACCGCGGTCAATAAGGACACGATCACGATCCAGGCGATATTGCGCGTCGCGGGGAGGGGAGGCGACGGGTGGGGAATCGACATCAACTGCCCTTGTGGCGAGGGGACGTCGCCAGAAACGTGCACGACGCGGGCTAAGTATACCTGGTCGTACGTGCTAAATGTGCAGTTGTTTGGATACCATCGGCGTTGCTATGATACAGCTCGACACATCCCGAGGAGCTATCATGCCTGACGACATGGGGACATTCCGCGTTGTGGTCGAGATCGAAAACCCCGCCCGCCCGGGAGCGCGACGCATGCTCCCTGCGGTCCGGGTGGACACGGGCGCCGAGTTGTCATGGGTTCCCGCCGAAGTGCTCGAGTCGCTCGGCGTCGAGCGTAGCGGGTGCTAACCCCGCGGTAACACGCCGCGCACCGCGGCCAGCAGCTCGTTCAGGGTCCAGGGCTTGGGCAGAAAGGGCAGCGCCCGCGTGGTGGCCGTGTGCTGCAGCCCTTCCTCGCCCGTGAAGCCGCTGGTCAGGAGGAAGGGGACGCCCTCGCGCTCGCGACTCACCGCCTCATACAGCGCGAGACCGCCCATCCGCGGCATGATGATGTCGGACACCACGAGATCGATCGTCTCCGCGTTCTCGTGCCAGACCTGCAGACCTGCTTCGCCGTCAGCGGCGGCCAGCACAGTGTAGCCGAACCGCGTCAGGCCGCGCGTCGCGGCGCTCCGGACCGCTTCCTGATCCTCCACCACCAGGATGGTCTGGTGCTCGTGCGGCCGCACCGGGCGAACCTCGGGCACCGTCGCCTGGACCGCGTGCGCACTCACGGGGAAGTACAACCGCACTTCGGTGCCGACGCTCACCGTGCTGTTCACCAGCACGTAGCCGAGATGCTGCTTCATCAAGCCGTACACCATGGCCATGCCGAGCCCGCTGCCACGGTCGGCCGGCTTGGTCGTGAAGTACGGCTCGAAGATCCGCGCCAGCGTCTCGGGCGTCATGCCGCTGCCATTGTCCGACACGGAGAGCACCACGTAGTGCCCCGGGGTGCCCCACTCCTGCGCCGCCATTTGCTTCTCGTCGGGCGTCGCCGACTCCAGGCGGATGATCAGCCGGCCCCCCTCTGGCATCGCGTCGGTCGCATCCGCGGCATTGGTGGCGAGGTTCAGCAGCATCTGCTGCACCGCGCCGGCGTCGGCCGCGACCGGTTGCAGGCCATCCGCCCAGCTGACGACGACTTGGGTCTTGGGCAGCATGCGCTTCACCGTGGGCCCGATTTCGGCCACCAGCTTTTCCAGGTGGAGCGGGGTCAGGACGAGGCGCTCGCGGCGACTGAACCCGAGCAGCTTGCTGATCATCGTGGCGCCGCGCCGCGCCGCCCCCTGGGCCTGCATCAGGTCGTCGTGCAGGTCGCCGCCCGGGGGCAGGGATGTGACCGCCAGGTCCACGTGGGCCATGACGGCGGTCAACACGTTGTTGAGGTCGTGCGCGATGCCGCCCGCCAGCTGACCGACGGCTTCCATCTTCTGCGCTTGTCGCAGCCGTTCCTCCGCGCGGCTCCGTTCAGCGACTTCTCGCTGCAGCTCGCTGGTCCGCTCGTCCACGAGCACGGCCAGGTGCCGCGCGCGCTCCTGGATGCTGCGAACACGCAGTCGGACGCCCCCCCACACGGCGGCAACGGCAGCTAGGGTGACCACGACGTAGAACCACCACGTCTCGTAGAAGTGCAGGCCAAGCCGGAACGACAGCGCCGCGCCGCTCTCGTTCCACACGCCGTCGTTGTTGGCGGCGAGGACGTGAAAGCGATAGCGCCCGCCCGGCACGCGCGTGTAGTACGCCACGCGCCGCGCGCCCGCCTCGACCCAATCCTGGTCGTAGCCTTCGAGCCGGTAGCGGAATCGGACCCGCTCGGGGACGAGCAGGCTGGTGGCGGTGTAATGCAGCTCGAGCATGCCGCCGCTCGGCGGCACTGCCACGCTGTCGGTCACCGGAACGGTGCGGCCGTCCACGAGGATCCGTTCGACGTGGACGGGCGGCGGTACCGGGTTGCTGGTGAGGTGGGCCGGGTCCACCACCACGAGCCCCTTGATGCTCGGAAACCAGAGCCGGCCGTCGGGACTCTTCCACCCGGCGTTCTGCGATGTGCCGTTGAACTCGATGCGGCGGCGTCCGTCGAGCGACACCATCTCGTGCACCAGGACGCTGTCCTGCCGACCGGTGCCGTCAGCCGCGGCGAGCAGGTCGCGCTCGCTCACCTGCGCCAGCCCCTGGTTCGAGCTCAGCCACAGATGTCCGCCGTCATCCTTGAGAATCTGAAACAGGTCGGTCATCAGCACGTCGAACTTGAGCGGCAAGACGGTGATCTTGCCGCTCCGCACGAGATTCAGTCCGGACTCCGTGCCCACCCACAGTCCATGCTCATCGGCGAACAGCGACTCGACGACGTCATTCGAAAGTCCTTGCTTCGTCGCATACGCCGTGAAGCGATCGTTCTGGAGCCGCAGCAGGCCGTGGCCGTGCGTCCCGATCCACAGCACGCCGTCCCCATCTTCGACGATGGTGCGGACTTTGGCGGCTCCGAGGCCGGCCTGCGCCGTGTAGTCGCGTAGCGCCCCACCTTTCCAGCGATACAACCCATCGCTGCCGCCGAGCCAGAGAGCGCCGGTACGGTCTTCGGTGAGGGCCGAGACGCTGAGGGTGGCGTGTGTTCCCGAGAACGTCATCGGCTCCCAGCGGCCGCCGCGCAGCCGCGCCAGTCCCTCGCGCGTGGCGGCCCAGAGGCTGCCGTCCCTCGTTTGGAGGGTAGCAACCACCGACTTGCCGGGCATGTAGTTCGTGAAGCGCCCGCGTTGCAACCGGTCCAGGCCGCCTGCTTCGGTCCCGATCCACAGCGCTCCCTGCCGGTCGCCGTACACCGACCAGACCACTTTTGCCGAGAGACCCTCGCGCGGCGTGTAGAGGGTGAAGATGGGCTGCCGGAACCGGTTGAGGCCGCCGTGCCGCGTCCCCACCCAGAGCGACCCTTCCCGATCCTCGAGCAGGACCGTCACGGCATCGTCGGAAAGTCCGTCCTGCGCTGCGAACCGCTGGAACCGGCCATGGACGAGTCGAGCGAGACCGCCGCCGTCCGTGCCGACCCAGAGTTGGCCGTTCCCACTCTCGAGGATCGAGGTCACGCCGCCGGGGGGCAGTCCAGCGCCGGCGTCGAAGCGCTCGAGCCGCGCACCGCGGTAGGAGTAGAGCGCGTCCGGCGTCCCGAACCACCAGCCGTCCGCGTGGTCGTGGTAGACCGTCCACACCGCGCCCCTGATCCGCGGTTGCCACCGTACGAATCGATCCCCTTGCCACGTAACGAGGCCGTCCCTGGTGCCGGCGACGAGGAGACCGCTCGAGTCTTCGGCCAGGCTGAAGACCGACCCTTCCGATCCGGCGGCGGGTTGGAACGCGCCGTCCCGCAGTAGCGCGAGCCCACCCGTCCGTGCCACCCAAAGCCTGCCGGCCCGATCGCGGTACACGCCATTCACGAACGATCCCTCGGCGCCGGGAATCGCGGCGGATGTTCCCGCGCCCCCCCCTCCCCCCAGACGGCTCACGCCGCCGACCCAGGTGCCCACTACGACATCGTCAGACGAGTCGACCATGACGGCGCTGACGTAGTTGTCTTTCAGCGCGCTGGTGTTGGCCGTGGTGAAGGTCGTGAAGGTGACGCCGTCAAACCGCACCAGCCCGGCCTCCGTGCCGAGCCACAGATACCCATCGCGACCTTGGGCGATCGCGAGGATGCCGTTTTGGGGGAGTCCCTGGTCGATGGTCCAGATGTCGTGGAGGTACTGACTGATGGGTCTCTGCGGGTCGAGGCCGGGCGCGCCGGCTTGGGCTGACGCGACGGTGGGGAGGGCCAGGGCAAGGAAGAGCCAGCGGCTACGCACCAGTTAGTCGCGACATGTCTTCCTGTGAACCTAGGGGCGCGCTGGCTCCGAGCGCAAGCGTTGCCTTACTTCCCGAACCGCTCAAAACGATACGCGAGCTCCGGCCCCTCGTCACCCTCGTACGCGAGTTGCGCGATAAGCAGCGTGAACGGCTCCGTGTACCGGGCGATCCGTAACGGGCCCGCATCCACAGGATCGAACCCCACGTCGCGGATCAGCTCGGCGGCGATCTTTTTGCTGCGCGCATCGTCCCCGCAGTAGACGAGGCTGGGCCTACGGACCTTGCGCCGAGCCGCGAAGACGCCAAACAGCACCTCGCTCGGCACGGTGCCGAACGCGGAGACGAGGCGAGCCTTGGGAACCCGCTTCGCGAGTGCCTCCGCGCCCGAGGAAGTGTGAGCGATGACCAGGCCGCTATCGTCGGCGTTCATCGGCAGCGAGCAGGTGATGATCACCTTGCCCGACAGATCGCCGGCCTGCTTCAAGACGTCGTCGACTCGGGACCAGTGCACGGCGAGCAACACAGCGTCAGCGTCGTGCGCGGCCTCGCGCGGCGTGCCCGCGCGCGCTTTCCCTCTAGCATCCCGCGCCAGCTGCTTCAGCTTCTCTTCACTGCGAGCGTAGCTGAACACCACGTCGTGGCCGGCTCGCGCCCAGATCGTGCCGAGCTTGCCGCCCATGAGCCCCGAACCCAGGATGCCAATTCGCATGGTCTATCTGATAACCTCGACCGTCACCGTGATAGAGCCGGGCACATCAAGAGCGTCCACGCCGTCCATTTCCCCTCCTTCGAAATCGCTCGCGGCAGATGCGCGAATTTCTCCCTGCGAAACAGATCGTTCATCGTCAGGCGAGAACGACAGCACAGAGTGAAATACTTTCTAGCATGCGGTCCATACTACCGTACCTTCCCATGGGCCGCGACCTTCCAGCTTCCTTCCACTCGGCCGCCGCGGCCGTACCAGATAGCAGGGTGCCCTAGGCGGGTCTCGATTGGTAGCTTCGGTTGATCCCACCGCAACGTGCAGGCCTTGACACTATGTAAGCAACGCCTTACCGTAAGCTATGGCTTACGCAGAAGTCCTATCCGCCCTCGCAGATCCCACCCGGCGCCACATCCTCGAGGCGTTGCGCGAACAACCAAAGACCGTGACAGAGTTGGCGACGCACCAGCCGGTGAGCCGGCCCGCCGTGTCGCAGCACCTGAAGGTGCTCGAGGCGGCGAAGCTGGTGCGCGTTGAGCCACGCGGCAATAGTCGCGTCTATTCGGTGCGGCGCGACGGTCTGGACGAACTGCGGCGGTACCTGGAGCGGTTCTGGTCCGACATCCTGGACGCGTACAGCGCGGAGGTCGCGCGACGCATAAAGGACGATCCCAAAAGGAGAGCGAAATGATGGAGCCCCTCGTCAAGACCATCGAGGTCCCCTGCAACCAGGAGCAGGCGTTCACCGTGTTCATGGACATGGGCAGTTGGTGGCCGAGGGACAAGTTCGCCACCTCGGTGATGCGCGGTCAGACCGTGAAGGCGCTGCGTGTCGACGCGAGGGAGGGCGGTCAGATCGTCGAGGTCGGCTCGGACGGCCACGAGCAGCTGTGGGGCACGATCAAGACCTACGACCCCTACCGCTATCTGAACATGGACTTCCACCTCCCGCACCCGAGCGAGAAGAACCCGGGGTTCAGCACGGTCGAGGTCCGCTTCACTGCACTGGGCCAGGACCGGACCCGCGTCGAGCTCACGCAGAGCAACTGGGAAGCGCTCGGCGACGTCGCCAAGATGGTCCAAGGCGGCTACCGCCAGGCGTGGGTCATGATCTTCGAGGGTGCTTACAAGGCGGCGTGTGGTGGCTGAGCGCCTGCGCCCTCACTGAAGGCCATGTGTCCCTGTCGACTCGGCCCTCCGCCGATGGATCAGGCCGAGCAGCACGCCGAACAGCGTGTACTGCACGAACGCGGCGCTCCCCTCCACCGCGATCCACGACGCGATCGATGGAATGGCGTACTTGCCCGCCTCCCCCAGGACGATGTACGACGCGAGAAAGCCCCCCAGCGCCCAAGAGAACTTGACGCCGTCCCACACGGCGTTGCCACCGCGCTGGAACGCGGGGAAGAGCAGGGCGAAGAGGACGCCCTGGATCAGCATCGACCCGAGGCCCATCGCGATGACCGGCTCCGCCCGCATGATGGGAATGGCCGCGAAGTGTCGGGCGAAGACGGCGAAATGGGACGCGCCCTGGACGCCGAACGTGACGACCAGGTAGGCGAGGACGGTCAGACCGATGGTGGCTGGCTTGCGAGCTTCCATGAGGGCCGCTCCGTGGCTTGTATGAGGCAAGTAAGATATCTTCACACTTGCATCATGCAAGTAAAGCTAGTTCCGGAGGGAGGCTCATTTGAGGCGCACCACTCGGCGGTCGGACTGCCCGATCAACTTCGCCCTGCAGGCGTTTGGGGACGGTTGGAGTCTGCTCGTGATGCGGGATCTGATGTTCACCAACCGCAGGACCTACAGCGACTTCCTGGGCGCCGAGGAGAACATCGCCACGAACATCCTCGCCACCCGACTCAAGCAGCTGCAGGCCCAGGGCCTGATCCGGCGACGGGGGACGGGCCGCGGCGCGACCTACGCGTTGACCGAGAAGGGACTCGATCTCCTGCCCGCCATGCTCGAACTCATCTCGTGGAGCGCCCGGCATGACCGCCACACTGCGGCGCCACCCGATTTCGTGGCCGGGATTCGGCGTGATCGGGACGCCGTGGCGACCGAGCTGCGAACGCACTTAAGGCAGCGACACGGCTTGTAACGCCACCCAAAGAAAGCGCAACGTAGGGGTTGCATTTACGCCCGTCCGCAGGCGGGCCTCTTTAGCCAAGCGGTACCTCGACCACATCGCGGCGCGATGGGACGCCGCGGCCGAACGCTTGCGGACGTTCGTCGAAGACAAGATTGACCACTAACTTCACCCGATGCCCGAGCCTGCCATCAAACGCGTCCTCCGCACCTGGAGGCGCGCGCTCCTCTGCGCGTACTATCGGCGCTTCAAGTCCGGACGCTCGTTCACCGCGCGCGGCGTCGACTACCCCTACTTCTACCACCCCTACAATGAGACGTACCGCAACGAGCGTGCGGTCGAGATTCCGATCGTGTGGTCGATCGTCCAGCGGGTGCCGCCCGAGCGCGTGCTCGAAGTCGGCAACGTGCTCGGTCACTATTTCCCCACGCGTCACGCCGTCGTCGACAAGTACGAGCAGGCGCCCGGCGTCCAGAACGTGGACGTCGTCGACTTTCGTCCCACTCGAGCCTACGATCTGATCGTCAGCATCTCCACGCTGGAGCACGTGGGATTCAACGAGCAGCCGCTCGAACCGGACAAACCGTGGCGCGCCATCGGCCACCTGCGGCGCTGCCTGTCGCCGCAGGGCCGGCTCGTCATCACCCTCCCCATGGGAGCGAACCCGCACCTCGACCGCATGCTGCAGGAAGGGCGCATCCCGCTCGACGATCCCCTGTGCCTCCAGCGGATCTCGGCGGACAACCGCTGGCGCGAGGCGTCGTGGGAGGATATTCGGCACGCCAGGTATCGCCATCCCTACCACAACGCCAACGGGTTGTTGGTGGCGACATTCCCGCCCGCCTGAGTCCTTGCTTTGTGCTCACGGCCCCACCGCTCCTGCCGGCCGCAGCGTCGCCACGAGTCGCTCATAACGCGGATTGCCATGCAGGGCGTCGAACTCCGGCCGACGCAGCCCGGCCCAGAGGTACGGGACGGGTGACGCGCGCTCCAAGCGGTCGAGTGCCGCCGCGGTATCGCCCACCGCCACCAGCGCCGCCATGATGAGCCAGTGCTCGTTCCGCCCCGGCCAGTGCGCCATCAGGGCCCGCGCTCGGGCGCTGTCGCCCGCGCGGACGAGGACCGTGGCGAGCACGCTTTCCATCACGATGTCCCCGGGCTGCAGCCGATTGGCCAGTTCCGCGTCCTCCTGGGCTCCGCGCACGTCGCCCCCACCCAGGCGGGCCAATGCCCGCCAACGGCGTGAGAATGCCGAGGCGGGGTCGAGCGCGACGGCGCTGTCGGTCAGAGCCACGGCGAGCTTCGTGTCGCGAACGTGCGTCCAGGCCAGATCGACGAAGGAGATCGCGCGCCCCGGATCGAGCGCGAGCGCCACGTGCTGCTCTCGATCGGCCTCGTCGTACCGCCCGAGCCAGTTCAGGATCGAGCCGTATTGATGGTGCGCCTCTGCGTTTTTGGGGTCGAGGGCGATGGACCGCTGGAACGCCTGCAACGACCCCTCCATGGTGCGGGGGTGGGCGAAGGCGAGGAGGTAGCCCCGCGCCATCCAGGCGTCGGAGGAAGTCGAATCGCGGCGCAGCGCGCGGTTGGCGATGATGAGGCCGCGGATTGCCAGGTTCTCGATCGGTGCGTCAGGCAGTCGATAGTAATTGCCGCGCGCGATCGCGTGGGCGTAAGCCGCGCGCCCGATCGCCGCGGCAAACCCGGAGTCGAGTCGCTCGGCTTCCCGATACTCGGCGAGGGCCCGAGCGGTCTCATCCGGTGACCGTCGCGCCAAAAAGAAGTTGCCCCGCAGATAGTGGTCGTAGGCAGCGGGGCTACGCGTACGCAACGTGCCGAGCGCACCGGTGTCCGATGACGGGCCATCTCCCCCCACGCGCATCGCCACCGCCCGGGCGATCACCGATGGCAACGCGAGCAGCTCGTCCGGTCTCCGATCGAACACGTCGCCCCACGCCGCGACCGCCGTGGCCCCGGTCAACAACCGGATCGACACGCGGACGCGCCCGCCGACGCGTCGCACGTTGCCGTCCAGCAGGTAGTGCACACCGAGCGTACGGGCGATCGCCGGCGCGTCGCCTGGCGACACTCGCTGGGCGCGCCGCACCACGCCGGGCGACTTCACCTGCACGCTCGCCACGCTGCCGAGGAGGCTCGTGACGTCCTCCGTCAGGCCGTCGGCGAGATAGGCGTCGGCCGTGTCGCGTACGCCGAAATACAACACGGCGACGCTCGTGGTCTTGGGGCGGCTCCAGGGATGCCACAGGGCGGCGATGGATGCGAGGGCGATCGCCCCCGCGATCATGGCGGCGACCGCACGGGGACGCACGCTCGGCGCCGCTGCCGACGCGCCCACGCCATCGACTGCGGCGATGAACCGGTACCCGCGACGGGGCAACGTCTCCACCAGTCGCGGGTTCTCGGCCGAGTCGCCCAGGGCGCTGCGGAGCTTGTGAATCGCGGCGTCGAGGCCGACATCGAATTCCACGAACGTACCGGCGGGCCAAATCGCCTGGCGCAGGTCCTCCCGCGTCACCACGTCGCCGGGATGCTCCAAGAGCAGCTCCAAGACCCGAAACGGCTGCTGCTGCAGCTTGATCTTGATCCCCTGCTTGAAGAGCTCGCCTGCGCGAAGGTCGACCTCGAACACCCCGAACCGGACGACTCGTCCCATGCAAGCTCCAGATCAGCCACAAGTCAGGTGCGCGCCATCGACTGGATGAGCGGCTGGTGCAAACCTAGAGCATCAGCGCAAACGAATGCCAACGCAAGGAGGCACAACATGTCAGCACCACGCACGAGAGCCACGCTAGCCGCGCTGGTGGGCGCGCTCAGTGTCATGATGGTCTCCACCGGGTGTGACGAAACCGCCACCGAGGCCGCCTCGCGGGCCCCCCTGAGCGGTCCCTCATACACCGCGTCATCTGGAAGCCAGTCGACGTTGCTCGGCCGCGCGACCTTCGCCGACCCGTCCGACCAAACGTTCAAGGTCAAGCGGATCTCGGGCGACTGGCACGCGGAGGTGAAGGCCACGCCCGGTCTGGACATCGCGGTGCAGCGCATTGTCTTTCAACCGGGCGGTCAGAGCGGCTGGCATCGGCACCCCGGCCCCGTGTTCATCGAAGTCGTGACTGGGACGATGACGTTCTACATGTCTGACGATCCCAGCTGCGCGCCGATGGTTCGTACCGCAGGCCAAGGGTACCTCGACGTGGGCGAGCACCCCCACATCGCACGGAACGAGAGCGGCGCACCCGCAGAGAACATCGTCGTCTACTTGGCGCCGCAGGGCGCTGCACTCAGGATCGACGCGCCGGATCCGGGGAATTGTCCGCTCTGAGCGGCGCCGTTCGGCCCGAGGGTGCCTACATGCGGCGCTGCGCCGTGGGCGGCACCAGCCCATTCAGACGCAGGTAATTCGCCTCCTGGCTGTAATGATCAGCCCAGTCGCCCACGGTGATCATGATCGCGGCCGCGCGGGAAAACGGGTTCGGACCGAACAGTTGGATCGGCTCGCTGAGCTTCGAGTCGTCGAGGCGCGCGAACGCCGACTCGCAGAACTGAAACGTCTCCTTGAGCCGGGCGACGAGCTGGTCCTTGCTCATCGTCGTGTCCATCGGCGTGCGCTGCGGCACGGCGACGCCGGCGACCTTGCCGCACAGCATATCGTTCCCCTCGTTGGCGAGATGGACCTGGATCATGGCAAAGCTCATCTGCGCCGGCGTGGGGCGATAGTTGTACTTGTCCGCGGGCATCGCTTCGGCAGCCGCAGTCAGGTTGCGCGCATACCACTGCGTCCTGGCGCGCAACGCGTCAGCGACCGGATTGGCCGAGGTTGCCGCCGGCGTCGTCGCGCCCGCCGTCCCTTGAGCGGCAAGGGCCAGGGGGAGGGGGAGGGGCAGAACGGCGCATGCGATCATCAAGAAGGCTCGGGGCTGCATCGTGCGCTCCAGCTCGGGGAGCGTGGATTTTGCCCCAGTTACGCTTGAGACGCTAGGCCTCTAGGTCTGCTCCAGAAGAGCCTTCAGGGTCGCGAGATCCTTCTCGACGGCCCTCGCGTCTTGATCGAACTGGCGCGCGGAGACGCCGGGCTGGCGCAGCAGCGTGAAGATCACCGTGCTCCCCGTGCCGTTGGGAACGACCCGTACCGGGTTGTGCACCGTGACCCCCGTCGCCAGAACGACGTCGTGATCTGCCACGCCCAGGTCGTTTGCGGGCGCAAAGCGCACCCGCACGCTGCCGATCGGACCTTCCGCGACCCATTCGCTCCCGTCGCGACGAATCTTGGTCCCGAGCCCCGCCGCCCACCGCGGGACGTTCTCGCCGTTCGAAATGAAGACGTAGACATCCCCAGGTGAGCGATGAATCGACACGCTGATGTTCTTGACCTCGAGGAGGTCGTCCATGGATGAGCCTCCGACACTGGCCGCGAGAGCGACAGCGACGATCGCGAGCGTCTTCATTTCTGGGGCGCTCCTGTCCACACCGGCGCGCCACTCTGCCCGTTCAGGAACGGCAGCACCGTGGGCACCAGCGCGGGTGACAGGAACATCTCGTAGTGTGTGAGGTTGGGGAGAATCGCGAGCCGATTCTGCCCCATGTGCTCGCGCTGCCAACCGGCATCACGCAGGCCCTCGCCGAGCAGCTGATAAAACCGCACGATATGCTCGGGACGAATCATGTCGTGATCGCCGTAGAGGAGCAGCACCGGGCCCTTGAGCTTCTTCACGTCCTCCGACCAGTCGTAGGGCGTGCGCATCCAAGCGCCCATCTGATCGAGCAGGCGTGGAAAATCCTGCGGCCGCGGCGCGATGGTGACGTACGACTTGTACATGGGCGTCGCTTTCATGGCGTCCGCCATCGCCGCCCCGACCGCCGCCTGTTGTGGCAACATCTCGGGGAAGAAGCCATCCTGCGCGAAGGGTGTCGAGACCAGTGCTAAACGGCGTACGGCGCCCGGATGCTGGATTGCCATTCGCAGGGCCACGCCGCCGCCCATAGAATAGCCCAGGACGTCGACGCTGTCATAGCCGAGCTGCTTCACGACCGTGGCCATGTCGTCGCCCATGGCCGGGAGGCTGATCGGTCGGTCCCCCAGCGCCGTACGACCGTGGCCATGGAGATCCACGGCGATCACCAACCGGTGTTTCGCGAACTCCGGCAGCCCGGGTTCGAACATGTGGATCGAGCCGAGCCCGCCGTGCAACAGGAGCAGCGGTGCTCCCCGCCCGTGGATCTCGTAGTAGTAATTGACGCCGTTGGCCGGGACGTACCCCGTCCGCAGCGGCTTCGGGCCAGCCTGCGCCACCCCCAGTGCGGGTAGGGCGAGCAGAGCGGTCAACGCGAGGCTGAATCCGGTTCGCATGGTTCCCCCTTTTTCCATACGTCGAATGACATGCCCTGAGATCGACATCGAAGCTCCTGGCCGATAAGCTTCTCTCCATGATCCCATCCATGCGCAGACCGCTCGTCATGCTACTTGCCGCCTGCTTCACCCCCGCCGTCGTTGCCGGACAGGACGCGGACCCGGTCGCCCAGCTCGTCGCGCGCCTCGACCTCGAGCAGTACAAGGCGACGATCAAAGGCCTCACCCAATTCGGCGACCGGCGCCAGGGCACGGACCGAAACCGCGCCGCCGTCGACTGGATCGAAGCCCAGCTCCGGAGCTACGGCTGTGCTGACGTCGCACGCCTGAAGTACGACTACCAGCCTCCGCGTCCCCCCTCTCCCGAAGGGAGAGGGGGACAGGGGGTGAGGCCGGCCCGCGACACGAGCCGAGCCTCGGGCGGCGGCCGCTCCCGCGGCATCCGCGCCCCCACCGGCGTCAACACCGATTCCCTCCGCCAGTCCGACCCGCGGGTGCGCGCGCTCAATGCGCAGGCCACCACGCCGGGGCCTCGCGAAGAGGTGTACTGCACCAAGGTCGGCACCGTCCATCCCGGCGAGATGTACATCGTGGGCGGCCACATGGACGGGCACGGGTGGGGTGAGGCGGCGAACGACGACGGCTCGGGCACCGCGCTCGTCATGCAACTCGCCCGCATCTTCTCGGGGGCCGACGTCCGGACCGACCGGTCGATCCGGTTCATTCTCTGGAACAACGAAGAGACGGGTCTCAACGGCGCCCGCGCGTACGTCGCGCAGCGCCAGGCGCTGCAAGGCTCGGCGGAGGAGCCCAAGTGGCTCGGCATGATCCAGCACGACATGATGCTCTTCGACCACGGCATGCCGCGCGCCGACGGGACCCTGGCGCCCGAGCAGCGGCCCGAAGCGGACGTGAATATCGAGTTCCAGGCGAACTCGAAGTTCGCGATGCAGTCGCAACAGCTCGCGTGGGCGTTCCAAGCGGCGAACGAGACGTACGCGACCGACTACCCGGCGACGGTGGGCGCCCACATGACCAACACCGACTCGGCGCCGTTCCAGGACTACGTGGCGGCGATCAGCCTGCGCGAAAACGAGCGCGGCACGCAGATCGGGGCGGGGTGGGACCCGAACTGGCACCAGCCGACCGACCTGTACGCCACCTACAGCGACAAGGACTTCCGGCTTGGGCTGAACGCGGCGCAAACCACCCTGGCGGCGATCGCCGGCCTGGTGGGGGCAACGATCAAGTAGCAGCCGGGGTTCTCCGGCGCGCTGGCGGCCATCCTCACTCCTTGAGCCCACCCGGCACGATACTCTTCGCCCCGAACTTGCCGCGCACGCGATCAATCGCTCGCGCCAACCCGCGATCTCGCTCCGTCTCGGGGGGTGCGGTCGCCGTGAACAACGCCAACTGATCTTCATCCCGCACCGGCGCCAACCCCGCAAGCCTTACCCCCACCAGCCGCGCCGGAACCCGCCGAGCCTTGCGCAACGTCGTCAGCAACTCGCGGGCCACGCGCAGGATCACGCGGTCCGATACCACCGCCTCGGCCAAAGTCCGCTGCGCGGAGCGCGTCTTGAAATCCCAGTCGCGAAGGCGCACCGCCACGGTCCGCGCGGTGAGCCCATCGCCGCGCATGTCGGCCGCGGCCCGCGTCACGAGGCGCAGCAGCTCGCGCTCGATCTCCGCGTCGTCGTGCAGATCCTTCGCGAACGTCTCGTCGCGACTGAGCCCTCTGTTCACCTCGCGATGAGCGACGCCCGCCTCATCGACCCCACGCACCCGGTTCCAGAGCCACGTCGCCTCACGCGCACTTAGCCCACCCTGCTGCCGCAGCGTCGCGACATCGTATGGGAAGACGTCTTCCACCGTGACCAGGCCCCGAGCCCCGAGTCGCGCCTGAAACTTTGGACCGACGAGCGGAATCTCGGCGAGGGTGCACGAGCGCAGGAACGGTTCCTCTGACCCTGGCTCGACGATCAGCACGCCATCGGGCTTGGCTCGGGCGACGGCCATCTTCGCGATCAGCTTGTTGGTCCCGCCGCCGATCGACAGCGTGAGACCCGTCGCCTCGAGTACGCCAGCGCGGATGCGCTGGGCCGTCGTGGCGAGCGGCTCGTGATGATAGACGCCTTCGGTTCCCGTCAAGTCGAGGTACCATTCGTCGATGCTCGCGCCTTCGACGATCGGCGCGAACCGGTGCAGCAGCTTGCGGATCTCCGCGCTCTTCTGGCCGCACGCTTGCATCGGGACCGGGACGCACATCGCGTCGGGGCAGAGCCGGAGGGCGCGCGCGATCGGCATGGCGGACCGGACGCCGAACTTGCGCGTCTCGTACGATGCGGAACACACCACCCCGCGGCTTTCGCGCGACCCACCGACGATGAGGAGCGCCGCTCGTCCAGCGCCGTCAGGGTCGAGCGCGCGAGCGACGGCGACGTAAAACGCGTCCGCATCCGCCAGGAGAATCCGACGCATGGGCAGGCCACGCGGGAGAGGATACCGAAGCTATCCCGAAACCGGCCGCCTCGGTAGGTGATCAGCCAGCGCTTATTTCGTGTCCTGCTGGTGCGCCTCCACGAACCACAGCCATTTGTCCACGCCGCGCGAGATCTCGGTCAGGATGTCGGCGCTCCCCGCGTCCTCGAGCTCGTTCATCTCTTCGATGCCCACCCGCACGGTGCGTCCGAACCCGGCGAGCGCATCGGACAACGCGGCAACATGCTCCGCTCCGGCAGACAGACCGATCGGGTAGTCAACGAGCGTCGAGCGTTCCGCGACCACCCCGACCGTACCCTCCGCCACGCCCCCGAGCTGGACGACCCGCTCGGCCAATAGATCCGCATACTCCCCGGCGGCAGCGGTGACGTCGTCGAACAGCTTGTGCAGCGCGATGAAGGCGGGTCCCTTCACATTCCAGTGGGCCTGTTTCGCCTGGGTCTGCAGGTCGATGCAGTCGGCGAGGCGCTGGTTCAGGAGCCCGATCGCCTCGATACGGGCGGGCTCTGGCAGGTCGTTCTTGGTCGCATAGACTCGTGTGGCGGTGCTGGTCATGGCGCACTCCTCGTGGCGGTGGCTGGGAAGGTAGCTCGTTAACGCCAGGCCGGGCCGAGCAGGTTCCCCGTGTAGT
>Ga0210382_10000279_pt1 | contig 19545 bp, 22 predicted proteins | sample PLMedo_FD_155452 | JGI IMG/M metagenome (GOLD analysis project Ga0210382, IMG submission 155452) | Groundwater sediment microbial communities from an aquifer in East River, Colorado, USA - PLM0_60_coex redo | ecosystem: Environmental > Terrestrial > Soil > Riparian zone | place: USA: East... | reverse complement strand
ACAAGTGCAAGAAGCTGGGCCCCGAGCACCGCAGCAACAAGAAGCTGGTGGCGTGCCTGGCGCCTGATCGCCGCGTCGAGATCGAGGTCATCGGCACGCGGCAGCAGTAGGCCCCTCCGTGTCCAGGAAGCCCCGCTCCGGCGGGGCTTTTTATTTGCGAGAATCCTTCCATGAACGCGGACCCTGCAGAGCTCGCCAAATTCAACTCGCTCGCGCACCGCTGGTGGGATCCGCAGGGCGAATTCAGGCCGTTGCACGAGATCAACCCGCTGCGCCTCGAGTGGATCGATGCTCACCTCGGCCTGAGCGGCAAGAACGTGCTCGACGTCGGCTGCGGCGGCGGCATCCTGTCCGAAGCGATGGCGCAGCGCGGCGCGCGGGTCACGGGCATCGATCTTTCCGACAAGGCGTTGAATGTCGCGCAATTGCACCTGCTGGAAAGCCGGCTGCCGGTGCGCTACGAAAAGGCCGTGGTCGAGGACTTCGCCGCCGCGCATGCGGGCGAATTCGACGCCGTGACCTGCATGGAATTGCTGGAGCACGTTCCGCAGCCGGCGAGCATGGTCGCCGCGTGCGCGCGGCTGGTGCGGCCAGGCGGGCAGGTATTTTTCTCGACCATCAACCGCAATCCCAAGGCCTACCTGTTCGCCGTGATCGGCGCCGAGTACGTCCTGAAGCTGCTGCCGAAAGGCACTCACGATTACTTGCGCTTCGTGAAGCCCTCGGAGCTCGCACGCTGGAGCCGGGACAGCGGCCTGCGGCCCGACGAGCTGATCGGCATGACCTACAGCCCGATCTCGCGGCGATATCGCCTCGGACGGGATTGCGACGTCAACTACCTTCTGCGCTGCCTGCGTGACGCCTAGCGCGGTGCTGTTCGACTTCGACGGCACCCTGGCCGATACCGCGCCCGACCTCGCCGCCGCGGTGAATCAGCTGCGCGCCGAGCGCGGAATGAAAAGGCTCTCCAACGAAGCCGTGCGCCCTTACGCTTCGATGGGCGCTCGCGGCCTGCTGCGCATCGGCTTCGGCCTGACGCCCGGCGACGCGGATTATCCGAGCCTGCGCGACGCGTTCCTGGAGCGCTACGCCGAGTGCGTTTGCGTTGACACGCGCCTGTTCCCCGGCATGCCAGACCTCCTGCATGAACTCGAGAGCCGCGACATCGCCTGGGGCATCGTCACCAACAAGGCTACGCGCTTCACCGACCGAATCGTTGAATCGCTTCGTTTAAGACCCGACTGCGTCGTGTGCGGTGACAGCACGCCGCATCTCAAGCCGCATCCCGCCGGGTTGCTGCTTGCCGCGGAACAATTGAAGCTGCTCCCTGAGAATTGCTTCTATCTGGGCGACGATTTGCGCGACATCCAGGCCGCGCGCGCTTCCGGCATGCGTGCCGTGGCCGTGGAATGGGGCTATCACAGCCCCGACAATGCCGGCCCGCGCGCCTGGAACGCCGACCTCGTCCTCTCGCAACCTCTGGAGCTCATCGACCATCTATGAAAGCCATCGCCGCCCCTTCGCTCGTCGAGATCGAGTTGCCGAAACCGTCACCCGGCGGCCGCGACCTGCTGGTGAAAGTCGAAGCCGTGTCCGTCAACCCGGTCGACACGAAGCGCAGGCCCGAGTCGAGCGACGCGCAGCCGCGCGTGCTCGGCTGGGACGCGGCCGGCACGGTCGAGGCGGCCGGCCCGCAAGCGACGCTCTTCAAGGCCGGCGACGAGGTGTACTACGCCGGCGACGTCACGCGCCCCGGCTGCAACAGCGAGTTTCATCTCGTCGACGAGCGCATCGTCGGAGCCAAGCCGAAGAAGCTGGACTTCGCGCAGGCCGCCGCGATGCCGCTGACCGCGATCACCGCGTGGGAGGCTTTCTTCGACCGGCTGAAAGTTCAGTCCGACAGGTCGATGCTGATCATCGGCGGCGCGGGTGGCGTCGGCTCGATCGGCATCCAGTTTGCCAAGATGGCCGGGCTCACGGTCATCGCCACCGCGTCGCGGCAGGAATCCGCGGCGTGGGCGAAGACCATGGGCGCCGACCACGTCGTCGACCACCGCAAGCCGCTGCGCCCGCAGGTCGAAGCCCTAGGCATGCAGCACGTCAACTACATCGCCTGCTTCAACGACCTCGACCAGCACTGGGCCGCGATCGGCGATCTCATCGCGCCGCAGGGTGCGATCGTCTCGATCGTCGGCAACCGCAATCCGCTGCCGCAGGAGGCGGTGCGCGCGAAAAGCGCCGCGCTGTGCTGGGAGCTGATGTTCACCCGCCCGCGCTTCCAGACGCCCGACATGATCGAGCAGCACCGCCTGCTCGACCGGGTGGCCGACTGGCTCGACGCGGGACGGCTGCACGGCACGCTGCGCGAGACGCTCTCGCCGATCAACGCCGCCAACCTGCGCGCCGCGCATGCCAGGCTCGAATCGGGAACCATGATTGGAAAACTGGTTCTATCGGGCTGGTCTTAGGAGTAAACTGCACGCTGAATCCGGGGGCGACCTGGTTTCGACGTGGGCAGCGAAGCAGCGCAGGGCATGCCGAGGGCCAGATCACCTCGTAAATCCAGTCTGGAAACACCATAAACGCCAACGACGAGCGTTTCGCTCTAGCCGCCTAATACCGGCTAGACGCTGCACTGGTCTGCTGATGGGCCAGGCTCCCTAAAAGGAGTGCAGCGTCATTCACATCAGCCTCTCTCCCCAGCTTGGCCGCTTGGCCGGGGGGATCCGTCGAAGCGGCTAGCCGAGCGTCAGCCTGCCGGTTGGCGGGCGCGAGGCGAAGCTCAAACAACCAGGCTAAGCATGTAGTCCTGACTGTCTAGGGCTCACGGACGCGGGTTCGATTCCCGCCGCCTCCACCAACACCAGTGGTTAGCCTGCCTTTTGGATCATGGCTCAGGCGAACGGCGCTACAAATCGTGTAACGCCGTGCCTTTCCCATAGAGCTATGGCTGAAAAGTTATCACCGCCGGTTGCCAAGTGCACACGATGCGGGCATTTGCGGCGAGATGTTGCGAGTATCGGCGGACGTTGCGTGCGGCGCCCCGACGGAAAGCGCTGCGAGGGTTTCTATCTCAGCGTAATGAGTACGACCGACTGGCAGGAGTGTTCGACGTGCCATGCCACTGGATATGAAAATACTGCCCGTTGCAGTCAGTGCGATGGCGATGGTTGGATTTACACGCGTCGCTAGTCGAGCGGCCACGGCATGGCCTTGGGCAACGTAGTCGCTGCAGGCGTATCGGGCTCCCGCGCCGCAGTGTCGACGGCGGCGTCGACGACGCGCCACCACGGCTCGACGCCTTCCGCGTGCGCCGGCTCGACCGGCTCGCCGAGGCGAGGCATCACCAGTCGCGCACCCGCTCGCGGGCCTGACTCCAGCAAGGTCTCCGCTGGCTGGTCCCAGGCATGCATCGCAAGGTTGAACGTGCCCCAGTGCACGGGCAGGAAGGCGCCGCCGCCGAGGAGCGCCAGCGCCTTGAGCGCGTTCTCGGGCCCGAGGTGCATGTCGCCCCACGAAGGATGGCGCCCGCCCACCTCCAGCATCACGAGGTCGAACGGGCCGAGCCGCTCGCGGATCGCCTGATATTCCGTAGTGAGGCCTGTATCGCCGCTGAAGAAGACGGCGTGCCGCTCCGAGCGGATGGCGAACGCCGACCACAAGGTCGCGTTGCGATCGTGCAGGCCGCGCCCGGAAAAGTGCTGCGAGGGCGCGGCGCTCACCGTGAGCCCGGTGTTCGGCAGCTTGTGCGATTCCCACCAGTCGAGCTCGACGATGCGCTCGGGCCTCACGCCCCAGTATTCGAGGTGCGCGCCGACCCCGAGCGACGTCACGAACGGCACGTCGCTCTTGGCGATCTCGTGGATCGTCGGATAGTCGAGATGGTCGTAGTGGTCGTGCGACACGATCACGAGGTCTACCGGCGGCATCGCGCGCAGGGGAACGGGCACCGGCTGGAAGCGCTTGGGCCCGGCGAGCGACGATGGCGACGCGCGCCGTCCCCAGACCGGATCGGTAAGCACGCGAAGGCCGTCGATCTCGATCAGCACCGTCGAATGGCCGAGCCAGGTGGCGCGCAGCCCGCTGGCCGGGGGCCGGCCCCAACGTTCTAGCGGATTCATCGATGGCAGCGGCTGCCGCGGCGTTCGGCGCTCGCCGTCGCAGAGAAACTCGCCGAGCGTCGGCATCGACGCGCTCGGGTCGCGCAGGCCCGGGATGATCGGGTGCACGTTGCGAAAGCGCTCGCCCGCCCAGCGCGGCGAAGCCTTGATGCGCTCGAGCCGCGCGCCTCGCGGTGTTCCGCCGAACGACTTCATCACAGCGTCACTCCTGTCTGCGCTGCTATGCTATACACGACACCGTGTTCTGTCAGAGCGGTTTGATCTTATCCATAGTGTGTCTCCTTTCGAACGATTTTCCTCACTCCCGAGTGAGAAGAAAAGCCCCGGCCATGGCCCCCGCGGCACACATGCTGATGAGTCCATAGCGTGCGTTGCGACGCGCCATCTCATAGGCCAGAGTGGTGAGAATCCGTCCACCCGTTGCAGACCACGGGTGCCCGACGGAGATCGAGCTTCCATTCACGTTGACCCGATCCCAGTTCACCGGATCGGTGGCGGGGCCCTTCCAGCCTTTCTCCCATGCCGCAGCGTTTGCCAGCACCTGGGCGGCGAACGCTTCGTGGATCTCGATCAGATCGATGTCCTTCAGTCGCAGCCCCACGCGGTCAAGCAATCGCGGCACTGCAATGGCTGGGGCCATGAGCAGCCCCTCCTTCGGATGAAGCGCGGCGTACTCCATGGCCTCGATGAAGGCCAGGGGCGCCCGGCCCTCCTGCCGCGCGCGTTTCTCGCTCATCAGCAATACGGCGGATGCCCCGTCGGTGACCGGCGATGAATTGCCGGCTGTGATCGTTCCGTCGGCACCGAACGCGGGATTTAACGTGGCGAGTCGTTCGAGCGATGTATCGGGCCGCGGGCCGGTGTCGCCGGCTATGCCGTCGAACGGCAAAATCTCTTGAGCGAGGCGCTCGCGCGCCGCCACCGCGTTGCGGTGGCTGGCGAGGGCAATCTCGTCCTGGCGCGCTCTCGAGATGCCCCACTCCTTGCGCGTGATCTCCGTGTGCTGACCCATCGAGAGGCCAGTACTAGGCTCGTTGAACGTGCTCGGGTCGGATCCGCTCAGCCACTCGACGCCGCCGGCGATGCCGGCGCTGATGCGCCCGTCCGAGATGGCCTCGGCGATGATCGTCGCGGTACGCAAGCCGGTGATGCAGTAAGAGGAAACCGTCTGTGCCTCTATATGCGGCGGGAGACCCGCTTCGAACACGATCTCGCGGGCAAGGTTGGGCTTATGGCGCTCGGGCACGACTGCACCGAAAGCAATGGCGTCGATCCCTTGCGGATCGACCTTGTGGCGATCGAGGAGCCCGCGCACCGCATGCTTCGCGAGCGCCAGTGGCCCGATTGACGCAAACGCCTTGCCGGCCTTAACGAACGGCGTGCGCGCGCCGGCAACAATGGCGACCCTGTGATTACTCATGCCGCTTTCTCCTTTGCACTCGCGTCACTCTTAGGCGCGCGCTTCACGGCAGGATGTCAGCATGCGCTGCGACGCTTGCAGTTGAAACATCAGGTGCCGTGGGTACGCCAATCCGATAGCGGGGCGCCGGCACGGAATTGCCGAAATGCGCCGACATGGTGCGGCGCGCCGCCTCGAAACGGGTCCATTCGTCTCCATCCTGGAGGCTGGGAAGCGTAACCAGCTCGCCCTGGTCGAGCCCGACCAGCGCTGCGTCCACCATGTCTTCCGGCGTCATGACGATCGACGGGGGCAAGTTTTGCCATGGCAGGCCGGCGCTTTCCCAGATCTCGGTCGCTGTCGCGGCCGGCAGCACCGCCTGGATGCGGATGCCCTTATCGGCGAGCTCGTGCTGCAGCGAATGGCTGAGCGCAATGACGTACGCCTTGGTTGCGCCATACACGCCGTTGAGCGCCTCGGGCGAGATGCCCACGACCGATGCGATGTTGATGATCGTGCCTGCGCCACGCGCCACGAACGCCGGCGCCGCGGCATAGGTCAGGCGCGTGAGCGCGGTAACGTTGAGAGCGATTATCTCGTCCATCTTCTCGACGTCGGCAGTCAGCAGCGGCGCTACGGAGGCGATGCCAGCGTTGTTGACGAGCATGCGGATGCTCGGATCGCCTCGCACCGTGGCTTCGACCTTTGCGAGATCCGCCTTGTCATTGAGGTCCGCCGGCAGCGCAGTAACCGAGCGTCCGGTCTCACGCGTCAGGCGTTCGGCGAGCGCCTTGAGCGGCGCCTCGCTGCGGGCGACGAGGATAAGGTCGTAGCCACGCTTTGCGAGACGGTCGGCGTAGACGGCGCCGATGCCTCTGGAGGCGCCGGTGATGAGGGCAGTGCCTTTGAGCATATAAATCTTTGCGAGTGGCATGTGAAAGTCTCCTGGTCTTGAAAGCTAATCGAGCCGCCCAAGGCAATCGTCGAGCAGCGCGTGCAGCGCCGCGACGCGCCCGGAGCCGACTCGCGCATTGAGCGCGAGCTGTGCCTGCTTCCAGGCGCGCTTGGCCTCTGCGCGCTTGGCACGCCCGGCGTCGGTGGCCTCGATCAGGCGGCTGCGCGCATCCTCACCGGGCCCCTGTCGCAGCCAGCCTTGCGCCAGCAGCGGCTGCAGGTTGCGCGTCAGGGTTGAAGCGTCCAGGCGCATGCTCTGCGCCAGGTCGGAGGGGCGAATCGGCCCGAGCTCGACCACGTGCGAAAGCAAGGCGTACTGCGTGTTCTTCAGCCCGGTGGCTGCGATGAAAGCGTCGTAGTGGCGCGTCACCGCGCGGCTCAACTGACGCAGCTTGTGATTGGTGCAACCCCGGGGCTTGACAGCTTCGGCCATGTGTACTATTGTACCTACAACTGTTGTATATGCAAGTATATTTCCGATGAGCGACGAGCAGACCTTGGCCCGCTGGCGGGCGGAAGAGGATGCGGTGCGGGCGCGGCTTGCCGCCATGGCCGGGTATGCGCGCCCGGATCAGATTGACGGCTGTACGGGAATGGAGATCTTCCAGGGGATCTTCGCCGGAGAGCTGCCCCGGCCCCCGATCGGGGACACGCTGGACTTCGTGCCGATCCACGTCGAGCCCGGCCTGGCCGTGTTTCAGGGCCGCCCGCAGTTGAAGCACTACAACCCGCTGGGCACCGTCCATGGGGGGTGGTTCGCCACGCTGCTTGATTCGGCCGTGGCTTGCGCCGTGCATTCGACATTGCCGGCAGGCAAGGCGTACACGACGCTCGAACTGAAGCTGAACATCGTTCGCGCTCTCACCGATGCGGTGCCGCTGGTGCGTGCCGAGGGGAAGCTGATCCACGCCGGCCGGCAGGTCGCCACCGCTGAAGGGCGCCTCGTGGGACCGGACGGCAAGCTCTATGCGCACGCGACCACGACCTGCCTGATCTTCGACCGCGAGAAGGTCCGTAGGTTGGAACCTAGCGCGCCGCCTCCACCACCCTCCCTGTAGCGCCCTGCCGCGCGAGGAACGCGTGGATCTGCGCAACCGCGGCCGCCCCCTCGCCGATGGCGCCGCCCACGCGCTTCACCGACCCGGCGCGCACGTCTCCGATCGCAAACACGCCGGGCACGCTGGTTTCCAGAGGCAGCCGAGAGGCGTTGCCGGTCGTTACGAAGCCCTTGTCGTCGACCGCGACGTCGCAATCCTTCAGCCATTCGGTGGTGGGATCTGCGCCGAGGAACATGAAGACGTGGCAGATCGGCCGCGTTTCCTTCTGTTTCGTGTCGCGATTTCGCCAGGTCACGGATTCGACGCCGGACTCGCGCTCACCGCTCAACCCGATGACTTCGGTCCGCGTGCGCAGCTCGATGTTGGCGATGCCGGCGATGCGCTCGATCAGGTATTTCGACATGCTTGCCGCAAGACCGGCGCCGCGCACCAGAAGCCAGACTTTCGACGCATGTCCGGCGAGAAACACGGCGGCCTGTCCCGCGGAGTTGCCGCCGCCGACGAGCGCCACTTCCTGGCCGGCGCACATCTTCGCCTCGATCGGCGAAGCCCAGTACCAGACGCCCCGCCCTTCCATGGCCTTGAGGTTAGCGCAGTCCGGGCGGCGGTAGCGTGCGCCGGTGGCGATGACGACCGCATGGCTTTGCACGGCGCGGCCGTCGGCAAGCTGCAACGCGAACGGATTGCCGTTGGTCGAGCGCTCGCAGTCGAGGCGGACGACCTCCGCCGGGATCAGCATGGTTGCGCCGAATTTCTGCGCCTGCGTATAGGCGCGTCCCGCCAAAGCCTGGCCCGAGATGCCGGTCGGAAAGCCGAGATAGTTCTCGATCCGCGCGCTGGCGCCCGCCTGGCCGCCGAACGAGCGCGCGTCGATCACAAGCACCGACAGTCCCTCCGAGGCCGCGTACACCGCGGTGGCCAGTCCCGCAGGCCCGGCGCCCGCGACGGCGAGGTCGTATACGCGATCCGCGCCGGAAGCGGAATCGAGCATGCCGATGCACTTGGCGAGCACGCTTTCCGTGGGATTGCGCAGCACCGAGCCGTCAGGGCAGACCGCGAGGGGCAGGTCCTCGGCGCGTGGCGCGTAGCGCTCGATGAACGCCTGCGCGTCATGGTCGTTGGCGGGATCGAGCAACAGATGCGGAATGCCATTGCGGCTCAGGAAATTGCGCAGTCTTGCGACATCGCCGGAGGACGCTGCGCCGATCAGCACCGGGCCGCCGGTGCCGGTCTCGATCAGGCTGACGCGCCGCAGGATCAGCGCTCGCATGATCTTCTCGCCGAGCGCGGCCTCCGCGATCAGCAAGGCATGCAGCTGATCCGGGCTGATGAGCAGCGCCTCCACCTCGCCGACCGCAACGCCGTCTACGAGCGAGCGCCGGCTTGAAAGCTGCCCGAGCTCGCCGGAAAAGCTTCCCGCGACGTGATCGACCACCGGAAAATCGTGCCCGTGCCCGTCGCGGCCGGTGATGCGGATCGTCCCCGAAAGCACGACCAGCATGCCCGGGGTCGGCTTGCCGGTTTCATAGATCCGCGTCCCGGCCGCATAGCGGCACGGCGCGCTGAAGCGGCGCATGCGCGCGATCTCGTCGGGCGCGAGGATCGGGAAGGTCTGCGCGCGGCGCGCCTCGAGCGTCGGCGACGCGGGCTCAGCCATCGCTGCGGCGCGGGCTCATCACTTCAGCTCCATCGCGACCTCATCGACGTAGCACCAGCTCCAGCCTTCCCCCGGCTCGAGCGAGGTGATGATCGGATGCTTCGCGGAGCGAAAGTGCTTGGTGGCATGCTTGTTCTTGGATTCGTCGCAGCAGCCGACGTGCCCGCAGGTCCGGCACAGGCGCAGATGCACCCAAGTATCGCCCATCTTGAGGCATTCCTCGCAGCCTTTGCTGCGCGGCCGGTCGGTCCTCACCAGACCGAGGTGAGTGCACTGCATTTCAGCCGATGTACTTCTCCACGATTTCGGGCGGCCGGACGTGCGCCTGGGACGCATCGCCGCCGGTTTCGCGCAAGGCGCGCCGCTGGCGCAAAAGGTCCCAGCATTGGTCCAGCTCCACCTGGACCTCCGCCAGGCGCTTGCTCTTGTCCGGAGCGAGCTCGCCCTGCTCGAACAGCCGGTGCTCTTCAGCTACCAGGCGCTGAATATGAGTGAGTACGGATTGGTCCTTGCCATGTTCTTCCACGGGGTACCTCGCTGGATGCAAAAGGGAGTTGGCGCGATGCCCAACATAGACCCGTTACGAAGATCCGGCAAGCGTTGCGACTCTCCTCGGCTTGGCTGCAGCTTGGCGGTTCTTATCGGCAAGCAGAGTGATGAGGCCTTCGACGCCGTGGTTGCGCACCTCCTCGCCGAACGCGGTCCGGTAATTCGCCGCCAGGCTGATCCCGCCAATGCTGACATCGAAGATTTTCCAGCCCGACGCGGTCTTTTCCATTGCGTAATCGATGGTGATCGGCTCGGCCCCTGACTGCCTGACCTGCGAGCGGACAGTGACCTCGGAGTCGCCCGGGCTTGCGCGTAACGGCTTGAACTCGATGACCTGATCGCGATAGCTCGCCAGCGCCCCGGAATACGTGCGAACCAGGAGCAGCTTGAATTCGCTGGTCAGCCGCTCCTGCTGGTCAGCGCTCGCGCGACGCCAGTTGACACCCATTGCGACCTGTGTCGTGCGCCTGAAATCGAAATGCGGCAGGATTTTCGCCTCGACCAGCGCGGAGATCTTGTCGGCATCACCGGCTTGAATGTCCTTGTCCCGCCTGATTGCCGCGATGACGTCCTCGGACAGCCCTTTGACGAAGGCATCGGGGCTCGCTTCCTGCGCAGACACGAGCGGCACGAAGGCCCACATGAGCAAGAATGAAAAGAGCTTGGATTTCATTTCACCCGCGGTGGACGTTGTCGGTCGGGTTGACCACCTCGAATAGCGACGCGCTCGCGAAGTCGCCCGGAGTGAGGTATCTGTGGTCCACCGGCAGGATCGGAGTTCCGATCAACGCAAACGCGTGTGCCAGCAAGCTCGAGCAAATGAATCGCGTGGCGCTTTCCGCGATCGTGTGCGGCGGCGGCAAACGCGAGGGCAAGCGCAACAACTTCCGCGCAAGCGCCCACGCATGCGCCAGGTCGTATTCGCCCCCGATCCGGCTTACGACCCATTCGGCGAGGCGGGATCGATCCTTTTCGTTCAGCCCGGTCGGCCGCAACACCCGGACATGCAATCCCTTCAGCTCCGAGAGGCGTACCGGTCTGACGCCCGCCGCAATGTCAGCTTCGACGATGCACAGGGGATCGGGCCCCGTTTCAAGCGGACCCACGTACATCGACACATGAGACCAGGTCGACTGTGTAATGCGCTTGACTAGCGCCGCGACACGCGTGTTGCCCTCGGTGAGGAGCACATCGCCGTGATGCAGCACTGCGAAGAGCGATTGCGGGTCGGCGTTTGTCGCTGGACTGTAGTGCTTAACCGGCTGGGCGAGGTAGCTTGCCAGCGCGCCAATCAACGCGGTACGCAGCCGAATCAACATTTGGCCCGATTGTGAAGTCGGTCCACGCCACTACGATGTCGAACCCGGGCGTCATCGTTACAGTTGTAAAGGGGCTTAGAAGAGGGAGCACTCGCAGCCGGACATCGCGAGCGGCGCGGCGTAGCCGCCGAACTTCGCCACCGGCGACCAGGCTGGCAGAACCGGAAGCGCCGGCGGCGCCAGCGCGGCGAATTCGGCAGCCGCGTGCACGGCCCTGCCGCCGACGAGCGTGAGCACGGATTCGAGGCGCTTGATGTCCTCGTCCGGTATGGAAAAGTAGTCCGCCGAAAGTACCGCGAGGTCGGCGAGCTGCCCGGGAACGAGCGCGCCCTTCCTGCCCTGCTCACTCGAGAACCAGGCGCTGCTCGCCGTCCACAAGCGCAGCGCTTCCATGCGCTCCAGCCGGTTCGCATCGGTGTAGAGCGGCGTGCCGCCGACCGTTTTGCCGGTGATGAGCCAGTAAAGCGATACGAACGGGTTGTAGCTCGCGACGCGCGTCGCGTCGGTGCCAGCGCCTAGCGGAACGCCGGCGGCGAGCATCCGCTTCACCGGCGGCGACTGCTCGGCCTTCGCCTTTCCATAGCGCTCGATGAAGCGCTCGCCCTGGTACGCCATGCGGTGCTGGATCGCGATGCCGCCGCCCAGGGCGCGAATGCGATCGATGTTGCGCGGCGAAATGGTCTCGGCGTGGTCGATGAACCAGTGCATGCCGGCGAGCGGGACCTCGCGATCGACCGCCTCGAACACGTCGAGCGCTCGAGTGATCGTTTCGTCGTAGGTCGCATGCATCCTGAAGGGCCAGCGCTCCTTGGCGAGCAGGCGCACCACAGCTTTGAGGTCAGGCTCCATGCGCGCCGGCAGCTCGGGGCGCGGCTCGAGGAAGTCCTCGAAGTCCGCCGCGGAGTAGACCAGCATCTCGCCTGCGCCGTTGATGCGGAACATGTCGTCGCCCTGCCCGGCCTTGACGCTTTTCACCCACGCGGAAAAGTCGTCCAGCTCCTGGTTCGCTCGCTGCGTGAAGAGGTTGGCCGCGAGGCGTACGGTGGACAGGCCGTCGCGATTCAGCGCCGTGACGACTTCGTAATCCTGCGGGTAATTCTGGAAGCCGCCTCCGGCGTCGATCACGCTCGTGACGCCCAGGCGGTTCAGCTCGCGCATGAAGTGCCGCGTCGAGTTGAGCTGCTCGTCAAACGGCAGCCTCGGCCCCTTGGCGAGCGTGGAATAGAGGACGAATGCGTTTGGCCTGGCGATCAGCACGCCGGTCGGGTTGCCGGCGGCATCGCGCTGGATCTCCCCGCCCGGCGGATTGGGCGTGTTCCTGTCATAGCCGACCGCGCGCAAGGCGGCGCGGTTGAGGAGCGCCATCGCGTAAAGATTGAGCACGAACACCGGCGTGTCGGGCGCCGCGACGTTGAGCTCGTCGAGGGTCGGCATGCGCTTTTCGGCGAACTGGAATTCCGACCAGCCGCCCACCACCCGCACCCACTGGTTCGGCGGCGTGCGCTGCGCCTGCTCGCGCAGCATGCGCAGCGCGTCGGCGAGCGAAGGCACGCCGTCCCAGCGCAGCTCCAGGTTGTAGTACAGCCCACCGCGGATCGGATGCGAATGCGAGTCGATGAGGCCGGGAATCACCGTGCGGCCGTTCAGATCGATCTTCCGACCCTGATGGCCGCTAATCTCGGCGTCGGTGCCGGTCGCCAAGATGCGCCCGTCCCTGATCGCGAGCGCCTGCATCATGGAGCGGCGCTCGTCCTGCGTTGCAATGCGTCCGTTTAGAAGGATCAGGTCGGCATCTTTCGGACTCATGGCCGCCGGCGCAGCCGCAGGACCTGCAGCGTCGCGCCAACCAGGAAAATCAGGAAGAACACGCCGATGATCGGCTGGGCTTTCGGGTCGTCGGGGTTGGCGAGGAAGGGCGCACCCGCCGGCAGCCGGGTCAGCGTCTCGACGGTGGCCGGAATGAAGTGCAGGAAAAGGCCAAGCGAATAGCCGACCGTTGCGACGTATCGCGAGACCCGTCCGAAGGCGCTGCCGCGCTCGGCCGCCACGGCGCCCCCCAGCACGATCAGCGTGACGATGCCCAGGACGTGCGGGTTGCCGAACCCGCCGTGCCGGAAGATGCCGAAGCCGGTCAGGCAGGTGATCACCGTCCCCCAGAAGAACACCGATCCCGCGGCGCTCCTGGTCGAGATCTCCTTGTCGCGCGCCAGCGCGACGAATCCGGCGACGACGGCGATCAGGCTGATGGCGGTGTGGAACGTGCCTAGCGGTGTGAGACCGAACATGTGAGCCCCTTTGTGGAGAACAGGCGAATCATGACACCGACCCTCAGCGGTCGGCGAGCCAGTGTGTCGATTTCGTGGATTCGCCTTTCACCAGGAACTGGTTTGCCCGGCGCTGGATTTCGCGGTCGGCGACGCTCGCGCGCTCGTGCTGGCGCAGGTGCTCGACCCACGATTCGTCCATGAAGGTCTCGAGAAACCGGGTCGGGTGCGCCGAGTCGTGGAACAGCTCCCAGAAAAATGCGCCGTTGCGCCGCCGCATTTCGCGCACGTCGCCCATCGCGGCGACGAATTCGGCGCGCCGTGCCGGATCGACGCGGTATTCGATCGTCACCAGCACCGGCCCGCTGTCGGGTTCCGGAGTTTCGGCCACGAGCGGCGCCGCCCAATCCATCGACGGGGTGAAATCGGGCGCACGGCCGTCAACCAGCCGGAATCTCCATGTCAGCCCGATGGCGGCCACCATCCCAATGGCGGCCGTGGTCAGCGCGGCTGGAATCCCGATCCGGGTGGCGACCTGCCCCCACAGAATGCTGCCGAGCGCCATCCCGCCCATGAAGACGACGACGAATGCAGCGAGGCCACGGGCGCGCACCCAGGCGGGCAACGTCAGCTGGGCGGAGACTTGCAGCGCGGCGAGGATCGCGATCCACGCGACACCCGTTGCCAGCATGGCCACCATCAGCAACCCGATATTCTGCAGATACGCCAGCGCGAGGGCGGCAAGCGCGTAAAGCGCGCTCGCGCACGCGACCATGGCACTGCGCGAAATCTTCTCCCTCACCCGAGGCAGCAGCATGGCTCCGGCCACCGCGCCGATTCCGATGCACGTCAGCAACAGGCCGTAGACTTCCGGACCTCGCCCGAGCTCGCGGCGCACCACCAGGGGGAAGAGCGACCACGTGGCGCTGGCAAAGACAAAGAATGCGGCGCCGCGGATGAGCACGGCTTGCAGCGTCCGGGTGTGCGTGACGAAACGCAAGCCGACGCGAATGGCGCTCAGGAAACGCTCGGCGGGCAGCGAGCTCTTGTGATGCTCGTGCCGCCACCGCAGCAGTACCGCGAGGATGCCGACGCACGACAATGCGTTCAGCGCGAACACCGGCCATACCCCGACGGACGCGACGAGAACCCCTGCGATCGCCGGGCCGATGGCGCGCGAGATGTTGATGCCGACGCTGTTCAGCGCAATGGCCGACGGCAGCTCGTCGGCGGGCACCAGCTCCGGGACGATCGCGGCCCACGCCGGCATCGTGATCGCCGTGCCGACGCCAACGGCAAAGGTGAATGCCAGCAGCCCCCAGGGAGTCGTCATGTCGAGGGCCGTGAGCAGCGCAAGCGCGCCGATGACGATCAGGAAATAGACCTGGACGGCAATCAGCAGCCTGCGACGATCGACGATGTCGGCGATCGCCCCGGCAGGCAATGCGAGCAGCATCACGGGAAGACTGTCCGCCGCCTCGACGAGCGCCACCATCGACGGCGAAGACGAGAGCGAGGTCATCAACCAGCCGGCACCCACCTCGTGCATCCAGGTGCCGATGTTCGAGACAATCGTCGCGATCCACACGCTGCGAAACAGCCCATTGCGCAGCGGACTCCAGGGCGACTGCGTGCTCAGTTACGGCTCCTAGCAGTAAGGGCGATCAACAATACTGTATCTTCAAATCTCCCGTTTGGATTGCGACTTCGAGGACTCGCTTAGGCGGTCGGCACGGTCCCGCCGTCGATCACGTATTCCGCGCCAGTGATCGAAGCGGCTCGCGACGAGGCAAGGAATGCGACGAGGTCCGCCACTTCCTTGGGTTTGGCAGGGCGGCCGAGCGGAATGCCGCCAAGCGAGGCCATCACGATTTTTCGGGCGCCTTCGTAATCCGTGCGGTTCTTGCGCGCGATCTCCTCGACAAGGCCGACCGCTCCATCCGTCTCGACCCAGCCGGGCGAGACGCGCACGACGCGCACGCCCTTGGGGCCAACCTCCTTGGACAGGCCCTTGCTGTAGTTCGAGAGCGCCGCCTTCGCCGCCGCATAGGCGAGCGTGGCCTCGGGAAGCGGCAAACGACTCTGGATCGATGTGATGTGGATGATAACGCCCGAGCCCTGCTCGATCATCGAAGGCAGAAGCGCGCGATCCAGACGCACCGCGGGGAGAAGGTTCTGGTCCAGCGCCTTGTGCCATTCGTAATCGTCGAGCACGGCGAAGCCGCCCGCCGGCGCCAAAGAGCCGCCGACCACATGCACGACGATGTCGATGCCGCCGAGACGATCGCGGACGGCCTTCGCGACCACAGCGCAACCTTCGGCCGTGGACACATCCGCCGCAATAAACTGGTCAGGGTGAGGCAGATCTTCGGGCCGCGACCGCGCCGTGGTGAGGACCGTAGCGCCGGCTTCGCGGAGGGCGGCAACGACCGCTTCACCGACGCCCTTGGTGCCGCCCGTAACGAGCGCGCGCTGCATCAGTGAATCTCCAGGGATGCGATCTTGCCGTCCTCGAGCACGAAGCGGAATTCGAGGGTCACGGGACTGCCAGGGAAGTTACCGCTGAGCTTCGCTTTCAAAACAGTTCCGACAATTTCGAGCGGCGCGACGGTGTGGTTGTACTTCTTCTTCGTCTCGGCCTTCCACTCCTTGATGGCGGCCAGTCCTTTGTAGGTGCGGCCTTCATCGCGAACCGTGGCGTTGGGCGCAAAGCATTCCGATAGCGCCTGGACCTGCCCCGAATTTTCGGCCTTTACGTATAGATCGATTGCAGGTGGGAGATGGATGGACATGCCGCGCAAGATCGGTCTAACCTCCGCGAATGGCAAGAGCGCACGAAAAAGTAAGTGACGCACCTGGCGGTAACCGTCCCGAACACACCGCAGTCTCGGCGGCGCAAGGTATCGAGCAGGCCTTGAAGTACATCGACGGCCGCTGGAAGCTCCTCATCCTGTTTAATCTCTTTGGCGGGCAGGTGCTGCGGTTCTCCGATCTCGAACGAGCAATTCCAGGCATCTCGCAGAAAATGCTCGCGCAGCAGCTTCGCCGGCTGGAAGCCGACGCGATGGTCGAACGCACGGTCCACAACCAGGTCCCGCCGAAGGTCGAATACCGCCTCACGGCCTGGGGCCAGTCTCTCTGCCCCGCGCTCGATGCCTTGCTGAAATGGGCCGAGGAACGCTAGTCGAGCGGCCAGGGCATCGTGATGCGCTCGAGCCGCGCGCCTTGCGGTGTTCCGCCGAACGACCTTACTAGATGGTGTCCTGTCTTGTTATTGCCGCGCGCTCGATCATCCCACGGATGGCCCCGCCAATGTCCTGAGACAGGCGCGCCGCCGCGCGGCTGTGAGCGGCGGCCAGTGCCTCGAAGCTGTTGTCCGGCACCGGCTCGCGCACGCTCGTGCGGTGCGTCTGCGCGACGCCGTCCGCCGTCCGCCGAACCGTCCAAGCCGCCTCCAGCGTCGCCCATTGTCCAGGGACCGACTCGAAGCGCGTTACTTCTATGGCGACGCGAAAGTCGGCATCCGCGCTCGAGGTCTTCGGGAAGCGCGTCACGCGCGAGCTGCCCAGGAGGGCGGCAAGGTTCTCCGCAATGACGCTAGAGAGATTCTCCTGCAGCGGCGAGTTCCAGCGGTTGAAGTCGTCCAGCCGAACCTGATTCGCGGCCGTGGCGACGACGATCTGCGGCCGATCGACCGCTGCGGGAATCGAGACAGGACCCACCGACACGGAAACATCCAGCGTCTTCTCGGCAGTCGGGGATGAAGCACTCAGCATGTACAAGCGCGCGGGCGGCGTGGTCGCGCATCCCGCCGCGAGAACGCACAGCATAGTTCCGAACCTGCCCGCGAGGCTCATTGTTCGTCGAGCCGGCCGCGGATCAGCGATTCGGGATGGCGCTCGATGGAATCGGCCAGCACACGCAGCGCACGCGCCGCGGCGGTCACTTCTCGGAGCGCGTCGCGCAGCTCCTGCTGGGCCGGCGCATTCGGGCCCACCAGCGTGGTGTCGGCATTGGTCGCGAGGCGGTCGACGGAGGCGATGGCGCGGCGCGCTTCCTCCAGCGTCGTTTGCACGCCGGGCAACGTCTTGTCGACGTTCTTCATCGTCTGGTCGAGCGTTTCCAGGGCGTTCTTCAGGTCGGCGCCGATCGATTCGAGCGGCAGCCGGTCGAGCTTCGCGAGCAGGCTCGCGAGCTTCGCTTCGAAGTCCGGCAGGGTGCTCACGACGACCGGCAGCTCGAGCGGCTCGCGCCTCAGGTCGAGCCTGCTCCTTGGCGCGTTGGCGAAATAGTCGAGCGCGACGTACCGCGTGCCGGTCAGCAGGTTCGCGCTGCGAAGTTGCGCGCGCAGGCCGCGCTTCTCGACCAGCCGTTGCAGCACGGCCTGGCTCTTCTTCACATCCTGATTGACCTGCTGCGCGGCCAACTGCTGGCTCGAGGGCAGGCGCGCCAGAAGACGCTCCGCATACAAGGTGATCGCCACGCGCGTACGGACTTCCAGCGTCGCCGCGTCGTACGACAGGCCGACTTCGGTCACCTCGCCCGCCGGTATGCCCAGAAAAGTCACCGGGGCGCCCACGGCCAAGCCCTGCAGCGACTCGCCGAAATGCAGGACGTACGGCGTGGCGATGGCATCGGGATGCCGCATGGCCGTGGTGCGATCCCTGTAGAGGGTGAATGGCGTGCCCTCCACTGCCGGCGCCGGCGGGTCGGCGGAGGCAGGCGTGTCGAACGCGACGCCGCCGCCGATCAGCGCCTCCAGAGAAGTGCTGCGCAGCTCCACGCCGCTGGTGTCGAGTGAGATGTCCAAACCGCTGACGTCCCAGAAGCGCGTTTCCGAACTTACATACTTGTCATAAGGCGCGTTGATGAACAGCCTGACATCGACCGCCTTGCCGTCGGGCGCGAGGTCGTAGGCGACGACCTGGCCGACCGGCACGTGGCGGTAATAGACGGGCGCACCCGCGCTCGACCAGCGCACGTCGCGCGCCTTCAGCAGGAATTCCCGTCCCGGCGCGTTCGCGCTGACGATGCGCGGCACCTCGAGACCGCTGAAGCTGCGCCTTTCGTTATTGGAAGTGCCCGCCTCGAAGCCGATGTAATTGCCCGAGAGCAGCGTGGCGAGCCCGGAGATCTCGCTCAGCCCGATGCGCGGCCGCACCACCCAGAACTGGGCATCCTCGACCAGCAGGCGGGCAGCGCTCCTGGCGATCTTCGCCGTGACTTCCACCTTGCCGGGCTCTTCAGAGAGCTGCACCGCCGTGACCTGCCCGATTCTCACGTCCTTGTACTTGACGAACGTCTTGCCCGCCTCGATGCCCGGCGCGGCATCGAAGAGGATCGTGATGGTCGGCCCCTCGCTCCAGACGCGTTGAAGCGCGATCCCCAGCGCGACCAGCGCGGCGAGGATCGGGATGATCCAGACTGCCGAGACGCGCATGCGCTGGGGCGGGACCGCAATCGCTTCGGGCAGATGACGCAGATCGGCATGGTCAGTCATGCGCGGCGTCCCAGAGGAGCCGGGGATCGAACGACGTCGTCGCAAGCATGGTCAGGATCACCACCGCGGCGAAGAACGGCAGCCCGGGACCCGGTTGCGATGCCATCAGCGGCTGGAACTGAATCAATGCGACGACGAAAGCGACGACGAATACGTCGAGCATCGACCAGCGCCCGATCAGCTCGATCATCCGGTACAGGCGCGTGCGATCGCGGGTGCCGTTCGCCGAGCCGCGCCGCACGCTGATCAGCAGGTAGGTGAGCGCGGCGAGCTTACCCAGCGGAATCATGACGCTCGCGACCAGCACGATCAGCGCCAGCGGCCACGAGCCCGACGTGTAGAGCCCGGCCACACCGCTCAGGATGGTGTCCGACCTCGAAGAGGCGAGCGTCTGCGTTGTCAGCACCGGCAGAAGGTTCGCCGGGACGTAGCAGATTGCAGCGGCAATGGCGAGCGCCCAGGTGCGCTGAATGGAATACCGATGTCGCGACGCCAGCCCGGCACCGCAGCGCGGACAGCGTGAAGGCCGCTCGCCGGCGGATTGGGAAAGCAAGCCGCACGACTGGCAAGCGACGAGGCCCGCCTCGGCAGCGCTTAGCGTTGCCACTGTAGTCGCTGCCAGATCTGCCGCGGATCGAACGTGAGCTTGATGGCCGCGAGCAGGACGACGAGGACGCCCATCGCGTAGAGCCCGACGCCCGGGATCACCGTGGCAAGGGCTGCG
>Ga0210382_10000278_pt1 | contig 19564 bp, 21 predicted proteins | sample PLMedo_FD_155452 | JGI IMG/M metagenome (GOLD analysis project Ga0210382, IMG submission 155452) | Groundwater sediment microbial communities from an aquifer in East River, Colorado, USA - PLM0_60_coex redo | ecosystem: Environmental > Terrestrial > Soil > Riparian zone | place: USA: East... | reverse complement strand
TTGCTCATGCGGCACCTCCTGCGCAAACGCCTGCACGGGGGGTGCCGAGAGACACACGCGAGCCTGTGTTCAGAGAATCGTCTGTCCGAGGGCGGATGCCACGAGCTCGACCGCGAGGGCGGCGGTCCGATTGCCCTGGTCGAGGATCGGGTTCACTTCCGCGACCTCGAGCGAACGTAGCTTTCCGGACGCGGCGAGCATTTCCATCGCGAGCTGCGCCTCGCGATATGTGAGTCCTCCACGAACAGGCGTTCCGACCCCCGGTGCCTCGTCGGGATCGATCGCGTCCATGTCGAGCGAGAGATGGATCCCGTCGCCGCGTCCCGCAACGGCGATCGCCTTTTCCATCGCGCCGCTCATGCCCATGCGGTCGATGTCGGCCATCGTGATCGGCGTTACGCCCGCGGTTTTGATGTTCTCCTTCTCGCCGGCGTCGACGCTGCGCAGGGCGATGAGCACACCGTTGCGGCCGTCGATCGAGCCACGCAGCTCCTTCGGAAACGGCTCGGCCGCGAGCCCGAACGCGACCGCGAACGGCATCCCGTGTACGTTCCCGGAGGGAGACGTTTTCGGCGTGTTGCTATCTCCGTGGGCGTCCATCCAGATGACCCCGGCCCGGCGCCCGCCGCGCGCGATCCCGGCGAGCGTGCCCATTGCCATCGAGTGATCCCCGCCGAGGACGATCGCGATGTTGCCACTGCGCTCGATGTCGGCGACGACCTTCGCGAGGTCTTCCACGACGCGGATGATCTCGTCGACATGGTGCGCGCGGCCGTCCATCTTGGCGAGCTCGTCCTTGTCGACCTGGCGAAAGTTTTTCGTCGCGCCCTCGTCGCGGTCGGCGACGCGAATGTTGCCACGATCGCGGACGGAGTAGCCGAGCGCCGCGAGCCGATCGCGAAGGCCCGCGTAGCGGATCGCCGACGGCCCCATGTCAACGCCGCGGCGATTGCCGCCGAGGTCCATCGGGACGCCGACGATCTCGACCGTCTTGGTCACGTCGAGGCTTTCGCTTTCGGCTGGAAGATCGCGAGAATGGTGCCCTCGGCGGCGAGCTCGTCGCCGATCATCGTGCGGACCGCGACCCGGGCGAATCCGCGGCGCATCTTCTCGACCGTCGCCTCGAACCGTCCGGTGTCGCCCGGCTTGACCATCCGCTTGAAGCGCATCTCCTCGATGCCAGCGAAGAGGCCGAGCCCGTCGCGATAGTCCGGATGCGCCATCGCGGCAATCGTCGCGGCCTGGGCCATCGACTCCACGAGGATGACCCCGGGAACGATCGGGTTGCCCGGGAAGTGGCCCGCCTGGTACCACTCCTTGCCGGTGAACGTGTGCTCGGCGACAGCGCGAACGCCCGGCTCGAGCTCCACGACACGATCGATCAAGAGAAAGGGGTCGCGGTGTGGAATGAGCGCTTCGATCGCGGCTTTGTCCAGGGTTGGCACCGCGAGGGAGTCTAGATAAAGAAGGGGACCACCTCTCGGTGGTCCCCTTCAAGTCAGCGAGGACGCGAGTTACGGAGTGAGCTTGCTGATGCGTGTGGACCAGTTGCCAAGAGCAGCGCGCGCGCCGGGTCCGTGCGACGCTCCGCCGCACGTGCCGAGCAGGTTGTCACCGGAGCCGCCCGCGAAGAACGGTCCGCCCCACCGGGTGTAGTCGCAGGTCTGCGCGATGTACTCGCTGGCGATCCAGACCGAGTTGCCGTCGACCGCGGCCGCGCCGTAGTCGCCCCACCGTGTGCGCGGCGGGTTGCCGACCTGTGATTTGTAGCTGGTGAAGCCGTCGTCGGTCGCCACGCCGGCGGCGACGATCTGGATGTCACCCATGCCGGCCTGCGCATCGATTGAAGCGTAGGCAGCGCTTGGGAAGTTTGTCGGACCGACGAGCGTGACGGCAACGACGCCGCGGCCGCTCGCGGTGACGCCGATCGCCGGATAGACGATGTCCTTACCTTCGACGCCCGCGGTCCCAGTAAGTGCGACCTTCGCTGTGACCGAGCCCGTCGAGATATCGGGCTTGAGGATGTACCACGCGACGCCGGCCTGGTTCGTGCCGCCCAACGTCACGGCGGTGTCGAGTGCGCCCCACACCTTGCCGTTCGCGTACATCACCTGTTGCATGCGCGTGTCGTTCGAGTCGAGCTTCGAGATGACCTCGTTATGTGCTGGCTCCGCGACGAAGAGGAGGCGCCAGCAGCCCATGCCCGCGACCGTGCTCGTGGTCGTGTCGTTGATGCACCGGCCCTGAGGTGTATTGATGCCCGGCGCGGTACCGGACCCGGGCTGGTTCGCCTTCGGCGGGAGCGCGTACCCGCCGACTCCAAGGATCTGGTTCGAAAGACTGACCGAAGGCGTCGCGGTATTGAGCGACGCGGTATTCGTGAGCGCCCAGAGGACGATCTGACTGGAGGTGTAATTGCCACCAGTGCCCGCCTTCGGATGCGTCGCTTCGTCGGCCGCGTTAGAGCTCAAGAAGTATTCAGTCCCGCCGGCGCCGAGCTCGAATGACGAGGCTCCCGGCGACTGAGCGGGCCAGACGGTGAAGCCCGGCTGGGTCGATCCGTTATCGCTCGGCGCGTTGACGGTTCCGGAGGTGTCGATGTGCTGCATCGTGACTGTCGCCGCGCCTGCAGCGAGCTGCGCCTTCGAGAACGCATAGATCTGCGCGCCGCTAAAGCCGTTGCAGCACCACGGATATGCGTTCGTCGTGATGTAGAAGCCGTTCGCGTCCGCACCGATATGCGGATAGTCGCCGAGGTACGGGCCGGGGTTCGTCCCACCGGTGTTCGTTCCGTCATTCGTGACGTTGATCCGGTAGATGTTCCAGATGCCAGTCGGGTTCGACGTCTGGCTGACCGCGATGTCCAGGTGGTTCACGGTCGTGAACGCACCTGAGGTCGGGTTGACCTCGAGTGTCAGAACGACCATGAAGAACCGCTGAGTCGCCGCGTCGTAGTAGCAGCTTGGGTCTGTGACGAACTGGCCACGGACACCGGTAGCGCGGTTGATAGCCGGCGCGTAGCCGTAGAAAGAGTTGAGATCGACGGCGTGATTCACGTTTCTCGGGAAACCGGCCACGATGTTCGTGCTCGTGTTGTCGGGCAAGACCGATGCGCCGGAGTAGTTGAAGATGTTCACGACGTCGTTGACAGCTTCGACGACGTAGCCGTTTCCGACGCACATCCCCTGGTCCGGCGGCTCGACGGAGAACTGGTTACCGCCGCGCGCGTAGCGCTGCTGGTAGAAGTTCAGTCCCTCGAAGCTGGCGTCAACCTTGGGGCTCGACTTCGCCTTCTTTGCGGTGGCGGTGACGACGCCGCTGCCACTGCCCTTCGAAAGGGATCGATCGATCGTCCCGTTGAAAGCGTCGGGGGTCGCCTCTTCCTCCTGGGCCGGGAACTCCAATGTGGCGTTCTGATCGCCAGATGGGGCAGCCCCGGTGATCGGGGATCCGGTGCCTGCCAGCGCGATCTGGCGTGTGACACCTGAGCCGGCGATGGCTGGCGTCGCGGCGGATGCCGCGATGAGCGAAACGAGCAACGTGAGAGCAGCGAGATACGCAATGAATCGTGGCTTCAAGAGCCTTTCCCTCCAACGTGATGCGCCCCAGACGTAGAGGGATCCACTGCCGACCGCCCAGCCTTCCCCCAAGCCCGTGAGCGTCAGTCAGAGTCGTCAAGGCCGGTTGGCTTGTCAAGCGAAGGGGCGACCTGCTTGTTGCTTCTTCGGCAAGCGCGACGACAGTTTGTTAAGAAGCGCGTCGCTTGCATCGGACCGCAACGAATCCTCGTGGCGCTAGCCCGTTACTCCTTGCCCGGTGGCGGCGGAGGCGTCGGCATGCCCGGTTCGGGAGCGATGATGGGAACGTCGGCAGTGGGAGCCGCGGTCGTCGCAGGTCCGACGGGCACCGTCGGATGCGGCGCGGCCGTTGGCGCCGCGCGATACGGAGTCGCTGGTGCCGGCGCCGCGGTCTGCGCAGCTGGGAGCGGCGACGCTCCGGTCTGTAACGCCGGTGCAGGTTCGCTGGTCAGCATCGGAAGGGACGATCGCTCAACGGCCGGCGCGATCGGCGCGGGGTTCTCGGCCGGTATGTAGAGCGGAGCAGGCGGAGCAAGCGAACCGCCCGTCAGCTCTCGCGCAGCCGCGATGCCCGCCAACATGATCAGCAGAATCACGAGCAACACAACGAGCGATCGGTTGAGCGAAAGGATTGTTGGAGTTCGGAGCATCTTCATCACTAACGCAGAAGGCGCCGCAGCGGATATGCCAGCGCAGAAGGTTTCTTCGTTCGAGTTGTTATTGCGGCGGGCACGCCGGCGGCGCCAGCTTGGGGTCCGGGGACGGGCCATTACAACGATCGCCTGACACCGGGGCCGCGGGAACAGGTGCGTTCCGGGCAGGCGCGGTCGTGGCTTCGTTGTCTGCCATCGGCCGCGTCTCGACCGTGGTAGTGGGAGCGACAGTCTGGTTGACCGGTCCGGTGTCGCTCGGAGACGCCGCGGTTGATGGCGCCACCAGCGGAGCCGCGGTGCCATTGCGGACATTTGCGTCTGGCGCGCCCGGCTCAACGGCTGGCGCGTACGTCGTTCCGCAAGCTGCCGCGGTCAGCGCGACCAGCAGCAGAATCGCCGAAATCGTCTTCATTCTCTAATGATTAACGACGGCCACTACCCGGATGTTCTGTCCCAGCACAGTCCTTAGCATGACCCCGCGTGCGCTGTGTCGTCATCATCCTGGCGGCACTCGCGGCAATAAGCTGCGACACCTTCGAGCAGCGCATTGCGGCGGACCAACTCCCGAGCCTGGTTTTACAGCCAGCCGACCTCCCAAGCTTTTCTCAATTTGGCCTGGGCACTCAGGTCACCGCCGATGCGCACGCGGGACCTCGAAAGGATCCCGGTCGGTTCGGTCGACTCGGAGGCTGGATCGCACGCTATCGACCCTCGGATGCGGGGATACGTAACGGCCCGCTCGTAGTTGAGTCGCGGGCCGATCTCTTTCCATCGACATCAGCGGCAAAGCAGGACCTTGACGCGTACGACGCCGAATACGAGACCACGATCGCCCGCGCCGGAGGAAAAAAGCTGGGCGGCGTCGCGGTCGGCGACGAAGCCCGCGCATTCACGTTCGGCGGAGGGGCGGATTTCTTCTACATCATCGCCTGGCGCACGGCGAACAGCACGGCTTCGATGCTGGTCGAGGGGTCGGCGGTCACGCTCGACGACGCACTCGCGCTCGCGCGCAAACAGTCGGCCCGCATTTCGGCGACGATCCGATAGTACGGACGCGCTCTCGCTTTGCAGCCGCATCGGGTGACGCGTACATTCCCCGCGCTTCTGGTGTGGAAGCCCGAGAGATTAAGGGGGGTCGCATGCCGCGAAGAATTTGGCTTGCGCGAGCGCTCGCTGCGGTCTTCGTCGCCACAATAGTTTTCTCGGGAGGAGCGTCCGTAACGTCGGCCGCGGAGGACGACGTTGTTCTCTTCCCGAAGGTGATCGGCGATCCGGACGAGAACGGCGCGCCACCGTCCGGAAACATGGACTTCCGCGACGTCGACGCGGGCAATGCGCTGACGGAGTGTCCCCAGGCAGGGTCGACCGACAAGCAGCCGAAGCCGCTCGACCAGCGTGCGAAAGACAAGGCCGAGCAGCTCTCGAACGGCGGCAATGATGTCAAAACCAACCAGGACTACGCGTGCTTCCCTCAGGACGAGACGTCGATCGCCATCAACCCGACGAATCCAAAGAACGCCATCGGCGGCGCGAATGACTATCGCCTCGGCTGGGGTTCGTCCGGCTTTTACGCCACAACCGATGGGGGGGTTCACTGGTACGACGGCGTCAAGCCGTTCCCGACAAATGCCAACCAGGCGCGCGATCACATCGACGGCGGCGGCGACCCATCCGTAGCTTTCGACCGTGACGGGATCGCGTACTACAACGACCTGCACTTCATGCGCGAGAACGACGAGAGCGGCATCTTCGTCGCGCGCTCGACGAACGGTGGCTTCACCTGGAGCCGCCCGTGCGTCCCGGCCGGCGCCACCGACACCGCGGCGCGTTGCGGCGGGAACGGCGACGTCCGGCGGCCCGGCGACGGTGTCGTCAGCTACTTCGCCGACAACGACAACACGCTCAATGGAAGCGTTCCGGCAAACGACAAGAACTACATGGCCGCCGGGCCGCGTCCTGCCGGCGTGACGCCCACGTGCTTCGCGCCGATCACCAAGACACCGATCGCTGCTGGCAGCCCCGGTTGTGAAACTTCGCTCATCGGTGTCGACCGCCTCTACGTAACGTGGACGATCTTCTCCGGCGACCTCGCGACGATCAACTTCAGCTACTCCGACGACCGCGCCTACTCGTGGTCTCCCGCGAGGGTCATCAGCGGCAGCGCGCCGTTCTGCCAGTTCGGTGTCGCAAACGATTGCGATTCGAACCAGTTCTCAACGCCAACGGTCAACCCGACGACGGGCGCGATGTGGGTCGCGTTCGAGAACTTCAACACGCCTGACGAGAACCAGTACCTCGTCGTTCGGTCGATGGACGGCGGGACTACGTTCCAAGGTCCCTTCTTTGTCAGCACCGTCTTCGACGTGAACTACCCACGCTCGGGTCAGAACCGACAGGACTGCACCGCCCGCGGACAAGGCGGGCGGAGCGTCCTCACGAACAGCTGCTTCCGCGTGAACGCGGGTGGAAACATCGTCGCCGATAGGCGCGGAGGCGACTTCGCCGACGACCTCTACCTCGTCTTCTCGGACAACCGCAACGGTTCACGCCAGAGCTCGAACACCGACGTATTCCTCTTCGCCTCGAAAGACGGGGGCACGACGTGGATCGGCCCGACGCGCGTGAACGACGATCCCTCGCGCGCACCCGACGTCGCGACCGAGGGCGGACGCGACTGCAGCCGCATCGCCGGCCGTGTCTGCCCAGCGACCGCGCCGAGCTTCGGGAACGATCAGTGGTTCCCATGGATCGACATTTCCAACAAGGGTGACTTGAACGTCGTGTTCTATGACCGCCGGCTCGACACGGCCTCGACAGCGGGCGAGTGGCCCACGAGCCGCGCCGCGCCGAATGGCCGGCCTGGCAACTACCTCGTGTGGAACTTCGGCGCCCAATGCTCGATCACGACGACCGCGACTGTCACGGCAACGACGACGTCGATACCCGCCGCCGCCCGCCAGTGCCTGGGCAACGAGGCCGCGATCGGCCCGGTGCCGTCGGCGCCGCCGAACCCGGGATCCACAGCCGTCGTTCCAGGCGGGGCGCAGACGGTCTTCCCGTACCGGAACTTCAACGTCTCGGACACCGCCTCGAACTGGGACTACACGTTCCGCGCCGGGATCTTCGCCGGCGACTACAACAACATCGCCATCGGCCCGGACCAGACGGCGTGGGCTTTCTGGACCGACGCCCGTAACGGACGGAGCGCCCGTGAGCAGCCGGGGCGCAACCCGATCTGCGAGCAGTCCGACGTGTTTGTCGATCAGTACCCCGCGCAGAACGGCGGCAGCATCAAGAACTCCGCCACACAATCGATGGATCTCTATCTCGTGACGCCGTGCCCACTTGAGGCACAGGACAAGGGCGCGAAGGGGAAGTAGATCCGGTTTCGATGATGCGAAGGGCCGCGGAATCTCCGCGGCCCTTCGCTTATCTAACCAGCGAGCGCGTCGACTCCCACCGTGTCGATGAGGTGTGTCGTCACCTGGCCCGAGCGGAACAGATCGCTCGCCAGGATCTTCTTGTGGGCGGGGATGTTCGTCGTGACACCGACGATCGTGAATTCGTCCAGAGCGCGTTGCATCCGGGCGACCGCTTCGTGGCGGTCGCGACCCCACGCGATGACCTTGGCCAGGAGCGAGTCGTAGTACGGAGGGACCTCGTAGCCCTGGAAGCAGTGCGAGTCGAGGCGGATGCCTGGCCCGGCCGGCGGGAGCCAGCTCGTGAGCACGCCGGTCGACGGGGCGAAGTTGGCCTCCGCGTCCTCGGCGTTGATGCGGCACTCGATGGCGTGACCGTGCACCCAGATCTGCTCCTCGCTCATCGAGAGGAGCTCCCCCGACGCGAGCGCGATCTGCTCCTTCACGAGGTCCATCCCGGTGGTCATCTCGGTGACCGTGTGCTCGACCTGGATCCGCGAGTTCACCTCGATGAAGTACGGCTTGTTCTGCGCGTCGACGAGGAACTCGAAGGTGCCGACGTTGCGATAGCCCGACCGCACCGCCGCATCGACGGCGAGCTTCGCGATGTCCTGCCGGAGGCTCTCGCTGATCGACGCCGACGGCGCCTCCTCGATCATCTTCTGGTTCCGCCGCTGGATCGAGCACTCGCGCTCGCCGAGGCAGATGCCCCGCCCCGATTCATCGACCGCGATCTGCGCCTCGACGTGCCGCACGCCCTCGAGGCAGCGCTCCACGTAGATGCCATCGTCGCCGAACGACGCGCGCGCTTCGCTCGCCGCCTGTGGCCAGAGACGCTGGAGCTCTGACGGCGAGGTCGCCTTCCGCATACCGCGGCCGCCGCCACCCGCCTTCGCCTTCAGCATCACCGGGTAGCCGATCGCCTCCGCGATCCGCAGCGCTTCGGCGACGTTGCGGACCGCTCCATCCGAACCGGGAATGACCGGCATGCCCGCACGCTTCATCTCGAGACGCGTCTCGGCCTTGTCGTGAAAGAGTCGCAGGACTTCTGGCGGCGGGCCGATGAAAACGAGGCCATGGTCCTTGCAGACCTCGGCGAAGTCCGCGTTCTCGGACAGAAAACCGTATCCGGGATGGATGGCCTGCGCACCCGAGAGGAGCGCGGCCGAGATGATCGCGGACGTGTTCATGTAGGACTCGCGGGCATTCGCGGGCCCGATGCAGATCGCCTCGTCGGCAAGGTGCACCGGGAGGCTGTGCGCGTCTGCTTCGCTGTACACGGCGACCGACTGGATGCCGAGCTCGCGGCACGCGCGGATGACCCGCACCGCGATCTCACCACGATTCGCGATCAAGACCTTTTCGATCGGCGTCATCACGGAGATACCTGGGCGAGCCAGAAGCGATTGCCGTCGGGGTCGGCGGCGCGCGCGACGAGGATGCCGTACTGATCGACGGGTCTCGCGACGACCTCGCCGCCCTCGCGCTGCACCGCCGCGCACGCTGCGTTGATGTCATCGACCTCGAAGCCGAGATGGGTCTCGGTCGCCGCTTTCGCACCGCCGTCGTGGAGCGCGACGACACCACCACCCGCGGAGAGCTCGGTCCACGACCGCGACTCCGAACGGGCGACGAGTCCGAGCGCGCGTCGGTAGAACATCGCGGTCTTCGCGACGTCGACTGCCATCAGGCGGACGTAGGTCTTCGTGACCTTCAGCGTGTATCTCCCTTCAACAGCGGAAGCGACTGCCGAAGCGTGGTCTCATTCGAAACGTTCCCGGTCGTGACGTTGGGAAGGATCCGCTTCACGAGTCCGGTGAGCACGTTCCCGGGACCGAACTCGACGAACGCGGACGCGCCCTCCGCGTGTGCTCGCTTGACCGAGGCAACCCACTGTACCGGAGACCAGACCTGCTTCTCCAGCAGTGCGGGCATTTCGCGCGCGTGCTCGTGCACTCGAGCGTCGACGTTCGCGATGAGGCGATAGCGAAGCGCGCTGAATGGAGTGACGTCGATCGCCTGCCGGAGACGTGGCGCGGCGGCCTGCATCGCCGGCGAATGGAACGCAGCCGACACGCGGAGCGGTATGACACGCTTCGCGCCGATGCTCTTCAGGTCGTCGGCGGCGCGGGAGAGCTCGGCGCGCGGTCCGGAGATGACGACCTGCCCCGGAGCGTTGTCGTTCGCGACCACGACGTGGGTTCCAATGAGAGCGCGCGCAATCGCGTACGCGTCGAGACCGATGACCGCGGCCATCGCACCGGCGGGATCGGCGGTCTGCATCAGCTCGCCGCGCGTTCGGACCAACCGCACTGCATCCGCAAGACGGAGCGCGCCACCGGCGACGAGCGCGCTGAATTCGCCGAGCGAGTGGCCGAGAACGACGGCCGGCTCCGGCAGAGGACCGCCCGAGGCTTCCTCGGCCGCGCGCACCGCGGCGATCGACGTCGCGACCAAAGCAGGCTGCGTGTTCGCGGTGCGGTCGAGCTCGTCCTGCGGACCGTCGAAGCAGAGCGCTCGGAGATCGATGCCGATCGCCTCGTTCGCCTCATCGAAGACGCGAGCCGCGCTCGTGTAACGATCGGCGAGGTCCTTCCCCATTCCGACGATTTGCGAACCCTGACCGGGAAAGACCCATGCGACCGGCGTGCTGGTCATGAAGGCGCCGAGTCTACGTACTGCCGCCCGGTGAGACGCGACCGCTACCGAGTTGCGCGTCGCGCGGGGCGCATCATCTCCCGCCATGGCACGTGTCGCGGAATGGACCGTCACCGAAGCGTCCGGCAAGCAGCACCGGGTCCTGGTCGATCGGGCGCCGATCTTCGGCGCGCGCGTCACCCTGGACCGCCGCCGACTCGAGCGCTTCGACCAAACGCCCGAGTCAGACCGCTATGTCACGAGCCTCGCCGGACACGTGCTCACCGTGAACACCCCGCGAGTCTCGAACGACCAACCGACGCTTCATGTCGATGGCAGGCCGGTGCTCGGCACCGAGACCACGCTCCCGGCGCCCGTCGAGGGCGCGCCCGACAGCGCGGGGGCGACCGTCAGCAGCCGGGACCTCCTCAAGTTCCAGCTCCTGCAGCGTCGCCTTAACGGTGGCGCCTGGTTCTACTGGATCGGCGGAGCGTCGATCCTGAACTCGGTGCTCAACGCGGCGGGAACGGAGTGGGGTCTCGCAGTCGGTCTCGGCGTGACGTACCTCATCGATGAGATCGCCAAGGTCTTGAGCACCACGGTTCGTACACCGATCTACGCGGTCATCATCGACATAGCGATCGCGGCCGGATTCCTCCTCATCGGGCGTGCGGCGCGTCGCGGGAAACTCGGCTGGTACGCGTTCGGCATCGGCCTCTATCTCCTCGATGGGCTCCTGTTCGTTCTTGTGCAGGACTTCCTCGGAATGGCGGTCCATGCGATCGGCATCTACGGGCTCATTTCAGGCTGGCGCGCGACGCGATCGCTGAGGCAGCTGGAGGCCCCAGCGCCCGCGCTCGTGGGGTAACGCACAGCGCTCGGCCTCGCACGCGGAAGGTGATCCAGGTCAGCCGACCGTAGCGTCCTGGTAATACCCCTGTGGATGAATGTGCTGCAGGGTCTGAGCGTGGACCAGATCACCGTTGAAGCGATAGTTGGAGTGCTCGATCCCGCTTGGTGCGCTGATCCTGTACGTGAACGTACCAAGCTCGCCGGGCATGACCACGTCCTGCGTTGTCGTCGCGTAGGCGATCTGCGAAAGCCAGCTTCCATCATTCCAGGCCGCGTTCGGAGAGAAGACGTTGCACGTGGTCTTGTCAGCACGGCATATCGCGAGGTTGACCTGACTTGGTGAGCCTTTGCGCCACGGAGTCGTACCTGTGTTCATGAAGAAAACGGTGAACGACTGAGGAGTCCCTGGCGCGATCGTCACGAAGGCCGACTCTCCGGCGTAATCGGAGTCGTAGCCCGGCACCGCGGCGACAGCCGACTGCGGTTGTAGGTTGAACACCGCCAGCAAAGCTGCTGTGAGTGCAATAGCAAGCCTGCGCATTTGCCTCACCTCGCCAATCTGATTTGGGACGAGTAGTCCGGAAAGTACCGCTCGATCGTCGAGAGATCGAACTCGCGCAGGATCGATGTGTTCGGTTCGCGCGCGAGCAGGAATTCGAACGAGCGCTTCACCAGCGCTGCGACGTCTTCTCCGCCGTATCGCTCGTTTTCCGCACGCGAGACGCGCACGCGGTGCGTCGTAACTTGCGGACCCTGCACGGTCACCTCGGCGACGTGACCGTCCGCGGACTCGCGCACGGTGACGCCGATGCGGTCAGCGGAGCGCAATGACGAAGAGCGCCTGTCCATACTCCACCGGCGCACCGCCGGTCACGAGGACCTCGCGGATCTCGCCATCAGCCGGAGCGCTGATCTCGGCGACGTGTCCGAGCGACTGGATCCCGCCGAGCACATCGCCGCGCGCCACGGTGTCGCCTGTGCTCCACTCGCGCGCGGCGCTGAAGAGGCCCACCGTCGTGGCATGCACGCGCTGTGTCTTCTCGACCGAAGCTTGCTCGAGCGCGATGGCCGGGGCTGTCGCCCGCGCGCTCTGCCCGTGCCGCGAAACGGACACGGCGAACCCATCCGCCTCGACCTCGATCGTGACCCCGTCGAGCCCGGCCGGAAGCTCGAGCTTCAGCAGGTCGTCCATCAGCCCAAGGAGCGGATCGTTGTCGCTCAAAGTCCGCCCTTCTCCAGGGGATTGCGAATGATTCGGCGCCACCACGGCGCGGGCGGCGCGGGTGCCGTGCCGCCGTTCGGCTCGACGAATGTGCCGAAAGCGCGGAAGCGTTCGTAGCGCAACGAGAGCAGATCGGCGACCGGCACGCGCGACAACCGGTCGAGCTGCGCGATAAGCGCGGTCTTGATCGCGGCGGCCGTCGCGTCGTGATCGGTATGTGCGCCACCCGCCGGTTCGCGTATGAGTGCATCGGCGACGCCCGTTTCGAGGAGGTCAGGACCTGCGAGCTTCATGGCGACGGCGGCCCGCTCGGCCTCGCTCGCGCTCCGCCAGAGGATCGCCGCGCAGCCTTCGGGCGAGATCACCGAGTACGTCGCGTTCTCGAGCGCGAGCACGACGTCGCCGACGCCGAGCGCGAGCGCGCCTCCCGAGCCGCCCTCGCCGAGCACGACGACCACGACCGGGACGCCAAGGCGGGTCATGAGCTGGATGCTCGACGCGATGGCCTCGGCCTGGCCACGCTCTTCGGCCTCGGGGCCGGGATAGGCGCCGGGTGTATCCACCAGGGTTACGAGCGGCAGATGGAACTTCTGCGCGAGGCGGTAGAGGCGCATCGCCTTGCGGTACCCCTCGGGGTACGGCATCCCAAAGTTGCGCTGGATGTTCTCCTCGGTTGACGAACCCTTCTGCTGGCCGACGACCATGACCGGCCGCCCAGCGAGCTCGGCGATGCCGCCGACGATCGCCGGATCGTCACGAAACGAGCGATCACCGTGAAGCTCCTGGAACCGCTCGAAGACACGGCTGATGACGTCCAGCGCATGCGGTCGCGCGATGTTTCGCGCAAGCTGCACCGTCTGCCACGGCGTCGGGCGCCCCGACGCGAGCTGCGTCGCGTCGGTGACGAGTCCGGCCTCGACGGCGAGATGCCCGTTGCCCTCGGTGGTGCGGCGCGAGCCGACGATGCGATCGAGCATGGACGCTAGAGACTCCAGCGCAGGTCTTGACCGGCGATGCGGAACGCGTTCAAGAAGAACGCGATGCGTTCCTTGAGCTGCGTGCGCGGGACGACCTGATCCACGAAGCCGTGCTCGAGCAGGAACTCGGCGCGCTGGAAGCCTTTCGGGAGCTTCTCCCCGATCGTCTCGCTCGTCACGCGAGCGCCGGAGAATCCGATGAGCGCGCCGGGCTCGGCGAGCACGATGTCGCCGAGAGAAGCGAACGACGCGAGGACGCCGCCGGTCGTCGGATCGGTCAGCACGCTGATGAACGGGATGGAGGCGGCGTCGAGGCGGGCGACCGCGGCGACGGTCTTCGCGAGCTGCATAAGGGCGATCGTTCCCTCTTGCATGCGCGCGCCACCCGAGGCCGACACGATCACCAGTGGCTTCCGTTCAGAGAACGCACGCTCGGCAGCGCGCGTGAGCTTCTCGCCGACGACGCTCCCCATCGAGCCACCCATGAACTCGAAGTCCATCACCGCGAGAACGACTGGGATGCCCGAGATCTGCGCATCTCCGGTGAGAACCGCGTCTTTGTGCCCGCTCTTCGCGCGCGCCGCGGCGATGCGCTCGGGGTACGGCTTGCTGTCGACGAATCCGAGCGGGTCGGAGGACACCATATCCGCGTCGGTCTCGCTGAACGATTTCGGATCAGCCAGCAGCTCGATCCGCGCGAGGGCGCCGAGCTTGAAGTGGTGGCCGCATTTCTGACACACGCTCTGGTTTCGCTCGAGCTGCTTGTTGAACAGCATCTCGCCGCAGCTGGGGCACTGGGTCCACAGATGCGACGGGAACTCTTTGGTCTTTCGGCCGAACGGGTTGCGAAGCCTCATCCTCGAGCGTCCTCCTCGCGATACCAGCACAGCCCGGCGATGCCCGGGCCGGTATGCGTCCCAATGATGGGGCCCGCCTCCGCTGTCCAGTACTCGACACAATGGAAGCGTTCCTGGACCCACTCGCCCAGGACGCGGGCGCGCTCGGGGTTGTTGGTGTGCATCGCGCAGGCGTGGATGCGTGAGCCCGGAGGGACGCGCTCCTCGATGAGCTGCTTCAGCCGCTCGACGCCCCGCTCGCGGGTACGGACCTTGTCGATGAGGACGCGATCGCCGTCCTTCACCTCGACGATGGGCTTGATCGAGAGGAGCGCACCGAACGCGGCCTGGGCCCCCGAGACCCGCCCCCCGCGCCGCAGGTATTCGAGCGTGTCGATGAGCGCAAGGATCTGCACCTTTCCGGCGAGCCGGCGCGCGAGCGCGACGACCTCGTCGAAGCTGCGGCCGTTGCGGAGCGCCCGCGCGCAGGCCGTCGCGATCAGCGTGATACCGCCGGCGGTGGTCCGTGAATCGACGACCTCGATCCTCGCGCCATTCACCTGCTGCGCCGCGGTCTTCGCGACGGTGTGCGTCACCGACGCTTCGTTGATGACCGTGATGGCGAGGATCGAACGGAATCCTTCGCGCACGAGACGCTGATAGATCTCGACACACTCGCCGAGCGACGGCGCGGCGGTGGTCGGCAGTTTCTTCGCGGATTCAAGTTTTCCGTAGAACTGCGGCGCGGTTATGTCGGTGCCGGGCGTGAACTCCTCATCGCCGAACACTACGTGGACCGGTAGCAGGTGGAAGCCGAAGTCACGCTGCACTTCCTCCGGGAGCGCGGAGCTGCCGTCGATGATGATGGCGGTGCGCTCGCTCATGAGACCGCACGCACGTCGCCGACGACGACGCGCTCCGAGCCGACGAGCAGCGCGCCGTCGTCAGCGATGTCGCGTGCGACGCCGCGCACGACCGGTCGTCCTTCGCGCGTGACCTCGACCTCGCGCCCGATCAGCGTGGAGCGCCTGCGCCAATCGTCGAGTGCCCCTCGTCGCGCGGCGGGCGTCGCGACGCGATCCAGCTCGCGCGTGAGATCGACGAACAACGAAAGCCGATCGACCGTGTGGCCGGCGAGGGCAAGCGAGGTCGCGGTCGGCCGCAGCTCCGGCGAGAAGTCGTCGAGCTGCTGATGCACATTCACGCCGATCCCCAGCACCAGCGAACCGCCTTCCCCATCAGTGGTCGCGTGGGCCAGCGCGCCGGCGACCTTCTTATGGCCCGCCTCGACGTCGTTGGGCCATTTTAGGGAGGCCTCGCTCATCCCCAGCCGGGCGAGGGCCCGCGCCACGGCCACGCCGGCGAGGAGCGCGAAAAGGCCGGGTTCGGCGGGAGCCGGGCGGAAGAGCCACGAGCCGAGGAGGCTCGTTCCCGCCGGAGCGTCCCACGATCGCCCGCGGGTGCCCTGTCCGGCGGCCTGGTGGTCCGCGACGACGACCGAGGGTCCGGATCCGGACGCCGCGAGCGCCCGAGCCCGATCCTGGGTGCTCCCGAGCACGGGGTAGTACTCGATCTCACGGCCGAGCTCGAGGGACAACGCACTCCGGACCGCCGGGATCGCCAGGAGCGCGAGCCGCATCAGGGAACGGCGGCGAGGATCAGCGGGACGCGGACGATCTCGTCGATCAACCCACTTTGCGGGCTGCGGGTGTAGACCTCGGCGAATCCGATGATGTCGGACGACGGGTCGGTGTACGTCGCGGTGATGGTGAACGTTCCCTTGGCCGGCGCGCCGGCGGTCGCCGTGGTGAATCCGCTCGCGAGCACACGGCCAGCGGTATCGGTGACCTGCCAGATGAGCGTCGCCTCGAACACCATAGCCTCGCCGCTGATCGTGAGGGGGCTGCGAACGCGCGTGTTCGCGAGCGGCTCCTTCACGAGGATCCCGCCTCGGGCGGAGAGGAGCGGCGTCGGCACCGGCGTGGGCGTCGGCGTCGGGCTCGGAGTGGGGCTGGAGCTCGCGGTCGCCGTTGGCGTGGCTGTGCTTCGCACCGGCGTGGGTGTCGGCGTCGTCACCACGATCCGGTTATCGACGCATGCGGTCGAGAGCAGGACCGCCGCGAACGCGAGCGCCGCCATCCTCACGAGCGTCGCACCTGCGCGCCAGCGGCCCGCACGCGGACGACCCGCCCGCGTCCGCTCGTGCCGACGGCGTGCGCCGACTCCTCCATCGCCGCGACGACCCGGGCGGCAAGCCGCGCCGGCGCGAATGCGACGACAGCGGGTCCCGCGCCGGAGAGCGCGGCACCGAACGCGCCCGCACCACGTGCCGCGGCCATGATGTCGGCGAGCCCCGTCACGAGCTGGGCCCGCGCCGGCTGGTGCAGGCGATCCGCCATCGCGATAGAAAGGAGCGCGCCGTCCGACCGGAGCACCGCTGCGAGGAGCGCGGCGGCGTGGGCGATGTTGAAGACCGCATCGGCTCGCGAGACGCTATCCGAAAGGACTGCCCGGGCTTTTTCCGTCGCGAGCGGCTCGCGCGGAATGAAAAGACAGATCCGCCAGGCCCGCGGGAACGCGATGCGCGTTGCGACGGGCCCGTCGTCGCTGGGAAGTGCGACGGTGAACGCGCCGTAGAGCGCGGCGGCCACGTTGTCGGCGTGCCCTTCCACTTCGCTCGCGACCCGGAGGAGCGTCCGCCGATCGAGCGGCTCACCCATGAGCGCGTTCGCCGCCACCACGCCGCCCACGATGGCCGCCGCACTCGAGCCGAGCCCGCGCCCGACGGGGATCGCCGAGCGCTGTGTCACGTGGTACGAGCCCAGCGTCTCGGCCGCCGCTTCGGCAGCCGCGCGGGCGGATACAACGAACAGGTTGTCGTCGCCGGTCGGGATCCCGTTTCCGTTTTCGTGAGGGTCGCCGCCGTTGTCGACGTTCACGGACCACGAACGCGCCGGCCGGAGGTCGAACTCGGCAAGGAGCGGAAGGGCGATCGCGAACGAATCGAAGCCGGGACCAAGATTCGCGCTGGACGCGGGCACCCGCACGCGAAGCTCTCCCACCCTAGGAACTCAGCGCGGCGCGGACCGCGTCCGGTGTGGCGTCGACCTCGGCGATGTCGCCGGCAAGCGACCGGGCGCGGTCGGGGTCCTTCATACCGTTACCGGTTAGGACGCACACGACCCGCTTTGCGCTCCCGAGTCCGTTCGCGCGCACTCGCTTGCGCAGCCCGGCGATCGCGGCCGCCGATGCGGGCTCGGCGAAGACGCCTTCGCACCGCGCGAGGAAGCTGTACGCCTCCAGGATCTCGTCGTCGCTCACCGCGTCGATCGCGCCGCCCGACTCATCTCGCGCCGCCACCGCGCCCTTCCACGAGGCCGGATTCCCCACCCGGATCGCCGTCGCCAGCGTCTCTGGCTCGGCGACGGGCTTTCCGCTGACGAGCGGTGCGGCGCCCTCCGCCTGGTAGCCATACATTCGCGGCCGGTGGCGCGCCATGCCGCTCCGCGCCGCCTCCACGAATCCCTTCCAGTAGGCGGTGATGTTCCCCGCGTTCCCGACCGGGATGAAGAGCGCGTCGGGGGCTTCGCCGAGGGCCTCGCAGATCTCGAATGCGGCCGTCTTTTGGCCCTCGAGGCGGTCGGGGTTCACGCTGTTCACGAGCGTCGCCTCGCCTTGCTCGGCGAGCGTCCGGACAACCGCGAGGGCGGCATCGAACGGGCCCCGAACGGCGACCACGCGCGCGCCGTGCGCGATCGCCTGCGCGAGCTTGCCAGCAGCCACCTGCCCGGCCGGAAGGACGACCGTGCACGACATCCCAGCGCGGGCGGCGTACGCGGCGGCCGACGCGGCGGTGTTCCCGGTCGAAGCGCACAGCACCATCCGCGCGCCCTGCTCGAGCGCCTTCGCCACGGCGACGACCATGCCGCGATCCTTGAACGAGCCGGTCGGGTTCTGACCCTCGACCTTCAGCCATATCTCGGGAATGCCTGTCTCGCGTTCGAGCGAACGAGCGCGTACCAGCGGCGTATTCCCCTCACCGAGGGTTAGCCGGGGTGTCCGGTCGGTGATCGGGAGATACGACGCGTAGCGATCCATGAGGGAGCGCGCGTCTGGCACGGAGAAGCATGGTATTCCGTCGGTACCATTCGCCTGTGAATCTCTCGACGCGCGAGCGGCAGCTCATCACGACGCTCGTCGTGCTGCTCATCGTCCTCGCGACCTTCCAGATCCTCGCCGATCTCACCGAGGTCCTCTCGCGCGTGGCGGACGTCGTCATCATCTTCGTCGCCGCGTGGGCAGTGTCGTACCTGCTTTCGCCCCTGGTGACCCGGATCGACCAGCGCACGGTCTTGAATCGCGCGCTCAGCGTGGTCGTCGTCTACATCGGGATCGCGTTCGTGCTCGCGGGCACGCTCGCGCTCGCGGTGCCGGGCCTCGTCAGCCAGCTGAACGACCTCATCGTTCGCGCTCCGGAATACGGCGACCGCGCCGCGCGAGAGGTGGTCGGGCTGCAACAGCGATTAGAAGGTGCGGGCGTCCCGGTGAACGTGACCGACCTCTACGGACAGGTGCCGGCAAAGCTCTCGCAGATCGCGGGATCGGTCGCGGCCGACGCGCTCGGATTCGTCTCCGCCACGGCGAATGTCCTTTTCAACTTCACGCTCGTCCTGATCATCGCGTTCATCATGCTGATCGACGGCGATCAGCTCTGGCGCAGATTCATCAGCGCGCTGAGCCCGGAGCTTCGTAGCGAGGCCGAGCTCCTCCGTCAGAGCGCGGACCGTTCCTTCGGCGGATTCATCCGCGGTTCGCTCATCCTCGGCCTGATCTACGGCATCGCCACCCTCGCGATCCTGGTCCCGCTCGGCGTGCCGTTCGCCGGTGTCCTCGCGGTGCTCTCGGGGCTCACGATGATCATCCCGTTCTTCGGCCCGATCATCGCGGAGATACCCGTTCTCGCGGTCACCCTCCTGGGCGCGCCAGACGTGTTCATCTGGGTCCTCGTGCTGACCATCGCGTTGCAGCAGGTCGTGCTCAACGTGATCGGCCCTCGCATCATGTCGAACGCGATCGGTATCCATCCGATCTTCGTGTTCCTCGCCCTCCTGCTCGGCTCCCGGATCGCGGGCTTCTGGGGCGTGCTCCTCGCGATGCCGGTCGCCGGGATCATCAACACGTTCGTGCGATATGCCTTCGAGGTCGCGCAGGGTCGTCGTGGTCGCACCGAGGCCTCATCGCTCATCGAAGAGTCCGATGCCGCTGCTGCCGCGGCGGCGGCGGACATCCGTGACGCCGAAGCCGAGGCGAGGGAGGCACTGCGTCTCGCCCGCGAGGCGCGTTTCGGCGCGCGAGGCAAGTGAACGCGGACCGCAAGCATATCCTCATCA
>Ga0210382_10000277_pt1 | contig 19694 bp, 21 predicted proteins | sample PLMedo_FD_155452 | JGI IMG/M metagenome (GOLD analysis project Ga0210382, IMG submission 155452) | Groundwater sediment microbial communities from an aquifer in East River, Colorado, USA - PLM0_60_coex redo | ecosystem: Environmental > Terrestrial > Soil > Riparian zone | place: USA: East... | reverse complement strand
ACAATAAGCGCCTGTGAAAGGGCCTGAAGGTTCATTGTTTACAATCGTACGCCTATGGCTGGGACTGCGGCTACCGAAGTGGAAATTCGCGCGCTGATTGAGGCCGTGGACCAGGCCGACCAGGCGGGAAACCGCGCCGAAGCAGAGCGGGCCCTTGCCCGGGCGCGTGCCGCGGCTCCCGATCACCCCGGCGTCCTCAATGCCGCCGGAATGCGTGCGCTGGGCGCGGGCGACGCCGCAGCGGCCCGGCCGCTCCTGGAAAGGGCGGCGCAGCTTGATCCGGCGAGCCCCTACCTTTGGGTCAATGTCGCGCTGGCCCAGCGCGAGTTGCGCGACGAGACCGCAGAGCGCGATGCGCTCGAGAAAGCGCTCGCCGCCGATCCACGCTATTTCCCCGCGCTGCTGCACAAGGCGCGGCTCTTCGAGAGACAGGGCAAGCTCAAGGCAGCGGCGTTCATGTACCACGCCTTCCTGGCCTGCCTGCCGCGGGACGTGCAGCCGCCGCCGTCCGTGCAGCCGGCGATCCAGCACGCAAACGAGGTGCTACGGGAAAACGACCGCGCGCTCGAAGCGTTCCTGCAACCGCGCCTCGCACCGCTGCGCGCGCGCTACGCCGGCGAGCGCCTCGAGCGCTTCGATGCCTGCCTGCAGGTGATGCTCGGCAAGCGGCCGCTCTTTCGCCCCGAGCCGACATTCATGCTGTTTCCGCGGCTGCCGGCCATCGAGTTCATCGATCGCGAACACTACCCGTGGCTTGACGCGTTCGACGCTGCGACCCCGGAGATTCGGGCGGAGGCGCAGGCCGCGCTTGAAGAGTCTGCACAGGACTTCGTCCCCTATATTTCCAAGCCGGCAGGCTCGCCGGTCGATCAGTGGCGCGAGCTCAACAACTCGAGGCGCTGGAGCACGTATTTCCTCCTGAGGAATGGAAAACCGATCGAGGAGCACCTTGTGCGGTGTCCTCGCACCGCGGCGCTCCTCGCGAGCGCGCCGCTCTGCGAAGTTCCCGGCCACGCGCCGACCGCTTTCTTCTCGGTTCTCGCGCCTCATACCCGCATCCCACCACATACCGGCGTCACCAACGCACGCCTGATCGTGCATCTGCCGCTGGTCGTGCCCCCAGGATGCAGCTATCGCGTCGGCGCGGAGCGGCGCGAATGGCGCGAAGGCAGCGCGTGGGTGTTTGACGACACGATCGAGCACGAAGCGTGGAACGACAGCGACGAGCCGCGCATCGTGCTTATCTTCGACGTGTGGAACTGCTTCTTGACGTCGGCAGAGCGCGACCTGGTCGCCGCGCTGGTCGCAGGCGTACAGGAATACAACGAAGGCGAATCGCCCTTCAGGCAAGGAGGCTGAGCGTGAACAGGCGAGCCTTCCTCGCGGCTGCGGCCGCCATCGGGCTGGCGATGGCGAGCAGCACCGCGGCTCAGACGCAGAAGTGCAAGCTTGCACTGATCGCCGAATGGGCGTTGCGAGCGGAACAGTACCGTCCCGTGATCGATGGCACGATCAACGGCCAGAAGATCGGTATCCTGCTCGACACTGGGGCGGCACAGAGCCTCATCCAGCGCTCCGCAACCACCAGGCTGGGCCTGACCCGATATGAGGCGAAAGGCTATCGAATCTTTGGCGTCGGTGGCGAGGTCCCCGCCGACTTCGTTCTGGTCGATGAGTTCAGGATCGGTGAAGCCGCGCGCAGGAACTGGCGGGTGCTGGTCTCTGGCGAGCACGATTTCAGCGGCGATATTGCCGTCTTCCTCGGCGACGATTTTTTCAACCAGGTCGATATCGAATTCGACCTGGCGCACCACGCGGTGAGGCTTTACGAGACCAAGGATTGCGAGGCTGCATCGCTAGCGTATTGGACGACCGAGCCTGCCGGCGTCGTGCCGATCGAGACAGGCCAGAAGATCTGGCTGACCATCGCGATCAACGGCAAGCCGGTTCGGGCCGAGCTCGATTCCGGGGCCGGCTATTCGGTGTTGTCCAGGGCGGACGCCGCAGGGCTCGGTGTCACGCCGGAGTCCCTCGGCGTCGTCGCCGGAGGCTGTGTCACCGGCCTAGGCAAGAGACAAATGGATTCCTGGATCGGGCTGTTCGAAAGCTTCGCGATCGGCAACGAGATCATCAGGAATCCGAGGATTCGTTTCGCCGATCTGTGGCAGTACACGACCTATACCGAGACCGGAAGTCGTTTGCCGACCCGCGTCGCCGGTCAGCCGGATATGCTGCTGGGCGCCGACTTCCTGCGCGCCCATCGGGTGCTGATCGCCCGCAGTCAGCGCAAGATGTACTTCACCCATGCAGGCGGCACCGTGTTCCCAATCAAGCCGTCGAAGGGTTGCAACTACGCTTCACCTGGCGATCCACGCCCTGACCCGCTCCCGAAGCAAGGCGATCGGTAACTGCCCTGCGCCCAGCACGACCTCGTGAAACTCGCGCAGGTCGAATCGGTTGCCCAGCGCCTTCTTTGCTTCCTCGCGCAGCCCGAGAATTTCGAGCTCGCCGATCTTGTAGGCTAGTGCCTGGCCGGGGTCCGACATGTAGCGCTCGATCGACACGGTCGCGGCCCCCTCCGCTTCTCCGTGCTCCTCGACGAGGTAGCGGATCGCCTGCTCGCGCGACCAGCCCTTTGCATGCATCCCGGTGTCGACGACGAGGCGCGCGGCGCGATGCAGCTCCAGCGCGTACCGGCCAAGCAGCGCCCAGGGGTCGCGATAAACCCCGAGCTCGTGCCCGAGGCCTTCGGCATAGAGCGCCCAGCCTTCGCTGTAAACGGTGAGCGAGTAGGCCTTGCGAAAGCGCGGCTGGTCGAGCTCGATGCCGCGTCCGATGTCGAGGTGATGGCCGGGCATGCCCTCGTGCAAAAGAAGCGCGGTGAGCGTGTAGGCAGGGATGCGCTTCGGATCGGCGACCGGCATGGAGAACAGGCCCGGCCGCGAGCCGTCGGCAGAAGGCCTCGAATAGGTCGCGGAAGCGGAGGCCGCGATCGCCGGGTCGGTGAGGCCGATTTCGAACCGGGCCTTCGGCAAGCGGCGGAAGACCTGCGGCAACGACGGCTCGACCTGTTGGTGCACCTTGCGCAGATAGCCGAGAACTTCCTCGGCCGTATTGAAGGGATAGTTGGAGGGATTCGCAGCCAGCCAGGCGGCGAATTCCTTCATTTCCCCCTTGAACCCCAGGCCACGGGCGACTTCGAGCAGCTTCGCCCGCACGCGCGCCGCTTCGGCGAGGCCGAGCGCGTGCACCTCGTCGGGCGAGAGCTCGAGCGTCGTGTTGGCGCGGATGAGAACGCGATAGGCGCGCTCGCCCCCGGGCTGCGCTCCGATGCCCGCCGTGGCGCGCGTGATCGGCAGGTACTCGTCGCGCGCGAATGCGAGGAGGCGCCTCAGGGCAGGCAGGTGCCGCCCCTCGAGCGCCTCACGATAGCGTTTCTCGAACGCTGCCCGCCTTTCGGCTCCCGCTGCCTTGGGATACCTGGCCATCGGCCCCCAAAGCGGCCCTTGGTCGGCGGGCTTCAAGGCTATCGCCTCCATCTGGCTCAAACTCCGCGCGACAAGCGCGCGCGGCGTGGTCCAGCCCTCCTTCGCCGCCTGGCGGAGGGCGACGATCGCCTCATCGTAATTGGCGCTGGTGGCCTCGATGCGTGAGAGCCACGCTTCGAAGTCAGCCTCGGTGGCTAGCGGCTGAGCGGTGCCGCTGATGTGGAGCAACCACGAATGGATTCCGCGGGTGGGCGTAAGGAGACTCATCGCGCGCAACGGATACTCGAGCTTGGCGAGCTCGGTTTGTGCCCGAAGGCGCAGCCTTTCGTGCGTGATGCGGTCTGATTCGCCGAGGCCTTCCGGGGGAATCGTCTCGACTCGCTGCAAGACGTCGCGATAGAGCGCGCGGAATTGTTCGGCAGAGTCCGGGGCGAGGCGGGTGATGGCGCGTCCGGCGCGGGGGCCGCGACCCTGATAGTAGGTCTCGAGAGCGGGGATCAAGTCGAATTCGCGTTCGACCAGCTCGTCGGCGAGCGCATGAAGGCGCTCTGCGTTCGATTGCGCAAACCCCGGATGCGCGCCTGCCATCGACAGGAAGACGGCGGCAAGCAGGAAGGCACGCATGATTTCTACAGCCCGTTGCGCCCTACGGCGCGCGGTATGAGCGGATCCGCTCGAGCTGCGCGGCGTAGAACTCTCGGTCGCCGCGCGTGGTGCTGTTCTCCGCGGCGAGCGCCAGGTGCCTACGCGCCTCCGCGATATTTCCTAACGTCAGGCTGGCGAGGCCAAGCCAGAAGTGGAATTCATGGTAGTAGGGGTCGCGGTCGACTTCCCGTGCAAACAGGTCTCTCGCGGTCTTGAAGTCCCCCAGGCGCATCGCGGCGAGCCCACGGTCGAAGAAATGAAAGGGCGGGTCCGGATCGATCTGCGCAAGGCGCCGGTGCAGCGCGTCCGACTCCTCCACACGTCCGAGCTTGCCGAGCGCGAGTGCCAGGTTCGAGAGCGCCTGAACGTTTCCGGGCTCGTTCTCGAGGATATACCTGAGAACCGCTTCGGCCTGCTGCCAGTCGCCGTGCCGCAGATAGACCACGCCGAGGGTGTTGTACGCGCTTGAGAAGGACGGATCTTGCGCCACTGCAGCACGCGCCCACCAATAGGCGTCGTTCATGTTGCCTCGAACGAGCAACTCGGCAGCGCGGTTGTTCATGTACATCGCAACGATGGTGTCCTCGGCGAGCACCCAGGTACGCAGCCCGCGCAGCTCCTGCTGCGGCAGGAAATCGACGGTGAGGTGCTCGCCCGCGTCGTAGATGGTTCGAATGCCGGTCGACCTGCCGCCCAGCGTGAGATTGACGTGCCCGCTGAGGACATGCATGCCGCCAGCGCGGCTCCAAGTCGGCTCGATCACCGCGGCCTGATAGGTGACTGACAAACCTAACGCCTTCGCGAAGGCCGCGGTCATGATGACGAGTGAAAGGCAGTTACCCGATCGCGCCGCGAAGGCCTGCGAGGCGTTCCGGGTGACGGCGGCGTCGTAGTCAAGCCTGAGCTGATTCTTGCTGTAGAGCGCGTCGAGCAGTCCCCTGTGCAGCCCCTTGTACATTAAGGGACCGGCCATCTCGTTCTCGATGTAGCTTTTCATCTCTTCGCTCAGCGCGAAAACATCGGCGACGCGAATGCGCTCGGAGGAGGCGGCGAACAGGTGGTCGCTGAACAGCTGCGCGGGCGGCTGCGTCACCGGCGCGTGGGCACACGCAGCGATCAGCATGCACAGCCCTAGTACGGCCGAATGCTTCATAGGGCAAATAATGCGCTCCGCCGTATCAGCCGTAAAGCAGCTCGGCGGGTTGTGAATGCGCGGACCCGCGGTCAACGCAGGCCATCGCCTTGCGTTGATTTTGGCTCATGAGGGGCCGAGTAAGCGAGAGCAAGGGTTCTGTCGTCCCGATCGAGCGCATCGGGAGCCGCATCCTCCTCGTACGCGGCCACAAGGTCCTGCTCGATGCCGACCTCGCCGCGCTCTACGGCGTGGAGACGCGCGTTCTCAACCAGGCGGTCAAACGAAACCGCGAGCGCTTCCCCGCCGACTTCATGGTCCGGCTCTCGGCGAAGGAGCTCGAGGCTTGGAGATCACATGTTGTGATGTCCAATCCGGGCGCCAGGATGGGGCTTCGGCGCGCACCGTTCGCCTTCACTGAGCACGGCGCGCTCATGGCGGCGACCGTGCTCAACTCACCGCGCGCCGTGGAGACAAGCGTCTACGTCGTGCGCGCCTTCATACGCCTGCGCCAGTTTCTCGCCACGCACAAGGACCTCGCTCGCCGCCTGGAGGAGCACGAGAAGAAGCTCAGCACACATGACCAGGCGATCGCCGGCCTGATGAACACGATCCGAACTCTCATGGCGCCGCCCGAGCCGCCCAGACGCCGGCCGATCGGATTCGTCAATCCCGACGAGAAGAAGCGCAGCTAGCCCAGTGCTTCGGGGTTAAGCACGCGCTCCGGTGTCCCCGCGATCCATGCCGCCACGTTCTCGACCGTGTCGCGGTAGAACACGAGCCTGCGGCCATCTCGGGTGAACGGGCGCTTCAACTACAATGTCATGAGTAGCACCATGCTTGCCCCAGGGCTGACGACATGACAGAACTCAAGCTGACGCTCCCCGATCGCCTGGCGCGCGAGGCGCGCGAAGCGGGACTGCTTAGCCCCAAGGCCATCCAGCGCCTTCTTCGCGAGGCGATGCGCCGGCGCGCCGGCGCGTGCGAGTTTCTCTCGGTCGCCGATCGCGTCGCCGCCGCCGGCGTTCCGCCCATGAGCGAAGAGGAGATCCAGGCTGAGGTGGACGCCGCGCGCAAGGCCCGGCGCCGGCGCCGTGGTGCTTCGCCTCGTCGCTGACCATCGTCGTTTCGGCGCCGCGCGTTTTCCGGAGGACTTCATGTCCCGGCTCTCGACCGAAGAATGGAATTCTCTAAGGTCGCAATTCGCGACCTTAAAGACCGGCCGCGGCCAGCACCGCAAGTACCTGCCACTCGCCTTCACTGAGCACGGTGCGCTCATGGCGGCGACCGTGCTCTACTCACGGCGCGCCGTGGAGACAAGCGTCTACGTCGTGCGCGCCTTCGTGCGCCTGCGCGAGCTGCTCGCCTCGAACAAAGAGCTCGCCCGCCGCCTGGATCAGCTCGAGAAGAAGCTCGGCTCCCACGACCAGGCCATCGCCGGCCTCGTCAACACCATCCGCAGCCTCATGGCGCCGCCCGCGCCGCCCAGACGCCGGCCGATCGGATTCGTCAGTCCAGACGAGAAGAAGCGCAGCTAGGCCAGTGTTTCGGGTTTGAGAACGCGCACCGGCGCCCCGCGAGCCATGCCGTGACGTTCTCGACGGTGTCGCGGTGGAACATGCGCGGACAGGCGGTCAACGCAGGCCATCGCCTTGCGTTGATTTGGGCTCATGGGGGGCCGAGTAAGCGAGAGTAAGGGTTCTATCGTCCCGATCGAGCGCATCGGGAGCCGCATCCTCCTCGTACGCGGCCACAAGGTCCTGCTCGATGCCCACCTCGCCACGCTCTATGGCGTCCAGACCCGCCGGCTGAACGAGCAGGTGCGCCGCAACCTCGCCAGGTTCCCCGCCGATTTCATGTTCCAGCTCACCGACGCCGAGTTCGAGCTTTTGATGTCGCATTTTGCGACATCAAACCCAGGCCGCGGCGGCCGGCGCAAACGGCCCCTGGTCTTTACCGAGCACGGCGCGCTCATGGCCGCTACCGTGCTCAATTCAGCACGCGCCGTCGAAGTCAGTCTACGTCGTGCGCGCCTTCGCGCGCCTGCGCGAGACGCTCGCCGCGCACAAGGACCTCGCCTCGAAGCTCCATGTGCTTGAGAAGAAGACCGAGGCGCTTGCGCTCAGACACGACAGCTTCGCCGCCAGCACCCGCCTTCAGCTGCGCCAGGTGTTCGACGCCATCCGCGAGCTCATGCGCGCGCCCGAGCCCACCAAGCGCCGGCCGATCGGCTTCGTCAACCCGGACGAGAAGAAGCGCGGCTAGGCCAGCGCTTCGGGGTTGAGCACGCGCACCGGCGCCCCCGCGAGCCATGCCGCCACGTTCTCGACGGTGTCGCGGTAGAACATGCGGTAGTTCTCCTCGTTGACATACCCGAGGTGCGGCGAGAGGGTCACGTTCTCCAGCTTGCGCAGCGCATGCTCGGCGGGGAGCGGCTCGCGGCCGTAGACATCCAGCGCCGCATGTCCCGGCCGGCCGGCTTTCAATGCTGAAAGCAGGGCTTTCTCGTCGACGATCGGCCCGCGCGAGACGTTCACGAGAACAGAAGTTTCTTTCATGCGGGAGAGATCGGCGGCGGAGACCAGGCCCGTTGTGCGCTCGCTCAGCACCAGGTGAATGCTGACCACGTCCGAGCTGGCGAACAATTCATCCTTCGACACGTAAAGCACGCCCGCCTCGGCCGCCTTTTCGCGCGTCAGGTTCTGGCTCCAGCCGGCGACCTCCATGCCGAACGCCTTGCCGATCGTGGCGACGCGCGAGCCGATCTTGCCCACGCCGAGCAAGCCGAGGCGCTTGCCGCCCAGGGTCATGCCCGGCGCGAGGCCTTCGTGCCAGCGGCCCGCGCGCATGTTGCGCTCGCCTCTGGCGAGGCCGCGCGCCGCCGCGATGATCAGGCCCCACGCCAGCTCGGCGGTGGCCGGCGTGCCATTGCCCGCGCCGGTATGGCTGATCGGGATGCGGCGCTCGCTGCAGGCCTGCGAGTCGAGGCTGCCGGCGCGCCCGCCGGTGAGGCTGATGAACTTGAGATTCGGCAGCCGCTCGATGAGCGCGCGCGGAAACGCGGTGCGCTCGCGCATCAGGCACAGGACGTCGAACGGCGCGAGCTTGCGTGCCGCATCATCGATTGAATTGAAGGCTTCGTGAAAAACCGTCTTTTCAACATTCAAACGGTCCCAAGCGGCGGATTTCAGCGCCACGCGCTGGTAGTCGTCGAGGATCGCGAGCTTCATTCGATGCGGATGTTGTTTTCCCGAACGACTTTTCCCCAGCGGGCCATCTGCTCGACGATCCACTTCTGCGTCGCCTCGGGGCTTAGCGCGACAACGTCCATGCCGAGCGTCTCGCCGAGCATCTTCTTCACATCGGGAAGATTCAATGCCTTGTTCAATTCGGAAAGCAGCTTGTCGATGATCGGCCTGGGCGTGCCGGCGGGCGCGAGGATGCCCCACCACGCATGGGCCACGACGTCGATCCCCTGCTCCCTCAGCGTCGGCACGTCCGGCATCGTGTGCGAGCGCTTGTCTCCGGTGAGCACGAGCGCGCGCATCCTCCCGCCGCGCACGTGCTGCGCCTGGGCCGCGGTCGAGGCCATGCCGAGCTCGACCTGGCCGCCCATCAGGTCCGTGGAGAGCGGCCCGCCGCCCTTGTACGGCACCGGGACGAGGCGGATGCCCGCAGCCTGGTTGAGCACGATCGTCGTGAGATGCGCGAGCGAGCCGTTGCCGACGTTGCCGACGGTGACGGTGTCCGGCCTGGCTTTGGCGGCCGCGATAACGTCCGCGAACGTCCTGTAGGGCTTCGTCGCCGCGGTGGTGATCGCCATGGGCGCAGTGCCCACGATCATGACCGGGGCGAAGTCCTTCACCGGATCGAAAGGCAGGTTCGGGTTGAGCGCCTGGTGCACGGCGTGGGTATCGAAGATGAACACGAAGGTGTAGCCGTCAGGCGCGCTCTTCGCCACGTAATCGGTGCCGATGATGCCCGAGGCCCCGGTGCGGTTCTCGACGATGAACTGCTGCTTGAGCGACTCGGCGAGCTTCGCCGCCAGGATGCGCGCCAGCGGATCGACCGAGCCGCCGGGCGGATAGGGCGAGACGAACTTGACGAGCCGCGTGGGCCAGTCCTGCGCAAAAAGCGGGAATGAAAGAAGCAAAAGAAAAAGCAGCCTAAAAAGCCACATTCCTCGCTCCTTTCAGCTTCAGCATGTCGCGCGCGTCGTTGGGCGAAGCAACCGCAAAGCCAAGCTCCTCCAAGATGCGGCGCGCTTTCTCGACCTGCGCGGCGTTGGACTCGGCGAGCTGCCCGCGGCCAAGCCACAGGCTGTCCTCGAGGCCGACGCGCACGTTGCCGCCCATCACCGCCGACATCGCGGCGATGAACATCTGGTTGCGGCCGGCGCCCAGGACTGACCAGTAGTAAGCGTCGCCGAACAGGCGGTCGGCGGTGCGCTTCATGTGCAGCACGTCCTCGGGATGCGGGCCGATGCCGCCGCGGATGCCGAACACCGACTGGATGAACAGCGGCGGCTTGAGCAGCCGCCGCTCGAGGAAATGCGCCGCGGTGTAGAGATGGCCGATGTCGTAGCACTCGATCTCGAAGCGCGTGTCGTTGTCGGCGCACGACTGCAGGATGTAGGCGATGTCCTTGAAGCTGTTCTTGAAGATGCGCTCGTCGCTGCCCGCGAGGTAGGGCTTTTCCCAGTCGTGCTTGAACTCCTTGTAGCGGCCGAGCATCTCGTACAGGCCGAAGTTCATCGAGCCCATGTTGAGCGACGCCACCTCGGGCTTCAGGCGCAGCGCCGGCTGCAGCCGCTCCTCGATGCTCATGGTCGGCGCGCCGCCGGTGGTCAGGTTGACGACCACGTCCGAAGCGGCCTTGATCTTCGGCAGGAACTGCTTGAACAGCTCCGGGTCCTGCGTCGGGCTGCCGTCCTTCGGATTGCGCGCGTGCAGGTGCACGATCGCCGCGCCGGCCTGCGCCGCGCCGATCGCGGCGGCGGCGATCTCGTCTGGCGTCACCGGGAGATACGGCGACATGCTCGGCGTGTGGATCGCGCCGGTCACCGCGCAGGTGATGATGACTTTGCCTTGCGGAGCAGCCATCCGCGGATTTTAATCAGCAATCGGGGTCTGACCCCAAATTCGGGGACGGAGCCCTAACTCCGAAGCTGTGCGTACGTGGAGTTAGGGCTCCGTCCCCGAATTCCTAAACCAGGTAGCGCGCCCCGCCGCAGACCGAGAGCGCCTGGCCGGAGATGTGCCTGCCGGCATCGCTGGCGAGGAACAGCGCCATGTTCGCGATGTCCTGCGCGGTAACGGTCGTATGCATGCTCACGCCTTCCAGCAGCCGCCGGCGCACTTCTTCCTTGTCCACGCCAAGGCCTTTTGCCTTCGCCTCGATCACGCGCTCGATGCGCTCGCCCTCCACCACGCCGGGCTGGATGCAGTTGACGCGCACCTTTTCGGGGCCGGCCTCGGCGGCAAGGCTCTGCGTGAAGCCGACCACCGCCCATTTTGCCGCCGAATAGGGGGTGCGCATCGGGAAGGCGAGCCGCCCGGCGGCCGACGACAGGTTGATGATGCTGCCGCCGCCGGCGGCCTTGATCATCGGCATCGCCTTGCGCGTGCAATAGAACATGCCGTTCAGGTCCACCGCGATGCAGCGGTCCCAGTCCTCCGGGCGGATGTCCTCGACCCTGGCGGTCGGTCCGGCTATGCCGGCGTTGTTCACCAGCACGTCGAGGCCGCCGAGATTGCGCTTCACGTCGTCGAAAAGGCGGTCGACATCGGCCAGCTTCGCCACGTCGGCGACGGTGTACGGGATGTTGCCTTGCTTGAGGGCTTTTTCATCCACATCACAGACATGGACGCGGGCGCCATGGTCGACGAAGGTCTGCGCGATGACCCGGCCGATGCCTGCGCCACCCGCCGTGACCAGCACGCGCAGCCCCTTGGCGGATGTTTCCATGGCGATGGATAATACACGCAACAATAATCGCGCATGCCCGTCCACGTCTCGATCGAGCAGGAGGAACTCCGCGGCATCTCGCGCACCGTGGCCGAGATCCACTGGCTGCTGCTGATCCTGATCCTGCTTTACCTGATGTTGGGCGGCGTGGCGAAGGAGAGCGAGCCGGCGATCTCGTCGTCGCTGTTCTTCTACGCGGCGCTGGTGATGGCGTTCCGCTACGCCAATTTCTTCCGCACCGAGAGCCGCTGGAAGATCGCGGTCGAGACCTGGGCGATGATCGCCGTGATCACCTGGGCGCTGTGGTTCACCGGCAGGCTGCAGAGCCCGCTGCTCAACGCCTATCTGCTGGTGGTGATCACCTCGGCGCTGACCCTCGGCAAGCTCACCACGCTGATCGAGGTGGGCCTGATCGCCGCGTGCTACGTGTTCCTGGCGGGCGCGTCGTACGTCGAGCTCGCCTCGCTCGCCTTCGTCGGCGCGCTCGCGGCGCAGTTCGCGCCGGTGGTGCTGGTCGCCTACATCACCACCATGTTCTCGGCCGACATCCGCTACGTGCTGCAGCGCGCCAAGCTGCTGTCGGAGCTGGACGACCTCACCGCGCTGTACAACACGCGCGGCTTCGCGATCGCCGCCGACCGCCTGTTCGGGCAGGCGCTGCGCTATACGCGCCCGGCGAGCGTGCTGATGGTCGACCTCGACAACCTGAAGGCGGTCAACGACTCGCACGGGCATGACGCCGGCAACCGGCTGCTGCGGCACACGGCGAACGCGCTGCGCGCGGAGCTGCGCTACACGGACCTGCCGGCGCGCTACGGCGGCGACGAGTTCATCGTCCTGCTGCCCGAGACGCCGCCGCGCGGCGCGCTCGACGTCGCCGAGCGCATCCGCAAGGCAGTGGCCGACCGTCCGCTCGACATGGACGCCGGCAAAATCACCTCCTCGGTAAGCATCGGCGTGGCCTGCTTTCCGGACGACGGCCGCACGCTCGACGCCCTCGCCACGCGCGCCGACCGCGCGCTCTACGAGGCCAAGCAGAAAGGCCGCAACTGCGTGGTCAGATACCGCACGGAGTAGCCCGCGCGCGGCCGTATGTTCGAGCTCGAGGGAAGAGTGGCGCTGGTCACCGGCGGCAACGGCGGCATCGGCCTGGGCATGGCGAAGGGACTTGCCGAAGCGGGAGCGACGGTCGCGATCGCGGGACGGGACGAGAAAAAGAATGCCGCCGCGGCCAAGGAGCTGGGCGGCCGGGCGATTTCGATCAAGGTGGACCTGCGGGACGAGAACGCCTGCCGCGCCGCGCTGGATCAGGCGGCACAGAAGCTCGGCCGGCTCGACATCCTGGTCAACAACGCCGGCACCAACATCCGCAAGGCGCCGCAGGACTACACGCTGGAAGAATGGCGGCTGGTGCTCGACACCAATCTCACCAGCGCGTTCGTCGCCTCGCAGGCGGCGTATCCGCACATGCAGCGCGCCGGCGGCGGCAAGATCATCAACATCGGCTCGATGATGTCGCTGTTCGGGGCTTCGTTCGTCGCGCCTTACGGCGCGAGCAAGGGCGGCATCGTGCAGCTGACCAAGGCGCTCGCCACGGCCTGGGCGAAGGACAACATCCAGGTCAACGCGGTGCTGCCTGGCTGGATCGATACCGCGCTCACGCGCCAGGCGCGCAACGACGTGCCGGGCCTCCACGAGCGGGTGCTGGCCCGCACGCCCGCCGGGCGCTGGGGCGCGCCGGAGGATCTGGCCGGCGTTGCAGTGTTCTTATCCAGTTCTAGTTCCGATTTTGTTACCGGCGCGGCGATCCCGGTGGACGGCGGCTACTCGGCGCAGGGCTAGAAGGTCGTCTCGACGTAGCCGTAGATGTAGTTGGAGCCGCCGCTGACGTTGCCGAGCAGGCGCGAGGAGCCGAAGATGCCGGAGCGGTGGGCGACGCCCACGCCGACATAGGTATCGCGGAGCGAGCGCGCGCCGAGCAGGTCGCCGACGCTGACATCCACGGTCGGATCGAAGGTATTGAGCAGCCTCGAGGTGGGGCGGCCGCGATCGGCCAGGTCGCGCACTTCCATCAGCGGAATCTTGCGCGCGTAGGCGAGGCCGATGCCCAGGCCGACGCGCGTGCGCACGTGCGCGTCCCAGGGAAAGCCGTAGTAGTACGCCTTGATATAGGCGTTGATCTGGTAGAAGTCGGGCTGGAAGCCCGCCTCCTTGTGGCGCGCCAGGCCGACGAAGCCGGCGAAATCGAGCGGCCAGCCGTTGAGGCGCTCGATGAATGGCCGCCCGACCTCGAATGCGGCAATGCTCGTCTGGTCCCTGGTATGCGTGCTGGTGCAGACCAGGCGCATGATGTGAGTGACGTTGCAATCGCTCGACGCGCCGTAATACGCGCGCGCAATCAGCGGGCGGTGCTCAGGCCAGGCCTGGTGATCGGGGGAGACGTCGTACATCAGCCCGAGCGTCGCGCCGCGCTGGATGCGGCTCTCCACGACCGGGCTGAGCGCCACGACGTCGGGCCAGCGCACCCAAGTGACGCCGCCGATCAAGCGCCAGCGCTCGGTCAGGCGGTAGGCGCCGTACAGGCCGGACTGCGTCATGGCGCCGCCGCGCGCGGAATAAGCCGGCCGCAGCGGCGTCGCCTCGTCGGGCCGCACGCCGTAGTAATAGTTGTTCAGATTCGCGTCGCGGAATCCGAGCATCGCCTGCGGTTGCAGCCACAGCCGGCCGCGGCGGAACGGATATTTGTAGCCGAGGCGCAGCTCGCTGCCGCGCGAGATCTCGGAAATGTCGCGCAGCAGCTCGGCATAGGCGATGCCCCATCCGCCGCCCGCCTGCGCGCTGAAGCCGGCGTCGATGCCGGATTCGCGCGGCCGCATGCCCGCGAGGCTCTCGGGCACGCGATCGCTGGGATAGCCCTCGAAGCGGTACCTGAGGAACAGGTCGAAGCGCCGGCCGCTGCTCAGCTCGCCGAACTTGGCGCCCACCGCGTACGAGTGCATGTAGAACCGCTCGCCTTCGTACAGGTAGAGCGGCAGAAAGTCGGTGCCGCTGCCGGCGCCGCGGTAAGGCGATTGCTCGAAGCGCCGCGCCGCGCCGATCGCCGCGCTGTCCGGCGCCGCGATGCCGCTGAGCCAGTCGCTGTTCGCGCTCGCCGCCGGCGCAGCGAGCGCCAGCGTCAGGCTTAGCAGCCTACAGCGCAATCAGTGGTGTCCCCTCCTTTGGGAAGGGCATTGTCGCTGAAAAGCGACTGGCAACGCCAGCCGGCCGCTAGCGCTGCCAGGAGGCGCGCCGGAAGCGCTTGCGCCGGGAGTGCACCGCCAGGCGCCGGCCGGCGAATTCGTGCATTTTTTCCCTGACTTCGCGGCGCACTTCCTCCGGCAGAGTGGCCGCTGCGTCCTCGAAGCGCGAAAACACTTCCTGCGGCGCGGGCGGGCCGTCCTGGAAAAAGCCGCGCTCCTTGTCCCACACCAGGGCGCGCTCGGTTGCGTCCGCGCCATAGCAGACCTGGATCAGCGTCACCTCGCCGCCGGCCTGCCACACGAACAGATCGAAATAATCGTCGTGGAACCAGCGCCGCCGGGCCGGCGGGTCGTCGGCCACTCCAAGAATTTCTTTCAGCATGACGACGTCAACTCTTTGCGATCTGACAGGTCAGAGGGAATATTATGTTCTCGGAGAGGTGCGGCCATGAACATTCCGGTCTCAAGCTTCAACGATAGCAGCGAGCGGCGCTCAAGTCTCATCCGGTCGCTGAGCGACTACAGCAAGCAGCATCGCGCGGCGCACTGGACAGGGTCCTTCGCCAAGTTTCTCGAGGCCATCTTTCCCGCCGACGCTCATGGGCTTGCGCGCAGCAGCCACCAGTACGTCTGGGACATGATGCGCGCCGAGGGCTTCGATGACACCAAGGGCCGGCTGCGCTGTCAACTGTTCGAGGACGAGCTCTACGGCATCAACGACACGATAGAGCGGCTGGTCGACTACTTCAAGGCGGCGAGCGCCGGCTCGGAAGTTGGCAGACGGCTGCTGCTGCTGCTGGGCCCGCCCTCGGGGGGCAAGTCGAGCCTGGTGATCCTCCTCAAGCGCGGCCTCGAGGAATACAGCCACACCGACGCCGGGGCGATGTACGCGATCCACGGCTGCCCGGTGCACGAATCGCCGCTGCACCTCGTGCCGCACACGCTGCGGGCGCAGTTCCGCAACAGCTACGGCATCGACATCGCCGGCGAGCTCTGCCCGCGCTGCGTCAGCCGGCTCGGCCAGGAATTCTCCGGCGATTTCATGCAGATGCCGGTCGAGCGGCTGTTCATCTCCGAGGCCGGGCGCGTCGGCGTCGGAACGTATGCGCCGCACGACCCCACCACCGCGGACATCGCCGACCTCGTCGGCTCGGTCGACCTGTCGAAAGTCTCGGAATACGGCGACGAGGGCGATCCGCGCGCCTGGTCCTGGTCGGGCGCGGTGTTCGCGGCGAGCCGCGGCATGCTCGAGATGATCGAGATCCTGAAGGTGAAGCGCGAGTTCCTGTACCTGCTCCTCACGCTGACGCAGGAGAAGAACGTCAAGGTGTCGCGCTTCCCGCTGATCTATCTCGACGAGACCGTGGTCGCGCACACCAACCTCGCCGAGTTCCGCAAGTTCCTGCAGGAGGCGGAGAACGAGGCGCTGCTCGACCGGATGGTCATCATCCAGGTGCCCTACACGCTGTCCTACAAGGAAGAGGCGCGCATCTACCGCAAGCTCACTTCGTCGACCCAGGCGTTTCGCGAAGTACACCTCGACCCGCACGCGCTGCACGTGGCGGCGGTGTTCTCGGTGCTGACGCGGCTGCAGGACGGCGAGGAGCGCGACGCCGACAACATCAAGAAGGCGCGCGTCTACGCCGGCGAGGACGTCGAGGGCGTGCCGCAATCCGAGATCGAGAAGATGCGCGCGCGCAGCCCGGACGAGGGCCTGTCGGGCGTGTCGCCGCGCTTCGTGATCAACGCGCTGTCGAACGCCATCATCCAGTCGCACGCCAAAAGCCTGACCACGATGGACGTGCTGCTCGCGCTGAAGGACGGCATCGAGTCCGACGTGCGCATCGACGGCAAGAAAAAGCGCAAATGGGTCGATTTCCTGGTGATGGTGCGCAAGGACTTCTACAACCGCTGGGTCAAGGAGGACGTGCACAAGGCCCTGTTCGTCTCCTTCGAGCAGGAAGCGCAGCAGCTACTCGACAAGTACCTCGACGAGGTCGAGGCGATGCTCGACAACCGCGCCGTCAAGGACCCGATCACCGGCGAGGAGCGCAAGCCCGACGAGCGCTTCCTGCGCTCGGTCGAGGAAAAGATCCGCATTTCGGAGTCGGGCAAGCTGTCCTTCCGCCAGGAGGTGGTGCGCAAGGCGATGGGCGCCTACAAGCGCAGCGAGAAGTTCACCCTCGACAGCCATGCGCCGCTGCACGACGCGGTCGAGCAGTACCTGTTCGAGCAGCGCCGCGACGTGCTGCGGCTGGTGAGCTCCACCACGCGGCCCGATGACGAGACGCGCCAGAAGATCTCGGTGGTCGAGAAGCGGCTGGTCGACGAGTACGGCTACGACGCGCACAGCGCGCGCGAGGCGCTCAACTACGTGACCAGCCTTCTCGCCCAGGAATAGCCTTGATCAGGATCGCCGCGGAAACCCCCTGGTACGACCTGTTCTCGCGCGGCGCGCGCGACTGGCTGCGGCACAACCAGAAGGTACGCGAGGCGGTGAAGGAGACGCTGCCCCAGCTCCTCGCCGGCGCGGACCTGATGAGCCAGCCGGGACACCGCACGGTGCTGGTGCCGGTGAAGATCCTCGAGCACGCCCGGCTGCGCCTGCTCGAGCCCGAGGTGCGGCAAGGCGCGGGCCAGGGGCGCGGCGAGCCGGGCGAAGTGCTGCAGCCGGGACGCGAGGAAGGCGAGCGGGCCGCGCAGCCGGGCGGCACCCAGGACGGCGAGATCCGCTTCGTGGTCGAGCTGAAGATCGACGAGATCGTCGACTGGCTGTGGGAGGAGCTGAAGCTCCCCGAGTTGAAGCCGCGGCGCGCGGCGGCGCTCGACGAGCCCGACTACGTGCGCGAGGGCTGGGACAAGCGCGGCGCGCGCTCCCGGCTCGACCGCCGGCGCACGGTGAAGGAGGCGGTGAAACGCCGCGCGATTCAGGACGATCCGATCGCCTTCACCAACGACGACCTGCGCTTTCGCCAGCTGGTCAAGCGCGCGACGCCCTCGATCAACGCCGCGGTGATCTTCGCGCTCGACGTCTCGGGCAGCATGGACGAGGCGCAGCGCCGGCTCGCCAAGACCTTCTTCTTCTTCGCGCTGCAGGGGATCCGCAGGCAGTACGCCCGGGTCGAGACGGTGTTCCTCGCGCACGCCGCGCAGGCCTGGGAATTCGAGGAAAGCCAGTTCTTCCAGGCCGCCTCGAGCGGCGGCACGCTCGCCTCCAGCGCCTTCCGCCTGGCGCTCGAAGTGATGCAGGCGCGCTATGACCCGCAGCGCTACAACGTGTACTTCTTCTACGCCTCCGACGGCGAGAACGCCACCGAGGACCGGGAGGGCGCCGCCTCGCTCCTCGCCGATCTCACCGGGCAGACCAATTACGCGGGCTACGTCGAGACCGGCGGCGGCGCCGCCTACCGGCCGCGCGAGACGCAGCTCGCCGAGATCTTCGGCGAGATGAAGGCGAAAGGGCTGCCGGTCGGCGCGAGCCGCCTCGGCTCGCAGGACGACGTCTGGCGCGCCATCGGCGAGTTCTTCCGCGAGCAGGCGAAGGATGACTGAGCTGGAGGATTACGCCGGGCGCCTCGAAGCGCTCGCGCAGCGGCTGGGCCTGGAGCACTACGCGGTCGACTTCGAGCTCGCCCCGGCGAGCCTGATGACCGAGATCGCGGTCTACGGCCTGCCGATCCGCATGCCGCACTGGTCCTACGGCGTGCGCTACATCCACCAGCTGGTCCGCCAGAGCATGGGCCACTCGAAGATCTTCGAGGTGATGTTTCCGGGCGACCCGTGCCGCGCCTTCCTGATGGACAGCAACTCCCTCGCCGAGAACACCCTGGTCGCCGCGCACGTGCTCGGCCATGCCGACTTCTCCAGGAACAATCAGCTCTTCGCCCGCTTCCACGCCATGGCCGGCGGCAACATCGTCGAGCACGCGGCGGCGCACGCGCAGCGCATCCAGCAGGCGATCGAGGCGGCGGGCCTGGAGCGCGTCGAGGCGGTGCTCGACGCGGCGCTCGCCCTCGAGTCGCACGTCGACGTGAGCGGCGAGCTGCATCGCGCGCCCTATCCCGAGTTCGTGCCGGAAAAAACGCCGCCGACCGAGACCGCCTTTCAGAAGCGCTTCGGCCAGCTCCCCGGCGCGGCCGAGAAGGCGGCCCTGTCAACCGGGCGGCTGCGCACGCGGATCCCGCCGCATCCGGAGTACGACCTGCTGTGGTTCATCGCGCATTACGCGCCCGAGCTCGAGCAGTGGGAGCGCGACATCTTCCTCGCGGTGCGCGCCGAGTCGCTGTACTTCTACCCGGTGTTCGCCTGCCAGATCATGAACGAGGGCTGGGCCTCGTACTGGCACGCGCGGCTGCTGCGCGAGGCCGACTTCCTGCCGCAGCCGTTGTATCTGTCGGCCATCAAGGCGCACTCCGACGTGGTGCGGCCGTTTGCCTCCGGCGAGCAGACCGCGCTCGCCGTCAACCCCTACCATCTCGGCTTCACCCTGTGGGAGCACATCGTCGAGAAGCACGGCCTCGAGCGCGCGCGCGAGGTGATGCGCGACGAGGACGACTTCGGCTTCATCCGCAACTGCCTGGACCGCGACCTGGCGGAGCAGGCGGGCCTGTTCGTCTACGAGGCGCGGCCCGGCGGCGAGCTGCGCGTGGCGAGCCGCGACCTGGAGGCGATCCGCGAGGCGATCCTCGCGCCGAAGTACAACTACGGCGCGCCGCGCGTCGCGGCGACCGAGCTGAAGAGCGACGGCACGCTGGTCCTTACCCACGAGCACGCGAGCGACGGCCGCGGCCTCGACGCCACCCGCGCGAAGAAGGTGCTCGAGTACACGCGCCGCGCCTGGCGGCGCGCGGTTCGCCTGCACACGGTGAACGAGCGCGGGGAACCGCTGGAGCTGACTTCCTAGATAAGCAGCAGCAGGATGATGAGGAGGCAGATGAGCAGCAGGGTCTGGCTGCTGATCTGGCCGCCCGCCGGCAGCGCATCGAGCCGGCCCGCCAGGCTGCGCACCTCCTCGTCGGTCATCGCGTCGACGCGCGCCAGGGCTTCCTTGGCCGGGATGCCCATCTTCTCCATCTGCTGCGCGACTTCAGGCCGCTCGATCAGGGCCTTGACGCGCTCGCGCTCCGTGGGCACCAGCCCGGCGTAGGCCTGCGGCACCGCGAACGCGAACGCCAGCAACAACCCTCCGAGAATCTTCTTCATTTGAGCTCCTGTAAAGGGACG
>Ga0210382_10000276_pt1 | contig 19803 bp, 17 predicted proteins | sample PLMedo_FD_155452 | JGI IMG/M metagenome (GOLD analysis project Ga0210382, IMG submission 155452) | Groundwater sediment microbial communities from an aquifer in East River, Colorado, USA - PLM0_60_coex redo | ecosystem: Environmental > Terrestrial > Soil > Riparian zone | place: USA: East... | reverse complement strand
CGAATCGGGTGCGCTGAACGCGCTCGAGCTGCGCGCGCGCGCGCGGCGGCTGCACCGGCAGTACGGCTCACTCGGGCTGATCGTGGTCGACTACCTCCAGCTGATGCAGGCGTCGAGCGAAGGCGAGAACCGCGCCACCGAGATCTCCGAGATCTCGCGCTCGCTCAAGTCGCTCGCCAAGGAGCTCAAGGTTCCCGTGGTGGCACTCTCTCAGCTTTCCCGCGCGGTCGAGCAGCGCACCGGCCCGAAGCGCCCGATCATGTCGGACCTGCGCGAGTCCGGTGCGATCGAGCAGGACGCCGACCTCATCCTCGCGATCTACCGCGAAGAGGTCTACACGCCGGACACGCCCGAAAAAGGCATGGCCGAAATCATCATTCTCAAACAGCGCAACGGCCCTATCGGGACAGTCAAGCTGACCTTCCTCGGGGAATACACCCGCTTCGAGAATTACGCGCAGTCCGGCGCGTCTTTCTAGCTTTTCATTTTCGCGCCGCGCTCCCGAGCGCGTCCCAGCGATCCACCCGAATTCGCGCGATGACCTGAAAGTCGGCGCCCAGCGGCCGGATCACGGCCGCTTCACCTTCGGCGAGGTAGGGCGGACCGGCGACGCCGTAGAACGGATTGCCGTGGCTGACGACCGCGAGGTTGCTTCCGTCGAGTACCGGCGTGGACAGGATCCTTCGCAGGGACGCGTAGCGCTCCGCGTCCGCTGGAGCGCTCGGCCCGCCGCGCACCTCCTGCATTTTCTCCGCGCGCCCGAAGAGGAGCTGCGCCGTTTCCACGGTGCGGCAGAACGGACTGGCGAGAACGCGCTCGACTGGAATGCGAAGCTCGCGAATCGCCGCACCGACCGAGCGCGCGTCGGCCCGGCCTTTGTCGATGAGGTTGCGCTGGTTCGCGCAATCCTCGTAGCTCTTCATTCTCTCGTCGTTCTCGCTGAAGTCGGTCGCCGCGTGGCGGAAGTAGAGGACGTAGCCGCCTTTGAGCAATTCTGCCAACAATTGCGCAGGCGCGAGCTCGCGCGACGGAAGCGAATTGCGCTGCGGTTCAGCCGTCTGTGACCATGCGGGCCCCCAAAGCAGCAATGCGGCGAGCGCGAAGACGAATCGGATTTTATTCATCGGCGGTTATCGATTGTACGTGCGCGGCCCGGAACGGCCGCATTTGACAGCAGTAATGAGAATGGTTATCATTTGGTTATGCAATCGACTTTCAAGAAAAAATCAACGTCAAATCAAGAGCCTGTGCCTGCGATCTCTTTTCAGGGCGAACGGGTTATGAGCGACAAGCTGCTCGGAGAACGCGGCGAGCTGATCATCGAGCACGACGGGCGCGAGTACCGCCTGCGCCGCACCCAGAACGGCAAGCTGATTCTCACCGCGTAGATCCCGATCCGCTCAACACCTCGAGGCAAAGTCCAAATGCTGCAAATGCTGGTGGTCACACTGCGCGAGGGGATCGAGGCGTTTCTCATCGTTGCGATCGCCATCACTTATCTGCGCAAGACCGGGCGCGACGGGTTGGTGCCCGCAGCTTGGTGGGGCACGGGCATCGCAGTGACGCTCTCGGTCGTGCTCGGCGTATTCCTCGCCGAGTTCGCGGTGCTGCCGATCTGGGAGGCGGTGCTCGCCGCCGTGGCGGCCGCACTCGTGATCTCGATGGTGGTATACATGCTGAAGCATGCAAAAAAATTGCGCGGCGAGATCGGCGGACGCATCGAAACCGCGAGCCGATCCCCGGGCACGGGCGCCTGGGTCGGCGTGTTTCTGCTGGTGCTCCTGATGATCACTCGTGAGGGAATGGAGATGGCGTTCATCACCGCGACGCTCGCGCGCCAGGAGGAATCGGTTCACATGCTGTGGGGCGCGCTCATCGGCATCGCTCTCGCAGGGCTGCTCGCTTGGGGCTGGTCGCGTTTTGGGCACCGCGTCAATCTCGGGCTATTCTTCCAGGTGACCTCCATCTTCCTCGTCCTGTTTGCGCTGCAGCTGCTCGTGTACGCGTTCCACGAGGCCACCGAAGCGAACGTGCTCCCGATCGACAACTCGTACTGGCACATCGCCACGGAGCCCTACGGACCTGAAGGGAAGTACGGCGCGATGTTGACCTATGCATTGGTGCTGCTGCCCGCGCTGTGGATCGCCTGGTCGGCGTTCGGCCGCAGACGCAACGTAGGACCAGCCGGGTCCGTGAAATCTTGAGAATTTGCGCCGAAGAGAGGGCGCCTGCCTTTACGATTCCGTTTTGAAGCAGCCAGCCAGTCAGCCTCCAGCTGAGTTAGCCAGCCGTGTTCCACATCGCTAGTCAACTCAGTAGGAGACGTCATGAAGCAACTCACTCCAGCGCTGGCACTGGGCGCCGCGTTCGCGACGACGCCCGTATTCGGCCAAGCGACCGTCGAAGACAAGCTGCAAATCCTTCAGCAGGAAATTGACGACCTCAAGGCGCAGGCGCGCAGGACGGGTCCGTCGGCGCAACAGCAGGCCCTGGTTTCACGGGACTACAGTTCGCCGCTCGACCGAAGTGCAGGTCTGGGCAACGGAGGGACCAATATCGTCGGCTACGGCGAAGTGGGTTACAGCAAGTTTCGCCAGAACGGCAACGCCGGAGCCGACCTGCAGCGCTTTGTCTTCGGCTTCAACCACCGGTTCGACGACCGGCTCACATTGCACACGGAGCTCGAGGTCGAGCACGCCGTAGTCAGCTCCGGAGACAACGGTGAAGCCGAAATCGAGCAGGCCTGGCTCAATTACAAAGTCAGCGATGCAGTGAACGTGAAAGGCGGCCTGTTCCTCATCCCCCTTGGCATTCTCAACGAAACCCACGAGCCGCCGACCTACTACGGAGTGCAGCGCAACCAGGTTGAAACCCGCGTAATTCCGACGACCTGGCGGGAGCTGGGCACGGGCGTTCACGGCGTCGTCGGCGAAGGCCTCAGGTACGAGGTGGGCATCACGACGAATTTCGACTCGGGCAAGGTCGACGATCCGACCACGGGTATCCGCAGTGGGCACCAGGAAGGACAGCTCGCCAACGCCCGCAATCTCGCCGCCTACGGCGCGCTCAACTACCGGCGCCCGGGTCTGCTCGTTGGCGCCGGTGTTTTTACCGGCAATACCGGACAAAACGGTGCATCCAACCCTGCGTTGCAAGGGGTCTCCGCCCGCCTCACGCTGTGGGATGTGCACGCGCAGTACCGCCTCGGCCGGCTCGATCTGCAGGCGCTTTACGCGGCGGGTACGCTCGGCGACGCGGACAAAGTGACCGCCGCGATATTGACTGCAGCCCCCACGCCTGCGGACGCCTTTGCTGCACCCAAGACGCTCAAAGGAGCTTACGTCCAGGCGGCGTATCACGCGTACAAGCACGGCAATTTCGACGTAGCTCCCTTCATCCGTTTCGAGCGTATCGACATCAGGCAACAGGAGGATGCGGCCAACAATCTTTTTCAGGATCCGAACAACAAAGAACGCATCAAGACCTTCGGTGTCAACTTCTGGGTCCATCCGCGAGTGGTACTGAAGGCCGACATCCAGCGCTATGCGACCGATAAATCCCAAGACCGGTTCGATCTCGGCCTGGGATTCATGTTCTGATGAGCCGGAGACCGCGCTACTCGCTCGCGTTGCTGACGCTGGCGCTCGGCGCGGCCGCCGCGGGATTGGCCCGTGGCGACGTTTATCAGGAGCCCGATGCTTTCGTGGCCGAAGTGTTCGGCTCAAAACCGGCACCCAAGGTGCTCTGGCTGACGAGGGACATACAAGCGCAAGCCGCTGCGATTCTGGGCCATCCCCCGGCGCAATTGCGCCAGCGCTACTGGAGCGACTCCCACAAGAGCGTGTGGATCCTAGAGGAGATCGGCAAGGAGGAACTTATCACCGCGGGTTTCGTCGTCGTCGACGGGCGCATCGATCATGTGCGCGTGCTCGTCTATCGCGAAAGCCGGGGGCAGGAAGTCCGCTATCCCTCGTTCCTGAAGCAATTCGAGGAGGCGAAGCTCGCGCGGGGCGATCGCCTGGACCGCGAAATCGACGGCATTGCCGGCGCGACGCTCTCCGTCGGAGCGATGGAGCGCATGGCCCGACTCGCGCTTTTTTTCGACCGGACAGGCGGCAAGTAAATGTCGCCGAGGCTCCTCTTGCTGCGGTTGCTGCGGCGCTGGCACGCGCGCATCGGTTTCGCCGCCATGCTGTTCTTCCTGATTCTCGCAGTGACCGGCCTGGTGCTGAACCACGGTCAGGGCCTCGGGCTCGACGGCCGGTTCGTCCACGCCGAGTGGCTCGCGCGCTGGTACGGCATCAAATCCGAGCCGCCACGCCAAGTGTTCCGCTCCGGGCACCACGTCCTGATCGCGGCAAACGGCCGCTGGCTGCTCGACGGAAGGACTTCTGGCGAGGAATTGCCGCAGCCTGTCGGTGTGGTCGAGTTCGCCGATATCTTCGTGGTCGCGAGCGATGGCGCGCTCTATGTATTCCGTGAAAACGGCGAGCTGATCGAGAAGTTAGGGCCTAATGCGCTGCCAGGCTCTCCGGTGCTGGCGATCGGCTCGAGCGTGCTCGGCATCGTGCTTCGTACGTCATCGGGAATGTTTGCGAGCGCCGACACTGTCTCCTGGCGCCCGGCGCTGCGACAGACCGTGCGTTGGTCGGCGCCCGCAGAACTTTCCATCTCCGAACAACGAGCTCACGAAGAAGCGCTGGCGCCCGGGATTTCAGTCCAGCGATTGCTGCTCGATGTGCACAGCGGCAGATTCGCGGGGCGCCATGGGCCGCTGGTCGTAGATTTGCTGGGTTTGCTGCTCGCGATCCTGTCTCTCACCGGCGCATGGCTCTTTCTTGTACCTCGAATGCACCGGGGGCGGTATTGAGCGCTCGGCTCGGACATCGCTTCGCGCTGCTGTTCACGACGCTTGCGGTGGTTTCGTACGTGCGGGCGGCCGAGTACCGCGCGAGTTCCTACGTGTTCGGCACACTGGTCGAGATCACCGTCGTCGACCGCGATACGGTGCGCGCGCAAGAAACGGTCGGGCGGATTTTCCGGGAATTCGACCGCATGCACCGCGACTTGCACGCGTGGCAGCCCGGGGAATTGGTCGCGCTCAACCAGGCGATCGCCCGCGGGGAGAAAAACATCCGGACCACCGGCGAGATTGCCGCGCTCATTCGAGAGTCGCAACTGCTTTCCGAGCAATCGGGAGGCTTGTTCAATCCAGCGATCGGCAAGCTGGTCGGATTGTGGAGCTTTCATCGAGACAAACCTGGAGGCCTATTGCCGAACTCCGAGGAGATAGCTCAAATCGTCCGGGCCAACCCGCGCATGAACGATTTGAGCTTGCAGGGCGACGCCGTGACGAGCGCGAATCCCGGCGTGCAGCTCGACTTCGGTGGCTACGCGAAAGGTTACGCGCTCGACCGCGCGGCGGACCTTCTTCGAGAAGACGGCATCAAGAATGCGCTCGTCAACATCGGCGGCAACGTCATCGCGTTGGGCGGTTACGCTGGGCGCCGCTGGCGCGTCGGCCTCGAGTCCCCGCGCGGCAAAGACGTACTCGCCACGATCGACCTGACGGACGGCGAGGCGATCGGAACTTCCGGAGACTACCGGCGCTACTACGAAATCGACGGCAAGCGCTACTCGCACATCATCGATCCGCGCACCGGCTATCCCGTTTCAGGGGTGCAGTCGGTGACCGTTCTTGTTCCGTCTCAGGCCGGGGCGGGCGCGCTGTCCGATGCGGCCTCCAAGCCGATCTTCATCGGAGGGCTCGGAGGTTGGAGGAACGCGGCGTTGCGGATGGGGATTTCACGGGCAATGCTGGTCGATTCCGAGGGCGTCGTCCACGTCACCCCCGAGCTGAAAGCACGGCTGCTCTTCAGCAATCCAGAGCTCGCAAATGCGGCCCAAAGATAGTCAGTTCAGCCGCACGTACTCGTAATCCACCGGGAAGTTGTTGACGCCGCGCTCGGGCGGCGCGATCCACGCGGCCATTTTCCCGGGCTCGACCACGCGCTGCATCAGGCTCTTCACGTAGTCTTTGTCGGATGCGCTCGGCAGCCAGCCGGGCATGCGCCGTTCGTACTCCTCGCGGCTGATAGGCCGGCCCTCGAGGTCGGTGGGAATGTTCGCCCAGGCACCGATGGCACGGCGGAAGCGGCTGCTCGGCAGCTTCAGCTCGAAGTTGTAACCTGCGCGCTTGATCTGCATGTTCCAGCGCTTCATTCCGATCTCACAGTCCTTGACGTAGGACAAGCGCAGGACCTCGTTCATGGCGTTGCGCATCGGGGATGTGTCCTTCATGACTCCGCCTTTGCCGTCCGGCGCTTCGATCTCGAAGGTGGAATCGGCGCAGACGTGGTCCTGGTACTGCGTAGTCTCGTCGGGACGTCCCTTGATCCCGTTGGCGAAAGTCGTTGCGGCGTTCGAGGAGACCTCCGATCCGAAGAGATCCAGAGAGGAGCTGAACCAGAAGTTGAGATAGCGTTGCAGCAGCGGAAGATCCACCGCGCCCTGGCGGCGGATCGTTTCCGGGTCGTCGCTGCCGGTTTCCTTCATCACTTCGAGCGTGCGCCGCACGATCCGGCCGAGGCCGGTCTCGCCGACGAACATGTGGTGCGCTTCCTCGGTCAGCATGAAGCGGCAGGTGCGCGCGAGCGGATCGAAAGAGGATTCGGCAAGGCTCTTCAGCTGGAACTTTCCGTCGCGGTCGGTGAAGTAGCAGAAGCAGAAGAAGGACAGCCAGTCGACGATCGGCTCGTTGAAGGTGCCGAGGATGCGCGGCTTGTCCGCGTCGCCGGAATGGCGCGCGAGGAGCTCCTCGGCTTCCTCACGGCCGTCGCGGCCGAAGTACGCGTGCAATATATACACCATCGCCCAGAGATGCCTGCCTTCCTCGACGTTGATCTGGAAGAGGTTGCGCAGATCGTAGAGGGAAGGACAGCTGTGGCCCAGCTTGTGCTGCTGCTCGACCGAAGCGGGCTCGGTGTCGCCCTGGGTGACGATGAGGCGGCGGAACTGCGAGCGGAATTCGCCGGGAACCTGCTGCCATACCGGCTGGCCGAAAGAATCGCCGAAACCGATGGTGCGATTGGGGTCCCGGTCGGCGAGGAAGATGCCCCAGCGATAGTCGGGCATCTTCACCGTCCCGTAGTGCGCCCAGCCCTGGGCGTCCACGCCGACCGCCGTGCGCAGATACACGTCGGCGTTGGCGAAGTCGTTCGGCCCGAGCTCCTTCCACCAGTCGAGGAAACGCGGATGCCAATGCTCGAGCGCGCGCTGCAGGGTCTTGTCGTTCGCGAGATCGACGTTGTTGGGGATCTTTTCGGAATAGTCGATAGTGCTCATACGCGCTCCCAATTGAATCTGGCTTTCGCGCCGCTGCCGTACACCTTCAGCGCGCCGTGCTCGCCCACCGCGTTGGGGCGAACGAAGATCCAGTTCTGCCAAGCGGAAAGCCTGCCGAAGATGCGCGTCTCCATGGTTTCCTTGCCCGAGAAGCGGAGACTGGCCTCCATGCCGGTAAGCGCGTCTGGGGAGAGGCTCGCGCGCTCCTCGATCGCGATGCGCACCTCCTCGTCCCAATCGAGATCGTCGGGCGTGAAGGTGACCAAGCCCAACTCGGAAGCGAGCTTGGCGTCGAGCTTCTCGCCGATGCGATCGCGCGCTGTCTCGATCGGTTTCGACTCGCCGCAGAAATGTGCGCTGATGCGCGCTTCCTGGCTGACCATCGGATAGGCGCCGAAACTCAACGCCGTCAGGGCGACCGCCGGCGCGCCGGCTTCATCGTCGGGCAGCTGCAGCATGTAGCTGCGGTCGGCGGCCAGCGCAAGCTCGAACAGCGTGCCCGCGAAGCAGGAACCCTTGTCGATGATTGCGAATAGGGTGCGCGATGAGACGTCCAGCCTCGCCAGCGTGCGTCGCAGGAAACCGATTACTTGGCGCACGAACCAGTCGTTCTCGTTGGCCTTGAGGGCCGCGTCGGCCGCCAGTACCTTGTCCACGTCTCCACGCGTGTTGAAGATCCACGTACCGATCTCGAGGTCATTCGTGCGCAGCATCAGGACGGCATCGTCGAGCTCGCGCGCCATCGCGAGGGGCCACCACGCGTCGCCTGCAGCGTGGATCGCCTCGATGTTGGAAGAAATGTCTTTCCGCGGCGCGAAGACCGTGATAGTCGCGGTGCGTGCTTTCCGGTCGATCACTGCGTCCACGTTGTGGTAGTGGTAGCCGCCGGCGTCGATCGCGCGCTGGAGCGGGTTGAGGGTCACGCCTTTGCCGCCCCCGCGCGTGCTCAGCGCGCTCAGCGCTGCGACCCGTTCTCTCACTGCATCCTTGAACGCCTGCGGCTTCGCGATGTGGTCCACCAGCTTCCATTGCTTTGCGCGGTCGGCGCGCACGCCTTCGCTCGTCGTGCAGAACACGTCGGCGAGGTCGCGCCGGACTTTCCGCTTGTCGGTGACGCGCGTGAGGCCGCCCGTTCCTGGCAGGACGCCCAGCAGCGGCAACTCGGGCAGGCTCACCGTGGAGGAGCGGTCGTCGATCATCAGGATCTCATCGCAGGCGAGCGCGAGCTCGTAGCCGCCACCAGCGACCGTGCCGTTGACCGCGGCGAGGGACTTCATGCCCTCGTGGCGGCTCGAATCCTCGATTCCGTTACGCGTTTCGTTGGTGAATTTGCAGAAGTTCACCTTCCACGCGTGCGTCGACTGCCCGAGCATGTAGATGTTGGCGCCCGAGCAGAACATGCGCTCGCGGGCGCTGGTGATCACCACGCACCTTACCTCGGGATGTTCGAAGCGGATGCGGTTGAGCGCATCCGCAAGCTCGATGTCCACGCCGAGATCGTAGGAGTTGAGCTTGAGCTTGTATCCTGGCTTGAGACCCTTGTCCTCGTTTACGTCCATCGCGAGCGTCGCCACGGGCCCGTCAAAGGAAAGCCGCCAGTGTAGATAGCGCTCCGGATGTGTGTCGTAGGTGACAAGGGAAGGGGAGGGTTTGGTTTCAGGCACGGCACTCATGAGATTGGCTCCTGGTGCTAGGGGGCGACGACCTTGCGCAACGCCGAGAAACTCTGCTCCGGTGTCCTGCCGGCCGTGTCCACCGTGACGTCGGCTTGTCCATAGAGCACGGCCCGCCCGTCGAGTATACGCCGCAGATCCTCCATCGCCTGGTCGTTCCCGGCCATCGGACGGGTGTCACCTTGCGCGATCACGCGCGCCATATGCTCCTCGGGCTCGGCCTTGAGCCACACCGTGAAGCAGGCCGAGAGGAGGAGCTCATAGGTTCCTGGCTCCGAGACGATGCTGCCGCCCGTGGCGATCACGGCGCGCTCGTTTTTTTCGAGCACCCTCTCGAGGCAGCGCCGCTCGTAGCGCCGGTAGCCGGCCTGCCCGTAAAGCAGAAAGATCTCCGAGAGACTGGTGCCCGCCTCGCGCTCGATCTCGCGGTCGAGCTCGACAAAGGGCGCGCCCAGTGCCCTGGCGAGCTTCGCACCGAGCGTGGATTTGCCTGCACCGCGCAGGCCGATGAGCGCGATCCGCTTCATGCGTTCGTCGCGCGCGCTGCCGTAATCGCGTACAAGCTGCGAACGCACGGCAGCGAGCGTCTGCCGCGGCAGGCGCTTCAGGAACTGCGTCGTGAGAGTCAGTTCCACGACGTCGCCCGGGTCTTCGGCGAGCAGCTCGGTGAGCGGGAGATTGAGAGCTGTTGCAATCTGGCGCAGCAGCAGGATCGAAACGTTGCCCTGTCCGGCTTCGAGCTGGGCGAGGTAGCGCTCCGACACCCCCGAATCACCGGCAAGCAGCTTGCGTGACATCCCTCGCCTGGCCCGGGCTTCTCGCACTCGGTCACCCAGAGCGGCGAGGTAGCCACGCTCGCTATGAGAATCGCTTTCGTTAGTATGAACAGACTGTTGCGAATGTTTCTTAGTGTGAATACTAGTTGTGCTCATCGATGCAATATAATGCTTGCTATGCGTGTCACATGCAGTATGATGCACTCGATATTGAAACGCAAGCGGGAACGAGAAGAAAGCCGATGGCGCTCGAACTGACCATCCTCGTGGGAACGATGACCGGCACCGCCCAGCTGGTCGCGCAGGAGCTCGAGCTCACGCTCGACGATGGCGAAATACGCGTGCGGACCGCGCCGATGGACGGCCTCGATGCCGGCGTGTTTTCGGGCGGCGGCCTGTTCCTGATCTGCTCGTCCACCTACGGGCAGGGCGACGTGCCCGACAACGCGAAGAATCTGTACGCGTCGCTTCAGACGGCGCGTCCCGACCTCTCCAACGTGCAGTACGGTGTGATCGCGCTAGGTGACCGGACCTACGCCGAGACCTTCTGCAACGGCGGCAAGCGTTTCGACGCGATCCTCTCCGAGCTGGGGGCGAGGCGCATCGGCGAGGTCATGCTCCACGACGCAAGCGCGGGCACCATGCCCGAGGAAGTCGCGGTGACGTGGGTGGCCGGCTGGATCTCGCTGTGTCGCAAAGAAGCCCGGCTCACGGCCTGAGTTGATCAAAGGGAGTGGCAATCGTGCCGTCGCTCAGCGCCGCTGACCATTCGGTCAGCCCGCCCAAAATCCATATTCCCCGCGACTACAACGCCGCCTACGATTTGATCGAGCGCAACCTCTCTGCCGGCCGCGCGGGCAAGGTCGCGTTTGTGGACGACACGGGTCGATATACTTTCGGCGAACTCGCCGAGCGCGTGAACCGCTTCGGATCAGGGCTTCGGGCCATGGGCCTCGCGATGGAACACCGGGTGCTGCTCGCGCTCACCGACACGATCGATTTCCCGACTGCTTTCCTCGGCGCGATCAAGGCGGGGATCATTCCGGTCGCGGTGAACACGCTCCTCACATCGAGAGACTACGAATACATGCTCTCCGACAGCCGCGCCAGGGCGCTCGTCGTTTCGGAGCAGCTGCTTCCTCAGTTCGCGCCGCTCTTGCCCAAGCTGCCGTTCCTGAAACACGTGATCGTTTCGGGCGCGGGCGCATCCGGTCACGAAGCATTGGAGGACGTCCTCGCGAAAGGCTCCCCCGAGCTCGCGCCCGCCCCGACGACCTGCGACGATCCCTGTTTCTGGCTGTATTCCTCCGGTTCGACCGGCGCGCCGAAGGCCGCCGTGCACGTGCATTCGAGCATGGCCGTCACGGCGGATCTCTACGCGAAGGGCGTTCTGGGCGTCACCGAGAACGACGTGCTTTTTTCAGCGGCGAAGCTGGCCTTTGCGTACGGCCTCGGCAACGCACAGACTTTTGCTCTCGCGACCGGCGCGACCGCCGTGCTGATGGCCGAGCGTGCGACGCCGGCGTCGGTATTCAAGCGCCTCGGCGAAACAAAGCCCACGATCTTCTACGCCGTCCCGACGCTCTACGGGGCGATGCTCGCCAGCCCCGAGTTTCCGAAAGAGGAGTTCCTCGCGCTGCGCCTTTGCGTCTCGGCCGGCGAGGCCTTGCCGGCCGACATGGGCAGACGTTGGAAAGAAAGGACCGGCGTCGACATCCTGGAGGGGATCGGTTCCACCGAAATGCTGCACATGTTCATCAGCGCCCGGCCGGGAGATGTGCGCTACGGCGCGACCGGGAAGCCCGTGCCTGGTTACGAGCTGCGCCTGGTGGACGAGCGGGGGGCTCCGGTGGAGCGGGGCGAGATCGGCGAGCTCCAGGTGAGCGGACCGACAAGTGCGGCCTATTACTGGAACAACCGCGAGAAAAGCCGCTCGACCTTCGTCGGCTCATGGTTCAGGAGCGGCGACAAGTTCAGGCAGGACGAGGACGGTTACTTTGTATACGCTGGCCGTTCCGACGATATGCTGAGAGTTTCGGGCTTCTACGTTTCGCCCGCAGAGGTCGAGGCCGCCCTCGTCAGTCACGAGGCAGTGCTCGAAGCGGCAGTGGTCGGCCACGAGGACGACAACCGCTTGATCAAACCGAAGGCGTTCGTCGTGCTAAAGCAGGGCCAGTCGCCGAGCGAATCCCTCAAAGCGACCATGCAACAGCACATCAAGGACAAGCTCGCGCCTTACAAGTACCCTCGCTGGATCGAGTTTGTGAGTGAATTGCCCAAGACGGCGACCGGCAAGATCCAGCGTTTCAAGCTTCGGGTGTAGTTGCCTTCGACTCCACGGCGGCTTAGAATTTGAACAATGGTTCGAGTTTTGAATCTCAGTTCGAACGAAGCTCCCTTGTCGGAGCGTATGCAGCGCAAGAACGAGGCGCGACGCCTGGACATCCTGCGCGCCGCCGCGCGCGTATTCCGCCGCCTGGGTCTTTCGGCAACCGGCATGCGCGAGATCGCCGAGGAAGCCGACCTCTCGCCCGGCAACCTGTACTACTACTTCAGCGGCAAGGACGAGATCCTGCTCTTCTGCCAGGAGCGCACGCTCGAGCGACTCCTTGCCTCAGTGGAGGAGGCGCGTACCGCCTCTGGCTCTTGCTCCGGGCGTTTGCGCGCGGTGATGAGTGCGCACGTTCACTGCATGCTCGACGAGCTCGAGGGCGCGACCGCCCACCTCGAGGTGGAAGTCCTTCCCGAGGCGATGCGCAAGGGGGTCATCGAGAAACGGGATACCTACGAGCGTGCGGTGCGCGGCCTTGTCGCCGAGGGTATAGAGCGCGGCGAATTCGCCCGGACCGATCCAGCGTTCGTCACGCGTGCCATGCTCGGCGCGGTCAACTGGACCGCGCGCTGGTACCGGCCCGAGGGCCCGCGATCGGTCGCCGAGATCGCCGATTCGCTCTCCGATTACCTCGTTCGAGGCCTCATCTCGACAAAATGAAGACGGCCGCCCCTACGAACGTTCACCTCGCGTTGCGCATAAACGGCGAGGAGCAGCAGGTTTCCTTCGCCCCGTACAAGACGCTGCTCGAAGTGCTGCGTGAGGACATGAACCTCACCGGCACCAAGCACGGCTGCGAGCTCGGCGAATGCGGCGCCTGCGCAGTGCTGGTGGACGGCATGCCGGTGCTCTCCTGCCTCGCGCTCGCCCTCGATTGCGAAGGGCGGGCGATCGAAACCGTCGAAGGGCTGGCGAACGGCGGAAAGCTGCATCCGCTGCAGGCGGCCTTTGCAGACCTCGGGGGCGCGCAGTGCGGCTATTGCACCCCCGGGATCCTGATGACGGCGAAGGCGCTGCTCGAGCGCGAGCCCAACCCGAGCCGCGAGCGCATCAAGGAAGCGATCTCGGGCAACCTGTGCCGCTGCACCGGTTACCAGCAGATTTACGAATCGATCGAGGAAGCGGCAAAGACGATGCAGGAGTCCAAGCGGTGACGAAACGTTTCGACGTGATCGGCAAGCCTCGCCGCCGCGTGGACGGCCGCGCCAAGGTGACGGGACTCACGCGCTTCGCCGACGACGTGATGCTGCCGCGCATGCTGCATTGCAAGCTGCTTCGCTCTCCGCATCCGCATGCGACGATCGAATCGATCGACGTTTCGCGCGCGCAAGCGCGCCCGGGTGTGCACCTCGTGCTCACCGGCAAGGATTTCCCCGTCACCTTCGGCATCCTGCCGGTGACGCAGGACGAATATCCGCTCGCCCCCGAGCGCGTGCGCTACGTCGGCGACCCGGTCGCCGCCGTCGTCGCCCGCGACGAGCAGACCGCGTTCGAGGCGCTCGATCTGATCGACGTCAAGTATCAGCTGCTCAAGACCATCTCCGATCCCGAGGAGGCGCTGGCGACGCCCGAGCCGCGCATCCACGAATACGGCGAGCAGGGAAACATCCACCGCCTCCAGGCCTTCGAGTTCGGCGATGTGAACGAGGCGCTGGCCAAGGCCGACCACGTGTTCGAGGATGTGTTCTTCTACCAGGGCAACACGCACCTGCCGATCGAGCAGCACGCCTCGGTCGCCGCGGTGGACGGCGAAGGCAAGCTCACGCTCTGGTCGTCCACGCAGGTGCCGCACTACATCCATCGGGCGCTGGCCAATGCGCTGCAGATTCCGCCCGCGCACGTGCGCGTGATTGCCTGCCCGAACGGCGGCGGCTTCGGCGGAAAATGCGACCTGCACAACCACGAAATCGTGGTATCGAAGGCGGCGATCCTGCTCGGCCGCCCGGTGAAGATCTGCCTCACGCGCGAGGAAGTCTTCTACATGCACCGCGGCCGCCATCCGGTGTTGATGAAAATGCGCACCGGCGTGACGAAAGACGGAAAGATCACGGGCATGCACACGCAGACGCTGCTCGACGGCGGCGCCTACGGCGGCTACGGCGCGGCGAGCACCTTTTACACGGGGGTCCTTCAAACCATAACTTACGAGATCCCGCGCTACAAGTTCGACGCCTGCCGCACCTTCACCAACAAGCCGCCCTGCGGCCCCAAGCGCGGGCACGGCACGCCGCAGCCGCGTTTCGGCCAGGAAGTGCAGCTCGACAAGATCGCGGAGAAACTCAAGCTCGATCCGGCCGAGCTGCGCCTGGGTATCGTCGCCAAGCCCGATACGCTCACCGCGAACTGGCTGAAGATAGGCACGATCGGCCTCGCCGAATGCATCCGCAAGGTGGTGGCGAGCTCCGACTGGAAGAACAAATACAGGAAGCTCCCCGAAGGCCGCGGCGTGGGCCTTGCCTGCGGCGCGTACCTGTGCGGTGCGGGCCTGCCGATCTACTGGAACAAGATGCCCCAATCGGGGGTGCAGCTCCTCATCGACAGGAGCGGTCAGGTCACGGTGTTCTGCGGCGCGACCGAGATCGGGCAGGGGTCGGACGACGTGCTCGCGGCGATCGTTGCCGAAGTGCTCGGCATCGACCCCTATGACGTGCGCTGCGTCACCGGCGACACCGGCTTGACGCCGGTGGACCTCGGCTCGTATTCCAGCCGCGTCACCGTGATGATGGGCAACGCGGCGATCCAGGCGGCCGAGCGCCTGCGCGAGCTGATCGCGCGCGCGGCCGCCGAGCACATGGAGACTTTGCCCGAGAACGTCGGCTTCGCGCGAGGGCGCGTGTTCCGCGCCGACGATCCCGGCAAGCTGATGAGCTTCCGCGAAGCGATCGTCCTCGCCGAGACAAAATTCGGCACGCTCGGCTCGGTGGGCTCGTATTCGCCGCCGCGCGCCCCTGGGCGCTACAAGGGCGCGGGCGTCGGGCCGTCGCCCGCATACTCCTATACGGCGTGCGTGGTCGAAGCCGAAGTGGACCGCAACACCGGCTGGATCACCGTGCCGAAAGTGTGGATCGCGCACGACATCGGTCGCGCTATCAATCCGGTGAGCGCGCGCGGCCAGGTCGAAGGCAGCGTCTACATGGGCCTCGGCGAAGCCCTAATGGAAGAGCAGGTGTTCCGGCGCCTGCCGCCCAAGCTCTCCAACGCCCTCGTGCACAAGATTCCTTCGCTGCTCGAATACAAGAGCCTGACCTCCCTGGACATGCCTGAGGTCTTCACCGAGCTCGTCGAGGACCCGGATCCCAACTGTCCGTTCGGTGCAAAAGAGGTGGGGCAGGGGCCCTTGCTGCCCGTGATGCCCGCCGTCGCGAACGCCGTGTACGACGCGATCGGGGTGCGCATCGACGAGCTGCCGATCACCCCGGACAAGGTGCTCGCCGCGCTGGAGAAAAAAGCCAAGGGCGAAACGCCGCGCGTCGGGCCGGAGAGCTTCCCCGATGTCCCCTACCCCGAGCCCATGCTCGTGCCGCCGCCCTGGGAAGGCGGCGACGGCAATTCCGTCAATACGCCGCGGCGCGCGCCTGGAAAGAGGGAAGCCGTCGCATGATGCGGTTGCCCTGGTTCGGCTTTCATTCGCCGAGGACCATCGGCGAAGCGGCCAAGATCCTCGCCGCCGAGGGTTCGCAGGCGATGCTGATCGCAGGCGGTACCGATCTCCTCCCCAACATGAAGCGGCGCCACCAGACTCCGGCGACGCTCGTATCGCTGCGCCGGATCGAAGCGCTGAAGAAAATCGCAAACGACTCGGGTGCCACGCTCGGCGCGGGGCTGACGCTGAACGAAATAGTCGCGAACCCCATGGCCCGAGAAAAATACGCGGGGCTGTGGCAGGCTGCGGCGCAGGTCGCGACCGTGCACCTGCGCAACATGGGCACGCTCGGCGGCAACCTGTGCCTGGACACGCGCTGCAACTACTACAACCAGAACTACGAGTGGCGCAAGGCGATCGACTTCTGCCTGAAAAAGGACGGCGAGATCTGCTGGGTCGCCACCGCGAGCAAGCGCTGCGTCGCGACTTCCTCGACCGACACTGCGCCCGCTTTGATATCCCTGGGTGCGACCGTGCACCTGATCTCTATGCAAGGCGAGCGCGACGTCGCGCTCGCCGATCTCTACAGGAACGACGGCATCGACTACCTCACGCGCCGGCCGGACGAAATTCTCACCGAGGTAAAGCTGCCCGCGCCGGAAGGATGGAAGAGCAGCTACTGGAAGCTGCGCCGCCGCGGCGCCTTCGACTTTCCGGTGCTGGGCGTCGCTGCGGCGGTCAGGGCCGCGCGTGATGGAACGGTTGAAGACGCCCGCATCGCACTCGGCGCGGTCTCCTCGCGGCCCTTTCTCACGAAGGGCGGCGAGCTTCTCGTCGGCAAGAAGCTCAGCGACGACGCCATTGCGGAAGCCGGTGCCAAGGTCGCATCGGCGGCGAAGCCGATGGACAACACCGACTTGGATCTCTACTGGAGAAAAGGCGTGGTGGCGGAATTCGTAGGCTACGCGCTGCGCGAGATCCGCGGCGACGACATGCGCTCGACGCGCGTTCGCATCGCGCGGCACGCGCTCTAGGACGGCTGCACTCCGATCAGCTTCTGAATCACCGGCCGCGAGCCTTCGAGCGCCACGCGCTGCATATAGAACGCAAGGCCGCGAGCGCCGCCCAGCTCCTCGCCTCCGCCGGCGCGCCCCGGGCCGCCGTGCACGAGCTGGGGCAGCACCGTTCCCGGCCCCGGCGACATCTCGATCTTCGGATGGCCGAGGAAGATCCGTCCGTGATAAGGCGCGATACCCGAAACGACCTCTTCCAGGAACGCAGCGTCCTCCGAGTACACTGACGACACCAGGCCGCCGTTGCCGCGCGCGACGATCGCGCCGGCTTCGGCGCCTTTGCCCGAGTAGGGCAGGAGCGAGGCCACCGGGCCGAACACTTCGCGCGCGTGCACTGCGGCTGCGAGTGCGTCCTTTGGGAATTCCATCAGCACCGGCGAGATGAAGAATCCCTTGCCGGCGAGCGCCGCTGCGCTGCCGAACACCGCTTTTCCTTCCGCCCCGAGCCTGGCGACGCCTTCGCGCACATCGGCGAGTTGGCTCCCTGAGGCAAGGGGCCCCATGCGAGTTTCCTCGAGCGCGGGATTGCCGACGCGCACTGCCTTGAGGCCCTCGGCCAGATCGTCGCGCACCGTGGCGGCGTGCTCCGTGGGCGCGAGCACGCGCCGGATCGCGGTGCACTTCTGGCCCGCCTTCTGCGTCATGTCGCGCAGCACGTCTTTCAGGAAAGTCTCGTACATGTCGCCGCCCGGCTCGGCGTCGGGTCCGAGCACCGCGGCGTTCAAGCTGTCCGCCTCGACGTTCACGCGCACCGACTCGCGGATGATGTTCGGCAGCGCGCGGATGCGCATGCCCGTATCTCCGGATCCGGTGAAGGCGAGCACGTCCTGGGCTCCGAGCAAAGCCGCCAGATCGCGCGGCGCGCCGACGAGAAGGGAGAGGGCGCCTTCGGGCAACACCTTCTTCTCGACGAGGATCTCCATCACGCGGTGCGCGACCATCGCCGAGCTGGTTGCGGGCTTGGAGAGCACGGGCATTCCCGCGAGAAGCGCCGAGGCCGCTTTCTCCGCCAATCCCCAGGCCGGGAAGTTGAACGCGTTGATCTGCACCGCGACGCCGTGGCGAGGCACGTTGACGTGCTGGCCGTGAAAGCGCGGCGAGCGGCCGAGCTGCAAGCCTTCGCCGTCGATGAGGAATTTCGCAGTGCCTAGCGAAGCGCCGATCTCGGCGTAGGTCTGAAGCGTGAAGATCGCGCCGTCGATGTCGAACTTCGCGTCCGACCGCGTGTTGCCGCCGTTCGCGACCGCCAGGTCGAGCAATTCATCCCTCTGGACCTGGATCGCCTTCGCCATCTCCTTGAGGAGATTCCCACGTTCGGCGAAGCTCAATGCGCGCAGCGCCGGTCCGCCCTTGCGGCGGGTGTGGGCTAGCGCCGCGGCGAGATCAACGCCGTCGCTCGAAACTTGGGCAAGCGGTTCCTCGGTGGCGGGGTTGACGAGCGTCTGTCGGGCGCCGGAACCTTCGACCCAGCGGTCGCCGAGATAACTGCGCAGCGTCTTCATGTGCGACTCCGATGTTTTTTCGACTGACGCTAGGATAGCCGAAGCGCGCGCAGTCTTGAATACAACCGAAGGTCGACGATGGCTCGACTTCAAGCGATCGAGGCGGTCCTTATGCAAGGTGATGAACTAAAGTGCATTCTCGGCGAATGACTGTTGTCGGCCAAGAGCTGCCGGTCGAAGCTAATCCTCAATTTGCTCGATAGCTGCCGTTCGCGGGCTGCCGCGGCTTATTCGAACTTGCGGTCGGCGCGCAGGAGGGATGGATGTGGGATCATGAACCGAAGTGCTTTTGCAGATTTCCCATTCCACGGGATTGGAGCGCGCCAGCGCGCGACCCGAGCGTCGGCGGCGAATTGATTCTACTATCCGTGGTCTGTGAAGGAGCGCTTTAGCCTATGCTGTTAAAAAACCCCGGAACTGTGAAGCGTTGAGCAAGTCTCAACGCCTGACTCTGGTGTGGCAAGCAGACATCAGCGAACGGTGTCCTGGACCGGCTCACCTAGAATTGATTATCCTATCCGTCATCCAAGGCCGACCAGGCCTGCAAACCAACGGACTTCGAGATTCGAACGAGGGGAGAGAACCATGACAACAGAAACGAACGGGGCGGGATGGGCGACGGCGGCGATCCTCGTAGGACGCCTGGTCTTCGCTGCACTCTTTATCATGGCGGTGAGTTTCAAGCTGATGGATATCAGCGTAACGGCGGGCGCCATCGCGACGGCGGGTTTCCCCCTGCCGACGCTTCTGGCTTGGCTCGCGGTGGTGTTCGAGCTCGCTCTCGTCGCGTGCTTCCTCACCGGCGCGTATTTTTCGGAAGCGGCGCTCTTGGCGGCAGCCTACGTGGTGTTTCTCGCCTTCGGGTTCCACGGGCCTTCACACTGGGCAGGAAACCAGGCCGAGTTCGGGTCCTTCATCGATCATTTCACGTTTGCCGCGGGCCTTCTCTTTGCGGCCGCGCACGGGCCTGGACGCGTTCTCGCAATGAAGCGTGGATGGCTCAGGCGGTAATCGCACGCGCAAGGCAGGGCTCGGCGTTGACTAGGTGCGCAGCCGTCAGTTCTCGACGTACTTAAACGCTCAGCGGGCGACGCACTCCCAATTCGCAGCGTCTGCGCCGTCGCCCGCGCCCTCGTATTTCGCGGTTTGCGGGTACGCACAGAAGGGCCGCGCGAACGGTTTGCTCGGGGTTGGCGGTGCGAAGGGACTGCCTGACATCAACGCCGGGTGACGCGCGTCGAGCGCGCTGGGTTTCTGGCCCGTCCGAGCACTGGACTGCGGCGCGCCGGAGAATTGATTATCCTATCCGTGAATGTCCGGTATGGAGAACGGCGACCGGCGGCTCAGGGTCGCTAACCGCCGAGTCGCGAAGCGGCCAAAAGCAGTCATTCGGCTATACGCGTACGCTCGGGCCGATCACTCGCTGAGTTTTGCGGCGTTCGCCCTCTCGACGCCGCTGAAACGGCGCGGAGGACCGTTCCAGTTGCCGACGTTCCTCCCCCCGGCGGCGGTCCTTCAGC
>Ga0210382_10000275_pt1 | contig 19911 bp, 20 predicted proteins | sample PLMedo_FD_155452 | JGI IMG/M metagenome (GOLD analysis project Ga0210382, IMG submission 155452) | Groundwater sediment microbial communities from an aquifer in East River, Colorado, USA - PLM0_60_coex redo | ecosystem: Environmental > Terrestrial > Soil > Riparian zone | place: USA: East... | reverse complement strand
GAAGAAGTTCGGCAGCGTGTAGAGGAAGGCGGCGGCGATCGCGAAGGCGATCAGCGCGTACTTCCAGGGAGGAAAGCGGTTCACCTACTGAATGCTTTTGAGCGTCCCCTTGGGGAGCAGCATCTGGACGGCGGCTCTCTGGATGCTGATCTCGGTGTCCGGCGCCACCTCCAGGCTGACGTAGGCATCGCTGATCCTGGTGATGCGGCCGAGCACGCCGCCCGCGGCGATCACTTCGTCCCCCTTCTGCAGCGCCTCGACCATCTGCTTCTGCTCCTTGGAGCGCTTCATCTGCGGGCGAATCATGAGGAAGTACAGCAGCACGAACATCAGGATGATCGGCAGGAAGCCGATGAATCCCGGGTCGCCGCCGCCGGCGGACTGGGCAAAGGCGGGGGAAATGATCACTGCGGAACTCCGAAAGGGGAACGCGAAATTATAACAGCCGCCTGCGCTCCTCCAGCAGGGCCTGCGAGGTCATCGAGAAACTTCCCTGCTCGATCGCCACGCGCAGCTCGCGCATCAGCTGCTGGTAGTAGTGGAGGTTGTGAAGCGTGTTGAGCCTGGCGCCGAGAATCTCGTTCGCCTTCTGCAGGTGATGGAGGTAGGCGCGCGTGAAATGCCGGCAGGTGTAGCAGGTGCAGCGCTCGTCCAGGGGGGCGGTGTCGTCGCGGTAGCGCGCGTTGCGGATCTTGACGTCGCCGCCGCGCGTGAACAGCCAGCCGTTGCGCGCGTTGCGCGTCGGCAGCACGCAGTCGAACATGTCGATGCCCGCGCCGACCGCCCCGATGATGTCCTCGGGCGTGCCCATCCCCATCAGGTACCGGGGCCGATCGGAAGGCATCTTCGGCGCGACGTGGCCGAGGATGCGGGAGCGCTCCTCCTTCGGCTCGCCCACCGACAGCCCGCCGATGGCGTAGCCGTCGAATCCCAGGTCGACCAGTCTCATCAGGGATTCGTCGCGCAGATCCTCGTGCATGCCGCCTTGCACGATGCCGAACAGAAGATTGGGGCCGTCGAACGCACTTTTCGAGCGCTCCGCCCAGCGCATCGACAGCCGCATCGAGCGGGCCGCCTGGTCCGCGTCGGCCGGGTAGGGCGTGCATTCGTCGAACGCCATCGCGATGTCGGCGTCGAGCGCGCGCTGGATGCGCATCGCTTCTTCCGGCGTCAGGAGAAGGCGATCGCCGTTGATCGGCGAGGCGAAGTGCACGCCCTCCTCGGTGAGCTTGCGCAGCCGACCGAGGCTGAACACCTGGAAGCCGCCCGAATCGGTCAGCAGCGGCGCATTCCAGCCCATGAAGCGGTGCAGGCCGCGGTGCTTCTCGATCACGTCGACCCCCGGACGCAGCCACAGGTGGAAAGCGTTGCCGAGCACGATCTGGGCGCCGGTCGAGGCCACCTCCTCGGGCGACATCGCTTTCACCGAGCCATAGGTGCCCACCGGCATGAACGCCGGGGTGTCGACGCGGCCGCGCGCCAGCTCGAGCACGCCGCGGCGCGCCTGCCCGTCGCGGTGAGTCAGCCTGAAATTCATCTTTCGATGAGCATCGCGTCGCCGTAGGAGAAGAACCGGTAGCGCTTTTCGATGGCGTGGCGGTACGCGCGCAAAATGTGGTCCTTGCCGGCGAAGGCGCTGACCAGCATCAGCAGCGTGGAGCGCGGCAGGTGGAAGTTGGTGAGCAGGCGGTCGACGACCCGGAAGCGGAATCCAGGATAGACGAATAACCCGGTCTCGCCGCTCAATTCGCCGGTCTGCGCGGCGGTTTCGAGCGCGCGCAGTGAAGTCGTGCCTACGGCGAGCACGCGGCGGCCGCGGAGTGCGTCCATGGTCTCCCGCGGGATGGTATAGCGCTCGAGATGCATGCGGTGGTCCTCGACCCGCTCGCTGCGCACCGGCTGAAACGTGCCGACCCCGACATGCAGGGTCAGCTTCGCCACGCGCGCGCCGCGGGCCCCCAGCCGCTCGAGCATGGCTGCGTCGAAATGCAGCCCGGCGGTCGGCGCCGCAACCGCTCCCGGAACCGCCGCGTACACCGTCTGGTAGCGCTCGGCATCCTCCGCCCGGGGCGGGTGCGCGATGTAAGGAGGCAGCGGCACGGCGCCGAAGCGTTCCAGCACGGCATCGACCGGCTCGGGAAAGTGCAGCCGGTAGAGGTCGGCTTCGCGCCCCGACACGACCACTCGGACGCCGTCTCCCACCAGCAGCTCGCTTCCCTCGGGCGGCGCATGACTGGCCCGAACGAGCGCCAGCGCATCGTTGGCGCCGAGCGCGCGCTCGATGAACACCTCGATCCTGCCGCCGGTCCGCTTGCGGCCCGGGAGCCGCGCCTTGATCACCCGCGTGTCATTCAGCACCACGGTGTCGCTGCCGCCGACCTGCGCCGGCAGCTCGGCGAAGGCGAGATCCTCGATCTCGCCGCTGCGCGCATCGAGATGCAGCAGCCTGCTTGCAGTGCGCTCGGGCGCCGGGCGCTGCGCGATCAGCTCCTCGGGCAGCTCATAGTCGAACTCGGAGACGAGCATGCGGGGGATTATAATTTTCGCCCGCGGCCGGAATGGCGGAACCGGTAGACGCAGCGGACTCAAAATCCGCCGGTGGCGACACCATGAGAGTTCGAGTCTCTCTTCCGGCACCCTGGGAAAAAAACAGTGAAAACGGGGCCTTTTTGCTGGACACCCGGGGGCACGGGGGGGTAGGCTCGTCGGGCTGAATCGTCCCCAAGGGGGGGTCATGGCCAAGGCGCAAGTGAGGGTGCTGCCTTCGGCGCGCAATACGGTCATGGTCGTCGACGACCAGTCGACCGGCCGCGCGATCCTGGAGCAGGTGGTTCGCAGCATAGACGAGCGCGTCGGCGTGGAGGGTTTCGCGCGTCCCGTGGACGCCGTGGTCTGGGCGACGCGGCACGTTTCCGACCTGGTGCTCGTCGATTACATGATGCCGGACATGGACGGCATCGAGTTCGTGAAGCGCCTGCGCGCGCTCCCCGGCTACGAGCACGTGCCGATCGTGATGGTGACGGTGCACGACGACCGCAAGGTGCGTTACGCGGCGCTCGACGCCGGGATCACCGACTTCCTGACCAAGCCGGTCGACGCGCGCGAATGCCTGGCGCGCTGCAGGAACCTGCTGACGCTGCGCCGCCAGCAGCTCGCGCTCGAGGACCGGCGGCGCCTGCTCGAGCACATGGTCGAGGACGCGACCAAGGACGTGCGCGAGCGGGAAAAGGAAACGCTGCTGCGCCTTGCGCGGGCGGGCGAATTCCGCGATGAGGAGACCGGCTATCACCTGATTCGCATGTCGCGCTACTCGCGCCTGATCGCCGGGGCGCTCGGCCTCGATCACGACGAGACGGAGACCATCGAGCTCTCCGCGCCGCTGCACGACATCGGCAAGATCGGCATTCCAGACCATATCCTGCTGAAGCAGGGCAAGCTCGACGACGCCGAGTGGCAGGTGATGCGGCGCCACCCCGTCATCGGGCACGAGATCCTGAAGGGCAGCGCCTCGAAGTACGTGCGCATGGGGGCCCTCATCGCGCTCGGCCACCACGAGAAGTACGAGGGCTCGGGCTATCCGAACGGTCTGGTCGGCGACCACATTCCGCTCTGCGCCCGCATCGTCGCGGTGGCGGACGTCTACGACGCGCTGACGTCGGTGCGGCCCTACAAGGCCGCCTGGCCCGAGGAGCGCGCCTTCGAGTACATCACTTCACAGGCCGGGCGGCATTTCGATCCGCGCATGGTCGATGCCTTTCTCAGCATGAAGTCCGAGGTGGGGCAGATCCAGCGCGAGTGGCAGGACGACCCGCCGACGGAGCGTTGATGGCGACAGCCGGCGAGCTCCTCGCGAAGCTGCGCGCCAAGCTCGCCGCGCGGCCGGACACCGAGCACGAGCAGGCGCTGGTGCGCCTGGTAGTGGGCGGGCTGATCGTTCTGTACCTGCTGCCCGGTGCGCTTGCACAGGGGCTCCAGCCGACGCTTTTCGTCATGCTCGGCTATCTCGCGGTGTCTGTCCTCGTTTTCGCCCACATCCTGGTCGCTCCGGGCGAGTCGCCCGCGCGGCGAGTGATCGGGGCGAGCGCCGACCTCGGCACTCTGACCTGGGTCATGGCTTTCCTCGGCGAGCGTTCGGCGCCGCTATTCCTCGTGTACGTGTGGGTTACCCTGGCAAACGGCTTTCGCTTCGGACAACGCTACCTCCTGATGGCGCTCGGCCTGAGCGTTGCCGGATTCACAGTCGTGCTCTGGTACAACGATTTCTGGCGCGCTCACTCCTACGTCGGTTATGGCCTGTTGTTCGGCTTCATCCCTCTCACCGTGTACGTTCGCTCGCTTGTCACGAAGCTGTTCGACGCGCTCGCGCGCGCAGAGGCTGCCAACCAGGCGAAGCGCCGCTTCATTTCGGTGGTCAGTCACGAGATGCGAACGCCGTTGAATGCCATTATCGGGATGTCCGATCTGATGCGGGACACCGCGCTTACCCGCGAGCAGGCCGACATGCTGCAGACCCTGCGCAGCTCATCGCGCGTGATGCTGGGCCTCGTCGAGGACGTTCTCGACTTCTCGAAGATCGAGGCCGGCAAGGTCACGCTGGAGAAGGCTGATTTCGACCTGCACGCGCTCCTCAATAGCACCTGCCGCATTCTGGCTGCCCAGGCTGCAGCCAAGGGCGTGGAGTTCGTGGTGTCCCTCATGCCGGAAGTGCCGCCCGCGGTGCGCGGCGACCCGCATTACCTGCGGCAGATCCTGATCAACCTGGCGGGCAACGCGGTGAAGTTCACTGAGCGCGGCAGCGTGACGGTGCATGTGTCCGCGCAAAGCGAAACCGAATCCACTGTGCGCCTCAAGTTCTCCATCCGCGACACGGGGATCGGTATTCCGCCGGAGGCGCAGGCGAGCATCTTCGAAAGCTTTACGCAGGCGGACCAGTCCACTACCCGCCGCTTCGGCGGCACAGGGCTGGGCACGACCATCGCGAAGCAGCTCGTCGGCCTGATGGGCGGCAAGATCGGGCTGGAGAGCGCGGTCGGCCTCGGCAGCACCTTCTGGGTCGAACTGCAGTTGGAGAAGCAACCGGAACGTGTGGGTGCCGGCAGCGGCGAGCTCGCCGGCGCCAGGATCCTGCTCGTCGGCTTCCCGGAGGCCGAGCGCGGGCTGCTTGACCGTGCGCTCGCGGGCTGGGGGGCCACGCCCGTCGCGGTCGCGGACGTCGAGGAAGGCGTGGCGCGGCTCGTCGCCGAAATCAGCCTGGCGAAGCCCTATCACAGCGCGGTGCTCTACGGGTCGGGCGAAGATTCGAAGCTCGCGCAGCGCTTTCGCCGTGCGGCTCCGGACCCTGCGCCCCCCACCGTACTTGCGGTACCTCGCGACGCCGATGTTCCGCGGTTCGAGGCGCTGTCCTCCGGATTCGCGGCGGTACTCGAGCTGCCCTTCGACAAGCGGCAGCTTTTCAATGTTCTGCATTCGGTGTCGGCGGGTGATGAGGTGCGCGAAGGCGTCGTCAGGCTGCAGGACTATGCGCGGCGCGGCGTCGACGCGAGGAAACTGCGTGTACTGGTCGCCGACGACAACGCGACCAACCGCGAGGTGATCGGCCGCATTCTCGATCGCGGCGGCCACAACGCCACCGTGGTCAACGATGGTGAGCAGGCGCTCGACGCGTTCGAGAAGGAGCGGTACGACATCGTGCTCCTCGACCGCAATATGCCGGAGCTCGGGGGAATCGAGACGCTGCGGGCGCTGCGCCTCATGACTCGCGGCCGGGAAAGGCTGCCGGTGGCGATCCTGTCCGCGGACGCGACGGCCGAAGCCCGCCGCGAATGTCTCGAAGCTGGCGCCGATGCGTTCCTGGCGAAGCCGATCGAGGCGGTGCGGCTGCTGGACGAACTGCAGAAGCTTTGCGCTGCGAAGCCGGAGGACGCGCGGCGCCCGGAGCCTGCGCCCGTTTCGCGCCCAACCAGCCGCACTGTGGCCCCTGCGCCGACAGCCATCAACGCCGAAACGCTCGCCGATCTGGACGCGCTCGGCTCGTCGCCGGGCTTCCTGGAAAAGCTGATCGGCGTGTTTATCGCCGACAACGCCGCGCTCGTGGCCCGCATGGAGCAAGCGGTCGCCGCACGCAATTACCACGAGTTCAAGTCCCTCCTGCACGCGATGAAGGGCTCTTCGGCCAGCATGGGAACCGACCGGCTGACCAAGGTGTGCACGAATCTAGGCAGGCTCTCGGACGCCGAGCTACGGCTCCAGGCGCCCGGACTGATGCGCTCCATCGCCGACGAGCTCAGCGCCGCGAGCAGCGAGCTCGAGCGCTATCTGCGAGACAAGCAACAGTCCGCCGGCTGATCGCTCTCCGGCGCGCTAGAATCCGGCAGGTGCGGCAGAGGCCGCGAATCATTCCGGAGCGCTACACCATGTCGTTCTTTATTACGCTCGTCGAGATGACCGACGCCAATCGTCGCGAGCTTGAAACGGTTCCCAAGGTGAACGCGATGATCCATCACGGCCTGTCGCTCGCCGAGTACAAGGCCTTTCTGCACGATCTTTATCACATCGTCTGGCATTTCTGCCCGGTGATGGCAGCCGCTGTAGCGCGCTGCAGCGACCGCTTCAGGGAGGTGCGTTACGACTTGTACGACCGCATCGAGGAGGAAAAGGGCCACGAGACATGGGTGCTCGAAGACATCGAGGCGATAGGGGGCGATGTCGCGAGCGTCAGAGCTCATCCGCCGAGCGCGCCCGTGCAGGCCATGATCGCATTCAACTACTTCGGCGCTGAACGGGTGCACCCATGTTCGGTGCTGGGAATGCTCTACATGCTCGAGGTCGTTTCCTCCGTCTATGGGGGAAGGGTCTCCGATTCCATTGCGCGAACGCTCGGCCGCAACGTCGATGCAGGCGGCTTCCGGTTCCTTTCCTCGCACGCCACCATGGACGTCGACCACATGGCGAAGCTGAACAGGCTGTTGAAGACGATCGACGACCCGGATGCGCAAGAGTCCATCGTCAATTCCACGCGCGTCAACTTCTACCAGTTCGGACGCATGTTCGGCGAAGGCGGATTCCAGTCCTCGGTCAGCGGCTGAAACCTCAGGCCGTTGCCGCGAGCCGTTCCTCGGCCATCGCTGTCGCCGCGAGATCGACGACATCGCCCGATTCCATGCGGCGCATCTGCGCGCGCACGATGCGGCTCATCATCTTCAGGTCGCGGTCTTCGAGGAGCAGTGCAGCGCCGGCGTGCCCTGGAGGACGAGCCGCGCGTGCACGCCATGATCCACCACGGCCTGAAGCTGGAGGAGTACCGGGCCTTCCTGCACGACCTGTATGACATCGTCTGGCATTTCTGCCGGGCGATGGCCGCCGCCGCGGCACGCTGCGGCGACGAATTCCGCAACGTGCGCTATGCGCTGTATGAGCGCATCGAGGAAGAGAAGGAGCACGAAACCTGGGTGCTCGAGGACGTCGGGGCGGTGGGAGGCGATGTCGCGGGCGCTAAGGCGGATCCGAAGTCGTGTCGTCCGTCTACGGGGGGAGGGTATCGGACTCGATCGCGCGCGCTCGGCCGGGACGTGAACGGGGGAGGTTTCAAGTTCCTCACGTCGCACGCGACCATGGACGTCGACCACATGGCGAGCCTGAACCAGCTGCTCAAGACGATCGCCGATCCTGTTCGCCCAGATGTTCAGGGAGAACGGCTTCGTCACGCACATCGCGGGCTAGCGCTACGCGGCCTTGAGCAGCAGCGGATCGACGCGCGAGCCGGCGGATTCCCGTTTGCCGCCGAGCAGCTCCTTGGCGGTCACGCGGAACATGCGGGTCGTGCCGGTGGTCGGCCTGCCGTCAAAATCCAGCCAGCGGTGGTTCTCGAAATCGTAGAGCTTGCACCTGCGCAGCGTGTCGAGGAACGAACGCAGCGTGTATTTCTCCACCAGCGCGTGCTCACCCAACAACTGGTTGAGTCTGGCCTGCGCCACCCTGAGCCGGTAACACGGAATGCGCGGATGCAGATGGTGGACCGGGTGGTCCATCACGTCGTGGGTCAGCCTGCCGAACCAGCGCGGCATCACCCAGTGCACCGCAAGCAGCTCCCCACGTTCGTAGAATGCCTTGTTTTCCTCGTTTGAGCCGCGCAGCCACGTGGCGTCAGGGTGGGTGTGCTGCAGGTAGAGCCCCCACCCGGTAAAGGCCATGAAGACCAGGAACGGGTACACCGCGCCCAGCACTATCGCCTGCGTCGAGCTCATGGTGGTAAACAACGGCGCGGCGGTCAGCGTGCCGAGGAACACTGCGGCATAGGCGAGCAGGAACCAGAAATGCGGCCAGGCGGCCTTGCGGTGCAGTTCGGGCATGTGGTCGCGGGGGAAGAGCTTCATGTCCCACCAGCGCTCGACGAGATAGTAGAGCGACCAGCCGATGACGTTGGGGCCACGGTAGAGCCGCTCCAGCCATTGGCGCCATTGTGGCATGGCGTCGTATTCCGCCTTGGTGAAGGGCGTATAGGTGTCCTTGATCGGGCCGTTGGTGTGGGGGTGATGGCGCACGTGGTGGTCGTACACCCACATCCGGTAATTGTATAAACACGGCGCATAGACGATCACCCCCAACAGCCAGTTCAGGCGTTTACCCTTCACCAGGCAGCCGTGGGCGGCATCGTGCCCGAGCGTCTTGAGGGAGACGAGTTTCAAGCCGGCCACGGTCGCCGCCAGGACCTTCATCCACAACTCCGGCAGGAAAAGCACGCCGGCGATGCCAGCCCAGTACAGGCCGAAGTCGTAAAGGAAAAATGCCAGGCCCGTGGCCGTGCTGGATCTGACGTAGGGCGCTATTTCACGTAGCGCTTCGCGTTGTCCGATGAGCATAGGAGTCTCCCTCGCCTCAGGCGTTGGCCGCCATCGCCTCGGCTACGGCCTCGGCAGTGACGTCGGTTACATCGCCCGATTCCATGCGGCGCATCTGCGCGCGCACGATGCGGCTCATCATCTTCAGGTCGCGGTCCTCGAGGAGCAGTGCAGCGTCCACCCACGTGTCGGTGATCGCGTCGAGCTCTTCGCGCGTCACCGGATGCACCAGCTGCCGCACGCGATGAACCGCTTGCAAGCCGTTTCTGCGCCTCGCATTCTTCGCGATCCACTGCCGCACCGCCGTCTCGCCCTGGCCGTCGGGCGCCAGCACGTCGACAACGCCCATTTCATGCAGTTGCTGGGCGGGCAGTACGCGGCCCGACAGAATCAGCTCTTCAGCGGCGCGCATACCGATGCGGCGCGCGAGGAGGCTGTAGGCACCCATGCCCGGGAAAAGATTGAACAGGATCTCGGGTAGTCCCATCTGGGCGCTCTCTTCGGCGACGATCACGTCTGACGACAGGGCGCATTCGAATCCGCCGCCGAGCGCGTCGCCTTGGACGAGCGAAATCGTCGTCAAGTTGCGGCACGAGAAGCTCCGGATCCTTGGGTACATGTTGTCGATGCAAAGCTTGGCGTAGTGCGCGAGCGCGTCGCGATCGCGTGCTTTGATGAGCAACACGAACAGCGCAAGGTCGCCGCCCAGGTTGAATACGCGTGGCGTGCGGGATGCGAGCACATAGTGGCTCGCGGCGAACGTCACGCCTTCCACCTCGACCTTGCCGCCGTTGGTCGCGAGCGCGTTGTCATGCCCGCGGATGTCCTTGAGCAGTCCAAGGCTGAAGCACGCCGTGCCACGCGGTTTGAAATATCCCCAGATCGTGCCGGTGGCGGGCTCGAACTCGGTCTCGTACTGAGAATTGGCCTTGCCGTACGGTATGCAAAGGCCGACTGCGTCTCGCAAATTGCTCATTGCCATCTCCCCGTGAAAAAATGCCCCTGGGCGGGGCTCATCGCCTAGGCCCGGTGTGAAAAAAGCCACACTGGTGCCTCCCGGGCCAATTAGACGCCCGGGGTGATGCGCCGCGCAATCAGGGTCTTCCTGATGGGGGCCCTGCCTTGTTGCGGCAGCGCGACATCGGTTAAATTAGGGCGGCAGGGCAGGCGAATGTACGCAATCGTCTATAAATCCGATGGTTTCCCGATCTGCCGCCAAGTTCCGGGTATCAGCCCCGACCCGGTGGTGACTTGGAATACCGAGGCGGCGGCCAGGGCTTTCATCTCCTCCAAGGGCGGGGAGGCGGATTTCCAGCCCCTGCAGATCACCGACGACGCGATGGACAGGCTGGCTAGGGCCATCGGCTGCCCCGTCCAAGCAATGACCTTCGATCCCTATCCGGGATAGGCCTTGGGGTAGGAGGACGGGCTAGAGCTCGACGTTGTCGATCAGCCGGGTTGTCCCCAGCCGCGCAGCGCCGAGGACAACCAGTTCGTGCTCAGTGCCGTCTGGCCGTGCGAGGTCCTGCTGGCGGCGAATTTCGAGGTAATCGGGCTTCCAGCCGGCCGCGGCAAGCGCCGCCACCGCTTTCTCGCCGGAGATATTCCCAGCCTTGACCTCAAGGAGGGTCCGATAAAGTCGCGGCGCCTCGGCGCGTTCGGCGGCCGAAAGGTAGTTGTTGCGGGAGCTCATCGCGAGGCCATCGCGCTCGCGCGCGGTCTCGCCGGCGATGATTTCCACCGGCAGATCCAGTTGCCTGACCATGCCACGCACGATCATAAGCTGTTGATAATCCTTCTTTCCGAAGACCGCCGCGACCGGCTGCACGCAATTCAGCAGCTTCAGCACCACCGTTGCCACGCCGTGAAAAAAGCCGGGCCGAAAGAGGCCTTCCAGCTCGCTGGCGATCGGCGGCGGCCGCACCATGTAGGTTTGGGGCTCCGGATACAGGACGCCCTCGTCTGGTGCAAAGAGCAGTTGGACCCCCTCCGCTTCCAGCATTGCGCAGTCGCGCTCGAAGGTGCGCGGGTAGCGCTCGAAGTCCTCCCCGGGCAGGAACTGCAGGCGGTTGACGAAGATGCTTGCCGCTACGGCGCCGCCATGGCGGCGCGCCAGCCGGACGAGGGAAAGGTGGCCCTCGTGCAGGTTTCCCATGGTGGGAACGAACACCACAGGCCCCGCGGCCCGTACCGCCGCGCGCAAGGAGGCAATGTCGCTCAGGACGCGCATCAGCCGAGGTTGAAGAACTCCCGCCGGCTCTTCATGCCGCGTACCCGGGACACGAGCAGCTCGAAATCCGCATCGCGCTCGACGAAATTGAGATTCTCGGAGTTGACGATCAGCACCGGAGCGGCGGCGTAGTGGTAGAAGAACCGCGCGTAGCTCTCGGCGAGCACCGCCAGATATTCTTCACTGATGCCGCGCTCGTAGCCAGCCCTGCGGCGCCTTACCCTTTCTATCAGCGTGCCGGGCTGTGCCTGCAGATAAATAACGAGATCCGGCACCGGCGCCCGGGGACGCAGCGCGTCGTAGATTTTCTGGTACAGCGCCAGCTCATCGCCCGACAGCGTGATGCGCGCGAAAAGCGGGTCCTTGTCGAGGAGGAAATCGGCCACCGTCGGCTTGCCGAACATGTCGGGCTGCACCAGCGGCTCGATCATGCGCGCGCGCTGGAACAGGAAGAACAGCTGCGCCGGCAGCGCAAAGCGCGCCATATCCTGGTAAAAGCGGGCGAGGAACGGGTTCTCCGACGGCTGCTCGAGCAGCAGCTCGGCCGATAACCTCGATGCAAGACGCCTTGCCAACGTCGTCTTGCCGGCGCCGATCGGCCCTTCCACGACGAGGTAGCGGAACTTATCCACTGATTCTTTCCACCGACTGATCGCCGCATTGTTCCAACATTGCCTGCGCCGCGCCGATTCCCGGAATGGCGATTCCCGCCGCGATTTCGAGCAGCGGCTGCAGTACGAAGGCGCGCAGATGCATCCGCGGATGCGGTACCACGAGGCGCGGCTGGTGCATGACGGCGTCGCCATAGAGCAGCAGGTCGAGATCGAGCGTGCGCGGTGCATTGGCAAAGCTGCGGCTGCGGCCATGCTGCGCCTCGATTGCCTGCAGCGCTTCAAGAAGGCGCTCGGCGGGAAGCGCGGTGTCGAGCAGCGCCACGGCATTGACGAATGGCGGCTGGTCGGCGTACCCGAGCGGCTTGGAGCGATACAGCGAGGATCGCTTTACGAGGACGGTCTGCGCGATGCCTGCGAGGTCCTCGAACGCCTGTGCAACCTCCTCCACCGGCCTGCCGAGGTTCGAGCCGATTGCCACGTAGGCAAGCGTCACGCGGGCTGAGAGGCGGCCTCCGCCGGCCGCTTCTTGCGCCGGCGCCGGCGGCGCTTGCGCGGCCCGGTCTCGGGAAGCAGCATCGCCTTGCGCGTTTCGGGGTCGGCGCTCTGGAAAGCGCGCCACCAGGCCTCTAGCTCGGCGGGGACTTCTCCGCTCGCGGCGCGCAACGCGAGAAAATCGTAAGCCATGCGAAAGCGCGCCGCCTCGAACAGGCGATACGCGCGCTGTCCTGACCGCTGCTCGAAGCGCGACTGCATCGCCCAAACCTCCCGCATGGTGGCGGTGAGCTTGCGCGTGATGGCCAGCTTGGCGCACTGCGTATCGAGCACATCATCCATCGCCGCTTCCAGCGCCGGCATGGCGCGCTCACCGCGGGCCTGCCGTGCCTTCCACGCGGCCAGTACCTCGTGCCAGAGCAACGCCGCGAACAGGAAGGCCGGCGATACCGGGCGCTCGGCGAGCACCCGCTCGTCGGTCTGTGCGAGCGCGAGGGTCACGAACCGCTCCCCGAGCGGTTGCTCGAGAATGACGTCGAGCAGCGGCAGCACGCCCTTGTGCAGCCCGACGTCGCGCAACTGGCGCAGGCAGGCGCTGGCGTGCCCGGAAAGCAGCAGCTTCAGCATCTCGTCGAACAAGCGCGCCGGCGGCACGCGCTCGAGGAGCGGAGCCAGCGCGCGGATCGGCTCGCGCGTTGCCGGGTCGAGCATGAGGCCCAGCTTCGCCGCGAGCCGCACCGCCCGCAGCATGCGTATCGGATCTTCCCGGTACCGGGTTTGCGGATCGCCGATCACGCGCAGCACGCGCTTTTTCAGATCGGCCAGGCCGCCGTGGAAATCAACCACCTCCTCGGTCTGCGGATCGAAGTACAGCGCATTGACGGTGAAATCGCGCCGCCGCGCATCCTCTTCCTGCGAGCCGAAGACGTTGTCGCGCAATACGCGCCCGTGCTCGTCCTTTTCCGCCGTCTCCGGGTCAGCGGCGCGGAAGGTCGAGACTTCGATCGTCTCGGGACCGAGCATCACGTGCACCAGCCGGAAGCGGCGGCCGATGATGATGGCGCGGCGAAACAGCGGCCTCACCTGCTCCGGGCGCGCGTCGGTCGCGACGTCGAAGTCCTTGGGAGTGATGCCGAGAAGCAGGTCGCGGACGGCGCCGCCGACCACGTAACCTGAAAAACCGGCTTCGCGCAATACCGCGCAGACCTTCGCTGTAGCCGGGCTGATGGCGTCCCGCTTGAGGTCATGTTGGCCGCGCGGCACGCGGACCTCCGAGGGCAGCCCGAGCACGCGCCTTATCAACCGCTTGATCATTGAGGGCCGGGATTCTACCCGCGCAGAGAGATCACTTCCCAGCCGCGCTGCCTGGCTAGGGTCGCGAGCCGCTGATCGGGATCCACGGCCACCGGACGGCTGACCCGCTCGAGCAGCGGCAGGTCGTTGTGAGAGTCGCTGTAGCAGGCGCTTTCAGGAAAGCCGCGCAGGGACCTGCCCGAGCCCGCCAGCCACTCCTCGACGCGCAGCACCTTGCCGCCGCGAAAACAGGGAATGCCGGCGACGCGGCCGGTGAAGCGCCCACGCTGCGTTTCGGGCTCGGTGGCGATGAGGTGAGGAACGCCGAACTCGCGGGCAATGGGCGCGGTCACGAAGCTATTGGTGGAAGTCACGATGGCGCAGAGATCACCGGCAGCGAGATGCCCGCCAACCAATGCGCGCGCCCCAGCCGCGATCATCGGCACTATCCGGGTGCGCATGAACTCGGCGTGCCAGCGGGCGAGGTCCTCAGGGGTATGCTCGGCCAGCGGCCTCAGCGCGAAGCCGAGGTATTCATGGATGTCGAGCGTACCGGCCACGTACTGCTCGTAGTACGCGCGGTTCTGCGCCTCGTACGCCTGGCGCTCGAGAATGCCGCGATCGACCAGGAACTGCCCCCACTCGTAGTCGCTGTCGCCGGCAAGGAGCGTGTTGTCGAGGTCGAACAGGGCGAGGCGCATGAAAGCGCCTCAGTGTACCCGAGGGGTTTTCCTGCCTCAGAAGCGGCGCTGGACGCCGATGCGGAAGTCGTTCAGGCGCAGAAGACCGGGCGTGTCGCGCGACAATGCTTCGGCGCTCACGGCCCAGTCGTGGGCGAACCAGTAGCGGCCAAACAGCGAATATTGACGCGCGTCGTACTCGGATTCCCGGCCGCTGATATACGACATGCCGAGACTGCCCCGGTCACCGAAGGAATAGGAGAGCTGCATGCGCAAACTGGGCGCCAGGCCGACGGCTTCGCGCCAGCTGTAGGTCGCGAACCCGACCCGGTCGGGATCGACCACCGCCAGCCCACCCCGCGCCAGAGCCGGATCAAGACCCGGCTCGCCGCGCTGAGGGACGCGCAGCCCGGACTGTGCGTACGCCGGAATCGCTGCGCCCAGCGCAATGCCGAGAGCGAAAGACAGAAGCGCGAAGGTCCTCTTTTGCACTTACGTGATCTCCTGATCCGGTCCGGTAATCTACTCAGGGTGCCCTGGTTTGTCGAGGCAGTTTGCACGATCTTGCGCCGCGGAAAGCGCTTCCCGCACGAGGGGCAGCGTCACCGCCCGCTGGCTGGCGAGGGAATACCGATCAAGCACTTCTAGTACCCCATGCAGGCTTCCCAGGTCGCGGGGGAGGTGGTTCAGCAGGTACCAGAGCACCTCGTCGCTGAGCCGCAGTCCGCGACGTCCAGCCTCTGCCCTCAGATAGAGCGCCTTTTCGGCGTCCGTGAGGGGCTTGAGCTGGTAAACCAGACCCCAGGCGAGCCGGCTGCGGAGATCTTCGCGCAATGGCAGCTGCGCTGGCGGGGCAGTGCCGGCCGCAAGCACCGCGGCCTGTCCATCGCGTGCGGCATTGATCGCGACGAACAGCGCTTGCTGTGCGACGGAATCGAGTGTCTCGACGTCGTCGGCGATAAAAAGCTCCGGATTGGCGTGCGCCGCGGCTCGCAACAGGTGGGTGCGTCCGCTGCCCGGTTCGCCCCACAGGTACACGATTGCCTCGTGCAGGCTGCCCGCCGCGAGCGCCCGGACGCGCGCCAGCGCCTCGACGTTTACCCCGGCGAGGTAGTTCTCGAAGCGGGGCTCGGCCGGCGCCGAGATCTGGAGAGGAAGTTGCCGCATCTCAATCGCCGCCGTAGAGCCGGCTGGCGAGGTAGGCCGCGCGCAGGTGCCGCAGGCCCACCAGCAGCGCGGCGCTTGCCGGAAGAGCCAGCAGCACCCCGAAGAAGCCGAACACCTGGCCAAAAGCAAGCAGCGCAAAAATGACCACCACCGGATGCAGGCCGATCCGCTCGCCGACGATCAGCGGTGTGACCACCATCGCCTCGAGCCCCTGGCCGATACCGATGGCCAGCCATACCCAGAGCAGCCCGGCAGGATCATTGAATTGCATCAACGCGGTGAGCGTCGCGAGGATCAGCCCGGTCACGACCCCGACGTAGGGAACGATGACCGCGAGGCCGGTAAGGATGCCGATCGGCAGCGCGAACTCCAGCCGTGCCAGCCATAACGCCAGCACGTAATAGCCGCTCATGATGGCGATGACGAGGACTTGGCCGCGCAGCCATTGCGCGAGCACCGCGTCGACCTCCGCCGCCATGGCGCGGGCCTTGGCGTGGACGCGCCGCGGAATCAGGACGTCGACGCGATCGAGCAGCAGGTTCCAGTCGCGCAGCAGGTAGAAAAGCACGACCGGCACCAGCACCAGATCGGCAAGGATCGTGATCAGCACCATGCCGCCAGTCTTCAGCGACGCGAGCAGGTGCTTCGCCAGCTGCTCGTTGTCCGAAAGTATCTGCTTGCCGAGCTGCGCCGCGTTCTCGGCGTCGAGGCGAACGTCGAGGTCGAGCCTGGCTTTGAGCCAGGGCGCGGCGTGGGCATTGAACCAGGCGACGAACCCCGGCAGCTTCTCCATCAGCAGCCGCGTTTCCTTGTAGAACAGCGGCAGCACGACGAGCATCGTGGCTACGGCAACAGCCACGGCGAGCAGCAGCACCAGCACGACGGCCAGGGTGCGCGGCACCCGGTGGCGCGTGAGCCGCTCGACGAGCGGATCGAGGATGTACGCGAGGATCGCGGCGAACAGAAACGGCGCGAGGATCGGCGACAGCAGCCAGACGAGGAATCCCGCCGCCAGCGCGATCGTGATCCAGGCCCAGAGCTGCGGCGAAGCGAGTGCTGGCATGTCGAGTAGAATTTGGACTCTAGCATGGCGAAAGGACTTTCCTACCGCGACGCCGGCGTCGACATCGAGGCCGGCGACGCGCTGGTCGAGGCGATCAAGCCGTTCGCCCGGCGCACGCTGCGGCCCGAGGTGCTCGCCGGCATCGGCGGTTTCGGCGCGCTGTGCCAGATCCCGAAGAAATACCGTCAGCCGGTGCTCGTGTCGGGAGCCGACGGCGTCGGCACCAAGCTCAAGCTCGCCTTCGAGCTGCGGCGCCACGACACGGTGGGCATCGATCTCGTGGCGATGAGCGTCAACGACATTCTCGTTTGCGGGGCCGAACCGCTGTTCTTCCTCGACTACTACGTCTGCGAGAAGCTCGATGTGCGCGTCGCGACGCAAGTCGTCAAGGGCATCGCTGCGGGTTGCGAGCTGGCCGGCTGCGCGCTGATCGGCGGCGAGACGGCCGAGCACCCGAACGCCTTCCCCAAGGACGAATACGATCTCGCCGGCTTCGCGCTCGGCGTGGTGGAGAAGGACCGCATCGTCGACGGGCGCTCGATCCGGCCGGGCGATGTGATCCTCGGGCTCGCCTCGAGCGGCCCGCATTCCAACGGCTATTCGCTGATCCGCAAGATCCTCGAGGGCGCCGAGCCGCCGCCGGGCTTCGACCTTCTGGAGCCGACGCGCATCTACGTCAAGCCTGTCCTCAAGCTGCTTGAATCAGTGCCGGTCAAAGGCCTGGCTCATATCACTGGCGGGGGGCTGATCGAGAACGTGCCCCGCGTCCTTCCGGAAAGAACCAGGGCGGTCATCAGGAAAGCCTCCTGGCCGCGGCCCGAAGTCTTCCGGTGGCTGCAACGCGAAGGCAACGTCGCCGAGGAGGAGATGCAGCGCGTGTTCAATTGCGGCATCGGCATGGTTCTCGTCGTCGCCGCCGCGGACGCCAAGCGCGCCGCCGAGTTGTTGCGCGCGGCCGGCGAGACGGTCTACGAGATCGGCGCAATCGAGAAGGCGTCCGAGGCACCGCAAGCGATCGTCGTTTAATCTTTCTGTCCGGAAGCTATACACGCGGCAACTGGACCGTCTAGCATAGGCGCTCAAATCGAGCTTTCGGAGGCCTTCAGGGGGAGGGTCTGTTGGGGGAAAAAGCTTCGGTTACGTTGCTTTTCGTCACGCTCGGCCTGCTTGAGCCGATTTCGGCTGGCTGGGCGAAGAACGACAAGGTCGACGTCATACTCACGGAGCCCGTCAGCGGAGCGCTCTACCCTGCGCCTGCGGCGATCGTGCTCTCTGCCATCGCGCGAGCGAAGCAGGAGAGCCACCCGATCGTAAAGGTCGAATTCTTTCAGGGAACAAACCTCATCGGCGCCGTTGCCGGCCCTCGACGTGGCGACCAGTACACGCTCAATTGGGCGGGCGTGGCAGCGGGCAACTATGCGGTTACCGCCAAGGCCACCAACGACAAGGGCGACACCGATCTCTCGGACCCGGTTTCGATCACCGTAAACGCCCTGCCGAGTGTTTCCATCACGGCGCCGGCAAACAACGCCATCCTCACCGCTCCGGCCACATTCACAGTAACGGCGAGCGCTTCGGACAGCGACGGCTCGATCGCAAAGGTCGAGTTCTACAAGGGAGCGACCCTCATCGGCACGGCGACGAGCGCTCCTTATGCCGTAACGCTTAGCAATACCGCTGCCGGCTTACTGGACCTGACGGCCACCGCCATCGATAACCGTGGCGCGAGCTCCACTTCAGCTCCCGTGACCGTGATTGTGAACTCCCTGCCGAGCGTCTCGCTGACGAGCCCCACCGGCAACGCGAGCTTCAAGGCCCCAGCGAACATCCCGTTCGCGGTCCAAGTCGCCGATACAGACGGCTCCATCGCCAACGTCGAGTACTTCTACGGCACTGCGTTGATCACCTCGCTCCGTGCACCGCCGTACAGTTTCGTCTGGACCGAAGTTCCGCAAGGAACCTATGCATTAACAGCGCGTGTCACCGACAATCTTGGCAGCGCCATGACCTCAGTCGGTGTAAACGTTACGGTGAACGCTGCGGAAGCAAAGCTTTACTACATTCACGTCGATCATCTCAACACGCCAAGGCTCATTGCAGACGATCAGCAACGGCCGGTATGGAGGTGGGATCAGCAGGAACCGTTCGGCGTCAACGTGCCCGATGAGAATCCGAGCGGACATGGTGTCTTTGAATTTCCGCTACGTGGTCCTGGCCAGTATTCGGATAAAGAGAGTGGAGGGTTCTATAACTATTTCCGTGATTTTGATCCGGGCACAGGCCGTTATAGACAGTCCGATTTGATCGGATTGCTGGCTGGCCTAAACACGTACAGCTATGTAACGAATAGCCCACTCCGTTACGCGGATCCACAGGGGTTGGACGAGACAATTTGGAATATCAGAGGAGACAGGGGGGTGTCGGACGGCCCTCGCAATGGAAACTGGTGCGGCAAAAACTGGTCCGGCGGATGGGCTCCTTCGGCTCATGGGGGCTTGCCTGGACCAATGGGTCCTGTAGACAGTCTTGACTCCTGCTGTAAGACGCATGACCTATGTTGGGGTAGTTGCGAGCATCTGATAGGTGATCCAATGCGTTATAGAGATTGCAGATACAAATGCGACAAGAACATCGTAAAGTGCCTCAACGACCTGGATCCAGATTGCACTAAGTGGGCGCACTCCGCCCGAGCTGGCACGGAAGCGGATTCAGACATGTTCCGTGATGACGCTCTTAGATATTGGGCTGATGAAGTGAGGAAATATGAATCCCGTATGCCTAAGTGACGGGTTTAGTGAGCGCACAAAATGTGGGGTAATCGCAGCCATTATTTTCCTAATCGCTGTCGTCGGCTCTTGCAGCTACGTTGGTAAAGATCAAGGCCCGGAAGAACGCGCAAAGGAATTCCTCTCAAATGTTTATACCGGCAAGCAAATGAAGGCAGAGGAATGGCTTAGCCGAGAAGCACGAGCAGCGCCGTCATTCAATGCTTTTGGTGGTCTGGAACGGATGATTCAGCAATCTGCAGCTCGGGCTGAACGCTATGGGGGACTGAGGTCCGTTGAGATTACAGAGATCAAACCTGAGGATCAGCGCGTTTTGGTTAAGGCGGAAATAAGATTCGCCAAGGACCATAAAGTGCCGGACGCCAAAGCGGTGGCAGCGAACGAGGACATAATTTGGAATCTACGGCTCGTTCTAGAAGATGGTGCGTGGAAAATAGCACCATAGATGATGGCCCTGACAAAAGAAGTGGGAGGAGCCCTGACACTAACGAGGCCATGCATTGACGCTTAGCTGGAGCCGCGCCGCGCGAGGTAGATGCCGATCAGCACTACGACGCCGCCTGCGATCTGCAGCGGAACGAGCGCTTCCCCGAGCAGCACCCAGGCGAACAACGCGGCCATGACCGGCTGAAACAGCAGGCTCACGGAGGAAAACGCCGCGCGCAGGTGCGCGAGCGCGTAGGCGATCAGCCCCTGCCCCGCAGCGTGCGACACGAGCGCCAGCCCGAGGAGGTAGCCCCAGCCAAGAA
>Ga0210382_10000274_pt1 | contig 19919 bp, 19 predicted proteins | sample PLMedo_FD_155452 | JGI IMG/M metagenome (GOLD analysis project Ga0210382, IMG submission 155452) | Groundwater sediment microbial communities from an aquifer in East River, Colorado, USA - PLM0_60_coex redo | ecosystem: Environmental > Terrestrial > Soil > Riparian zone | place: USA: East... | reverse complement strand
CGCTGCAGGCACTGACCGAGTACCAGCCCAAGATTCCGCTGCGGATTTACTCCGCGGAGGGCGTGCTGATCGGCGAGTTTGGGGAGGAACGCCGCTCGGTGGTGTCGATCGAGGAAGTCCCCGACGCGCTCAAGCACGCCATCCTCGCCGCCGAGGACGAGCGCTTCTATGAGCACCCGGGCATCGATTATGTAGGCGTGCTGCGCGCGGCCTACGCCAACCTCGTCGCTGGCGGCCGCCGCCAGGGTGCCAGCACCATCACCATGCAGGTGGCGCGCAACTTCTTCCTCTCCTCGGAGAAAACGGCCACCCGCAAGCTGTACGAAGTGCTCCTCGCCTTCAAGATCGAGCACAGCCTGACCAAGGACCAGATCCTCGAGCTCTACGTGAACCAGATTTATCTGGGGCAGCGCGCTTACGGCTTTGCCGCCGCGGCGCAGATCTACTTCGGTAAATCGCTCGAACAGTTGAGCCTTGCCGAGACCGCCATGCTCGCCGGGCTGCCCAAGGCGCCGTCCATGTACAACCCTGTCGCGAATCTGCAACGCTCCAGGCAACGGCAGCACTACGTGCTGCGGCGGATGTCCGAGCTGGGACATATTACCGCAGCGCAATATGAAGACGCGGTGAAGGCGCCGCTGCGTCCGCGCCGCGAGGCAAACGAGTACGCCATCCATGGTGAATACGCCGCCGAAATGGTGCGCCAGGCGATGGCCGAGCGTTACCCCGACGAGGTGTACTCGCGCGGCTTCCGCGTTTACACCACCCTGCGCAAAGCGGACCAGGAGGCAGCCTACGTGGCCCTGCGTCGAGGGGTCCTCGAGTACGACCACCGCGGCGGCTATCGCCGCCCGGAAGGCTATGCCGAGCTGCCCGCCTCCCCCGGCGACGACGATTTCGAGGAAGCGCTCGCCGATCATCCTGACAATGACGAATTGCTCGCCGCGGTGGTGCTGGCCGCGGACGCGAAGCAGGTCCAGGCGGCGCTGCGCAGCGGCGAAAAAATCGCGATCAGCGGCGAGGGCCTGCGCTTTGCGGCGCGCGCCCTCGATCCGAAGACGCCCCCGCAGCGCCGCATCCGCCGCGGCGCCATCATCCGCGTGCAAGCCGAAGCCGGCGGCAAGTCCTGGCAGATCGTGCAGCTGCCGCAGGTCGAGTCGGCTTTCATCTCGCTCGACGCACAGGACGGCGCGGTGCGCGCGCTGGTGGGCGGCTTCGATTTCAGCCGCAACAAATTCAATCACGTGACCCAGGCGTGGCGCCAGCCCGGCTCATCGTTCAAGCCGTTCATCTACTCGGCGTCGCTGGAGAAGGGCTTCACGCCCGCCACCGTCATCGCCGACGAGCCGGTGGTGCTGGAGGCCGAGCAGACCGGAAGCCAGCGCTGGGAGCCGAAAAACTACGACGGCAAGTTCGAGGGTCCGATGCGCATGCGCACCGCGCTGGCGAAGTCGAAGAACATGGTGTCGATCCGCATCCTCGACGCGATCGGCGCCAAGTATGCCCAGGATTACGTGACCCGCTTCGGCTTCGACCCGGAGCGGCATCCGCCGTACCTGACGATGGCGCTTGGCGCCGGGTCGGTCACCGCGTGGCAGCTGGCGCGCGCGTATGCCGTATTCGCGAACGGCGGGTACCTCATCCAGCCGTACTTCATCCACAAGATCGTCGATGACCGCGGCAATCCGCTCGCGCTCGCCAACCCGCAGCGCGCGGGCGACGAGACGTTGCGCGTCCTCGACCCGCGCAACGCGTTCATCATGGACAACATGATGCAGGACGTGATGCGTTACGGCACGGGAGCGCGCGCCGCGCGCCTCGCGCGCGTCGATCTGGCGGGAAAAACCGGCACCACCAACGAGTTCGTGGACGCCTGGTTCGCCGGTTATCAGCCGACGCTGGTGGCGATAGCCTGGGTCGGCTTCGACCAGCCCAAGACGCTGGGCAGGAACCAGACCGGCGGCATCGTGGCGCTGCCGATCTGGCTCGGGTACATGGAAAAGGTGCTGAAGGACATCCCCGAGATGCCGCGCAGCACGCCACCCGGCGTGGTCACCGTGCCGGTGATGACCATGCCGGGCGAAAGCCCGGGCCCTGCGCCGGGCGGCGCGCCGAAGCTCGTGCCGGAATACTTCTACCAGGAAGCCGTACCGCCGCCCGAGGTGCTCCAGCCGCCTGCGCCGATCGAGCCGCCGAAGCTGTTCGAGACCCCCAAACCGCCGCCGACCTAAGGGCGCAGCAGCACCGCCTGGCCGCCCTGCGCCGAAACGATCTTCGACAGCGCGGCGAACAGTTCCGTGCCGTCGCGCGTGTCGCACCAGGCGCTGCCATCCCAGCGGAAATGGAAGCCGCCGGCCCGCGCCGCGACCCAGATCTCGCGCGCCGCCGCGTGCCGGTTGATGACCATCTTCGAGCCGTCGGCGAACTCGATCTCGAGCACGCCACCGGCTTTCAGCTCGAAGTCCGCATCGATGCCGCTTGCCTCGAGGGCCTGCTCGATTTTGCTCAGTGCCGCGCCTGCGAGCGCTTCGAAGTCGGTCTCGTTCATGAGTGCTAACATCAGGATTTTATGCGTTTCCTTCTTCTCGGCGTGGCGATCACGCTGCTCGCCTGCTGCGGGCAGAAGGGGCCGCTTTATCTGCGCGACAATCCGCCGCCGGGCATCAAGCCCGCGAAGCCCGCGCCGGCCAAGCCGATACCTTATCCGCGCGGCGACGACACTGAGCAAAATTAGGCCCGACGTGGCGTTCGCTTACCGCAACGGCTCGTTGTGCGCCGAGGAGGTGCCGCTTGAAGACATTGCGCGGCGCTTCGGCACGCCCTGCTACGTGTATTCCCGCGCCGCGATCGAGGGCGCGTACGGGGAATTCGCGCAGGCGCTGCGCGGGCGCGATGCGATGCTGTGCTACTCGGTCAAGGCAAATTCGAATCTCGCGGTGCTCGCCTTGCTGGCGCGCCTGGGCGCCGGCTTCGACATCGTCTCGGGCGGCGAGCTGGCGCGCGTGCTGGCGGCAGGCGGCGACCCGCGCAAGACCCTGTTCTCTGGCGTCGGCAAGACCAAAGGTGAAATCCGGCTGGCGCTGGAAAAGAACATCTATTGCATCAACCTCGAGTCCGCAGCCGAGCTGGAACGCGTGGCTGCGGTGGCGCGGGAGCTTGGGCGACGCGCGCCGGTGGCGTTCCGTGTCAATCCCGACGTCGACGCTAGAACGCATCCCTACATCTCCACCGGCCTGCGGGAGAACAAGTTCGGCGTTTCTCACCGCGACGCTGAGCGGCTTTATGCAAAAGCGGCGGCTATGCCCGCGCTCGAGGTGATCGGCATCGGCTGCCACATCGGCTCGCAGCTGGTGGAGCCTGCGCCTATAGTTGCAGCGGTCGAGCGCCTGGCCGCGCTCGCCGGACGCATCGAGGCGGCGGGAATCCGCCTGCGGCATCTGGATCTCGGCGGCGGCATCGGCATCCGCTATCGCGACGAGGCGCCGCCCCCGCTGGGTGAATTCGTCGCCGGCGCGCTGGCGGCGCTCGGCGAGCGCGGCGGCGCCGTGATTTTCGATCCCGGCCGCTCGATGGTCGGCAACGCCGGCGTGCTGCTCACCCGGGTCGAATACGTGAAGCCGGGGGCGCCGCGCAATTTCCTGGTGGTGGATGCGGCGATGAATGACCTGGTGCGGCCCGCCCTGTACGACGCCTGGCATGAGGTGCGCGCCGTGCGCGAGCCGGAATCGGGCGCGGCGAGCGCTGTTTACGACATTGTCGGCCCGATCTGCGAAACCGCCGACTTCCTCGCGAAGGACCGCAGGCTGACGGCTAAGGAGGGGGACTTGCTGGCGGTGATGTCGAGCGGCGCCTATGCCATGTCGATGGCTTCGAACTACAACTCGCGGCCCCGAGCCGCCGAGGTGATGGTGCAGGGCAGCGCGGCCGAGCTGGTGCGTGCGCGCGAGTCAGCTGCGGAGCTGTTTGCCCTGGAGCGGATTCCGGGATGACAATCGTGCGCCCCCGAGATGCCTGACCAGGATCCCATGACTGCCGCCAACCGACGCTTCCTGATCGCGGGCGCCGTCGTGGTCGCGCTCGTCGCGGGCGGTATCGCGGCCTACTTCAGCACCGACAGCGGTGCCAAGGAAGGTCGCAAAGCCGGCAAGGGGCCGCCCGCCGTGCCGGTCACCGTGGCCCCGGTGGCGCAGGAAACCGTGCCGATCGAGCTGCGGGCGATCGGCAACGTCGAGGCGTATTCGACGGTCGCGCTGAAGGCACGGGTCGACGGACAGATCGTCGAGGTCAACTTCCGCGAGGGCCAGCCGGTGAGGAAGGGCGCCGTGCTGTTCCGCATCGACCCTCGGCCTTACGCGGCGGCGCTGCGCCAGGCCGAGGCGAACGCGCTGCGCGACGCCGCGGCGCGCGACCAGGCGCGCTCGCAGGAGAAGCGCTATCAGGAGCTGCTGGACAAGAACTTCATCTCCAAGGAAGCCTATGCGCAGATCCGCACCAACGCGGCCACCGCCGAAGCGACCGCCAGCGCGAGCCAGGCGGCGCTCGAGAACGCACGGCTGAACCTCGAGTACTGCACGATACCCTCGCCGCTCGACGGCTACGTCGGCCGCGTGCTGCTGCAGGCGGGCAACCTGGTCAGGGCGAACGACGTCAATCCCCTGCTGGTGATCAACCAAGTGAGGCCGGTCTACGTCAACTTCGCCGTTCCCGAGCAGAATCTTCCGGAGGTGCGCAAGTACATGGCTGCCGGCCCGCTGATGGTCGAGGTGCTGCCTACCGATGCCGGTCAGAAGCGCGTCGAAGGGCAGCTTATCTTCATCGACAATGCGGTCGACCCGACCACCGGGACCATCCGGCTGCGCGCGCAGTTCGACAATGCCGACGCCGCGCTCTGGCCCGGGCAGTTCGTCAACGTGAGCGTGCGGCTCTACGAGCAGGCCGATGCCCTCATCGTTCCCTCGCAGGCGGTGCAGTCCGGCCCTGACGGACAGTACGTCTACGTTGTGGGCGGGGACATGCTCGTCGAGCTGCGCCGGATCACGGTACAGCGCACCGACGGCGAGCGCGCAATCGTAGCCAAAGGTCTTGCCAAGGGCGAGCGCGTGGTGACCCGCGGGCAGCTGCGCCTCGGCCCCAGGGTGCGCGTGCAGATCAGCAAGACTCCGGCCGAGCCTTCGTGAATTTCTGCGAGATCTGGATCCGCCGCCCGGTCATGACGGTGCTCGTCATGGCGGGCATCCTGATCTTCGGCATCGCCGCGTACCGGCTGCTTCCGGTGTCGACGCTGCCCAACGTCGATTTTCCCACCATCCAGGTCAGCGCCGAGCTGCCGGGTGCGAGCCCCGAGACCATGGCCTCGGCGGTCGCCACTCCGCTTGAGAAGCAGTTCTCCACCATCCCCGGCATCGACGAGATGAGCTCGGTGAGCAGCCAGGGCACCACCCGCATCACGCTGCAGTTCGCGCTCGGCCGCGACATCGACGCCGCCGCCCAGGACGTGAACTCGGCGATCGCCTCCGCGGTGCGCCAGCTGCCGGCGACCATGCCGGCGCCGCCTTCGTTCCGCAAGGTCAACCCGGCCGACTTCCCGATCTTCTTCCTTGCCCTCACCTCGGAAGCGCTGCCGCTGTCCACGGTGAACGAGTACGCCGAAACCTATCTCGCGCAGCGCATCTCCACGATCAGCGGCGTCGCCCAGGTGCAGGTCTTCGGCCAGCAGAAATATGCCGTGCGCGTGCAGGTGGACCCGAATGCCCTCGCGGCTCGCGGCGTCGGCATCAACGAGGTCGAGCAGGCGGTGGCGCAGGCGAACGTCAACCTGCCGACCGGCACCCTGTACGGCAAGGAGCGCATGTTCGCGGTGCAGGCGAGCGGGCAGCTGAACGATGCCGCCGCGTTCCGCCCGATCATCGTCGCCTACCGCAACGGCTCGCCGGTGCGCCTGCAGGAGCTCGGCAGCGTCATCGACAGCGTGCAGAACGACAAGGTCGCGGCCTGGTACAAGGACAAGCGCGGCATCGTGCTCGCCATTTTCCGCCAGCCGGGCACCAACACCATCCAGGTGGTGGACGAGGTGCGCAAGCTCCTGCCGACGTTCCGCGCCGAGGTGCCGCCGGCGATCGACATCCAGGTGCTCTACGATCGCTCGCAGACCATCCGCGCCTCGGTCGACGAGGTGAAGTCCACGCTGCTCATCGCGCTCGTGCTGGTGGTGCTGGTGATTTTCCTGTTCCTGCGCAACATCCCTTCAACCATCATCCCGTCGATCGCGCTGCCGATGGCGATCATCGGCACGTTCTCCGCGATGTACCTGTTCAACTACAGCCTGGACAACATCTCCTTGATGGCATTGACCCTGTGCGTCGGCTTCGTGGTCGATGACGCCATCGTGATGCTCGAGAACATTACGCGCCATCTCGAGCAGGGCAAGAGCGTGATGCAGGCGACGCTCGACGGCTCGAAGGAGATCGTGTTCACCATCGTGTCGATGACGATCTCGCTCGCCGCGGTGTTCATCCCGGTGCTGTTCATGGGCGGGATACTGGGGCGGCTGCTGAACGAGTTCGCCGTGACCATCATGGCCGCGGTGCTGATCTCGGGGTTCGTGTCTCTGACCCTGACGCCGATGATGTGCAGCCGGATCCTCAAGCCGCATCGCAAGGACGAGCGGCACGGACGGATGTACCTGGCGTTCGAGCGCGGATTCGACGCCTTGAAGCGCGCCTACGACGTGAGCCTGCGCTGGGCGCTGCAGCATCGGCGCGTGGTCATGCTGGCGTTCTTCGTCATCTGCGTCGCCACCGGGGTTCTCTTCGCGCGCACCCCCAAGGGCTTTCTGCCCTCCGAGGACAGCGGCCAGCTGCTGTGTTTCGTCGAGGGCCCGCAGGACATCTCGTTCGACGCGATGGTGGCCCTGCAGCGCCAGGTGGCCGAGATCGTGCGGCAGGACCCGAACGTCGACGCGGTGATGTCGTTCGTCGGCGCCGGCGGCGCCTCGAACTCGCTCAACGTCGGGCGCATCACCATCAACCTCAAGCCTTTCAGCGAGCGCAAGCCCGCCGACCAGGTGGTCCGGGAGCTGCGGCCCAAGATCTCGAACGTGCTCGGCGCCAAGGTGTTCGTACAGAATATCCCGGCGATCCGCATCGGCGGACAGATCACCAAGAGCCCCTACCAGTACGTGGTGCGCAGCGCGAGCGTGGACGAGCTCTACCACTGGGCTCCGCTCATCGAGCAGAAGCTGGGCTCGCTGCCCGGCCTGGTGGACGTGTCGAGCGACCTGCAGATCACCCGGCCCGAGGTCATGGTCGAGATCGAGCGCGAGAAGGCCTCGGCGCTCGGCGTCTCCGCGCAGAGCATCGAGATGGCGCTCAACAACGCCTACGGCGCGCGCCAGGTCTCGACGATCTACACCTCGACCAACCAGTACTTCGTGATTCTCGAGCTCGCGCCGCGTTACCAGACCGATCCATCGGCGCTGCCGCTGCTCTACGTGCGCTCCTCTACCGGAGCGCTGGTACCGCTCAACGCGGTGGCGAAGCTGACCTTCGGCGTCGGTCCGATGCAGGTGTCCCACCTCGGGCAGCTGCCGTCGGTCACCTTTTCCTTCGATCTGCGCCCGGGGGTCGCGCTGTCGCAGGCGATCGTCCAGCTCCAGGCGGGCGCGCGCGAGCTGCAGGTCCCGGCAACGCTCACCGGGAGCTTTTCAGGCACCGCGCAAGCCTATCAGGCTTCCCTCGAGGGAATGGGCATCCTGATCCTGCTGTCCATCGTGGTGATCTACCTGGTGCTCGGCATCCTGTACGAGAGCTTCATCCACCCGCTCACCATCCTGTCGGGGCTGCCCACCGCGGGACTGGGCGCGCTCGTCACGCTGATGGCTTTCGGCATCGAGCTCAACATGTACGCCTTCGTCGGCATGATCATGCTGATCGGCATCGTCAAGAAGAACGCCATCATCATGATCGACTTCGCCATCGAGGCGCAGCGCCAGGAAGGCCTGACAGCGGAGGAGGCAATCTACCGGGCCGGGCTGGTGCGATTCCGGCCGATCATAATGACCACCATGGCAGCGCTGATGGGCAGCCTGCCGATCGCCATCGGCTTCGGCGCCGGGGGCAGCGCGCGCATGCCGCTGGGCATCTCGGTGGTCGGCGGCCTGCTGCTGTCGCAGCTCCTGACGCTGTACATCACGCCGGTGATCTACCTGTATTTCGAAAGACTGCAGGAACACCTGAACCGCCGGCGCTCCGCCGCAACAGCCAAAGATGCCCATCCCCGAAGCGCGTAGCCTCGCGGTGTTCTGCGACTTCGAGAACATCGCGCTCGGCGTGCGCGAGGCGAAGTACGCGCAGTTCGACATGGACAAGGTCCTCGAGCGGCTGCTTCTCAAGGGCTCGATCGTGGTCAAGAAGGCGTACTGCGACTGGGAGCGCTACAAGGAGTTCAAGACGGCGATGCACGCCGCCTCCTTCGAGATGATCGAGATCCCGCACCTGCGCCAGTCGGGCAAGAACTCCGCCGACATCCGCATGGTGGTCGACGCGCTCGACCTTTGCTACACCAAGGAGCACGTCGACACCTTCGTCATCGTCAGCGGCGACTCGGACTTTTCGCCGCTCGTCTCCAAGCTGCGCGAGAACGCGAAGACGGTGATCGGCGTCGGCGTCAAGAACTCGAGCTCGGACCTGCTCATCAACAACTGCGACGAGTTCATCTACTACGACGACCTGGTGCGCCAGGACGAGCAGAAGCGGCGCGCGGCGAAGAAGCGCAGGGAAGCCGCGCCTGCCGGCGAGGAGAAGAGCTCGGACAAGAAGCAGGAAGCCTTCGACGTGGTGCTGGAAACCCTCAACGCCTTGATCGCCGAGCGTGGCGCAGAGGAGAAGATCTGGGGCTCGATGGTCAAGCAGGCCCTGAAGCGGCGCAAGCCGGGCTTCAACGAGTCCTACTACGGCTTCCGCGCTTTCTCCGACCTGCTGGAGGAAATGCAGCAGAAGGGGCTCGTCAAGCTTGACCCCGACGAGAAGTCCGGCGGCTACCTCATCCGGCCCGCGTAAGCCGACCTCCGCAGAGCTCGCCAAGGCAGCCGGCAAGGGCATCCGGGATGTCCTCGCTCCGCGGCTGCGGGCGCTGTTCTGCGGAATCAATCCCGGGCTTTACTCGGCGGCCACCGGGCATCACTTCGCGCGTCCCGGCAATCGCTTCTGGCCTGCGCTCCACGCCGCCGGGTTCACGCCGCGACTGCTGCATCCTTCCGAGCAAAGGCTGTTGTTGAAAAGCGGCTACGGCGTCACCAACCTCGTCAACCGCGCGACCGCGACGGCCGACGAGCTTGCGCCCGCCGAATTCGTCTCCGGGCGCCGGCGCCTGGCGGCTAAGGTGAGGCGCTACCGCCCGGCGAGCGTCGTCTTTCTCGGTCTTGGCGCCTACCGTCAGGCCTTCGGGCGGCCACGGGTCACGATCGGTCGTCAGCCGGAGACCTTCGAAGGGGCCGAGATCTGGGTCCTCCCCAACCCGAGCGGTCTGAACGCGAATTATCAGCTCGCAGCACTCGTCGAGCTGTTCCGGGCCCTGAGGAAATCGACTGCTCTCAAGAACCGCTGCGGCGGCGATAGATCCAGCCGATGAGCCCGCCCGCTACGCCCAGATCGAGCAGATTGACGAAAACCTGCGAGTCGCTCAGATCGCACCAAGCGGCGAGCAGCAGGCTCAGGAAGCCGCTTTGCGCGGCGACCGTTGCCAGATCCTGGACGTCGAGAAACGACATGGCGCTGGCTTGCGCCTCGCATGAAGCGTGCCAATCGTTTTCTCCGCATTTCCCGGGCTAAAGCGCGTGTGCCGCGCACGCGCATGGTGCGGGACGAGCGCCGCGCGCACCAGTAGCGGGAATTCGAATCAGGGCTCGAGCTGCTTGTAGACCAGCGTCGCAATGCGCAGCAGCTCGTCCTTGCTCAGGTCCGCAGACGAGATCGCGTAGCCGCAGTCGCGCTCGATCCAGTAGAACACGCTGACGTTGTTTTCGCGCGCGTAGCGAAAGGCGGTCTCGCGGTTCCCTTTCGCTTCGGCGCGGATGTAAAGCGTGAGGCGACGGCCGGCGGCGGTCTGATACATGAACAAGGCCACCGGGCCGCTCTCGCCCGGCAGAAGCCGCCCGCCGACCAGCGCCATCCCGGCCTCGTCGAGCTTCGGCGCGCGCACCCTGGCGCCGACGCGCTTGGAGAGCCAGGCCACGAGGTGCTGCTCCTGATCGGCGCCCACCTCCACCGGGTGGCGCACTTCGGGCGAATAGGTCGCGTGCGCGATGGCGGCGCGGCGCGCCATCACCGCGCCCTCGGCAAGGGGCTGCCCCGCAGGCCGGCGCCAGTCGCGCGCCTCCCAGCCTGCGAGCGCACCGAGCAGCGCGCCAAGCGTGATCCAGCCGGCGACGGCGGCGATCCTGCGAGCACGCGGGCGACGTGTCGCCGTACTTTCGAGATGTTGCGGAACCGGCTCGGCGAGCACCGGATCGTAAGCAGCGCGCAACGCGTCGCCGAGACGGCGGTAGGCGGCGACGCGCTCCGCCTCCTCGGGGCGCGCGGCGAGCCAGGCTTCGACCTCGGCCCTGCGCTCGACGCCGAGTCGCCCGTCGGCGTATGCCTGCAGGTCGGCTTCCGTGACAGTGGGCTCGGTGCTCACTTCACGACCTTCAGCTTGGCCGCGGCGCCCTGGCCGAGCATCATGATGCGCAGCTTCTCGCGGGCGCGCGACAGGCGCGACATCACCGTGCCGATCGGAATGCCGAGGGCGCGCGCCACCTCCTCGTAGCTCATTTCCTCGAGCGTCACGAGCAGCAGCACCGCGCGCTGCTCCGCGGGCAGCCGCGCGATGGCGCGATCGAGGTCGCGCACCAGCAGCGCGTCGCCCTGCGAGGCGCGCTGCGCTAGCTCGGGGAGGTCGTCCTCGAGCGTGTCCGTGACGCGCGTCGCGCGCACTTTGTTGACATGTACGTTGTGCATCACCGTGAACAGCCAGGCGCGCAGGTCGGTGCCGCTGCGGTAGAGGTGCAACTTCGCCCACGCGCGCTCGAGAGTGTCCTGCACCAAGTCGTCAGCGGAAGCTCGGTCGCCGACCAGAGCTCGGGCGTAGCGGCGCAACCGCGGAATCAGCTCGACCAGGCGCTCGGCTTCGTTCATGGAGGGGAACAGGAGGGTCTCTGCCGCTATTCCATCAAAAAACGCTGCCGATTGCCAAACTTCGTCAGCGTGGCTCCTCCGGCAGGGGCGGCAGCGAGCGCAAATAGGCGATCAGCGCCTCGAGGTCCTGCGGCGTCAGTTGGCTGGTGGTGTTCTGCACCACTTCAGCCATGGACTCGGCGAGGACGTCTCCGTCGGCGGTCATGCCGGTTCGCAGAATGTCCTTGAGCTCCGCATCGCTCAGCTTCTTGAGTCGCGTCGGCGTGAGGTTCGGCGCCTTGATTTTCTCCCCGAGCTTCGCGCCGGCGAGGAAGCGGTCCTTCTTCGGTGCGCCGAGCCAGTTGCGCGGCGTATGGCATTCCCCGCAATGACCGAGCGCCTGCACGAGATAGGCGCCGCGATTCAAGGCCGCACTGCGCGAGGGGTCCGGCACAAAGGGCCCCGGCGAGAAGAACAGCTGCTTCCAGCCCCACAGCGGAAAGCGCCAGCGGACGTAGAGCTTGAGGTCGTGCGGCTGGCTTGCACGGCTGCCGGGAGGCAGGCTGCGCAGGTAAGCCCACAGGTCCCTGAGATCCGGGTCGGTGATTTTGGTGAACGAGGTATAAGGGAACGCAGGGTAGTAATGCGCGCCATCCGGTCGCACGCCGAGCCGCATCGCCCTGATGAAATCCTGCTCGCTCCAGCGACCGATCCCGGCCTGCGGATGCGGCGTGATGTTCGGGCCAAAGAAAGTACCGAACGGGGTCGCGAGCGCGCGCCCGCCGGCGTAGGCTTGCGCGTTCGGCCTCGTCTCGGTGTGGCAGCCGACGCAGCCGGCGGCCTTCGACACATAAAGGCCGCGCTTCGCGTCCTGTGCGAGCGCGTCTCCTGCGATGGCGACCAGCGCCAGCGCGCCGTACAGAACCAATGAGGGATGCTTACTGCTTCTCGCGGAAGTTCTCGTGACAGTTGCCACACGCCTTGCCGACCGCGCCGATCTGCGCCTTCGCCGCGCCTTCGTCGCCGCCTTTGCTCACTGACACGAGCCTGGAGACTTCGCTCTGCAGCCGCTCCTGGGCTTCCTTGAACTTGGCCGGCTCGCTCCAGATCGCCGGCAGCGCGGCGCTCTTGACGCTCCTCGTGCTGGGGTCGAAGCCGTCCCAGGGCATTTTGTCGAGCACCTCGAGGTAGCCGGCATTGCGCTGGACGATGTTGGCGTCATAGGGCAGCTTGCCCTGCGCCATGCCAGCGAGCGGGCCGAAGTACTTGCCCTGCAGCGTCATCGCAGCCTGGCGCTGCTTCACCAGGATCTCGGGCTTCACCTGCGCCACCGCGGTGACGAGCCACGCGGCACCGACGGACGCGACCACGGTTGCGGCTACAAGCTTGCGCTTCATCGTTCTCTCTCCTCGGAAGGTGACACGTCCCAATAAACACCACTCCTGCACGGGTTATTCCGGCTATCAGCGCAGTCCCGCGGCGTATTCGGAGACCGCCCGTATCTCGCGGTCGTTCATGTGCGCGGCCACGCCGCGCATGATGCCGTTCGTATCATTGGCGCGCGTAGCCTCGCGAAACGCCTTCAGCTGGGACCCTAGATACTCGGCGTACTGCCCGGCGAGCCGGGGGTACTGCGCCGGAATGCCGGAACCTGCCGGGCCGTGGCAACCGGAGCATGCCGGTATGTTCTTCGCCGGATTACCGCCGCGCCAGATCTTCTGTCCCAGGGCGACCAGGTCCTTATCGGCGGCGGCCGAGGGCTTGAGCTGCTGGGCGGCATAGTAGGCGGCGAGGCTCTTCATGTCGGCTTCCGAGAGATTGGCCACCATGCCCATCATCACCGGGCTTTCGCGCGCCGGCTTCTTGCCGTCCTTCGGCTTGAAATCGCCCAGTTGCTTGTTCAGATATTCGGGAAACTGGCCGGCGATCTTCGGGTTCGCGGGCGCGGTGCTGTTGCCGTCGGCGGCGTGGCACGCGGCGCACACCTGCGCCGCGATGCTCTGGCCTCGCGCCAAGTCCGGTTTCACGAGCGGCTGCTGCGCGAGCGCCGGGCCGGCACAGCAAGCGGCGAAACCGGCGCCGAGCGCCAGGAGACGAATCATCGCCAAGGGTCCCCGATAGAAAAGGCCAGATTTTATTAGAATTTCCCGGCAGCCATGAAAACGTTCTCCCAAGCGGCGTTCCTCGCGGCCGCGGGCCGCGCCGCGGACCTGCCGCCGCAGGGACCGCCGGAAGTGGCGTTTGCCGGCCGCTCGAATGTCGGCAAGTCGAGCGCGATCAATGCGCTCCTCGACAGGAAGCGCCTCGCCTATACCAGCAAGACGCCCGGTCGCACGCAGACCATCAACTTCTACCAGCTCGGCGAAGCAGCCCGGCTGGTCGATCTCCCCGGCTACGGCTACGCGCGCGTGCCGCAGCCCCTGCGCGCACAGTGGGAAAGTCTCGTTGGCGCCTATCTGCGCGCGCGCAGTGCCCTCGTCGCCGTCGTGGTGGTGATGGATGCGCGCCACCCGCTGACGCCGCTCGATCTGCAACTGATCGAGTGGCTCGGGGATGTCCGGCTGCTCGCGCTGCTTTCCAAGGCCGACAAGCTGTCGCGCGCGGAGCAGGCAGCAACCCTGTCGAAGGTAGGTTCTCTGATACAGGCCGAAGTACGGCTCTTTTCGAGCGCTACGCGACAGGGTGTCGACGAATGTCGCGGCCTGCTTGCAGGCTGGCTGCAAGCAGGCCGCGGAAATAAAAAACCCCCGGTAAAGGGGATATGAACCGGGGGCGAAACGCCTTAACCTTGAGAATTAAGGCACCCGCTCAGGGAGGAGAAGCGGGAGACGATGAACTCGTCTGAAGGTAAGATGCGCGTCGGCCTCGAAAAGTTCCCAGCGTGAAAGCGCGAGAAAAATCAGCCGCATGAAGGTCTACGGCGAGTTCCCCGGCGTTCGCATGCGGCGCATGCGGCGCGACGAGTTTTCGCGCCGGCTGATGCGCGAGCACGTGCTGACGGCCGACGACCTGATCTATCCGGTGTTCGTGCTCGACGGCAAATCCCGCACTGAGAAAGTGGCCTCCATGCCGGGCGTCGAGCGCATGACCGTCGACAAGCTGCTGCCGCTGGCCGAGCAGTGCCTGAAGCTGCGCATCCCTGTCCTTGCGCTCTTCCCGGTAATCGAGCAGCGGCTGAAATCCGCCGACGGCCGCGAAGCGCTGAATCCCAAAGGCCTGGTGCCGCGCGCGGTCGCCGCCCTGAAGAAGCGCTTCCCCGAGCTCGGCATCATGGCCGACGTCGCGCTCGACCCTTACACCTCGCACGGCCAGGACGGCGTGATCGACGAGACCGGCTACATCCTCAACGATGTCACGCTCGACGTCCTCGTCGAGCAGGCGCTGGCGCAGGCCGAGGCGGGAGTCGACATCGTCGCGCCTTCGGACATGATGGACGGCCGCATCGGCCGCATCCGCGCCGCGCTGGAGAAGGCGGGCCATCTCCATACCAGGATCATGGCGTACTCGGCGAAATACGCCTCCGGGTTCTATGGCCCGTTTCGCGACGCGGTCGGCTCGGCGAAAAACCTGGGCAAGGGCGACAAGAAAACCTACCAGATGGATCCGGCCAACTCCGACGAAGCGCTGTGGGAGGTGGGGCTCGATCTCGCCGAGGGCGCCGACATGGTGATGGTGAAGCCGGGCCTGCCCTACCTCGACATCGTGCGGCGGGTTAAGGACGAATTCAAGGCACCGACCTTCGTCTACCAGGTGTCGGGCGAGTATTCGATGCTGCGTGCTGCAATCGCCAACGGCTGGCTTCCCGAATCCTGCGTGATGGAGGCGCTGATCGCCTTCAAGCGCGCCGGCGCCGACGGCATCCTCACTTACTTCGCGATGGACGCCGCGAAGGCGCTGAAGTGATCATGGCGCAGCGACGACCGAAAGCGTTTTCAGGAAGCGCTCGGCGTCCTGGTAGCCGATGACCCGCAGGCCCTTGATCTCGCGTCCCTGCGCATCGAAGAAGATGATTCCCGGCGGCCCGAAGAGCGCGAAGCGCCTGAGCAGCGCGCGGTGGGCTTCATTGTTGGCGGTGACGTCCGCTTGCAGAAGGACCACGCCCTCGAGCGTGGCACGCACGCGCGGATCCGAGAACGTGTACGCCTCCATCTCCTTGCACGACACGCACCAGTCGGCATAGAAATCGAGCATCGCCGGCTTGCCGGCCGAGCGCAGCCGCTCCTCCAGCTCGCCGAGGGATGCAACGCGTATCCACGGCAGCGGCGCGGTGGCGGGCGCGCCGCTGCTCGCGAGGCCGGCAAGCGGCCGCAGCGGATCGCGGCTTCCCGCGAGCGCCCCGACCAGCAGAGCCAGGCCCGCGACCAGGAGCGCGATGCCCGCCGCCTTCCACAGCCGCCACCAGCCCGATGCCGCCGCCGGCAGCGAATCGAGCGCGCGCAGAAATACCCCGGAGCCGATGAGCAGCGCCGCCCAGGCGATCATCTGGACCGCAGCCGGGATCACCGGCGAGACGATCCACAGCGCGACCGCGAGGAGCAACACGCCGAAAAACTTTTTCACGCCGCTCATCCACGCGCCGGCCTTGGGAAGCAGCGCCCCCTCGGAGACCCCGACCGCCACCAAGGGCACGCCCATGCCGAGCGCCATTGCGAACAGCGCCGCGCCGCCCAGCGCCACGTCGCGCGTCTGCGAGATATAGAGCAGCGCGCCGGCCAGCGGCGCCGCAACACATGGGCTGACGATTACCGCGGAGAGCACGCCCATCGCCGCAACCGACGCCATGCGTCCGCCTTGCAGGCGCCGATGGGCGTGGTGCAGCCGATCGTGCAGAAAGCCCGGCAAACGCAAATCGTAGAAACCGAACATCGACAGCGCGAGAACCACGAAGACCAGGGCAAAGCTGCCGAGCACCCACGCGTTTTGCAGCGCCGCGGCGATCAGCGAGCCCGAGAACGCTGCGGCGATGCCCGCCGCGGCGTAGGCGATCGCCATTCCCAGCACGTAGGACAGCGAAAGCGCGAGCGCACGCAACTTATTCAGCTCTGCGCCTTCGCCGGCAATGATTCCCGCCAGGATCGGAATCATGGGAAGTACGCAGGGCGTGAACGTGAGAAGCAGCCCGAAAAGGAGAAAGCCGCCCAGGACGATCGCGAAATTGCCTTCAAATAAACGCGCAATGTCGATATCGCTCGCATAGACGGAGAAGCGCGGCGCAGCCGCTTGAGCGCTTCCATCGAGGCGCAGCGACGCCTTGGACTCCATCGGCACGTAGCACACGCCGGCATCGGCGCAACCCTGCGAGACGACCTTCAGGTCGAAGCGCCCGCCGCCCTCGACCGGGATGCGAATGCGCACTTCCTGGCGATAGGTCTCGACCTCGCCGAAGAACTCATCTTTATGCCTGATGCCGCGCGGCAGCTGCGGCGCGCCGAGCCGGACCGCGGGGTCACCCTCGGCGCTGAAGCGGAACCGCTCACGGTAAAGGTAATAGCCGTCGGCGATTGCGAAATGCACTTCAATCGTCGATGCGTCCAGCGCGCGCGCGGCGAAGCGGAAGGCCTTTTCGGGCTCGAGCAGGTTGTCGGCATTGCCTCCGAGCTTCAGCTGCGCCGCTGCCGGCGCGCAAAGCAGCAATACGGCAAGGATCGCGAAAAGTCGGTTCACGTCTTGGTTTCCGCGGCCACCCACTGCAGGTAGGCGGGCAGGCCGCGCTCGATTGGGACCGCGATGATCTCCGGGAGTTCATACGGATGCCCGGCGCGCAGCGCCTGCTCGAGCGCCGGATAGCGCTCGGCCGTCGTCTTGATCAGCATCGGATGCTCCTCGTCGTGCCGCACGGCGCCCTGCCAGCGATATACCGAGCGGCACGGCGCGAGGATGCTGACACAGGCGGCGAGCCGCTTTTCGACCAGCAGGCCGGCGAGCCGCTCGGCGGCGGCCCGCTCGGGCAGGTTAGTCAACACCAGGAGCGTGCTCATGCCTCAATCCTTCGGAGCCGGTAGAATGCGGCCCCCCTATTTTAGCGAGGATGCATTGAGCACACGCAGAGTCACCCTGCAGCCGAGCGGTCACCAGTTCGAGGTCGAGGCAGGCGAGGCGATCCTCGCTGCGGCGCTGCGCCAGCACTTCGTCCTGCCCTACGGCTGCAGGAACGGCGCCTGCGGCAGCTGCAAGGGCAGGCTGCTTGAAGGCAGCATCGATTACGGCGTGTACCAGAGGAAGGCGCTGCCCGATGCCGAGAAGGCGCAGGGCAAGGCGCTGTTCTGCCAGGCGAAGCCGCTCACCGACGTGGTGATCGAGGCGCGCACCATCGGCGCCGCGAAGGACATCGCGATCAGGACGCTGCCCTGCCGCGTGCAGAAGATGGAGCGGCTCGCCGACGACGTCATGATTCTTTACTTCAAGCTCCCCGCCAACGAGCGGCTGCAGTTCCTCGCCGGCCAGTACCTCGAGTTTCTGCTCAAGGACGGCGCGCGGCGCAGCTTCTCGATGGGCAACGCGCCGCACGACGACGAGCTGATCCAGCTTCACGTGCGGCGCGTGGCGGGCGGCTCGTTCACCGACCACGTCTTCGGCAGGATGAAGGAGCGCGACATCCTGCGCTTCGAGGGGCCGCTCGGCACCTTTTTCCTGCGCGAGGAGTCGGTAAAGCCGATCGTGTTCGTCGCCTCGGGCACCGGCTTCGCTCCCATCAAGTCGATCATCGAGCACGCTCTTCATAAAGGCGTGGCGCGGCCGATGGCGCTGTACTGGGGCGGGCGGCGCCCGAAGGACCTGTACATGAGCGAGCCGCCGCTAAAGTGGGTCGCCGAGCACCCGGGCTTTCGCTACATTCCGGTGATCTCCGACGCCCTGCCCGAGGACCAGTGGAGCGGGCGCAGCGGCTTCGTTCACCGCGCGGTGATGGAAGATTTTCCCGATCTGTCGGGCCACCAGGTCTACGCCTGCGGCGTGCCGGTCATGGTCGACGCGGCGCAGCACGACTTCACCATGCAGTGCAGGCTGCCCGAAGACGAGTTCTTCGCCGACTCGTTCACCACCGCTGCCGATCTGGCGGCGGGATAGTGCGCGCTACAGCGAGCGCAGGAAGTTGAACATGTCCTGCTTCTGGCTCTCCCAAAGGTAGTTGTAGTTTCTCACTACCGCATTCGCTTCGGAGCCAAAGCTGCGGTGCGCCTGGATCGCCGCCGCGAGATCGGAAGTCCGCCCGTCATGCAGGAAAAAGATGCGCTTTCCCAATCCCCACAGCGGTGCGGTGCGGAATTCCCTCGGGCCGGCCTGTCCCTGCGAGATGCCGTCGGCCAGCCCCACGCCCATGTCGTGCAGCAGCAGGTCGGAGAACAAGTTCACCTGCTGATGCCGCAGCGCCGCGACGCTGGAGCGGCCCGTATGGAGCGCGGGGGTGTGGCATAGCGCGCAACCGACGTACACGAACAGGCCCCTGCCGCTCGCAATGGAGGTGGCGCCTCCCGGCGTGTCGGGGGAAGGCGTCGGCGCAGCGAGCAAGCGCTGGTAGAAGGCGAACCTCTCGATCGCGCTGATCGCCTCCAGCGGCGTTGCGCCATCGACGCTGGTCACGTTGTTGGGAACCCGCGTGAACTGGCACGCTGCAGTCTCGTCGCGCTCGGTCTGGAACAGCTCGTTGCTGATTCCCATTTCGACGTTGTACGCCTCGCCGGAGAACAGCAGCAGGGACTTGTTCTGCGCCTTCCACCCGAAGCGCGCGATCGTGCCGTCGTTGCCGTTGCGGTTCGTCCGCCCGGAGATGCCGAGCGCGCCCTTCAGTATTGCGTTGCTCGCCTGGTTCGCGAGAATCACCCTGTCCGGGATCTGCTCGATCAGGCCAGCGCCAAACACCGGAGTCGGAATCCGGAAGATCACGTTGCCGAGCGCGAGTTGCGGGTCGAAGTCGGGCTGCTCCAGCGCGCATCCCGGCGCATCCGCGCGGCCGGCAATCGTGAACAGGGCGTGGACTCCGCCGTCGCGCGTTCCGTCCGGGTTCCTGACGAACCTCGCCTCGCGCACTGGCCCGTCCGCCTGGATGAACGGCGGAATGCGGTTGGTCGCGCCGTTCGCGTTGGCGAACGCGACCTGGGGATTGGTGAACGGACTCGTGCCGCCGCTTGCCGGCTGCGCATGGCAACCGGCGCAACTGTCGAGGTTCATCGTCGGCCCGAGGCCCTCGTCGGTGCCATCGGCTTCTTCGAACTCCGTTTTGCCCCGCTCGAAGAACGCGAGCTCGGTCGCGGTGAGCCCCGCGAGCGGATCACCGGCGTCCGGGGTGCCGAAGCGCACTCCGGGATCGCTGGCCACCGGATCCAGCGAGGACGCAGTTTCGACTTGGAACAGAAAGGAAACAGCAGCTGCGGCGGCCAGCACCAACGGTAGCGCGAACCTGGTTTTCACAGGATTCTCCCTTCCCCCGTTGTATTTCTTGGCTACGCGTCGTTTTTTTCCCGACGTTGCCTCGATTATCGGCTTCAAGAAAAAAATACGACAAGGAAGGATTTCTTCAACGCCGCCTAAAAGCGCGACAAAGTCACGCGACGCCTTCGCCCAAGTAGGCCTCGCGCACCTTGGAGTCATTCAGCAAGTCGCCGGCCGCGCCGGTGAGCGTAATCGCACCCGATTCCATGACGTAGCCGCGGCGCGCGAGCTGCAGCGCGAGCCGCGCGTTCTGCTCCACCAGCAGGATCGTCACACCCTGTCGCGCGATCTCGCGCACGATGTCGAAGATCTTCGCCACCATCAGCGGCGCGAGGCCCATCG
>Ga0210382_10000273_pt1 | contig 19971 bp, 19 predicted proteins | sample PLMedo_FD_155452 | JGI IMG/M metagenome (GOLD analysis project Ga0210382, IMG submission 155452) | Groundwater sediment microbial communities from an aquifer in East River, Colorado, USA - PLM0_60_coex redo | ecosystem: Environmental > Terrestrial > Soil > Riparian zone | place: USA: East... | reverse complement strand
GAGGCGGTCGGCCGGGTCGGCCACTTTCTGTTGGACATGCTGCGCGCCGTGCCCGACATTCGCACGTGGGCCGCGCCCGCGATCGTCCAGATGCGCCGCATCGGCGTCGACTCGATCCCCGTGACGCTGTTCATCGCCGCGTTCACCGGCGTCGTCCTCGCGCTGCAGGCCTCCTACACCTTCACCGGCGCGGTCCCGATGTACTTCGTCGGCACGCTCGTCGGCAAGACGATGATGCTCGAGCTGGGTCCCGTGCTCGCGGGACTCGCGCTCGCGGGCCGCGTGGGCGCCAGCATGGCCGCGGAGCTCGGCACGATGAAGGTCACCGAGCAGGTGGACGCCCTCGAGACCCTGGCGTACGATCCCCAAAGCTATCTCGTGGTGCCGCGCGTCCTCGCCGGCACGATCATGTTTCCCATGATCATCGCGTTCGCCATCGCCGTCGGCATCGTCACCGGGTGGCTCACGAGCCTCGTTCTCCTCGACCTCTCGACGATCGACTTCCTGAAGGGGTTGAAGCTGTTCTACCGCTTCAAGGACACCTGGTTTGGGCTCTTCAAGAGCGCGACCTTCGGCGCCACGATCACGCTGGTAGGCTGCATCGTCGGATTGTCGACGCGGGGCGGAGCGGAAGGTGTCGGGAAGAGCACCACGCGGGCCGTCGTCTACTCCGCGGTATTACTCCTTTTGCTCGATGCCTTCTGGGCGGTGCTGCTGCTATGATCGAGTTCCAGGACGTGCACAAGGCGTTCGGCCCGAAGCAAGTGCTCGACGGGCTGTCGCTCAAGATCGCGGACGCTGAGACGATGGTGATCATCGGCTTCTCGGGGACGGGCAAGAGCGTGGCCCTGAAGCACATCGTCGGCCTGTTGCACCCCGACGCAGGCGACGTGATCGTTGACGGCAAGGCGGTCTCGACGCTCGATCGCGGCGGCCTCACGACCCTGCGCGAGGGCATCGGCTATGTCTTCCAGTTCGCGGCGTTGTTCGATTCGATGACCGTGGCGGAGAACCTCGAGTTGGGGCTGCGTCGCCGTCGCGACCTTTCGGACGAGGAGATCGACGATCGAGTGCGGGAGGCCCTGGCGCTGGTGGATCTTTCGGGGACTGAAGATCGGTTGCCGGCCGAGCTGTCGGGCGGGATGCGCAAGCGCGTGGGCATCGCGCGCGCCATCGCGCTGCGCCCGCGCTACATCCTGTACGATGAGCCGACGACGGGGCTCGACCCAGTTACCTCCGCCGTGATCGACCGCCTGATGGTGCGAACGCGCGAACACCTGGGCGTCACCGGGGTCGTGGTCACGCACGACATGCGCAGCGCGTACACCGTGGGCGACCGGATCGCGATGCTGTACGAAGGGCGGATCCGGCAGATCGGCACAGTGGCGGAGATCCAAGAGACGGAGGATCCCGTGGTGCGGCAGTTCATCGAGGGACGCGCCGAGTGAAGCGCGAGAACGAATTCGCGGTCGGCATCGTGATCATCGCGGCGCTCGCCGTGGTGATTGGGGGTGGGCTGTGGCTCTCCGGGGTGCACCTCGGTAAGGTCGAAGCCGTGTACACGGCCCGCTTCCGGACCGTCGGCGGTCTGGGGGTGGGCAACCCGGTCGTGCTGCGGGGCGTGCGGGTGGGGCGGGTGGAGGCGATCCGCCTCGCGTCCGGGAACTGGGTCGAAGCCGACATGAAGATCTACTCCGGCGTCACCCTCCCTACGAAACCGGCGGTGATTGCGGCCTCGGCGTCGCTCTTTGGCGAATGGGCGGCGACGCTCATTTCGAGCGACCCGCTCCCCACCGATCCCAACGTGCGTCAGGCCCTCATCGAAGCGGGGACTGGGGCGGGCGCGAAGCTGGCCGGCGCGACCCTCCCCGACATCGGCCAGTTGACGGCGCAGGCGAGCCGTATCGCGAGTGACATCGCGTCGGTCTCGGCTCGCATTCAGACCGCCTTCGACTCGTCGGCCGTCTCGGACCTGCGGCAATCGATCCGCGACTTCGGGCAGATCGCCGACCGCCTGACGCGGGTGGTGAACGAACAGGCCGACGTCATCGGCAACGTCGGACAGAATCTGAGCAAGGGGTCGGACGTGCTCGCCCGCGCCGCAACCGACTTGCAGACGACGCTCGGCCGCGTGGACTCGGCCACGAACCAGGGACAACTCGCGACCATCCTCAACAACACCGCCGCAGCCAGCACCGACATGCGTTCGGCGTCGCAGGACTTCCGTGCCCTGATGGGCGCCGCCAACAAGAATCAGGAGAGCCTGGTGCGCGTGCTCGTTTCGGCCGATTCGGTGATGTCCCGGATCGCAAATCGCAGCGGCACCCTCGGCTTGATGGTCGGGGACTCGGCGTTGTACAAAGAGACGACGCTCACGATGATCCAGCTGCGGCAGCTCCTATCCGACATTCAGGCGAATCCGCGGAAGTATTTCCAGTTCAGCGTGTTCTAAGGCAATGAACTACGGAATCCCGTTGTTTCCGTGGACTGAAGTCCCGGCTCGGCCAAGACACGCGTCCTTAAGGACGTGTGCATTCGCCGAGCCGGCCCTTCAGGGCACGGTCAATTAGGGGGCGAATCTTTTGTCTCCCCGCAAATCCCAACGCCGAACCCAGCGCGAGACGAGCGCCGGAGGCGTCGTCTTCCGGCGTGAGGGGGGAGTCGCGCGCTTCCTGTTGATCCGCGACTCCTACCGGAACTGGGGCTTCCCCAAGGGTCACCTCGAGCGGGGGGAGCCGCCGGCCGAAGCGGCGCGCCGCGAGGTGACGGAGGAAACGGGGCTCGACGAGCTCGTACTCCACGGGCCGATCAAGGTGATCGACTGGTACTTTCGGTTCCGCGGCAAGACGATTCACAAGTACTGCCACTTTTTTCTCTTCGAATCGAAGCGCGGCGAGCCCGTGCCCCAGAAGGAAGAGGGCATCACCGAGTGCGCTTGGCACCCCCTTGAGGAAGCGTTGCGCACGATCAGCTATGACAACGCGCGCGACGTGCTGCGCCGCGCCGCCGAGATGGAGCGGGCCCTCGTCCAGGTCGGCGCGCGGTGACGCCCCTGGTCCCCGTGTTCCACCCCCGCCGCGACGCGCGCAGCGCCGTGAAGCAGGGGTACCCCCGGGGGGCTGGAAGCGTGCGCCTGTGTCGCACGGTGCAGGGCGTGGAGCGGCTGCTGCAGCAGCGTCTGGTGGATGCCGTGGTGCTCGACGTGCGGACGTGTGCCGCGGAGGGGTTCGGCCTGCCGGCGCGCTTTCCGCGCATCCCCATGTACGCGCTCTCGGCGGTGCGTCCCGATGATGGCGCTCTCCTCGCGTTGTGCCACCGCGCCGGGTTTGCGGGAGTCCTGGTCGAAGGCGTCGACAACGCGGTGGCGGGGGAATGGATCGCCGCGCGGACCGCGCAGGTCGCGCGGCGCGCCGCCCTCGCCGACGCGCCGCGGCTGCTCCGCCTCACCGACCGGTTGCAGCTCGCGGCGTGGGAGGAGGTGCTGCGGCGCGCCGGGGTGCCGACCCAAACCGGCCACGTCGCCCTCGCGCTGCGCGTCACGCGTGAGCACCTGTCGCGCGAATTCGGCGCCGGCGGCGCGCCCAATCTCAAGCGGGTGATCGACCTGGCCCGGGCCGCCTGCGCCGCCGACTTGCTGGGGAATCCCGGCTATACGATTCGCGCCGTCGTCCGCATCCTGGGATACGCGTCTCCCAGCCACCTGGCGGGGGCGGCGCGGCGGGTGGCGGGGGTGATGCCGCACGAGTTACGCGAGCTGGGTCCGGGTGGAGTGCTGCAGCGGTTTCTGCGGGGGAGGACGCGGTCCAGGGTGTAGGGGCACGCCCGTTTTCGTAGGGGCACGGCTGACCCCGGGCGACAGCCCGGGGATTCGGGCACCCCGGGTGCGTGTGTTTTCGTAGGGGCGCAGCATGCTGCGCCCCTACACGGTCCCGGCGTCCGCACGGTCCCGGCGTCCGCAGGTTGCCGGGTCCCAAAGTATGTGATATTTTTCACAATCTCCTAAGGGCGATTCCATGGCGACCGATTCCATCCTGCGGCCGGGCGAGCTGAAAGACATCCTCCTCAAGGAAATCCAGGCGGCCGACCTGGCGGACATCGACGTCCGCGAAGTCGGCACCGTGCTGGAGGTGAAGGACGGCATCGCGCGGATCTACGGGCTCACGTCCGCGATGGCGGGAGAGATGCTCGAGTTCACCGTCTCGGAGACCGGCGAGAAGATCACGGGTCTCGCGCTCAACCTCGAAGAGGACAACATCGGGGCGGTGATCTTCGGCGATTACCTCCAGCTGCGCGAGGGCGACGAGGTCCGCCGTACCGCCCGCGTGCTCGAGGTGCCGGTCGGACCCGCGATGGTCGGTCGGGTGGTGGACGCCCTGGGGCGGCCGGTCGACGGCCTCGGCCCGATTCACACCACCAAGTCTCGCAAGGTCGAGATCGTCGCGCCGGGCATCATCAAGCGACAGCCCGTGAAGGAGCCCCTCCAGACCGGCATCAAGGCGATCGACTCCATGATCCCGATCGGTCGCGGCCAGCGCGAGCTGATCATCGGCGACCGCGGCACCGGCAAGACGGCCATCGCGATCGACACGATCATCAATCAGAAGGGGCAAGGCGTCGTCTGCGTGTACGTGGCGATCGGCCAGAAGAACTCCACGGTCGCCGCGGTGGTGGAGCGGTTGAAAGAGCACAACGCGATGGAGTACACGATCGTCGTCGTCGCTTCCGCCGCCGAGCCGGCGCCGATGCAGTACATCGCGCCGTACTCGGGCTGCACCATGGCCGAGTACTTCATGTACGACGAGAAGAAGGCCACGCTCTGCATCTACGACGATCTCTCGAAACAGGCGGCGGCCTATCGCCAGCTGTCTCTGGTGTTGCGGCGGCCTCCGGGTCGAGAGGCCTACCCGGGTGACGTCTTCTATCTCCATAGTCGCCTGCTCGAGCGCGCCGCCAAGCTCTCTGACGAGATGGGCGCCGGATCCTTGACGGCGCTGCCGATCATCGAGACCCAGGCAGGCGACGTCTCCGCATACATTCCCACCAACGTCATTTCGATCACCGACGGGCAGATCTTCCTCGAGACCGACCTCTTCTATTCGAACGTCCGGCCGGCGGTGAACGCGGGCATCTCCGTGAGCCGCGTGGGCGGCAACGCGCAGATCAAAGCGATGAAGCAGGTCGCGGGTCGCTTGCGGCTCGACCTGGCGCAGTACCGCGAGCTGGAGGCGTTCGCGCAGTTCGGCTCCGAGCTCGATCCCGCCACGCAGCGCCAGCTGGCGCGGGGCGCGCGGGTCGTCGAAGTGCTGAAGCAGGCGCAGTACCGGCCGATGCCCGTTGAGCAGCAGGTGGTCGTGATCTTCGCGGTGACCAACGGCCTGATCGACGACGTCGACGTCGCCGAGATCAAGGCGTGGGAGAAGGGCCTGCTGGAGTTCATGGCGGCGCAGCATGCGGCGGTCGTCGAGGAGATCAAGACCCGCAAGGCACTCTCGGACGAGCTGAGCGGCCGGCTGCGCAAAGCCGTTGAAGAGTACAAGGCGCTCGGCAGCCGCTAATGGCGAAGCCCCGGGAGCTGAAACGGCGGATCCGCTCGGTCCAAAACACGCGCAAGATCACGAAGACGATGGAGCTCGTCTCCACGTCGAAGCTGAAGCGCGCCCAGGACCGCGTGGTGGGTGCCCGGCCGTACGCGCAGGCGCTGGCGGAGGTCATCGGCGACCTCTCTTCGCCCGCCCTCGCGGAGCGGTTCCCGTTGCTGCGCCAGCCCGGGAAGACCGGCGTCCGGCGCGTCGCGGTGCTCCTCATCACGTCGAATCGCGGTCTGTGCGGCGCCTTCAACGCCAACTTGATCCGTGAGGCGCGGCGGCGCATCACGGAGCTCGAGGGGCAAGGGGCGCAGGCCGAGCTGCATCTCGTGGGCAAGAAGGGCATCGGCTACTTCAAGTTCACGCGCCGGCCGATCGCGTCGCAGCGAGTGGACATCGGCGACCGTCCCACCGCGGCACACGCGGCGGAGCTGGTGGAGCCCCTGATGGCGCAGTTCTCCGCCGGGACGCTCGACGCGGTGGATCTTGTCTTCGCGAAGTTCAACAGCGCGGTCTCGACGCCACCCACGACATTGCGGATTCTGCCGGTGACTCCGCCATCGAGTCGGGGCGGTCAAGAGGCAAAGGCGGCGTTCAAGGCGGTCAACTACATCCTGAAGCCGTCCGCGGAAGCCATACTCGAATCGCTGCTCCCGCTCTACGTGCGCAACCAGATGTATCGCGCGTTGGTCGAGACGGCGGCGGCGGAGCACGGGGCGCGGCGTACGGCGATGAAGAACGCCACCGACGCGGGCGGCGACATGCTGGACGTGCTGCAGCGCACCTTCAACCGGGCGCGGCAAGGACAGATCACGCAAGAGCTCGCGGAAATCGTGGGTGGAGCTGAAGCCCTAAAAGGATAGGTATCGGCTATCGGGTACCGGGTATCGGGTCTCGCACCCGAACCGCCGGTACCCGATACCCGATACCCGATACCTAAGGAACTCAAATGGCGACGAAAACCAAGACCGCACCCCAGAAGCCCACGGGAGAGACGAAGGCGAACGTGGGCAAGGTCGTCCAGGTCATCGGGCCCGTGCTCGACGTCGAGTTCGAGCCGGAGCACCTCCCCGAGCTGTACAACGCGTTGGTCGTCGAGCTCGAGGGCCGGCGGGTGGTGGTCGAAGTGCAGCAGCACATCGGCCGCAACCAGGTCCGCGCCGTCGCGATGAGTACGACCGACGGGGTGGTGCGGGGGATGCCGGTCCTCGACACCGGTCAGCCGATCACCGTCCCGGTGGGCAAGCCGGCGCTGGGCCGCATCCTGAACGTCGTCGGCGAGCCGGTGGACGAAGGCGAGCCGATCCCGGCCGATGCGGAACGCTGGCCGATCCACCGTGAGCCCCCGAAGTTCGTGGACCTCGAGCCCAAGACCGAGGTGTTCGAGACGGGGATCAAGGTCATCGACCTGATCGCCCCGTTCGTGAAGGGCGGCAAGATCGGCCTGTTCGGCGGCGCCGGCGTCGGCAAGACCGTCGTCATCATGGAGCTCATCCACAACGTCGCGATGGGCCACGGCGGCCGCTCGGTGTTCTGCGGTGTGGGCGAACGGACGCGCGAGGGGAACGACCTCTACCTCGAGATGAAGGAAAGCGGCGTGCTCGGCGCGTGCTCCCTGATCTACGGCCAGATGAACGAGCCGCCCGGTGCCCGCCTGCGCGTCGGCCTCACCGGCCTCACCGTCGCCGAGTACTTCCGGGACGTCGAAGGGCAGGACGTGCTCGTCTTCATCGACAACATTTTCCGGTTCACGCAGGCGGGCTCGGAGGTGTCGGCGCTGCTCGGCAGAATGCCGTCGGCCGTCGGCTATCAACCGACCCTCGCCACGGAGATGGGCGAGCTGCAGGAGCGGATCACGTCGACCAAGAAGGGATCGATCACGTCGGTGCAGGCGATCTACGTCCCCGCCGACGACCTGACCGATCCCGCGCCGGCGACGGCGTTCTCACACCTCGATGCGACGGTGGTGCTCGACCGCGCCATCGTGGAGCTCGGGATCTATCCGGCCGTGAACCCGCTGTCGTCGTCGAGCCGCATTCAGGACGCCCAGTATCTCGGTGAGCGCCACTACAAGGTGGCCGTCGAGGTGCAGCGCATTCTGCAGCGCTACAAGGATCTCCAGGACATCATCGCGATCCTGGGCATGGACGAGCTGTCGGAGGAGGACAAGCTGCTGGTCGCGCGCGCGCGGCGAGTGCAGCGGTTCCTGTCGCAGCCGTTCTTCGTGGCGGCGCAGTTCACGGGCCTCGAAGGGAAGTACGTGAAGCTCGAGGACACGATCACGTCGTTCGAGCGCGTCGTGTCGGGCGAGTTCGACCACCTGCCGGAGCAGGCGTTCTACATGCAGGGGGCGATCGATGACGTCGTCGAGCAGGCCAAGAAGATGGCGTCCGCCTGATGCGCGTCACGGTCATCTCCCCCGAGCGGTCGCTGTTCGACGGCGAGGCGGATGCCGTCGTCGCCCCCGCCTTCGACGGCCTGGTGGGCATCCTCCCCCGGCACGCGCCCTTCATGACCCTGCTCGGCGACGGCATCCTAAACGTACGGGGGCAGGGCGCATCGAGCCGGTTCCGCGTGGCTGGCGGGTTCCTCCAGGTCGTAGGCGACGCCGTTCGAGTGGTAGCGGGGAGCGCTACGGCGGTGTAGAGCAGGGGGGACTCATCCACGGTGTGTGAGCCGCGTCACTCCCGGGACGCGGCTTTTTGCATTTTGCGGCTTGACAGGTGGGCAAGGGGTTCTTAACGATGTGGCGGCTTAAACCACCCCTCTCCTTGTGGAGGCTGGTATGCGGAAGTTCCTCAGAAGCATTGCGTTAGTCGCCCTGCTCGTTTCCGTGCCCGCGCTGGCCCAAGCCCAGCGTCGCGCCGCCGCTCCAGCGGGCGGTGCCAAGCACGAGTTCGGACTCGACGTCTTCGCGGGCTACGTGAAGGCCGATGGCTCGAGCGGTGGAATCGCGCTCGTGACCCCGTTAAACCTACGCGTCGGGCTCGTGAAGGCCGGTAAGATCATGTGGGAGCCCCGCCTCTCACTCGCCTTCAGCACGGCCGGCGGGTCGACGACGTACGACTTCGCTCCTGGCGTCAATCTGCTTTATGCGCAAACCCCCGGTGGCCACCGCCGCGGCATGTATCTGACGGGCGGCGCAGGCTTGGACCTCGTGGACGGCGGTGCGTCGAGCGGGACCGGGTTCTTGCTGAACGCTGCGGTCGGTTGGCGTAAGCCGTACGGCTCGGGCGCGTGGCGCTATGAGCTCGGGTTGCAGTGGTCGTCCGAGATCAAGGACGGCGCCGCCGTCATCCAGCCGAGTACGCTCTCGATCGGTGGGCGGTTCGGTATCTCCCTCTGGCATTAACGCCACACTCGGTGCGGCGTTCCGGAACATCGGAACGCCGCCCCACCCGCCGGGTACCGTGTGCCGCACGGTTTACGAACTCGACTCCTAAGGAGATTCGTATGCGTCGGTATCTCGCGCCGTTCTTGTTGGGGAGCGCGCTGCTCGCGTCGGAGCTGGCCGCACAGGCGACCGGCATGCCCAGTTTCAACGCGCCCTACCGCGCGTTCTCGCGCTCCGAAATCGGTCTCGTCATCAGCTTCCCGAACGGCGGCGGCACCGCGTTCGAGGGGGCGTATCGGATGTCGAGCGGACGGTTCGACATCGGGTTCCGCGGCGGCCTTTTCGATCCCGGCGGCGCGGGCGATGCCACGCTCCTCGTGGGCGTCGAGGCGCGTCAGCGGGTGTTGTCTCACACCGTCGACTTCCCCCTCGATGGCGCACTCATTCTGGGTGTGGGCGGCGCGTTCGTGAGCGGCAGCTCGCGGATGTTCGTCCCCATCGGCCTGTCACTCGGCCGCCGGATCGACCCGCAGGGTTCGCAGGTGAGCATCGTTCCCTACGTGCAGCCGACCGGAATCCTCGTTGCGGGGAGCGGCAGCTCCGACTTCTTCTTCGCCCTCGGCCTGGGAGCCGATTTCCGGCTCTCCCCCCGGTTCGACGCCCGTATCAGCGCCGGTCTCGGGGACCTGGAGGGTGTGTCGCTTAGCGCCGTGTGGGTGCATTAGGCGGACACAGATTGACTTGCCGTCGCCGGTTTCCTACCGTAGGCGGAGCTTGGCCAGGGCCGGAGATGCCGGTGCCCGGTTTCCACGCGAGGGAGGATACGCATGAAGCGCATCATGACGGTTTTGGCGTTGGCTGCAGTCGCGGCGACGCCGGCGGCGGCCCAGTGGGGGGGCATGCCGGTTTGGAACAGCCCCAAAGGCGGGACCGGGATCACCATCAGCGGTGACTTCGCGAAGCCGAACCAGGAGTGGGGCAAGGGCACGGCGTTCGGCGCCCGCGCAACACTGGGCCTGGCTAATCTCGCCTTGACCGCCGGCCTGTCATCCTGGAAGCAGGATGGTGAAACGGAGAGCATCACGGGCGTCGGTGGCAACGCGGCGTTCCGAGTCATCGGCGGCAGTCTGCTGCCGATATCGATCAACCTGCAGGTCGGGGCCGCGCGTCACGGGGCGGCCGCCGGAAACGAAGCTGCCACCCGGGTGACCGCCGGCGGCGGCATCGCGGTCAGCGTGCCGACGCCCGGGATCAGCATCGAGCCCTACCTGTCGCTCACCAATCGTTGGGTGAAGGAGACGGGCTTTCCTGACACCGAGTCGAACTTCGGCTGGACGTTGGGCGCCAACGCCAATTTCGGGATGTTCGGCATCCACCTTGCGTACGACTCCGAGAGCCGGACGGGCGCGACGGGTGGGATCTTCGGCATCGGCGCGCACGTCGCGCTGAAGGCTCCCATCGGCATGTAAAGGTGCTAGCTTTGAGGGCGCGCCGTTCTCGGCGCGCCCCTTTTTTTTCCAGGAGATCCGTGACTCGTTCGATTGCGCGCGCGGGCCTGATGACGCTGGCCCTCACGGTGAGCGGTTGCGCCCTCACCTTCGACAGCACCGAGCTCGGCGTGCCCACCTCGCTCGCCGAGCCGGCGGCGACGCCGGTGCAGGGCACGCCCTTCCGCGTCACGCGGCATCCCGTGTTCTTGCTGTGGGGGGCGGTCCCGGTCGCGTCACCCAGCGCCGAGGATGTGCTGGCGGGTCAGGTCGGGACGGCGTCGCGCATCGCGAACCTGCGCATCAAGGTGCGCAGTCGCTGGTCTGATCTGCTGGTCACGGCCCTGTCCTTCGGGACGATCGTCCCCCGGTCGGTGACGTTCGAGGGGGTGGTAGTGCCGGGACGGACGGCTCCCTAGTCAGCGATACGGTCTCGACTTCTTCCACACATCCTCATACTATGTTCCCATCATGATGCGGCTCTGGTGCGCACTGTTGCTAGCACCTGCTCAAGGCTCCGTCGACACTACGATCAGCGTAAGCGGGGTCGTGCGCGCTCAGCACGAAGGTGTCGCCCGCTGGGGTTTGTTTCTGCCGGCGCCGCTTGTCATTCGCTCCGTTCCTGTAAACTGGATATCGATCGACCCTCAGGCGTCGGGCGTCGCCAATTACGAGGATAGATTCGTGCAGGCCACCGGTATGCTTCGCAGCACGGATTCAGCCGGCGCCGCAAATCCGGAGCTCGTGAATCCGCAGATCAAGGAGCGTGATCCGGAAGGGATGGTCCGGCGCAATGTCCAGCTCAGCTACACGCAGCGCGGTGTGGTCACACTCGCGGTGACCCCGACTCATTTTGCGCGAGCAGACTCGGCCGGACACGGCACCGGGGCCCGACCGCTCGTGCTATTCGAGCTGACCAACCAGGGTGACACCCCGCTGCACTTAGTGTTTCCCCACTCGGAAGTGGTGTGTGTGCGGGTACGATTGCTGCAACCTGGTGTCGTCGCCGATACGTCATGGGCGATCGTGAAACAAGGGGTGCAGCGGGCCAGCATTGTCATGGGGCAGCACTATCGGATGATTTTCGAGCTCCCCGCCGGCGCCGCGCCGTTACCCGGAAAGTATCAACTTCACGCGGGACTCTGCCCCGTCCCCGACTACGGAGCCGAAACCAGGTTCGAAGTCACGAGGTAGGCGTCCCGAAGTCGGTGACGGTTCAGGGGTCTCGTACCCCGCTGAAACAGGGCCTGCTCGACATGGCGCTCTAGCGCTCGCTCCCACCCGATGCTATATGGACGGCGTTGGCAGTCCGCAGGTGCACCGTCCACCTGGAGGGACTCATGCGTGTTACACGCCGTTGTGTCACACTCCTTCATTCATTGTTGTCCGTAGGTGCCCTCACCCTCGCCGGCGCCGTGCTGCCGGTCTGGACAGCGCCCGTGTTCGCGCAGAACCCCGTCACGATCAGCGGCCGTGTGACGAACGACGCGAACGCCCCGCTGTCCTTCGCGGACGTGTCGATCCCATCGCTGGGGGTCGGTGCCGTCACGCGCGACGATGGCCGCTACGCCATCTTCATCCCGGCCGCCCGTGTGTCCGGCCAGTCGGTGCAAATGACCGTGCGCCGTCTCGGTTATAAGCCGCAGACCGTGACGGTGGCCCTGTCGGAGGCGGTCGTCACGCACGACTTCAGCCTGGCGCCCAACCCACTCCAGCTGGGCGAGATCGTGGTGACGGGCGCCGGCACCGCCACGTCCACTGAAAAGCTCGGCAACGTGCGCAACACCGTCGGCGCCGAGCAGATCGAGCGGAGCAACGAGTCGAACGTCGTCGAAGCGCTCGCGGCCAAAGCTCCGAACGTCTTCGTGTCGAGCCAGTCCGGAGACCCGGGCGCCTCGTCGTTCATCCAGATTCGCGGCATTCGCACCGTCGTCGGGAATAACCAGCCCCTGTTCGTCGTGGATGGGGTGCCGATCAACAACGCGGCCAAGTCGACCTCCGACTTCAACCCCCACGACGGCGGTTATGCCGGCGAGGGGACGGTGGTGGAGAACCGGGCGATCGACATCAACCCGAACGACGTCGAGAGCGTCGAGATCCTGAAAGGCGCGGCGGCCGGAGCGATCTATGGCGCGCGCGCAGGACAGGGTGTGGTGCTCATCACCACCAAGTCCGGTCACGCCGGCGCAACGCACTTTTCGTACCACTCGTCCGCTTCGTTCGACAACGTGAACCACTTCGTTCCGCTGCAGACGAAGTACGGACAGGGGGCCTCCGGCGTCGAAGCCGACACGACCCCCGGCGGCGCCTGCGACGATCCCGGCAGCCCCAGCACCTGCCGGCGCTCGTGGGGACCGCTCCTCCCGGTGGGCACGCCGGTGTTCGATCACTCCCGCGAGCTGTACACGACCGGGCAAGTCGTGGAGAACGCCATGACGGTGTCGGGCGGCAACGACCGCACCACGTTCTACCTGTCCGGGGAACACCTCGACAACAACGGCGTTTTCGTCGGCGATCACGATCGGTTCGGCCGCACGACCGTGCGCTTCAAGGGATCGCACCGGCCGATGGAGCAGCTCAAGCTGAGTGCCAACCTCGCGTACGCGGACACCCGCGGTCACTTCATCCAGCGCGGCAACAACGTGAACGCGGTCCAGATCCCGGTGCTGCGGACGCCACCGGAGTTCAACAATCTGCCCTATCTGGATCCGGTGTTTCACCAGCACCGCTCTTACCGATTCCAGCATCCGACGGCGACCAGCCTGTCGAGCGATCGCGGCTTCGACAACCCGTTCTTTGCACTGAACGAGCAGACGAACGTCTCGAACGTGGGCCGCATTTTCGGCAACATCGGTGCGGAGTACTTGGCGTCGTCGTGGCTGAAGTTCAACTACACCCTCGGGGCGGACTACACGAGCGACGAGCGGCTGGAAGGTTGCCCCATTTCCTCATCTGACGTTTGCAACCTCGGCCGCGTGATCGAAGGAAAGCTCGTCAACTACCAGATCGACCATAACCTGACGGGGACGGCGAACTACACGCTGACCTCGCAAGTGTCGGGCAGCGTGACGCTGGGTCAGAACCTCAGCAGCCAGAACACGCGCAATCTCTTCGCCGTGGGCCGCCAGCTCGTCGCTCCGACGCCGTACAAGCTGTCCAACACCGTGGAGCGCGACCTCCCGATCGATGACGAGACCGTGATCCACCGGGAGTCGTACTTCGGCCAGGCGACGATGGATCTCTACGACCAACTCTACTTCGCCGCGTCGCTCCGCAACGACGGCTTCTCGAATTTCGGCCGTCTGTCGCGTCGTGCGTGGTTCCCCAAAGGCAGCTTGGCCTGGACGTTTACGAAGCTGGTCGGCGAGCAGCCGTGGCTCTCCTTTGGCAAGCTGCGGATCGCGTACGGTGAGGCCGGAACGGAGCCGCCGCCGTACGTCACCTCCGGGACATACTTCTCGCAGTGCTTTGGCGGCATCGCGCAGGGGACTTGCGTGACCCCGACGCAGAATGGCATCGGCGGCTTGTTAACCAGCGGCCAGAAGCCGGCAGACGTGCTGCGACCGGAGCGCTCCAAAGAGCTCGAGGCAGGATTCGACTTGGGGTTGTTCCACGATCGCGGCGACGCGTCACTGACGTACTACAACTCCAAGACCAAGGACGTCATCCTGCCGACACCGCTGTCGCCCTCGACGGGGTACTCGTTCCAGTACACGAATGCCGCGACCTTCCGCAATCGCGGCATCGAGGCGACGCTGAACCTGCGTCCCATCCAGAATCCGGAGTACGGCTGGGAGGTCGGGCTCCAGTGGGCCCGGAACCGCGGCGTCGTCCTCTCGTTGAACGGACCGCAATACATCTACTTCGGTTCCGGCGTGGCCCAGGTGGGCGAGGAAATCGGCGTGTACCGCACGCAAGGGTACATCCACTGCGGCGTCTCGGACCCGGCCCTGCTGGGTGGCGCGGTCGGCACGGCGTGCGCAGGCGCGCCCAAGGGTGCCATGTACATCGATTCCACCGGGTTTCCGGTCACCGATAACAACTTGCGGATCCTCGCCAATCCCAATCCGCGCTGGACGGGCAGCGTTCGGAGCGCGTTCCGTTTCCACAAGCTCGAGGTCTCCGGACTCGTGGACATCCGGCACGGTGGCGTCGTGCCCAACGACGTGAAAGGCGCGCTCTGGAGCTACGGGACGCACCAGGACACCGAGCAGCGCGCCGACTGCAGCGGTGCGACCTGCACCGGCAACCTGAAGACCTTTGGCAAAGGCGGCTGGTTCGACGGACCGGTCGTCGGTCCGGGCGCGGGCGTGGCCGTGCCGATCGGTCAGGACTGGTACCAGGGTGACGCGGCGTGCCCCTTCTCGGGTGTCGAAGAGGCCTGCTTGGAGCCGCACGGCTTCGTCAAGCTTCGGGAAATCTCCATCACGTACACGCTGGACCAGGCGTGGGTCCAGCGCGTCATCGGGGTGAACAGCGTCGATATCCGGGTGTCGGGTCGCAATCTGCACACCTGGACGAAGTGGACCGGGTACGATCCGGAGACGAGCGGTGGCGGGTCGACCGACCCGATTCAGGGTGGGGAGTACTTCGGCAATCCGCAGACGCGCTCATTCGTGTTCACCGTCACGTTCAACCATTAGCCCAGAGGAGGCCAGACCATGAAGCGTTCCATCAAGCTCGCGGCCCTCTCCCTGGGCCTCGCCGTCGCCGTGGTCGGATGCGGCAGCTTTCTGACCGGCGACAAGCTCACCGGCAACCCGAACAGTCCGAGCCAGGCTACTCCTGAGCAGCTGTTCGTCGGCGTGCAGGCCAATCTGTTCACCTCGCAGGAGAACAGCGTGGCGATGACGGTGTGCGAGTGGATGCAGCAGTGCATGGGAGTGGGCGGTCGCTTCGTGAGTGCGTTCGCCCACTACACCGTCAATGAATTCAGCTGGGATGGCAACTGGTTCCAGGTGTACACCGGCGGCGGTCTCGTCGACCTTCGCAAGATCGAAGCAGCCGAGCAGCTAGCGGGCGACAGTGTCTTCCTCGGTGTTGCGAAGATCTGGGAGGCCTTCGACATGGGCGTCGCGGCAGACCTGTGGGGCGATGTCCCCTACGCGGAAGCCGTGGGCGGCAATCCTACACCGGCGCTGGACGGCCAGGCGGCGGTATACACCGCTGTCCAGAACCTGCTGACGGAAGCCATCGCGGAGCTGACCAACGGGACCGGTCCCGGTCCCCTGGGCAACGACCTGGTCTACGGGGCCGACACGTCACTGGCGCAGCGCACGCTTTGGATCAAAGCGGCACACACGCTCAAAGCACGTTTTCTGCTGCACACGGTCGAGGCCTCCGCAAACAAGCCCGGCGTGTATGCGAACGTGATCACCGAGGCGAACGGCGGTATCAGCAGCGCCGCCGGTGACCTGCTGGCGTTTCACAGCGCCTCTGTCACCGAACGAAACATCTGGTATCAGTTCCAGGCCACGACCTTCGGGCAGGATCTGGTCGCCGGCAAGGCGTTGGTTGATATCATGAACGCGCGGAGCGATCCGCGACGCTCCGAGTACTTCGGGCTCAATGGGCTCGGCGGCTATGGCGGCGAAGACGTCAACATCGTCCAGCCGGGCAATACCGTGTCGCCGCTCAACGGATCGGGGCGGACGTTTGACGGCTCGTTCCGGCAGCCCCTGGTCACCTATCAGGAGAACGAGCTGATTCTGGCGGAGGCGTACAACCAGACGGGCAACGACCCCTTCGCACTCACGCACCTGAACAACGCGCGCGCGGTGCCAGGGCTGACCGCCCTGGTCGGCATCACGGGGGCGGCATTGACCGACTCGATCATGATCGAGAAGTACGTGGCCCTGTTCCAAAACATCGAGGTCTGGAACGACTATCGGCGGATGTGCATTCCGAGACTCACGCCGGACACGACGGCCAACCCGCAGTTCCGGAACAAGATTCCGGGCCGTCTGTTTTACAGCGGCAGCGAAGGGAACGTCAATTCGAACATCCCGGACGCCGGGACTCAGCTGGGGACGAACGGGTTCCGGAACCCCAACGACACGGCGGACTGTCCGTAACGGGCCGTCGGGCGGTAGCTTTCCCGGGGCGGGTCGAGCATCCGTCGACCCGCCCCCGTGTTCTTCGGAGGCTGCTTCATGACGCGATCCGTGTGTGTTTTGCTCGCGATGTGGTGTGCGACGGCTTGCTACTATTACGAGCCCCTCGCCACACCCCAGCCGGCGCCCGGGTCCTACGTCTCGGCTACGCTCAATGATCCGGGAACCGATACGCTATCGCGAACCATCGGTCCCGACGTCCGCTCGATCCGCGGCCGCTTGCTCACCAGCGATCCAGACGCCCTGCGACTGTCGGTCACGGGCGTGACCTTGCACCACGGCGAGAACGTGACGTGGAAGGGGGAAGTCGTCACCGTGAATCGCGTGTACCTGGCGGGCGTCGAGCAGCGCCATCTGGCCAGGGGCCGCACGGCGATTTTTGTGGGCGCGACGCTCGCCGCGCTCCTCACGACCTACAAGGTGTTTCAGGGCGTGGGCATCATCCCGAGCGGTTCCGGCGGCCCGCCGCCGCCGAAATAACGCGACGCTCAGTAGACACCGACGCTGGAGCGCCGCAGGTCGTGCTCCAACGTCCATTCGATGATCTGCCCGGATTGGATCGTCAGCGTCTCGGTGCGCACGTTCTCGTCGCTGCCGATCGCCGTGGCGAATAGCCGGAATTGCCGCGAGGCACTGATGCTATTTCCCCGCAGGCGGAACTGCGCGGTCGAGGCGGCGGTGACCGTGCCCACACGCGTGCGTTGTCCGTCGTGCTCCAAATAGACCGTGACGTCGAGAAAATGATGGTTGGTGACGGTGAGTACGACGTCGGCGAGCTCGCGGTCGCCGACGTTTGGTACCCTCGCACCGTGCCCGCACCGAAGCGTGATACAGATCAGGGTGAATGCTAGGGCGCGTCTGACCGCCGTCGGGCGCATAATCTCCATAGTAGCCGATTGTCCCGAAGGAGCAACTCAAGCCCCCACAAGGCCGCGCACCAGCGCCGTCGTCCGCTCCGATGCTCCGCGTCCCTCCGCTACCACCTGTTTCGCCGCTGCGCCTGCCTTGCGGCGTGCCGCCGCGTCGTGGTGCCACACCAACCACTGCGAGTGCAGCGGATGCCGCGCATCGCTCGGCAGCGCGACGGCGGCCCCCCGCTCGATGAGGAGACCCGCGTCGCGGCTCATCTCCCAGTGCGGGCCGACGGCGATCGGCACCCCGAACACCGCCGGCTCGAGCACCGAGTGGAGGCCTGCGCGATGGAACCCGCCGCCCACGAACGCCGCGTCCGCCAGGGCGTAGAGATCCGCCAGGATGCCGACCCGGTCGACGACGATGACCGGCCCGGGCTTCGCGTGCTCGAGCTGTGACAGTCGTACCGGACGCGAGAGCTTGAGATCGTGGAGGCGTTGGGCGATGCCCGCGAGGTGGTCGGGGTTCGGTTCATGGGGAGCGAGCAGGAGACGTGCGCTGGGGAGCTGGACGAGGAGGTCGGCGAAGGCGGGGAGCAGCACCGCTTCGTCGCTCGGCCAGGTGGAGCCGGCGACGATCGTGAACGTCCCGGCGGCGACGGTGGCGAGCCGTGCCAGCGGCTCGCGCGTGCGATCGAGGCGCTCCGCCCGCTCGGCCACGCTATCGTAGCGCGTGTCGCCCGTGACCGCGATCGTCTCCGGTCGCGCGCCGAGCTGCTCCAAGCGCCTGCCGTCGTCGTCGCTGATCGTGCCGATCCGGTCGAGCGCGCGGTACGCGGGTTGGGACCACTGGCGCGTCGGCCACCGCAGCCGTGAGCTGTGCGGAGCGACCGTGGCGGAAATGAGACCGAGCTTCACGCCGCGGCGTGCCGCCGCGAGCGTCAGCTCGGGCCACACGTCGAGCTTCGAGAACACGAGCGCCGAGGGCTGGAGCGCGTCGAGCACCGCCTCCACCTCCGCGGGTCGATCGAGCGGCAGGTAGTCGGCGATGTCGACAGGGAGATTCCTGGCGAGACGCTCGGCGGAGGGAGAGAAGAACGTGAAGGCCAACTGCCAATCGGGTTGCTCGGCACGCAGCGTTTCGAGCACCGGCTTGGCTTGCAGCCCTTCGCCCACCGACGGCGCGTGCATCCACACGAGGGGCCGGCGCGGGTCACGATGGGCCGCCGCCCACGCCGCGAGCCGCGCGGCGAGGCCGCGACGCCCGTCGAGTCCCCGGGCCAGCTTCTTGTCGAAGCGGGCCGCAAACGGAGCCGTCCGAGCGGCGAGGTGGACGCTCAGGCGGTAGAGGAACGGCGGCCGCTTCACAGCAGGCTACCAGGGATGCGGGAGGTATATAAGGAAGGCGGCACCTCTCCATAATATGGGCGCCGATTCCCGAAGGACAACCCGATTCCGTCAGGGACCCGAGCGGGTCCAGATGGCAATCGTGCCGCAGGTGTTGGTGCCGCGCAGGAAGTCGACCGGGGTTTCCGTGATCGTGCGGTAGATCTCGATGCCCGTCACGCCGACCACCGGCATTTCGAGCGTCGTGGAGTTGTTGGCGGCCAGGCCGTCGAGAAAGAAGTCCGGCTGGCAATCGTTCCGCGTCATGCGGATGCGGCAGCCGCTGAACCGGCAGATGAGCCTCACGCCCGACACGTTGCGGAGCAGGTCCGATAGGCGCGCGGCGTTGACCCGCTTGATGTCGTTCTCGGTCACGAAGACCCCTCGGCCGGCCGCGCGGCGCAGCGCGAACCCCGCCATGCCCCGCTGCAACGTCGGGACCTCGACGGTGACGCCCGGGAGTTCAATCGGGATGGCATCGAGCTCGAGCACGACCGCAAGGGTCTCGCGATCGGCGAGCTCGATAACCCACGATGCCGGCGCATACCCCAGGGCGCGCACCTGCATCACATACATGCCCGGCTTGAGGCCGGCGTGGGTGAATTGACCGGTGGGGCTGGAGCGGAGGTTGACGGGCGTGCCCAGGACGTTGATGGCGGCGCCTTCGAGCGGCTGCCGGCTCGCCCGGTCCAGGAGCCTACCCGAGAGCCCGGCGGTGGTTTGCGCACGGGTGGCGAGGGGGGCCGCCACCAGGGACCCCAGCAAGCCCAGCCAGACACCGAACGGAAGCGGCACCGCGGCCCGATCCTGAGGGTTCGAGACCAAATACTACCGCTCCAGCCTGGGATACGCCAACATTATAGAGGAAGGGGGCGTCAGGGGGCCCCGGGGGGTCTTGACGCTCCCGAGTGGCAGCCGTATATGAGACGGTAACGTCGTCAATCGGGGATCCCCCAATGGCCGTCATCCCTTGGGCTACCCTTAATTATCTGCGCTAATTATCTGCGCTGTTTCTTGCCAGGCCTCGCCGTTCGGGGCCGAGTTGTGTCTTCTCACGGAAGGAGTGCGCGTATGCTCCACAAGTGTCTGAAGGCGTTGGCTGTCGTACTGCTCGTCGGCGCCGTCCCGGCCGCGGCGCAGGATGCCATCCTGCACGGCACGGTGACGTCGGACCGCGGCGACGTGGTACAGGTCGCGGCGGTGCAGATCCCGGAG
>Ga0210382_10000271_pt1 | contig 20017 bp, 17 predicted proteins | sample PLMedo_FD_155452 | JGI IMG/M metagenome (GOLD analysis project Ga0210382, IMG submission 155452) | Groundwater sediment microbial communities from an aquifer in East River, Colorado, USA - PLM0_60_coex redo | ecosystem: Environmental > Terrestrial > Soil > Riparian zone | place: USA: East... | reverse complement strand
AGATTTATTCAAAAAACTATCCTCAGTTAATGATGTGAAGAGCATTGTGGTCACCGGCGCCGGAGGAAACTTCTGTTCCGGTGGCGACGTGCACGAGATCATCGGCCCGCTCACCAAGATGCAGATGCCGCAGCTGCTCGAGTTCACGCGCATGACGGGCGACCTGATCAAGGCGATGCGGCAGTGCCCGCAGCCGGTGATCTCGTCCGTCGAGGGCGTGTGCGCCGGGGCGGGCGCGCTGATTGCCCTGTTCTCCGACCTGCGCTACGCGGCGCCGAGCGCCAAGGTGGCGTTCCTCTTCGCTCGCGTCGGGCTCGCCGGCTGCGACATGGGCGCCTGCGCGATGCTGCCGCGCGTGATCGGCCAGGGACGCGCCGCCGAGCTGCTCTACACCGGCCGCTCGATGAGCGCCGAGGAAGGCCTCGCCTGGGGCTTCTTCAACCGCGTCGCCGATCCGGCGCTGCCGGCGGCGCTCGAGGCGGCGGCCGAGCTCGCTGCCGGCCCGAGCTTCGCGCATGCCATGACGAAGAAGATGCTGCACCAGGAATGGAACGTCAGCCTCGACGCGGCGATCGAGATGGAGGCGCAGGCGCAGGCGATCTGCATGCAGACGCGGGATTTCCGGCGCGCTTACGAGGCGTTCGCCGCCAAGCGCAAACCCGTGTTCGAAGGCGATTGATGGACCGCTTTGCCCACTACGACTGGCCGTTCTTCGAGCCGCGGCACGCGCAGCTCGCGCGCGAGGCCGACGCATGGTGCGGCGAGAATCTCGGCTACGCCCACGGCGAGGATGCCGACTCGATCTGCAGGCGGCTGGTCCAGGACCTCGGCTGCGCCGGATTCCTGGCGCGCTGCGTCGGGGAGAACCTCGACGTGCGCTCGATCGCGCTGCTGCGCGAGGTGTTCGCCTATCACGCCGCGCTCGCCGACTTTGCCTTCGTCATGCAGGGTCTGGGCAGCGGGCCGATTGCGCTCGCCGGAGCCGAGGGCCTCAAGGAGAAGTATCTCGCGCCGGCGGCGAGCGGGGACGCGATCGCCGCGTTCGCGCTCTCCGAGCCCGACGCCGGCTCCGACGTGCAGGCGATGTCGACCACCGCGCGCCGCGCGGGCGGCGGCTGGACGCTCAACGGCACGAAGACCTGGATCTCGAACGGCGGCATTGCCCACTTCTACGTCGTGTTCGCGAAGGCCGACGAGGGCATCACGGCGTTCGTGGTCGACGCCGCGGACCTCGATGCGAGCGAGCGCATCGAGATCGTGGCGCCTCACCCGATGGCCACCGTGCGCCTGAGGAACTCGAGAGCCGTGCTGCTCGGCGAGCCCGGCCAGGGCTTCAAGCTGGCGATGCGCAATCTGGACATTTTCAGGACCACGGTGGCCGGGGCAGCTCTCGGGTTTGCAAGGAGAGCCTTTCATGAAGCCGCCGAGAGAGCAAAATCACGCCGGATGTTCGGACAGACCCTCGCCGACTTCCAGATGACGCAGGCCAAGCTCGCCGACATGGCGACCGGCATCGACGCCGGCGCGCTGCTTGCCTACAGGGCCGGCTGGAAAAAGGACGTACAAAGAGAACGCGTGACGCTCGAAGCGGCGATGGCCAAGATGTTCGCCACCGAGGCCGCGCAGCAGGTGATCGACGATGCCGTGCAGATCTGCGGCGGGCTCGGCGTCCTGCGCGGGCACCCCGTGGAGCGGCTGTACCGGGAAGTACGGGCGCTGCGCATCTATGAAGGCGCGACCGAGGTGCAGAAGGTCATCATCGCGCGGGAATTGCTGAAGCCGTGAGCTACAGCGCGCACACCGATACGTTCGCGCGCGACAACCTGCCGCCGCGCGAGCAGTGGCCGGAGTTCCTGTTCGAGCTGCCGGAGCTGAAGTACCCGGGCCGGATGAACTGCGCGACCGAGCTGCTCGACAAGCCGGTGACGCGCGGCCACGGCCATCGCGTCGCGCTGCGCTCGCCGGACGGCGAGTGCACCTACACGCAGCTCTTCACGCAGGCCAATCGCCTCGCCAACGTCCTGGTGCGCGAGATGGGCCTCAAGCCCGGCAACCGGGTGCTGTTGCGCGGGCCGAACAACCCGACGATGGCGGCGGCCTGGTTCGCGGTGATGAAGGCGGGCGGCGTCTGCGTCGCGACGATGCCGCTGCTGCGCGCGAAGGAGCTGACCGACATCATCACCAAGGCCGAGGTCACCCACGCCCTCTGCGACAAGCGCCTCGACGCCGAGCTGAAAGCGGCGCTGCCGCAATGCCCGACGCTGCAGACCGTGCGCTACTGGTACGACGGCGGGCCGGATTCGCTCGACGAGCTGGCGCTCGAGCAGCCGCTGTGGTTCACCAACGCCGCCACCGCCGCGGACGACGTCGCGCTGATCGCCTTCACCTCCGGCACCACCGGCAAGCCGAAGGGCACGGTGCATTTCCATCGCGACGTGATCGCCATGTGCGACTGCTTCCCGCGCTCGGTGCTGCAGGTGCACAAGGACGATATCTTCTGCGGCACGCCGCCGCTTGCGTTTACCTTCGGCCTGGGCGGGATGCTGTGCTTTCCGCTGCGCTACGGCGCTTCGACGGTCCTGGTGGAGAAGCACACGCCGCAGACGCTTCTCGCGACGATCCAGAGCTTCAAGGCGAGCGTCTGCTTCACCACGCCGCTCATGTACCGCGGGATGGCGGCGATCGCCGGAGGCTTCGATATTTCGTCCCTGAAAAAATGCGTGTCGGCCGGCGAGGCGCTGCCGGACGCGACGCGCTCGCTCTTCAGGCAGGCGACCGGCATCGAGATCATCGACGGCATCGGCTCGACCGAGATGATCCACATCTTCATCTCGCACGCGCCGGAAAAGGCGCGCCGCGGCGCGACCGGCTACGCCGTGCCCGGCTATCAGGCCACGGTGCTGGACGAGGAAGGAAAGGCCTGCCCTCCCGGGACGGTCGGCAGGCTGGCCGTCAAAGGGCCGACCGGATGCCGCTACCTCGCCGACGAGCGGCAGCAGAACTACGTGCGCAACGGCTGGAACCTGACCGGCGATGCCTACCTGATGGACGAGCAGGGCTACTTCTTCTACCAGGCGCGCACCGACGACATGATCATCTCCGCCGGCTACAACATCGCCGGGCCCGAAGTGGAAGGCGCCCTGCTCGCGCATCCCGCGGTGGCGGAATGCGGCGTCGTCGGCTCGCCCGACGCGGAGCGCGGCACCGTCGTCAAGGCATTCGTCGTGCTGAAGCCCGGCCACCCGCGCGGCGCGGACATCGCGCGCCAGCTGCAGGATTACGTGAAAAACAGCATCGCGCCGTACAAGTATCCGCGCGTGGTGGAGTTCGTCGACGCCTTGCCGCGCACCGAGACCGGCAAGCTGCAGCGCTTCAAGCTGAGGCAATGACGATGCAGATCCTGCAACCGCCGGGCTGGGCGAGGCCGAAGGGCTTCTCCAACGGGATTTCCTGCCGCGGCCGGCTGGTTTTCATCGGCGGCCAGATCGGCTGGAGCGGCCAGGGCGAATGGCTCGATCGATCGTTTGCCGGGCAGTTCCGCCAGGCGCTGAAAAATATCCTGGACATCCTGGCGCAGGCGGGCGGCAAGCCCGAGCACCTGGTGCGGCTGACCTGGTACGTGCTCGACACGAAGGAGTACCTGGCGTCGCTGAAGGGGCTGGGCGCCGCCTACCGCGAGCTGATGGGCCGGCACTACCCGACGATGGCCGTGGTGCAGGTGAGCGGCCTGGTGGAAGACGCGGCGCGCCTGGAAATCGAGGCCACGGCCGTGATCCCCGAGGAGGCAGGATGAAAGTCAGCATCATCGGCGGCGGGCCCGGCGGCCTGTATTTCGCGCTCCTCGCGAAGAGGGCCTGGCCGCGCTGGGAGATCACGCTCTACGAGCGCAACCGGCCCGACGACACCTTCGGCTTCGGGGTGGTGTTCTCCGACCAGACGCTCGACACGTTCAAGGCCTACGATCTGGTCACCTACGAGCGCATCCGCCGGCGCTTCGCCTACTGGGGCGACGTCGACGTGGTCTACAAGGGGCAGGTGCTGCGCTCGGGCGGCAACGGCTTCTGCGGCTGCTCGCGCGTGGCGCTGCTCAACATCCTGCAGGACCGCGCGCGCGATCTCGGCGTGCAGATGCGCTTCCAGCGCGAGGTCGAAGATCTGGACGGGTTCGCCGATTCCGATCTCGTCGTCATCGCGGACGGAATCAATTCGAGAATTCGCTCAAGATACGCGGATCATTTCCAGCCGAGCGTGGACCTGCGCCCCAACAAGTTCACCTGGCTCGGCTCGACGCGCCCGCTGGACGCCTTCAAGTACTTCTTCCGCGAGACGCCCGAGGGCATCATCCTCGCGCACTGCTACCAGTACGAGGCCGACCGCTCCACCTGGGTGATCGAGACCGACGAGGCGACCTGGCGCAACTTCGGCTTCGACCAGAAGAGCGAGACCGAGATGCTGCCGGTGCTCGAGCGCGTCTTCGCCGCGGAGCTCGACGGCCATCCGCTGATCCTGAACCGCTCGCTGTGGCGCAACTTCCCGAACATCGTCAACCGGACGTGGGTGCGCGGCAACGCCGTTCTGGTCGGCGACGCCAAGGCGACGGCGCACTTCTCGATCGGCTCGGGGACCAAGCTGGCCATGGAAGACGCCATCGCGCTGTTCGAGTGCTTCAAGAAGAAAGCTGAAATAGACAAGGCTTTGGCTGTCTATGACACGGCTCGAAGAGAGGAAGTGGAGAAAACCCAGCACGCCGCCAACGTTTCGCTGGCCTGGTTCGAGCACATGCAGCGCTACTGGGGCATGGAGCCGCAGCAGTTCGCCTTCGGCGTGATGTCGCGCTCCAAGCAGATCACCTGGGAGAACCTCGAGCTGCGTGACCCGGCCTTCGTGCGCGAGGTCCACCGGTGGTTTGCAAAAAAAGTGAAAGACCAGGGGTTCGAGATCGACCTCGAGAATCCCCCGCTGCCGATGTTCACGCCGTTCCGGCTGCGCGACCTGGTGGTCGAAAACAGGGTGGTGGTGTCGCCGATGGACCAGTATTCAGCGGTGGACGGCGTGCCGGGCGACTGGCATTTCGTGCACCTCGGCAGCCGCGCGATCGGCGGCGCCGGGCTGCTGTATGTCGAGATGACCTGCCCGTCGCCCGAGGCGCGCATCTCCCCGGGAGATACCGGCCTGTGGAACGAGACGCAGCGCGACGCCTTCAAGCGCATCGTCGATTTCTGCCACGCCAGCTCCAGGGCGAAGCTGTGCATGCAGCTCGGCCACTCCGGGCGCAAGGGCTCGACGCAGCTCGGCTGGGAGCGGATGGATCACCCGCTCGAGCAGGGGAACTGGCCGGTGGTCTCGGCGTCGGCGATCCCCTATTACGAGGGCATCTCGCAAGTGCCGCGCGAGATGACCCGCGCCGACATGGAGAAAGTGATTCATGATTTTCGGAAGTCTGTGGAGTTTTCTGTTCAGGCCGGCTTCGATATGCTGGAACTGCACATGGCGCACGGCTATCTGCTCGCCAGCTTCATCTCCCCCCTCACCAACCGGCGCAGTGACGAATATGGTGGTTCGATCGAAAACCGCATGCGCTTCCCGCTCGAGCTGTGGCGCGCCTGCCGCGAAATCTGGCCTGCGCAAAAGCCGATGTCGGTGCGCATCTCGGCGACCGACTGGGCGCCGGGCGGCCTGTCGGGCGAAGACCTGATCGCGCTCACGCGCATGCTGAAGGAAGCCGGCTGCGACATGATCGACTGCTCGAGCGGCCAGACGGTGCCGCACCAGAAGCCGGTGTACGGCCGCATGTACCAGGCGCCGTTTTCCGACTGGGTGAGGAACGAGGTCGGCATCGCCACCATGACTGTCGGCGCGGTCACGACGCCGGACCAGGTCAACACGCTGCTCGCCTCAGGCAAGGCGGATCTCGTCGCGCTCGCGCGTCCGCACCTGACCAACCCTTATTTCACGCTGCAGGCCTCGGCCTGGTACCAGCACATGAACCAGTTCTGGCCGCCGCAGTACCTCGCGGGCCGCGACCAGGCCTTCCGCCTCGCCGCGCGCGAGCGCGCCGAGCAGACCGATCTGCGCCTGCGCGCCCGACCCGACAGCCACGAGGTCAAGAAAGCGGCGTGATTACTCTTTGGGAGCTGAAGGGCAAAGGGGAGCGGCGCTACAGCCTGTTTTCGTGGCGCACGCGGATGGCGCTCAAGCACAAGCGCCTCGATTTCACCACTCAACCCGTTTGCCTCTCGGACAAGGCCGCCATTGCCTTTTCGAGCGGCAAGACGGTGCCGATCATCCGCGACGGCGAAACCGTCGTGCGCGATTCGTGGAAGATCGCCGAGCACCTCGAGGAGCGCTATCGCGACGCGCCGGCGCTCTTCGGCGGCGACATCGGCCGCGGCGTGTCGCAGGCCTTCAACGCGTGGGCGGACCGCGCGCTATTGCCGGCGATGCTGTCGGTGATCGCCGCCGACATCCACGAGCGCGTCGATCCTGCCGACGAGGAGTATTTTCGCGTGTCGATCGAGAGAGCCCTGAAACAATCCCTCGAGCAGTCCAAAGCGGAGCGCGACGACGCGCTCAGGCGGCTCGGCCGCACGCTCGAGCCGATGCAGGCGGCGCTCAAGCGCCAGCCGTACGTCTGCGGCCGCGCCCCGGCCTACGCCGACTACATCCTGTTCTCGGTGTTCCAGTGGGCGCGAGTGATGAGCCCGCACGAAGTGCTGGGGCCTGAGGATCCGCTCTGCTCCTGGCGCGAACGGATGCTCGATCTGTTCGACGGCTTTGCGCGCAACGTGCCCACCGCATGAAGCGCCGCTGCGCCTGGGCGCGCAATCCGCTCGCCATCGCCTATCACGACAAGGAGTGGGGCGTGCCGGTCAGGAACGACCGCAAGCTGTTCGAGTTCCTCATCCTGGAAGGCGCGCAGGCCGGGCTTTCGTGGGACACCATCCTCGCCAAGCGCGCGAATTACCGGCGCGCATTTCACGGGTTTAATGCTGAAAGCATTTCTGCATATGACGCCAAGGATCGCAAGCGGTTGCTCGCGGATTCAGGCATCGTGCGCAATCGGGCGAAGATCGATGCCGCCATCACCAACGCGCGCTGCTTTCTTGCCGTGAAGAAGGAATACGGCAGCTTCTCGAAGTACGCGTGGGAAGTGGCGCGCCGGGGCGCCGACGAATTTTCAGCCGACCTCAAGCGGCGCGGCTTCAAGTTCGTCGGCCCGACGATCATGTACGCATTCATGCAGGCCGTGGGCATGGTCAACGACCACGAGCGCGCCTGCTTCCGGCGCCGTGAAATCGATGCGAACAATTAGCCTGCTTGCGTTTGTCCTCATCTGCGCCCCGGCGCTGGCCTACGACGCCAACGGCGTGGCGCTCGGCGCGCGCGAGAGCGAGGTGAAGAAGAAGTTCCCGAGCATCCACTGCAAGGAGCTGGAGTGGAAGAGCCGGGCGGCTGACCGGCGCTGCGACGACTCCAAGGTGGCGTTCGGCGGCGCCGAGGTGCGCATCACGTTGTACCTCAGGAAGGACCAGGTCCAGGCTTTCGACATCCGCTTCGATACCAGGGACACCGACCGCGTTGCCGCATTTGCCAAGTCGCGCTACGGCGCGCCGGTATCGGAGACGCGCGACAGAATCGAGGCCGCCGGCAAGGCCGTGCGCCAGATCTACAAGCTGCTGTGGGAAAAGGGCGACGAGCGCGCCGTGCTTGTCGCGCAGCCGGACAAGCGGCGCGGCACGCTCACCGTGTCGCGCGGCAATTTCGACGAAGAAATCTACCGGGTGCGGTAGCGCTCAGGCGGCCTTTTTCAGCACCGCCACCGCTCTCACCGCGTCGTCGGCGCTGTCGAGCGCGACGTAGCTGATGAACTTCGTGCCGATCGCGATCGCGCTCAGGCCGCGGAAGCTGATCGCGGCATTGCCCAGCGCGCGCGTGATCTTCGCGCCCAGCCCGGGCTTGTCGCCGCCCTCGATCCTCACCCAGTGGATCGTGTCCGTCTTCGCGAGGCCCGCATCCTGCGCCGCCCGGGTCGCCTTCGCGCCCTTGATCGGGCTGACGAACAGGATCCCGCTGCCCGGGTTCTCGGGCGTGCGGCGCGCAAATACCAGCTCCAGGTCGGCGCCCGCCCTGGCGAGCGCTTCGAGCTTGTCGGCGGCGCCACCCGCGCGGTCTACGAGCATTGCGGACCAGACTTCGGCTTTCGCTACCTTGAGCGCCATGGTGTTCCCCCTCTCTGGAATGCAGCCCGCTAATCTACTCCCCTGCGGCCGGCTGTGGCTAGCCTCAGCGCAGGTAGCAGCCGTCGGTGACGTCGATCACCGCGCCGTTCAGGATGACCGGCGCGTCGAGGGCGAGCCAGCGGATGGTCTCGGCGATTTCTTCCGGCCGCCCGGCGCGCCGGGTATAGGCATGCCTCATGAGCTGCTCGATGCGCTCGGGCTGCGCTTTCCTGAGCAGCTCGGTTTCCACCGGTCCCGGCGCCACCGCGTTCACCTGGATGCCGTGCGGGCCCAGATACGATGCAAAACTGCGGGTGAAGCTGACGACCCCGGCTTTCGTCACGCCGTACCAGAGGTCGGTGTGCGCCGTGAAGGCGGCGACCGACGCCACATTGACGATGCGGCCGCTCTTCCTGTCGACCATCTGCTTCGAGAGGGCGCGGATCAGCTCCACCGGCGCTTCGAGGTTGACGCGCAGGATGCGCCGGCGCGCTTCGTCGGTGTAGCGCTCGATCGACACGGCCGTCTGCACGCCGGCATTGTTGACGAGGATGTCGATGGCGCCGAGCGATTCGACGAGGGCCGCGATGCCTTTCAGGTCACATAAATCGAAGACGATTTGATTCTTCTGCTGTTTGTCCGGGAACTCGAAATCCAGGGCGAAAACGTGCAACCCGGCGGCGGCGAGCGTATTGGCGGTGGCGAAGCCGATACCGCGGCCGGCGCCGGTGACCAGCGCGGTCTTCAAGCGAGCCCGGGCATCGAGAAGCCGTTTGCCTTGAGCTCGCTGATCAGGTCTTGTTCTTGAATGGAATTCAATTCGACCAGCGGCGGGCGCAGGGTCTTCCACTGCGGGTCGTTGCCGAAATGCGCCACGGTCGCCTTCAGCGCCGCGATCATCGGCTGCTTCTGCACGATCTTGCGCGTCGCGGTGATGGCGGCCTGCAGGCGATCGGCGTCCGGCGAGCGCCAGTTGCGGTACAGATTGTCGATCGGCCCGGGGTTGATGTTTCCCGTGGCGGTGATGCAGCCCTTGCCGCCGTGGCGCATGTTGGCGAGCAGGAACTCCTCGCTGCCGGCGAACACGTCGAAGCCGCGTTTCGCGAAGCTGTCGAGCATCGCCCTGGTGTTCGACCAGTCGCCCGAGGAGTCCTTCACGCCGGCGACGATGCCGGGGTACTTGCCGAGCAGCCGCTCGATCAGGCCGAGCGAGATCGGCACCTGCGACACCGGCGGGATGTGATACAGGTAGAGTTGCAGCCGCTCGTCGCCGACGCGCTCGATCACCTCGGCGAAATTGCGGTACAGGCCTTCGTCGGGCACGTTCTTGTAGTAGAAGGGCGGCAGCATCAGCACGCCGGCGCAGCCCATCTCGAGCGCCGCGCGGGTGAGCTCCACCGAGTCGGTCAGCGCGCAATGCCCTGTACCCGGCATCAGCGCCGCGGGCGAAATGCCGCCCGCGATCAGCGCTTCCAGCAGCCGCCGCTTCTCCGGCACCGACATCGAGTTCGCCTCGCTGTTGGTGCCGAACACGGCTAGGCCCGAGCAGCCGTTTTTCAGCAGCCAGCGGCAGTGGCGCACGAAGCGCTCGGCGTCGGGCGCGTAGTCCTTCCTGAACGGGGTAATGACCGGGGCGAGGACGCCCTCGATGCGTTTCGCTCTGGCCATGTCAGTCGATCTTCGCGCCGCTCGATTTCACGATCGGCGCCCAGCGGGCGAGCTCGGCCTTGTTCATCGCCGCCATCTCCTCGGGTGTGCTGGGAATGAGGTTGTAGCCCAGGTCGGTCATGCGCTTGACGAACTCCGGCGCCCTGGCGGCCTGCAGCGCCGCCGCATTGAGCTTGACGATGATCTCGCGCGGCGTGCCTGCCGGCACCGTGAGCCCGAACCAGACTCCGGACTCGTAGCCGCGGACGCCAGTCTCGGCGATCGTCGGCAGATCGGGCAGCGCCGGATCGCGCTTCGCGCCGGTGGTGGCGAGCGCGCGCAGCTTGCCCGCCTTGATGTGCGGCAGCGAAGACGGGATGTTGTCGAACATCATGTTGACCTGGCCGGCGAGGAGATCGGTCACCGCCGGCCCGCTCCCCTTGTAGGGGATGTGCAGCATGTCCGTGCCGGTGAGCTGGGTGAACATCGCGCCCGACATGTGGATGCTGGTGCCGTTGCCGCTCGAGGCATACGTCCACTTGCCGGGATCTTTCTTCGCGAGCGCGATCACCTCCTGCACCGTCTTTGCGGGGACCGAGGGATGCACGACCAGGACGTTGTTGAGCGACACCAGCGCGGCCACCGGCGCCAGGTCCCTGTTCGGATCGAAGGCCATCTTGGCGTAGAGGGCGGGATTGATCGCCTGGATGCCGCTGGTGGTCATGAACAAGGTATAGCCGTCGGGCGCCGAGCGCGCCGCCTCGGCGCCGCCAAGGTTGCCTCCCGCGCCGGGCTTGTTCTCGACGTTGACCGGCTGGCCGAGGATCCGGCTCAGCTCGTAGGCCGTCGCGCGCGAGGCGATATCGACGGCGCCGGCCGGCGGGAACGGGCAGATCAGCCGGATCGGCTTGCCGGGATAGCTTTGCGCCGCCGCGGCGACGGGGAGCAGCAATGCAACGGCAAAAGCGAACAGACGCGACACTGGGATGCCTTTCGGAGGTAGAGTGCTGCGCGAATTATATGGCCGACCTCTCCAGGGCGATCAATATCGAGGATCTGCGGCAGCTCGCGCGCCGGCGCCTGCCGCGGGCGATCTTCGATTTCTTCGACGGCGGTGCCGAGGACGAGGTGACGCTGCGCGAGAATCGCGCCGCCTTCGAGCGCGTGCGGCTGCTGCCGAAAGTGCTCGTGAACGTGGCCCAGGTGGACATGCGGACGCCGATTTTCGGCGTCGAGTCGAAGCTGCCGCTGGCGATCGCCCCCACCGGCGGGATCAGCGCCGGGCGCTCGGGAGCGGAAATCCTGCTCGCACGCACGGCGAAGGCGTACGGCATCCCCTTTACCCTTGCCACGCCCGCCGCCGCCAGCATCGAGCGCGTCGCCGCCGAGGCCGGAGGCCGGCTCTGGTTCCAGCTCTACGTGGTGCGCGACCGCGAATTTCGCGAAAAGCTGGTTCTCAGGGCAAGCAATTCCGGCTACGAGGCGATGCTCGTGACGGTCGATCTGGCGGTGTCCGGCAAGCGCGAGCGCGATCCCAGGAACGGCTTCGTCACGCCCTACAAGCCGACCTGGCGCAACTCGCGCGACGTGCTGTTCAAGCCCGCGTGGCTGCTTGAAATCCTGCGCCATGGTCTGCCGGGCATGGCGAACTTTGAAGGCTACAAGTTCTCGAGCCCCGCGGGGACCGACATCGCCACCGCGGTCGGCCGCGAGATGGACGCGTCCTTCGACTGGGAATACCTCAAGCGGCTGCGCGACCTGTGGCCGCGCAAGCTCCTCCTCAAGGGTGTCGAGCGGCCCGACGACGCCGAGCGCGCGTTCGCGATGGGGTGCGACGGCGTGGTCGTATCCAACCACGGCGGCCGCCAGCTCGACGGCGCCGCGCCGAGCCTCGAGGCGCTGCCCGCCGTGGCGCGCGCCGTCGGCTCGAAGATGACGGTGCTGCTCGACGGCGGCGTGCGCCGCGGCGTCGACATCCTGAAGGCACGCGCGCTTGGCGCGCAGGCGGTGCTCACCGGCCGGGCGACGCTTTTCGGCGTGATAGCGGGCGGCGAGCCGGGCGCGCGCCGCGCGCTGGAAATCCTCTCGGGCGAGCTCGAGCGATCGATGAAGCTGTGCGGAGCGCGCTCGGTCGCGGAGATCGGGCCCGACCTCATTTACTCTTGAAGTTCCTGACGTAATCGGGCGCGGTGAAGACCCACTCGAGCGCATCGTAATAGCGCTCGGCCGCGCGCCCGCGATACATGTCGTTGCGCACCAGGCGGCCGACGCCGTCGGGCACGTGGAAGATCATGCCCAGGAGCCCGGCGGAGATCTGCACCCGCGAGGCGCGCACCAGGCGGGTCGCCTGGTACTTGCTGAAGGCCGCCGCGAAGTCGCCGTCGGCTTCGTCGGCGCCCGCGGCGAGGCAGAGCGCGTCCTCCAGCGCCATGGCGGCGCCCTGCGCGAAATACTGCAGCATGAAATGCGCCGCATCGCCGAGCAGCGTCACCGGCCCGGCGCTCCAGTTGTCCACCGGCTCGCGGAAGCGCAGCATCCAGCGGCGGAACATCTGCGGCACGCGCATGATGCTCATCGGCTTGTCGCAGTTGTGCGCGAATAGCGGCAGCACCTCCTCCGGCGGCGCCTCCTCGTTGTGGCCGCCCGTCGCATGCTTGCCGACGACGGTCGCCACCAGGTTGAAGAGCTTCCAGCCGCGCAGCGGGTAATGCACGATGTGGGTGTTGTGCCCGGCCCACAGCGTCGCGGCCGCCCAGCGCAGGTCCTTCGGCATCTCGTCGACCTTGAGCACCGCGCGATAGCACATGTGGCCGGAGACTGGCGGCTCGCCGTCGCCGACGATGCGCTCGCGCACTACCGAGCGGCCGCCGTCGGCGCCGATCAGGGCAGCGGCGGAAATACGCTCCCCGCCGGCGATTTCGACGCCGACTTCCTTGCCTTCAACGCGAAAGCCGCTCACGCGCGTGCTTGCGCGCAGCTCGATCGAGCGCTGCTCCCTGCAGCCGTCGAGCAGCGCGCCGTGGATATCGGCGCGGTGCGTCACCGCGTAAGGGTTGCCGAAGCGCTTCGCGAAGCGCGCATCGAGCGGGATGTCGATCACCGTCTCGCCGCTGACGCCGTCCATCATCAGCAGGTGCTCGATGAAGACGGCCTCCTTCTTCACCCGCTCGCCGACGCCGAGCGCATCGATGGCGTGCCAGGCGTTCGGCGCGAGCTGGATGCCGGCGCCGATCTCGCCGAACTCGGACGCCTGCTCGAGCACGATGACCCGGAAGCTGCGCCGCGCCAGCGCGAGCGCCACGGCGAGGCCGCCGATCCCGCCCCCGGCGACGACCACGGGCCTGGTGTTGCGTGCTGCGCTCACTGGAAGCGATTATAGGGCGAGGGTCTCCAAGCCCTAGTCCAAAAGAGGCATTGCGGACGTTCTATTCCTGCAATCGGAGCAGCGTATTTCCTCGTTGTACCTGTCTCTGTAAGCACGAGTTGGAGGTAGTCATGTCCGGGAACGCGTCTCGCGGAACGCTCGTGCTGTTCCCATTCCTCGTCGGCTTCGCTTGTCCAGCAACCGCGGCTCCGGAAGCTCGAGTAAGCGAGACCTACGGCAAATTGCCACTGCACTTCGAGGCGAATCAGGGCCAGACGCACCAGGACGTACGCTTCCTCGCGCGCGGCCCCGGCTACAGCCTCTATCTCACGGCGGGCGAGGCCGTGCTCGTGCTGGCAAAGCCGAACCCGGACGCAACGCAGACGCGAGGGACGCCGGTTGTGGTGCGCATGAGTCTTGTGGATGCCGCGCCCAAGCCCCTCGTGAGCGGGCGGGAAGAACTGCCAGGAAAAGCAAACTATTTGATCGGCAAGCCGGCGAAGTGGCGCACCAACGTCCCGACCTACGCCAAGGTCCACTACCGCGAGGTCTATCCCGGTATCGATCTCGTCTACTACGGCAACCAGCGCCAGCTGGAATACGACTTCGTCGTTTCACCCGCGGCGGACCCGGAAAAGATCGTGCTCGGCTTCCAGGGCGCGGAGCGCCTGGAGATCAACGCTGAGGGCGAGCTCGTGCTGCACGCGGCCGGGGAAGTCATACGTCAGCGAGTGCCAGTCATCTACCAGGAGATTGACGGCGTCAGGACAAGGATCGAGGGCCGCTACGTGCTCAAGGACGCGCATCGCGTCGGCTTTCAGGTGGCCGCCTATGACCAGAGCAGACCACTAGTCATTGACCCCACGCTCGTCTACGCCACCTACCTCGGCGGGAGCGTCGGCGAGGGTGGCTACGGCATCGCGGTGGATGCCGCGGGCGCGGCCTATGTGACGGGCTCCGCGCTCTCGGCTGATTTCACCGCCGGCTGCACCGCCCCCTGCACGGTGCTGGATGCGACCCTCGACTTCACCGACGCCTTTGTGACGAAGATCAACGCGGCGGGCACGGCGCTCGTCTACTCCACCTACCTGGGCGGCAACAGCAGTGAAGAAGGCGTTGGCATCACCGTGGATGCCGCGGGCGCGGCCTATGTGACGGGCCTCACGAACTCGACTGACTTCACCGCCAGCTGCACCGCCCCCTGCACGGTGCTGAATGGGACCCTGGGCGGCTACCAGGACGCCTTTGTGACGAAGATCAACGCGGCGGGCACGGCGCTCGTCTACTTCACCTACCTGGGCGGGAGCGGCGGCGAGGTTGGCGTAGGCATCGCGGTGGATGCCGCGGGCGCGGCCTATGTGACGGGCTTCACGGAGTCGGCTGATTTCACCGCCGGCTGCACGGCCCCCTGCACGGTGCTGGATCCGACCCGGGGAGGCACACGAGACGCCTTTGTGACCAAGCTCGATCCCACCGGCTCTGCGCTCGTCTACTCCACCTACCTGGGCGGGAGCCGCGACGACGTTGGCCTAGGCATCGCGGTGGATGCCGCGGGCGCAGCCTATGTGACGGGCACCACGAGCTCGACTGATTTCACCGCCGGCTGCACGGCCCCCTGCACGGTGCTGAATGGGACCCTGGGCGGCTTGCGGGACGCCTTTGTGACGAAGCTCAACGCGACTGGCACGGCGCTCGTCTACTCCACCTACCTGGGCGGGAGCAGCTACGAGGATGGCCACGGCATCGCGGTGGATGCCGCAGGCGCGGCCTATGTGATGGGCGTCACGCAGTCGGCTGATTTCACCGCCGGCTGCACGGCGCCCTGCACGGTGCTGGATGGGACCCTGGGCGGCTTCCGGGACGCCTTTGTGACGAAGCTCAACGCGACTGGCACGGCGCTCGTCTACTCCACCCACCTGGGTGGGAGCGGCGACGACGTTGGCTCGGGCATCGCGGTGGATGCCGCGGGCGCGGCCTATGTGACGGGCGTCACGCAGTCGGCTGATTTCACCGCCGGCTGCACGGCCCCCTGCACGGTGCTGAATGGGACCCTGGGCGGTTTCCGGGACGCCTTTGTGACGAAGCTCAACGCGACTGGCACGGCGCTCGTCTACTCCACCTACTTGGGCGGGAGCAGCGACCAGGGGGGCTTCGGCATCGCGGTGGATGCCGCGGGCGCGGCCTATGTGACGGGCGAAAGGTTTATGACCGTGAACACCGTAAGCGCTGCCTTCGTCGCAAAGATCGCCGAGCCCGCCTTTCATGTCGCGCGCGCCGATTTCAACGGCGATGGCAGGGCCGACATCCTGTGGAGAAACAGCTCTACTGGCGAAAACTATGTCTGGCTGATGAACGGCACGACGATCACCGGCAAGGGTTCCGTGCGTACGGAGCCCGACCAGAACTGGCAGGTGGCCGGCGTGGGCGATTTCAACGGCGATGGCAGGGCCGACATCCTGTGGAGATACAGCTCCACTGGCGAAAACTATGTCTACCTGATGAACGGCACGACGATCACCGGCGAGGGTTACCTAGCGGAGGCCGACCTGAACTGGCAGGTGGCCGGCGTGGGCGATTTCAACGGCGATGGCAGGGCCGACATCCTGTGGAGAAACAGCTCTACTGGCGAAAACTATGTCTGGCTGATGAACGGCACGACGAACACCGGCGGTTACCTGCGTACGCAGGCCGACCTGAACTGGCAGGTGCAGAACCCGAGATAGGTAGCAGCCATCTGACCGCTAGGCGATCATCTCCAGCGCGGTCTTGGCGAGCGGCGAGCGCGCATCGGCGAGAGTTTCGATGATCTCGAAGTGGTTCATGCCGTTGCCGATGTGCGTCGGCGCTCGCAGCTTTTCGGCAAATTCCCTCGACTGGCGCGCGAACTCCGCGCTTTCCTTTTCTGCCCAGGCCACGGTGACCGGGCAGCCGATGCGATCGGTGTGCCGGATCGGGCTGTATTCATGCTCGAGCACGATGACCCGGAAGTTGCGCCGCGCCAGCGCGAGCGCCACGGCGAGGCCGCCGATCCCGCCCCCGGCGACGACCACGGGCCTGGTGTTGCGTGCTGCGCTCACTGGAAGCGATTATAGGGCGAGGGTCTCCAAGCCCTCATAGGCAAGTTCGCCTATGCGGCAGCACCGCGATACTCTTCCTCCGCGGTCCAACTAGTTTCTGATCAGCAGATCGTAGGTGACGTTCCGGTGGTCGATACAAACGCCGTTCGCGATCGACTTCATAGCGCCCCAAGCAAATTCGCACCGGATCTGCCCGGCCGGGCCGACGAGTAGGGCGGACTGCTGATTCGTCGTCGTCGTGGATGATGGCCCGACGAGGCTGTAGCCGGTGGTCAAAAAAGCCCGTACCTTGCGACCCGGTGCCGCGCGGGAGGAGGCTCACTTTCTGTTCAGTGGCGAGTCCCGCGTCATGTCGAGGACGACGACCGCCTCGCGCATGGATGCGCTCAGCCGACCTTGCGCACCGCGCCCGGCGCCTTGGCGAGCGGCCGCAGCTTCTCGAGGATCTCGGCCGTGGTGCCGACGTCGGCGTATTTCGCCGCCATGTCGAAGAGGTTCACCGCGTGCGATGCGGCGCAGCGGTCGTACACCGCGTCGTGAGGCACGAGCACGCGGAAGTTGTAGGCGAAGCCGTCCACCACGCTGCCGCGCACGCAGCCGCTGGTGGTGCAGCCGGTGACGACGAGCGTGTCGGCGCCGAGATCGATGAGGTGGCTCGCGAGCGGCGTGGCGAAGAACGCGCTCGGGTGCTTCTTCGGCAGCAGCACGTCGCCTTCGCGCGGCGCGATCTCCGTCGGAAACTCGTAGCCCTTCCGCGGGATGTCCATGATCGCCGGGACCTTCTCGGCCAGGCGGCCGCCGTCGGTGGCCTTGTTCTTCGGAGCGACGTGCGGGTAGAGCACCGGCCAGTCGTTGCGGCGGAATTCCGCAAGCAGCACGGCGATGTTGCGCATCGCGTTCCAGCCCGCCTCGCCGCAGGAGGTCGAATATTCCTTGATCGCCTCCCAGAAAGGCTTGGGCGTCGTGCCGATGGTGCGGTACTGCACGTCGATGATCAGCAGCGCCGGGCGCTTGCCGACGCCGCCGGGACGGCCGAAGCCGGCCGCGAAAGTCTGCTTCTGATCTTCCTCGCTGACGATGCCGTCCCAGGGTTTCATGCGCGGCTCTCCTTCCTCATTTCAGTCTAGGCGGACCTATAATTATCAGTCAAATCGATGGCGTTGATTCTTTTCATCCACACTGTAAATAGGTGAGCGGAACGCCGGATCTCAATCTCCTGCCGGTGTTCGAGGCGCTGCTGCGCCACGGCAACGTGACGCGCGCCGCGGCCGACATGGGACTCACGCAATCGGCCATGAGCAGCGCGCTCGGGCGGTTACGCCGCCAGCTCGGCGATCCGCTTTTCGTGAACACGCGCGCCGGCATGCTGCCGACGCCGCGGGCCCTCGAGCTCGCGCCCTCGCTCACCGATGCGCTGGCGATGGTGCGCCGGGCGCTCAACGGCCGCGAGGCGTTCGATCCGCGCCGCACCGCGCGCAGCCTGCGCGTGTACATGACCGACGTCGGGGAGACGGTGCTGCTGCCGACGCTCATGCGCCACCTCCACCAGCACAGCCCGGTGATGCGCCTGGAGACCGCGCAGCTTCCGGCGGCCGAGCTCGCCGTGCGCATGGAGACTGGCGACATCGATCTCGCCGTCGGCTACCTGCCGCAGCTGCGCGACAAGATCCGCCGCGCGCGGCTCTTCGAGGAGCACTACGTGTGCATGACGCGGCCCGACCATCTACTCGGCCGCAGCGGCGCGCTCACGCTCAAGGAATTCCTTGCGGCGCGCCACGTCCTCATTTCCTCGATGGGCTCGGGCCACCAGCAGCTCGAGCGCGCGCTCGCCGAGCACGGCGTCGAGGAGAACGTCGCGCTGCGCGTGCCGCATTTCGTGGTGATCCCGCTCATCGTGGCGGGCACCGACCTGATCGTCAGCCTGCCGAGCCGCGTCGCCGAGGCCTCCGCCCGCCTGGTGAAGATGAAGGTGCACCCGCTGCCGATTCCCATCCCGAGCTTCGACGTCTCGCTCTATTGGCATCCGCGCGTCGAGAACGACTCGGCGAATCGCTGGCTGCGCGAGGCGCTGCTGCAGCTCTTCGGCGACCACAAGCGCCGCTCATGACGGCGGAAAAACCCCCGGTCTTCCTCCTCACCGGCTTTCTCGGCAGCGGCAAGACGACGCTCCTCAACAAGGCGCTCAAGGACCCCGCGCTCGCCAACACCGCGGTGGTGGTGAACGAGCTCGGCGAGATCGGCCTCGACAACGTCGTGATCGCGCAGGCGACCGACAACGTCGTGCTGCTCGACGCCGGATGCCTGTGCTGCGCGAACACCGGCGCGCTGCATGAGACGCTCGCCGACCTGAACGGCCGCCGCGCGCGCGGCGACATCCCGCCCTTCGAGCGCGTGATCATCGAGACGAGCGGCGCCGCCGACCCCGCGCCGCTCCTGAACGTACTGCTCGGCCATCCGCTCGTCACGGCCGCCTATGCATTCGAGGCGACGGTGTGCGCGGTGGACGCACAGCACTTCCTCGCCTCGCGCAGCGAATACCCGGAGCTCGACAAGCAGGCCGCGGTCGCCGAGCGCATCTACGTCACCAAGCGCGATCTCGCCGGTCCGTCGGCGGTATTGGATTTCCTGAAGCAGCTCAATCCCGAGGCCGAAGTGCTTGAGACACCAGCCGCGCTTTTCTCCATGTGGGGAAAAGAGAAGAAGTACAAGGTGTCCTTGAACACGAAGGGCAGAATCGGCCGACGCGAGCACTTCTCCGGCATTCGCGCGCACACCTTTCGGCCTCCTCCACCGGTGACCTGGGCGGGCTGGTCCGCATGGTCGCGGCTCGCTTCGTCGGAATTCGGCGCGAAGCTGATTCGGGTGAAGGGACTGCTGCGCATGGAGGACAGCGGCGAGGTCGCGTTCGTGCAAGGCGTGCAGGGCGTGTTCCATGCGCCGCAACGCTTCCGCGAGTGGCCGGATGCGGATCACGGCAATCGCCTCGTCTGCATCTCGCGCGACGTGCCGGAAGAAGACATCGCCATCACGCTGCCGGCGCTCAATACGCCCGCCGGCACGCAGGCCCATTACTCAATGCAGGAACTCAGGGAAAGGTACGCACGACGATGACGGACTTCGTATTGCGCGGCGGCACGCTGGTATTTTCGGACCGCGAACCCGAGAAGAAGGACGTGCTCGTAAAGGGCGGAAAGATCGATTCGCTGCTCGCGCCAGGTGCCGCAGCGCCGAGTCTCGCGGAGCAATCGGCGAAAGGCTTGCACGTCTTTCCCGGCCTCATCGACTGCCATGTGCACTTCGGCATGGGCGAGAAGATCACCGAGTACTCGACCGAGACGGCGAACGCCGCGCAGGGCGGTTTTACTACGGTGCTCGGTTACTTCCTCAACAACGAGGCCTACGGCGAGGTATTCCGGCGCGAGCTGCAGTACGCGGTCGAACGCGCGCATGTGGACTTCGGCTTTCACTTCAGCACCGCCAACGAGCTTCACATCAAGGAGCTGGGCGAGTACGTGAAGGACTACGGCGTCACGTCGTTCAAGTACTTCATGAACTTCAAGGGCGAGGAAGGCCGCTACCTCGGGCTCGACGGCACCGACGACGGCTACTTCTACGACCTCCTCAAGGAATCCGCGCGCGTTGGACGGCCGATCGTCGTCTGCCACACCGAGAACATCGAGATCGTCAACCGCGAGCGGCGCAAGGTCCAG